>Ga0315912_10006906_pt1 | contig 10069 bp, 8 predicted proteins | sample VfabasoilMG_FD_204469 | JGI IMG/M metagenome (GOLD analysis project Ga0315912, IMG submission 204469) | Garden soil microbial communities collected in Santa Monica, California, United States - V. faba soil | ecosystem: Environmental > Terrestrial > Soil > Garden | place: USA: California... | reverse complement strand
CGAGCCTCGCGAGATGGCCGCGTTCGAGCTTCAGCGCGAGCGCGAGCATCCCGGCCACCGCCCCGAGATTGATCAGCGCGACGCCCACGTGAAGACTGCGGGTCGCACTGCCGGAGATCAGATAGAGCGGAGCGAGCAGGTAATAGTAAAGCGGGCCCGGGTGATACCACCCGTATTGCGAATAGGGGCCGAGGAGGTGCGTGAAGCGGAGCGCCTGGCCGACGTGAAGCTCGAGGATGGCCTCGTCCCCCCGCGCGATCGGCCGGTAGGAGCCGAAGCGAGCCTCCTCGATCAGCGCAAGCACGATCGGAAGGAAGGCTGCGCCGAACGCCGCAACCAAGCGCAAGCGCTCGGCGGGGGACCTGAACGCTCGAGAATCAACGGCTCGCATGCATCGCTTTCCGGTCGGTTTCGCAGCATGCCGGGATCGCCGTGGTGCACGCAATCGCCGCGCCGGGGTCGTTTCTTGGCGAACGTTTCCCTACCGCCGATCGATTCGATCCCGGCTATGCTCGCGCCCCGTGTCGAGCAATGCACCTCCCCCCATCGAAGAGGACCCTTCGAAACCCCGATTTCCTGCGCTGGCGTCGGCGGGTGGAACCAACGATGTAGCCGTACCGATTGGCGGAGAGAAGGGGCGCCCAAGTTCTGAAGCCCCCTCCGATGGCGACTCGCGCGTTGGGCAGCCGCCGCAGGCCGCGCCGAGCCAAGCGTCGCGTCCGAACATCCGCCTCCTTCTCCTACGACTGACGGAGCCCCGCTGGTTCTATAGCCTGTTGTCGGTGGCAGTCGTTCTGCTGTGGTCCAGCTACTACGAGCGCTGGATCGGGCAGGTCTCGTTCGGGGTCCCCGTCGGGTACATCGGAGGTGACCCCGTTGCAGTGCTCGGGGCGAGCAAAGCTTTCGCGGACTTTCCTCCGCCCTGGAACCTCGGCGTTGCGAGGCTGAACGCGCCGTTTGGTGCGGATTGGAATGACTACCCCCACCAAGAGAAGCTCCTTTTCTACATCTGCGGCCTGCTTCAGCGGTTCTTCTCCGTGGGGACGGGAGCCAACCTCTCGCTGATGCTGGCCCACTTGAGCGCAGCGGCAGCGGTCGCCTGGGTGGCCCGCCGTCTACGCGCGAGCGCGGGAGCAGCGTTCGTCGCTGCCATGTTGTTTGCGTTCTCACCGTTCATGATCGGGCGCTCGCTCGGACATCTGCTCATCGCCTACGTTTGGCACATCCCCCTCGTGCTCTACGTGGCCGCTCGAATGGACGTCTTGGGAGCAGCGGGGCAGCGCGCGACGCTCGCAACCTGCGCGCTTCTCGCCGTCACGTCGCTTCAGAACCCGTACTACGCGGTGCTCATTTTCGGCATCGTGGCGCTGGCCGCGGCACGCTGCTTCCTCCTCGGAAATCGGACGGGCGCCAGGCTGGGCGGTATCGCGTTGGCGTTCGGGATCGGGACGTTTTTCGTCTCCCAGATCAATGTCTTGATTCATCGCGCGACGCACGGGCCCAACGACGCGATGTCTGGCCGAAACTTGGGCGAGTTCATGATCTGGGGGCTCAGGCTGCCCGACCTGTTCATGCCCGTCGCGTATCCCATCCAAGCATGGGAGAAGTTCGCCCACGAACACTACTTCCACGCCGGCAATGGCATCACGGAGAACTACTTCTCCTTTCTCGGCGTAGTCGGCTGCGTGTTGCTGGTCGGGTGCTCTGTCGTAGCTTTAGCCCACGGCCTGCGCGGGCGCTTTGCCGAGATTCCTTTCGAGGCCTGGATCGCACTATTGGTCACGGTGTTCGCCACCGCTGGTGGCCTCAACTACTTGCTCGCCTCCTTCGGATTTGCTTGGCTGCGAGCAACCAATCGCTATTCGATCGTGATCCTGTGCGTGGCTCTGCTCTGGGGCTGCCGGGCGGTCGCCGATGTCCGAAATCCCAAGCTTCGCGCCGGCCTCGTTGCGGGCGCGGGACTGCTCGGGCTGTTCGAGCTGTTCGGCATGCGACCCAAGGATTTTCCGCAGCGGTACGAGTTGCTCGCGCGAGTGACCGATGCTGACGAGAACTTCGGTCGTGAGCTGGAGCGCAAGTTGCCGCGCGGAGCGGCCGTCTTCCAGCTTCCGGTGGTCAACTTTCCGGAATCGCCGAACATCAACAAGATGCAGGACTACGAGCACCTTCGGCCGTTTCTCTGGACCCGCAACGTCCGTTTCTCGTACGGGACCGACAAGGGCAGGGAGCGTGAAGGTTGGCAGCGCCATGTCGAACGGCTCATCCCGAACGAGATGGTCGACTACCTCTCCACGCATGGCTTCGACGCGATCATGATCAATCGCCGTGGTTTTGGGGACAATGGTCGAGGGCTCGAGGCTTCGTTGCAAGCCCTCAAGCTGCCCGTCGTTGCCAACTCGGACGTGCAAGATTTGGTCGCCTACAAGCTGAATCGGCGTAGTGACAAGCTGCCTCTGCTCTACAAGTCCGTCGCGCTCGATCAAGGCTTTCAAGGGTGGGAAGCCGACGAGAAGGGAAAATGGAGCTGGACGAACGGCTCCGGAAAGCTTGCGTTCTTCGCTGCTGCGAGCGCCCAGAAGACGTACCAGATTAGCTTCATCGTCGAGACCCTCCTGAAGCGACAAATCAACGTCGAAATCGCGGGGAAGCAGTTGGCGTCGGTACAGATTGGCCCTGGACAATTCGAGACCATCAAATTTACGTGGCGACCCAGCACGCCGCAGACGATCATCGAGCTCAACACCGACGTTCCCGGCCAGCGTCCACCGAACGGAGACCCGCGCGTGGTTGCCTTTCGCGTGATCAATCCCGAAGTGGTGGAAGTTCCCGAGCATGGTCGCAATCGTTGACGGCTCGACGCCACCCCGCAGGGTGGTACTCACGGTCGTCGCGCCCTGCTACAACGAGGAAGAGGTCTTGCCTCTTTTTCTGGAGCGCACCGTCGCCGTCCTAGACGCTACCAAGCTCGATTGCGAGATCGTCCTGGTCGATGACGGCTCGGAGGACGCGACGTGGGACTTGATCTTTCAGGCTGCCGCGCGCGATGCACGGATCCGAGGCATTCGGCTTTCGCGCAACCACGGCCATCAACTCGCCCTGAGCGCAGGGCTCGCCGCTTGTGCCGGTGAGCGGGTGATGATCATCGACGCGGACCTGCAGGATCCGCCAGAGCTACTGCCTGAAATGCTAGCCGCGATGGATGGCGGCGCCGATGTCGTCTACGGCCAGCGGAGGAGTAGGAAGGGAGTATCCTGGCCGAAACGCGCCTGCTACCACCTCTACTACCGGATCTTGTCGTATCTGGCGGGCACGCCAATTCCTCCGCACACCGGTGATTTTCGTCTCATCTCGCGGCGAGTGCTCGAGCTGCTCAACGGCATGCCGGAGCAACAGCGATTCTTGCGTGGCATGGTGAGCTGGCTCGGCTTCAAGCAGGTCCCCATCGCCTACGACCGCGACGGTCGTGCCAAGGGAGCCTCGAAGTACACTCTGCGCAAACTGATCCAACTCGCCGCAGACGGGATCATGAGCTTCTCGGTTTCACCCCTGCGATTCGCGGCATTCGCCGCTTTGGTACTGGCGTTCGCCGCAGTGGCGGGAGCCGCCTACATTTTGCTGGGCACGTTCCTCCTGCAACGCCCACCGCAGGGCTGGGCAAGCCTGATCGTCGTGGTTCTCCTGATCGGCGCGCTTCAACTCATGGTGCTGGGGATCATCGGGGAATACCTCGGCCGCGTATACCTTCAAGCCAAGGCCCGCCCCTTGTTCATGGTCGCAGACACGACAGGACCGAATGATCGAAAGTAGTTCTCGTCGCGTTGCGATCTGCATTCCCGTATACAACGGTCGCCCCTACGTCGCCGAAACCATCGCTTCGGTGCGGGCCCAGACCTTCACCGATTGGGAGCTCGTCATCACCGAGAACGGCTCGAGCGATCAGAGCCACGAACTCATCGAAGAGCTCCTCGCCGCACGGCCCGATCCCCGCATTCGGTACCTACGCTATCCGACGGCGACCGGGCTTCCTGCTGACTGGAACCGGGCGATCCGCCTCGCGCGCGGCGAATTCATCAAGCTTCTCCCGTGCGATGATCTCCTGCATCCGGAGTGCCTCGCGCGTCAGGTCGAGGCACTCTCGCGGCGGCCTGAGCTGGGGTTCGTCAGCTGCTCGCGCCGAATCATCGACGCGTTGGGACGGACTCGACTGCCGAGTCGTCCGCGACGGGACAGGGAGCTCGTTCGTGGCGACGGTCGCCGAGCCCTGCTGAGCGCGGGGCATAATCCGATTGGCGAGCCTGTCTGCGGCCTGATCAGGCGAGACCTGATGGACAGTCTCGGAGGCTACGACGAGAGCTACCGTTACTACCCCGACCTGGACTTCTGGTGCCGTGCCCTCGTGCAGCGACCCGGGCTCATTCAGGGTGCCCACCTCTGCGATTTCAGGGTTCACGCTGGCACACAGAGCACGGCCCTGCGCGAGCGGTACGTCCGCGAGTACCAAGACTTGATCGATCGGCACTCGAAAACCTTCGAGGTGAGCCCTTTCGACCGCCGGAGCGCGCTCCTTCGAGCTCGGGTAGTAGCGAGGGCCCGCTCGCTGTTCATCGACTGGGTCCTGAAGGCCAACTAGCCACACCGATGCGCTCGAGACTCTATGCCGAGGTAGCGCGAATCCTTCGTTTCGGTGTGTCGGGAGGGCTCGCCACCGTCACCTCGTACCTCAGCTTTCTGTTGTTGTTGAAGGTGTTCGGCGCGCCTTACCTCGCCGCATACCTCGTGGCTTGCGTTCTCGGGATTGGCCTCGGGTACCTGCTCAATTCGGGGTGGACTTTTGGCCGAGGACCGACGCGGAGCTGGCGACAAGCCCTCACCTATGCCGTTGCGCAGGTCTGTCTTCTTTCCGCATTGGGCTGGCTACTGACTTTCGAGGTCAAGCACCTGCACTGGCGACCCGAACTAGGGGCGCTGATCAACGTGCCAATTGGCGCGGCGCTCGGCTTCGTGGTGATGCGTTGGGGCGTGTTTCGACGCGGCCCCAACCTCCGCTGAACCCCAACCTCAACCCTCGGGCCGTCGACAAACTGCGACGCAGTACTCGCTCTGATAGCCCGCCGGGATCGGCTTGACGTCGTGTTGCTCGAGCCGGTGGTGGACGAATCGAGCAAGCTTGAAGATCTGATTCACGCGCACCGGCAGGTTGCCGGGCAGGAGACCACCAAGTGCTCGCATCGCTTCAACGCGAAAGTCGGGGGTGGGATTTTGCCCCAACATCTCGAGCACCACAAAGCGCTCCGCGAGAAGATCCCGAAACTCGACCAGGGCGTACTCGCGAACGTGAAATCGATTCCAGGGTCGATCGAGCAGCGATCGCCCCGGGTTGGTCACGTCTCGGTTAGGGGTCGAGCAAATAAACGTCCCCCCGGGGCGCAACACGCGCCAAACCTCTGCGAGGAACGCACGGTCGTCGTCGATGTGCTCGATGGTTTCCAAAGAAATGAAGACATCCGCGACGCCTTCGGCCAACGGCAGAGCCAGCGCAGACCCGACGTGAAACTTCAAATTGGTCAGCTGGTGACGGCTGCGCGCGCCCTCCACGGCTGCAGGTGACACGTCGAATGCATCGACACGCAACGCGCCAGCGCTGGCGAAGTAACTCGAGCCCGTACCGTCCCCGCAAGCCGCGTCCACGACTTTGTGACCCGAGACGAAGGTCGCGGCAAAGCGGTAGCGAGCTAGGTGCTCATGCCGCACCCAGGGAGGCAGGTAGGCGTTTTCGGTCGCGCGCTCTTGGTCGAACATCGAACCCCGCTTCACCCAGGCGGAACGCGCCGCCAGACCACGTTGCCGTCCGGTGACACGCAGTAGATTCCGACGGTCGTCGGGATGAAGAGCGCGCCATCCATCCCGGCCGACATGCGAGCGTTCACGTGCCCCTCCGGAAGGCTGAGCCGCCAGCGCACGGCGCCCTGGTCGTCGAAACGCACGACGTCGTCACCCACGGCCACCGCGACCGTACTGTCCGGAAAGCTCACCGGCGTGTCGCTGTTGAGTGTCTTGTTCGCCGAGCGGTTCTCGAGGGGCTTCGACCAGGCCCATTTGCCGTCTGGCGTAGCGGCGTAGATGCCCTTCGAACCGCGGAAATAGGCGATGCTGTTGAGTGCCACCGCCGGGTGCGCCACGAGCGCATCACCGTAGGGGAGCGCGATCTCCCAAGCCACTTCACCCTCACGCCGAACAGCGGTGATCTTGCTGCGCGAACAGTGGAGCACCATGTTGTTCGGCAGCACCACGAGGTCCGCTTCGACAGGGGCCGAAGGCGCGGGTGCTGCGGCAGGGGTCGGACGATCCGGGGCGCAGGCAACGAGGAAGCAGAGCAGCCCCAACCAACGCGTCACGCGCGTAGCCGAACGCATGCGACTGCGGTTAGCGACGGTCCCCAGCAGCTGGTGATGTCCGGTAGGTGTCAGCATCGGTGAGGGACCAGGTGAGCCCGGAACGATGGACCGGAATGCGTACGCGATGCAATAGCTCGAGCACGCTAACGCCTTGCTGACCACGTGAGCACCCCACAGCTCGGCTCAGGCCCGAGCTCTGCTCTAGACGGCGCCCACGCCCTCGGGTTTCGGTCGCTTGAGAACGACGCGCCGCTGGCGCATTTCGCGAGGTGCCGCCTGGCGCGCGAGGTACAAGTAGCCCAATCCGAGCCAGAGCAACAGGGGAAGGGGAGAGAGAGCGGCCGAGAGACCGAGCTTCAGCCCGATGTTCGTCGCGCCATTGGCCGCTGAGACGCGGCCATACCGGAGCGCCGGCCAGATGTACTCGGTGAGAACGTTGCCAAACTCGGGCGCCTCGATCCCGACGACCGTGAGCGATACGCAATTGGCGATCGACACGAGCGAAAGCGCCACCGTCGCCCACCTCAGCCAGCTCGGCCGACGGCGCAGGGTGACGGCAAGCCCGGCGGCCAACACGGCGACCGCGGGGACCAGATGCCGTGGGCCGGCAGCAGCGCCACCCCACCACATGTAGTAGCCGGCGTTCATCAGTAAGAGCACGAGGAAGGCGGTGAGCCCGACGAGCAGCGTTCGGTCTCGCGTGCGAATCGCTCGTGAAGCGCCTGCCACCAGCCCGAGCAACAGCACCGGCGACAGGTAGAAGAGCCCGCGCCGCGTGCCGACGCTCAGTCCCACGAGGCCTTCCCAGCGCGGCACGGAAATGCCGAGCAAGCCGCGGGCGTGGCCGGCCGCAAACTCGGGGCGTGCGATGAATGAGTACCCCGTGCGCCACGGGGCTCCGAAGACGGCCGTATGGTAGGCCGACGTGGCGAGTACCGGACCGACGGCTCCGAGCGCCAGATCAAGTACCGCGGGAGCGAGCAACCGACGAGGCACGCGAGCCACGAAGGCCAGCCCGATCAGGGCAGCCGGGACCGCCGTGATGTATTCGCACCCGGGAGCGAGAGCGAGGCAGACGCCTGCAGCGCGGACGCGCCAGCGCGGCGGTACCTCGTCCGCGAAGCGCTGCCCGCGCATGTCGAGCGCGACGAGTGCCCCGAGCAGCGCTGCTCCGGCCGGCACGTGCCCGTAGTAGCTCGTGGCGTACGGCAGGATCGGCGTGCCGAGGACGGCCACCGTGGATGCGGCCAGCGCGAGGCCGGCGGGTGCGCGACGGCGAATCAGCTCGAACAGAAGCAGTCCGATGGCCACACCGGCAGCCCCCGCCGTCGCCAGCGAGCAGACGTGGAGCGCCTGCTGGAACGCGGCGTTCGGCACCAGGCGCGCGGCTGGCATCGTCGGCGTACTGAAGGCTTGGTACTGCGGGCTCGTGCCGCGCAGCTTCTGCAGCGCCAGCATCGCCCCATATGCGGGCACCCCCACGAGCGAGGGCAGCGGCGCCTTGTCAGTGAACCATTGCCCGCGCACGAGCGCTCGATCACCGGTGCTGGAAGCGTACGCATCGATCGAAAGGCTGCCGCGCTCGACGATGGCGCGCGCGAGATCGAGCCGCGAAACGGGGTTCCAGGTCGCCGCCGGCGTGAAAAACACGAACACGCCGAGGAGCCAGGCGGCGTAGGCGAGCCGAAACGAGCGGAGCTCAGCACGTGTCATCGCGCACCTACGGTGGACAGCGACGTCTGCTGGCTCGCTCGGCGAAGCTCGAGCCAGTCCACGAAGATGCCGAGCTCGCGAACGTCGGTCGAGCCCGCTTCCGTGCGAACCGGGGCGAGCGTCGATGCGTAGGCGAGCACGAGCTCGTTCTTGCCTCGCTCGAGAGCGGCGCGCGGTACGGCAAGCTCATAGCTCCCGATCTCGTGGCCGACGCTCACCGACCCCAGGGGCTTGCCGTTCAGCTCCGCTTGGACGGAGAGCGGCGCCAATGGATGAAATGCTTTGGCGGTCAGCGTGAGCACATACGCCTCGGAAACCGGGTCCATCAAGAAGAATAGCCGCGACGTTCGGCCGACGCTCCAGACCCCGTCTCGGTCGCCGGAGATTTCATCGAAGCTAAACCCCGAGCCCAGGAAGGGCCGCACTGCGCCGCGACCGAGATCGAGCATCCGTTCCGGCAGGAGCGGCAAAAGGCCGACGCGCTCGATCAGGAGATCCCCTGCTGCCGACTGAAGGGGAAGTAGCTCGATACTCGACTGGGGGCGCGTGAGTCGGAAGGCGTCGACGGGCAGGAACACGGTCTGAAAGGTCGCACCTAGCTGGTGCTCCGACAGGTGCCGTCCCGATAGGCTCACACCTACCTCGAGAGTCCGGTCAGCGGTCGCGGCGCTGCGGCCTTGAAGAAACAAGACGTAGTCGCCGGGAGCCGGGGCAAGGTCGAGCGCTACCGATGCCTGCGATCGCAGGCGACGTACGCGTCGCCCGTCGAAGTCCTCGGGCTCGGACCAACCACCCCGCAGCGCGCCCGGCGGGGCGTTGGCGAGGCTTGAGCTCGCTTCCATCGAACGCGAGCCCAGCCAGGCGGCCAGCAGGGTGACCGATCCATCGGCCGCGTCCGGGCGTACGAGCTCGATTCGATTTCGATCGGCAACAAGTGTCGGCGCGGGCAAGAGCAGCCGCTGCAGTGTTTGCTCGGGCCCAAGCGAGAGGGTTCCGGCGTCGGTGGAGTTCACGCGCACGGCGACTCCGGCGCGGGGGCTGGCGCTCCCCAGCACGACGAGCTCGACGCCAGACGCGTCAGGCGCAAGCGACACCTGAAACACGCCCCGCTTCCCTTTCAGCTCGACGCCGGCCGGTGCAACCGACGGAGCGGTCGCGGCAAAGCCCTCGAGGAGAGCCGTTCGTCCCTCGGGCGATCCAAAGGCCAGGCGCAACGTTCGCGGCGGCCGGCGTGGGCCGCCGAACAGCGTGGCAAGACCCGGAGCACTCGCGGTGTAGCGCGCGGCTGCGCGCGCGGGTGCTCCGAGCCGCCAGACCGCGGCAACCAGCCCGACAGCGAGAGCGACCCAGAGCCCCGTACGCAGCAGTGCTCGCCGGCGGCGAGCTGGAAGTGCCATGCACTTCGATATCCCGCGCGAGCGCCGGCAATCAACTGCTAAAAGGGGACGCGTTGATCTTCGCCTTTCTCCTCGCTGCACTCACCCTTGCGACGCTGGCTCTCGGCACGGGGCCGCTGCGGCGCCTGGTCCGGCTCGAGCGCTGGATCGTGGCCGCGACCGGCGCGGTGGTCTTGCTCGCGTGCTTGTCGCTCGCGGCGATTCGCGCTCGCCTCTACTCGCCATGGGTCGTAGGACCGGGCATCGTCGCATTCGCGTTCGCGGCACGCTGGGTCACGCGTGGAGGCGCGATCTTGGAGCCGGAGCGGGTCGACGGACGGGGTACCGAACCGTTACTCGTCATCCTGACCGGACTGGGAGCGCTGTACGCTTTCTACCCGACGTATTTTCTGCTCGGCGGGCAGGACCCAGGCGTCTACCTCGTGCTGGGTGGCTGGGCGGCACGCACCGGCGGCCTCGTCATGGACACTCCTTTCGCGTACGACGCGTGGAAGGCGACGACGGGAGCGCTGATCCCGGGCTACCCGGGGTTCCATAGCGATTTCATCCACGGCGCGAGTTCGG
>Ga0315912_10006905_pt1 | contig 10069 bp, 6 predicted proteins | sample VfabasoilMG_FD_204469 | JGI IMG/M metagenome (GOLD analysis project Ga0315912, IMG submission 204469) | Garden soil microbial communities collected in Santa Monica, California, United States - V. faba soil | ecosystem: Environmental > Terrestrial > Soil > Garden | place: USA: California... | reverse complement strand
GCCCTTGATGCGCGCGACCTCGTCGAGGCCGATCTGGTGGATCTGCTCGGCCGTGAGGTTCGGCTCGGTGGTCCAGAACTTGATCTGCGACTTGTAGTACGCCTCGCCGTCCGGCAGCTTCCATACGCCGTTGGGACCGGGCGACTTCGCGCGGAGCGCCTCGATTGCCGCGATCATCTCCTTTACGCCCGTCTGGAACGGGCCCTTGAGCGCGGCCGTGCCCGCGTCTAGGAGCCGCTTCTTGGTGGCCTCGTCGGCCTCGAGCTTCTCCACCTTGCCGCGGAAGTCCGCGAGGATCGCGGAGTCCTTGCCGCTGTCGTCGAAGGGCGCGCCGGCGATGACGCTGCGGTTGTCGCCGATCACGGGGTCGAACGAGAAGGAGGTCGGCACGATGCCGCGGCGCGCGGCTTCGTTCATGACGACGATGCCCTGTTCCATGGCCTTCTGCACGCCCTCGAGGCGCGAGACGTAGGCCTCGGCGTCCTCGACGCTGTCCACGCTGTGGATGTTCTGCATGAAGGTCGCGGCCTGGCCGACCGGGTTCGACTGCGTCTGGAACGCATAGCCGTGGAAGCGCCAGGGGAACGTGTCGATCGACGACTGCGTCTGCACCTCGAAGATCCGGTAGCTGATCTTCATCGGTTCGGAAAGCTTGGCATAGTCGAACTCGGCATGCAGGCGCTGCAGGTCCTGCTTGTTGAGGCCGTCCTGGCGCTGCGCCTCCTCGTCCGAGAAGTCGTTCCATTTGCCGTAGTCCGGTCCCTTCATGCCGAGGTAGGCCTGGAGGATCGGGCTGTCCTTGACGCCGCGCTGGAACACCTCCTCGAAGAACGCTGCGAGGCGTGAGTCCTCGGTCGCGGGCGCCGCGGCGGCAGCCTCCTGGGACGACGCAGGCATCGCGGCAAGCACGGTCAGCATGAAGCCGCAGGCAAGCGCGGCAATTCGTCCGGGCAGGGCAGTCATTCGGATCTCCTGGGTGGAACCGGCAGCCAAACTAGCGGTGCAGGCGTGCGGGCGCAGCGCGTTTCGTCGCGCCCATCCGGTGCTTCGTCTCAGGAACCGGTCCGGACGCAGGCCGGACACCTGCGGCGGACACAGAATAAATGGTGGCTAGGGAGAGAATCGAACTCTCGACCCCGGGGTTATGAATCCCGTGCTCTAACCAGCTGAGCTACCTAGCCACACGGCGGGAAGGTACCTCGGGGAGGCGGGATTGTCGGGACCGGACCGGTGACTGTCAAGAAATCACGGCTGTGGCCGCAAATGGAGGAAACCATGGAATCGGGCAGTGACATGTGCTGGCGTCGTCTGGCGTGGGTGGCTGCGGCCGTGCTCGCGCCGGCCGTCGCGACGGCAGCCGTCGAGGCCGCGGCAACCGACGCCGGCGCGCGGATGCTGCGCCTGGCCGAAAACGTATACGTGATCGAGCACGAGGACGCCACCGACGAGTGGCCGCATGGCAATACCGGCGTGATCGTCGGCCGCACCGGAGTGTTCGTGGTCGATTCCGGCTACCTCCCCTCGCGGGCGCGGGCCGACATCGCACTGATCCGTCACATCACCGACAAGCCGGTGCGGTTCCTCATGACCACGCACTGGCATTTCGACCACAACAATGGGGCCATCGCCTACGTCCAGGCGTTTCCGGGCGTCACCCTGGTGGCCGAGCGCAACACCGCGCGCTGGATCGAACTGAACCAGGAATACTGGAAGGCACTCTCCACCGCCCCGGGATCGCCACGGCGCGAGGCGCTCGCGGCGCTGAAAGACGAAGGGGCGATCGCGAAACGCCGGGCCGAGCTCGAGGAACTAGCGACGCTCGAAGTCGTCGTGCCGACGCAGCTCTTCGACGGGCGCCTCAGCCTCGATTTCGAGGGCACCCGCATCGAGATCGAGGACCGCGGGCGGGCGAACTCGCCGAACGACGCCACCGTGTGGCTGCCGGATGAGCGAATCCTGTTCGCCGGCGATATCCTCGTCCGCTCGCCACTGCCCTACGTCGGTGCTTCATGGCCGGTGGGATGGGCGGCCGTGCTGCGCGACCTCGAGGCGATGCCGGCCGTCGCCATCGTGCCCGGCCACGGGCCGGTGCAGGCGGACCATGCCTATACGCGCGCGGTGCGCGAGCTGATCGAGGCCTCGCTGGAACGCGTCGAAAAGCTGGTGCGCGCGGGCCGGAGCCTCGCGCAGGTGCAGGACGAACTCGACCTCGACGACATGCGCGCGCGCGTGCCGGACTGGAACGGCCCGGCAGTCAGCGTCGAGGACTGGACCTACACGCGGCGCACCCTGGCGGAACGGGCCTTCATGGGCCTGCGCGGCCAGGGCGCGCTGTGAGCCTGGTCCTTACGGCGGGCAGGCTCCCCGCTCGCGGCAGAAGCCCGCCGGCTCGAGCGACAACATGAACCGCGTTTCCCAGACGTGCTTGAACGTCGCGAGGCGCCCTTCCAGCTCGGCCAGCCGGTTGTAGGGGTCGGGGCCCGTCGGAGTCGCCGGCAATGCCGCCCCGAAAAGTTCGACCCGCTCGAACGCGTACTCGCAAATCCCGAGGGCGTAGCCGGTGAGCGGCTTGAAGGTCTTGGTGACGCAATCCTTGATCTTCTTGTTCGCTTCCGTCCAGCGCGCCGACAGCGTGTTGCACACCGCGCTCGACAGCGGGGCCTGGCCGCCCGTGGGCGTCGGATCCGCCTGCTTGCAGGCGTAATTGGCGCGAACCTCGCCGAGATCCTTCCACAGGGACTCGACCAGCCGTGCAAACACCGCGTCGTTATTGACCGTCACGAGCGGCTTTGGGCTCTTGATGGTCGGTGCGTAGGTATCCGGCGTCGTCTCGAGGATCGAGTAGAGCGAGAGCCGGGTGCCCTTGACCTTGGTCGGATTGACGCAGCCGTAGTTGATGATCGTGTCTATATATCGGCCGCCGACGCTCTTGGCGAGTTCGGAGCCCGTTGCGATCACGTCCCACTTCATCAAGTCGGGCTCGGGCTCGCACCCAAGCTCGCTGCCCGTCAGCACGAGCACGTCAATCTCGCCTTCGAAGGAGTCGATGAACTGGATGCCGCTGGCGGTCTTGAAGAAGTACCCGGGAATCACGTGATTCCTGGTCGCCTGGCCCTTCCAACGCGAATCGATCCAGAGTGGCGGCAGCCCATTCGGCGCGGTGCCACTCGTGTCGAACAGCGACGTGACTTCCGTCGGGAGCAGTTTCGTGACGTTCAGCAACTGCGTCGCGGGCTTCAATTTGTTGGGCCCGGAGGGATCCAGTGACTTGATCACGTCCATATCAATGAGCATTTGACGCGCGACGTCTGGGTCGGAAGGCGTGTCGTTTGCCGGCGGCAGCTGGTCGAGGCAGGCCTTCGGAAGGTAGCGGCAGTCGAGCAGCTCGACCTCGATCGCGCGCGCGAGCGTCGATCCGCCCGGGTTGCTGACGTTCATCGAATTGAAGTTGAAGCCTTCATCGACCTCACAGCCGTCGGGACCCGAGCAATCGAGCAGGTCCAGTACGGTCTCGTTCTCGATGTCGATGTATCCCACCGAGTAGTCCGAATTGCTCGTGCCGCTGCCCGAGAACGGCGTGGTGCCGGAAATGGCGGTGAAGGCGAGCTGGCCCACCGCTGCCGGGAACGGGTTGGTGACGACGAAGCAACCGGTGCCGCTCGAAGTCGTGGCGCCGCACTTCGTGACGGTGGCTCCGGGAGCGCTCCAGCTGGCAGCTGCGTCATCCGCGTTGTTGGCCACCGAAAGCACATAATCGGTGCCGTCCGCGGTCACTCGCGCCTTTTCCGCCTTGTCGCTGAATTCAGGGCCGTTGTAGAGGAACAGGAACCTGATCTCGGTGATGTTCCGGGCATCACCCACATCGACGCTCAATGTTTCGCCGATGTCGATCTCGCTGCCAGCGGCACCGCCGCTCACGCCGAATCCGGTCGCGCCGGTTGTCACCTTCTTGGCGATCGTGCCACTGCTCACCGACAGCTGAACGCCTTCCACCTCGCAGGTAGCCTGGCCGAAACAGCCGACTGCATCGAGGGCGGCGGCGTCGATCCGCGTTGTTTCCTGGGCGCTGGCGGCGCCGGGCAGGACCATGACAGCCAAACCCGCGGCCCCGACGGCCGCGCGGACTACCGAAAGTCGCGACATTTCTCTGTCTCCTTGTTTATCGTCCCGGCGTGCCGTCCTGGCACCCTGGTCGCATCCCCGCCGGTTCCCGCCGGCATGCGAAGCGTACAACACGTGGCAAGCCGTCCGCATGAATAACGGCGACAGGAGCCGGGAGGCGCCTGTTGGAGCGTTATGTGAAAAGTCCGGCTACGGCGCGTACTTCTCGGCCTTGTCGGGCTTGCCCCAGGCGGTATACAGCGCAGCCAGCCGCGCGCGACCTCGGTCCGGCAAGTCGGCGATGGGCGAGCCTGCGAGGTTCGGCAGGCTTGCGAGCAGGAGCTTCTCGGCTTCCGCGTACCGCCCGAGGCCGGTGAGGGAGGCGCCCTGCACGTTCTTCGCCATGGCGATCAGCCAGTGGTCCGCGGGCAAGCGGGGTTCCAGGATTGCCAGGGACTGTTCGGCGACGTCGATTGCCTCCGCGTACTGCTTGCGCGCGACGAACAGGTTGGCCTGGATGGTCAGGGTACTGGCCAGCTGCGGATGATCGTCACCCAGCGCCTTGCGCCGGATTTTGAGGGCCTCATCGATCAGGCTCGCCGCCTCGTCGTACTCGCCCGCCGTGACGAGCCAGTAGGCGAGGCTCGTGCCCCCGCCCGCCACGTCGGGATTGTCGGGCCCCAGCTCGCGGCGATTCATCTCGAGCGATTCGCGCATCATCTGGATCGCCCCCCGGCGGTCGCCCTTCGCGTAAAGGACGAATGCCAGGTTGTTCATTCCGGCCGCGATCTCGGGATGGCTGTCGCCGAGCAGCTTGCGATTCATCTCGAGCGATTCCCGGTACACCTTCTCGGCGCCGCGATAGTCGCCGTGCGTCTCCAGCACGTAACCGAGGTTATTCAGCCCGGCCGCGAGCTCCGGGTGCGCGTCGCCGAGCAGCTTGCGCTTGAGCGAGAGCGACTCGCGATACAGCGCCTCGGCCTCCTGGAACTCGCCGAGCTCCTGCAGCGCCCAGGCGAGGTTGTTCATGGCTTCGGCAAGGTCCGGGTGCGCGCCGGGATGCAGGCTGCTTTGCAGTTCCAGCGCCTGGCGCAGGTAGACTTCGGCCTGCTTGAAGTCCCCGCGCTCGCCGAAGTTTACGCCGAGGTCGCCGAGGCTTTTCGCCACGTCGGAGTGCTTGTCGCCATACAGGCTGCGCCGGATCTTCAGGGCCTCCTCGATGAGGGGCTGGCCCTGGTCGTACTTGCTAGTGAACGACATCACGTCGGCAAGCGCGCTCAGCGTGTCCGCGACGTCGGCATTTTTGTTGCCGAGTGCCTGGCGCTGGATCGCCAGCGCGTCCTGCAGGCGCTTCGTTGCCTCGTCGTAGTCCGCGTTGAGCATCAGGGCTTCGCCCAGGTGGCCCAGCGTCTTCGCGATCTCGGCCGTCGTGTCGCCGGACAGTGCCCTGCGCTTGCGCAGCGATTCGCGCATCAACGGGATTGCCGTGGGGTACAGCCCGAGCCCCGTATAAACAGTGCCCATGGTGTCCATCAGGGTCGCCTGGATGGCCGGCTGGTCGGCGAGTTCCGTCTCGATGCGGGCCGCGCCCCGGTCGAGGATCTCGCGCGCCGTGATGGTGCTGCCGACGCCCTCGCTCGGGTTGTAGATATTGAACAGCCCGACGATGAAGTCGGTGACTTTCCGCGAAGTCTCCGCCTCCGCTTCCGCGATCGTCTTCTGCCGCACCGCTTCGTTGCGTGCGAGCCAGGCGGCCGTCGCGAGCGCGATGGCGATCAGCATGCCGGCGACGGAAGCCGACACGAGCACAAGCAGGCGGCGGTATCGGCGGCTGACTTCGCGCCGCCGCAGGTCGTCGAAGCCGATGCTGAGCATGCCCGCAAGCAGCTTCAGGTGCGCAGTGACCTTGCGGTCCTTGCCGGGGCGCACGTCCGCCGCGATCGGCTCGCTGTGCTCCTGCGTCAGCTCGCCGTCGGCGCCGAGCACGCGCACCAGCGCCGGCGGAAAACATTCGAGGTCCGCCTGGGCCGGGTTGGCCGACGCGCCCGGCTCCCCCGCGACGATCAGGGCGAAGATGCGATCGCTGCGCCCGAGGCGCTTGAATGCGAGGATTTCCTCGTTCACCCAGCGCGATTTCGCGGCCTTCGGCGAACAGATGACGACCTGGCAGGCTGACTGCTCGAGCGCCGCCACCAGCGTCGCGCCGAGGTCGGTGGCGGTGGCGAGTTCCTCGCGGTCGCGGAACACGGGCGTGAACCGCTGCGGCACCGGGCCGAATGCGGTCTCCGTCCCGACCAGGTGCTTCGGCAACCGGTAGGTCTCGAGGCTCCGGTGCAGCCACCGCGCCCATTTCTCGTCGCTATGGCTGTAGCTGATGAACGCGCGGTACTTGTACGGGGTGTTCATCGCGTGCCGATCAGTGCGAGGCGCTGAAACTCCGGATCGAGTGCCACTCGATCACTTCCTGCAGCAACGCGCGCTCGGTGCGGAGCACGACATGCTCGAGGCTGTTCCAGGTCTTGCACGATGCAACCTGCGCGCGGCCCGCCTCGAGCCGGGCCTTCATCTCCCGGTAGCGCGCGACCCGCCGCTGCAGGTCGTTGATCGAGATGATCGAGATTGCGGCTGCCGCGAGCGCGGGAAGCGCGATCGGCAGGAACACGTACGTCGTCCCCTCGATCCAGGCCGGCACGTCCAGCTCCAGCGTCAGGCTGATCGCGTAGAAGGCCGTGCTGATGAGCGCAAGCACCGTGGCGATGGAGAAGCCCGCCGCGAGGCGCCGGTAGAGCGGCAGCGCGCGGCCCACCTGGCGGTCGTAGTACGCGAGCTGGTCGTCGATCCTCTTTTCGAGGTAAATGCGCTTGAATTCCTCGATCGGCACGGGGCGAGTGGCCGACGAGCGCGTGTGCAGGATGTACAGCGAGCGCGTCAGTCCGCGCACGCCCGCGAGGTCGAGGTCCTGCAGCAGCGGCGCGGCGCGCGGCAACCCCCAGGTGGAGAGCGCCGAGCGGCAGAACTCCGCGGCGAGCCGGCAACGCACCCAGCTGTGGTGGGAATGCATCTGCCGGCGCAGGACCAGCGCGGCGGAGAGCGCAAAGGTGATGCAAGACAGCTCGAACCAGGGCAGCGCCAGCACGTGCAGGTCGTAGCCCACGACCGTCGCACCGATGATGGATGCGACGACGTGCGCCACGACCGTGGCGACGATGAGCCGCCGGAACTGCGGTGCGCCGCGGTTCGCGTGATAGTCGCATTTCTGCTGGAACAGGTAGACGGTATCCGGCGCCTTGAACGGGTTCTCTGACCACGCGGTAGTGGCATCCGGCAGGCCGTTCAGGTCGGCGAGCACCGCGTCGTCGGGCTCGAGCCGGCTCCAGTTCTCCTTGCGCACCTCGTGGGTTACCGCATCGATGATCATCACCGGCTTGCCGATCGACTCGGCGTACTGCACGACGTCGGCCGTACCGCCCTTGCCGCGTGCGGGTTCACCGTCCCACACGGCGAGCAGCACGTCCGCGCCGTTGACCGTCTCGATGCCGCAATCCAGGTATCCGTCCTTGCGGTCGCCGTATTCGCTGATCGTGCGCACGTGGTCCGCGGCTGCCAGGACGTCCTCCACGGCCGCCCAGTCCTCGGGCGTGAAGTCGTTGGCAAACTCGGGGCGCGACAGCGGCAGGATTGCGTGCCAGGAGAGCCCGATGGCGCGCGCCTGTTGCACGAACAGCTGGTCACTGCCGCCGGCGATCGAGGACAGTGCGATCCATTCGCCCGGAATTTCCCGGCGCAACGCATCGAGCGCGCCGCGGATCGCGCGGGACGCGCCTGCCGGATCCGCCAGGTGGCGGTGGCCGGTGAAGCCAATGACATGAAACTGCGGCAGTTTTCCGGCCGGGGCGCTGGGAGCTGGCAGGTCGTCGGTTGCAGGCAACGTCGGCTCCGTTGGGATTCCGCCTAGGGTACCGCTCAGTTCGCCACGGGCGGGGCCGCCGCCACGGGCGGCTTCATCGAGAACTCCCCGTCCGCGCTGAAGCGGTGCGACCCAAGCTTTCCACTCATCTTGTAGCGTATCTGCTCGGCCGGCGCATCGCCTCGCATGCCGATCAACTGGCGCGCCATGCGCAGCATCGATACGGTGACCGGCACCTCTACCAGGGACTCCCCGAATCCTGACAGGGTCCCGCCGGCGTCGCTGACGCCGGTCGCGAACGTCCTGTCCTGCACGTCGAGCTTCACGTAGGCGCCGTCATAGTCGACCGGCGTGCCGTTCGGGTTCTGGACGCGCAGCTTGACGAGGAAGCGCAGCTCGAGCCCCTCGCCCTGCAGCGGCTCGATGCCCGCGACCGCGACCTGCAGCGGGTCACGGCCCGCCATCGTCGTGCAGGCGCACAGGGACAGGACCGCAAGCGCAATTGCCAGGACGTGCCGGGACATGGTCGCTCACCCCCGGGCCGGATCCGGCCCCGTCAAACGTTGAACCGGAAGTGGAACACGTCGCCCTCGCGGACCACGTAGTCCTTGCCCTCGAGCCGCAGCTTGCCCGCCTCGCGCGCGCCTGCCTCGCCTTTGTGCGCGACATAGTCGTCGAACGCGATGGTCTCGGCGCGGATGAAGCCGCGCTCGAAATCGGTGTGGATCACGCCGGCCGCCTGCGGCGCCGTCGCGCCCGCGCGCACGGTCCAGGCGCGCACTTCCTTCGGACCCGCCGTGAAGAAGGTGAGCAGGCCCAGCAGCCGATAGCCGGCACGGATGATCCGGTCAAGCCCCGCCTCGGCGAGGCCGAGGTCGGCAAGGAAGGCTGCACGGTCGGCCTCGTCGAGCTCGGAGATCTCCGCCTCGATCGCGGCGCACACCGCGACCACGGCCGAGCCTTCGGAAGCCGCCAGCTTCTCGAGTGCTTCCAGGCGCGGGTTGTCCTTGAAGCCCCCCTCGTCCACGTTCGCGACGTACATGACCGGCTTGGCGGTCAGCAGCGACAGTTCCCGCAGCCGCTCGCGCTCGAAGTCGTCGAGCGCCATCGCGCGCACGGGCTTGCCCTGGTCCAGCCAGGCGCGCATCTTCTTCAGCGATTCGCGCCAGCGGATCGCGTCCTTGTCCTGCGCCTTCGCGGCCTTGTCGGCGCGCTGCGCGCCGCGCTCGACGGTCTCGAGGTCGGCGAGCGCGAGCTCGGTGTTGATGGTCGCGACGTCGGAGGCGGGATCGACGCGCCCGGCGACGTGCACGACGTCCGGATCCTCGAAGCAACGCACGACGTGCGCGATCGCGTCGACTTCGCGGATGTGCGCGAGGAACTTGTTGCCGAGGCCCTCGCCCTGCGACGCGCCGGCGACGAGGCCCGCGATGTCGACGAACTCGACCGTCGTCGGGAGGATCTTCTCCGGCTTCGCGATGGCCGCCAGCGCGTCGAGGCGCGGGTCGGGCACCGGCACGATGCCGACGTTCGGGTCGATGGTGCAGAACGGGTAATTCTCGGCCGCGATGCCGGCGCGGGTCAGCGCGTTGAAGAGCGTGGACTTGCCGACGTTCGGCAGGCCGACAATGCCGCAGCGGATGCCCACTACTGTTCCGCCGCCGGGGGTGCCGTGTGCAACCGGTTCATCATCTTCTCCGCGCCTTCTGAAAGCAGGCGCGGGAACTCCGCGACCGCAAGCTCTATCGCCTCGCGCATCAGGCGCTCGTCCACCGCGCTCGCGCGCTGCAGCACGTAGTCGATCACCTGGTCGCGCTGGCCCGGGTGGCCGATGCCGATGCGGATGCGCCAGAAGTCCTCGCCCAGGTGGGCGATGACGTCCTTCAGACCGTTATGCCCGCCGGCGCCGCCGCCCCGCTTCAGGCGGGCCACGCCGACCGGCAGGTCCAGCTCGTCGTGCACCACCAGCACCTGCTCCGGGGGGATCTGGAAGTACTCGCTGAGCGCACGCACGGACTGGCCGCTGCGGTTCATGAAGCCCATCGGCTTCAGGAGCCACAG
>Ga0315912_10006904_pt1 | contig 10070 bp, 6 predicted proteins | sample VfabasoilMG_FD_204469 | JGI IMG/M metagenome (GOLD analysis project Ga0315912, IMG submission 204469) | Garden soil microbial communities collected in Santa Monica, California, United States - V. faba soil | ecosystem: Environmental > Terrestrial > Soil > Garden | place: USA: California... | reverse complement strand
TTCCGCTTCTTGAAAATGCAGGCAGCGGAGTGATCGACCTGGAGGCGATTATTCCGAAAGCCTATCATACTGGAGTTGAACATTTTATTGTGGAGCGGGATATCGCCCCCGATCCCGAAAACGACCTGCGCAAAAGCTATACTTTCCTTAGCTCACTGGATTTGGGCCCGGACAAATGAGCCGATGTTTGATTTTCGTAAAATCAGTTTGAAATTGATAAAGGCAACCGGAACAGACCAATTATCTTTAGTCTTCGATTTTCACCAAAGAACTCGTCAAAAACGATAAACAGAATGGCCAAGATCAATTTGAACATCAACGGAAAAAACCAAACGGTTGACGTTGATCCAAAAACGCCGGTATTGTGGGTGCTTAGAGACCACCTGAACCTGGTGGGCACCAAATTCGGTTGCGGCATCGCACAATGCGGGGCCTGCACTATTCACCTGGAAGGCAATGCCGTGCGATCATGCAATCTGCCCGTTTCGGCTGTCGCAAACAAAAAGATCACTACCATTGAAGGCATTTCAGAAAATGGAGACCACCCCGTTCAACGAGCCTGGCTTGAACACGATGTTCCCCAATGTGGATATTGCCAGGCCGGCCAGATCATGTCGGCTGTTTCCCTGCTGAACAGAACTCCAAAACCGACGGATGAGCAGATAGAAACGGCCATGCAGGGCAATCTCTGCCGCTGCGGAACCTACCTCCGGATCAAGGCAGCCATCAAGACCGCCGCTAATTCATAGTTCACATCAAGAAAGCAACAACACTATGAAGACAACAACCAGTCGCAGATCCTTCCTGAAAGCATCCGTGCTTGCGGGCGGTGGGATGATGTTGAGTTTTGACTCCTTGCTCCTGGGCAAGACGCTAACGGATGATGCCGCGCTTCTTCCGGCCGGTTCGGCGCAACTCAACAGCTATATCAAGATTGCAACGGATGGAGCGGTCACATTGATGTCTGCCAACCCCGAATTCGGTTCAAACGTGAAGACATCCATGCCGATGATTCTTGCTGATGAGTTGGATGTGGATTGGAACAAGGTAATTGTTGAGCAGGCTGATTTTTGGCCCGAACGTTTTCAACGCCAGTTCACCGGCGGCAGCCAGGGCATTCGCCAGGGCTGGAAACCGCTTCGGACAGCCGGCGCCACTGCGCGCAAAATGCTCATCGACGCGGCTGCCAGGACCTGGAATGTTGCAGCTGATGAGATCACGACAAACGCCGGCGAATTGCTTCACTCGGCAAGCAGCAGGAAAGCTACTTATGGAGAAATGGCGTCTCTCGCCGCGACGCTGGATGTTCCAAAGGATGTTCCGCTCAAGAAGCTCGACAAACTCGGCATCGTCGGGACTTCACGAAAGAATGTTGACGGAAAGAGCATTGTGACTGGTAAGCCGCTGTTTGGAATGGACCACACGCTTCCCGGCACCCTGATCGCGATGATCACGCACGCCCCTGCGATAGGGATGACAGTAAATTCGGTAGACGATGCCACCGCCCGCGCGATGCCCGGCATTAAGGACGTGTTCACCGTGAAGACGCTACAAGATGAATACGAGCGCAACGCGTTTGATACAACCACCTTCACTGAGCTGGTCGTCGTGGTTGGAAACAGCACGTGGGAAGTAATGAATGCGAAGAAGGCTTTAAAGATTGAGTGGACCGAAAGCCCGGAGAAAAAAGTTGTTGCCAGGGGGTTCGGCGGCCAGTCGCAGAGCGTTACTATTCCTGCAGGCCTGGAGAGTACTGACGGTCACAGGGCAAAGATGCTGGAGCTGGCAAAAACGCCTGGCAGGGTGTTGCGAAAAGACGGTGACCCTGAAGAAGCTTTCAAGAAGGCCGTCAAGACACTTGAGCGCACCTACACAGCCCCTTACCTCGCGCACAATACAATGGAGCCCGTCAATTGCTTCGCCAACGTTACCGCCGACGGCGCTGATATTTACGGACCAACCCAGGCGCCCGAGTTTATCATGCAGACACTCAGCGCCAGGCTCGGACTTCCTAAGGAAAAAATTCACATACGCCTTGCCAGAATGGGTGGAGGCTTTGGCCTGCGGGCATATAGTCACCACATGGTGACCGCGGCCGTCGTCTCTCAGAAGGTTGGCGCTCCGGTCAAGATGATCTTTACACGCGAGGACGACATGACGTACGGCATTTACAGGCCTACCTATGTCGCAACCTACAGGGCGGGTCTCGACGCAAACAATAATCTTGTCGCCTTCCATGTGCGCGGTGGCGGGATTCCGGAACACGCAGTTCACGCCAACCGTTTTCCGGCAGGGGCAGTCGACAACTACCTGGCGGAAGGCTGGGAAATAAATTCCAACATTACCATCGGCGCATTCCGCGCTCCGAGGTCGAATTTCATCGCCGGCGCAGAGCAGTCATTTCTTGATGAGTTGGCCGAGTTGGCGGGCAAAGACCCGATCACATTCAGGCTTGAATTGCTTGATCGGGCCAAGTCCAATCCGGTCGGCAAGAACAACGACTATGATGCCGACCGCTACGCGGGCGTACTCAGACTCGTACGCGAAAAGTCAAACTGGCCGGCGGAAAAACCGAACGTGCACCGCGGTGTAGCTGCTTACTTCTGTCACAATACCTATGTCGCCGAAGTGGTTGATGTACGGTTGCAAGGCAAGAGCCCTGTGTTCGAGAAGGTGTATGCAGCGGTAGACTGTGGAATCGTTATCAATCCTGACGCAGCAACAAACATGGCCGAGGGGGGTATCGTAGACGGCATTGGCAATGCATTGTTCGGAGAGCTGACCTTTTCAAATGGTGTTCCTTCAAAGAAGAACTTTGATACATACCGGCTGATCCGCCAGAAAGAAGCTCCGAGAGCAATCGAAGTCCATTTTGTAAAAAACGAATTCGACCCAACTGGCCTCGGGGAACCGCTGTTTCCACCGGTGTTTGCCGCAGTGGCGAATGCGTTGTACAAGGCCACTGGCAAACGGTACTACGATCAACCGTATGCCCGGGACATGCAAGTCAGTCAAACGAAGATGTAGGCTAAAAGCCCAGCCTGAATTCCTCGATCAGGCTGGTTTTTCTTCCGTAGCGGAACGTGTAAAGGTCTGCGGGTCTGCGCTTTCCTGAGTTGTCTTTGCCCACCTTCACGATCATGTCTGTCATCAGTATCTTCCGCCTGAAATTTGGTCTGTCGATCTCCCTTCCCAGAATGGCCTCCACCAGCGCCTGCAGTTGTGGAAGAGTAAATTTTGAAGGCAGCAGGTTGGCGGCAATCGGTGAATATGGAAGTTCCTTCAACAGTGTCTCACGCGCGCTCCTTACAATGTCGCTGTGGTCAAGCGAAAGTGTTCGGGCCTTCTCCACCGGAAACCACTGCGCGGACTCCAGAAACTGCGTAGGCTTCAGTTCGATCTTGTTAAAATCGACCAGGGCCAGATAGCAGATGCTTACAAAGCGCTTCGACAGCCAGGCGAGCAACTGCGTGTCGTCTCCTGTCATTACCTTCTCATATGCCTTCTCGTGCCCAAACGATCTCGCGGCATCACCAAAGACGGCAAATTGTTTGAAGAGTATTTTTTCCAGACCTGTACTCTCCTTTACAATCCGCTCGACGGCGGCCGTCAGGTCTTCCGTTTGCCTTACAAAGCCGCCCGGAACCACCGTGAGCGAATCATCCCCAATGGCAACCTTGTTGACCACTACCTGGAGTTTTTTCTCATGAAAACCGAAAATCACGCAGTTAACGGATAACTGCGGAATAGAATCCTTTTCAAGTGTTCTTACAAACTGTCTGATCTTTTCCAGCATAGCAACCAGGCCTGGGGCAAATATCACGGAGTGGTTTGGATTCACTCCGATTTGTCACGAACCAAATTTAGTATATATTTGAGTCAAAATGACTCATTTTAGAAAGTTTCTGTTGTCACCTGCATATCCCTCATCATGAAAAAACTTTACATCGTCCTTATTTCGGTCGTCGTGCTGGCTGCGGCGGCCTATTTCTACATTACCAGAGACACCCGTGTCATCAAAGTCCTGGTGTTCTCCAGGACAGTGTCCTTCAGGCATGAGTCAATTCCTGACGGGATCAATGCTATCCGGGCCCTGGGAAGTCAGCATAAGTTTTCTGTCGACACAACGGAAAACAGCGAGTCATTCAATGAGGAAACACTGAAAAAATACAATGTGATCGTGTTCCTGAACACAACCGGCGATATACTTACCGATGCACAGCAGCTCGAAATGAACCGGTGGGTGCAGGCTGGAGGCGGATTTGTCGGCATCCACGCGGCCGCAGACACAGAGTATGACTGGCCGTGGTATGGCGAATTGGTGGGCGCGTATTTCGACAGTCACCCAAATAATCCAAACGTCCGCGACGCGAACGTCAGGATCGTAGACAAGAATCACATCTCCACCAAACATCTTCCCGAAACCTGGCCACGGACCGACGAATGGTACAACTACAAGGACATCAAGCCGGAGATCAACGTCCTGATCAATCTGGATGAAACTTCCTACCAGGGAGGAACAAACGGAGAGAGCCATCCGATTGCCTGGTACCGCGACTTCGACGGAGGCCGGACGTGGTACACCGGCATGGGCCACACAAGCGAATGCTATACAGATCCTCAATTCATTGAAATGCTCTGGGGAGGTATTCAATACGCTGCAGGGCCCGGCACAGAAGTAGACTACAACAACGCACGCGTGGCACCCGAAGAAAATCGTTTTCAAAAGGTCGTGCTCGACTTCAACCTGAATGAACCGATGGAGCTTGACGTCTTCCCCAACGAAGATGTGTTATTTATTGAGCGGCGCGGAGCCATGAAGCTTTTCAAGAAATCCGAAAACAAAGTCCGGTTAGTCACGACGCTTCCTGTTTTCAGCGACCTTGAGGATGGCCTCCTCGGCATGGCGATAGACCCGGACTATGCGAAGAACCAGTGGATCTACCTGTTCTACTCTCCTCCCGGCAAAGAGGCCATTCAGCGACTTTCCCGCTTCACCTTTGCAGGCGACTCTCTTGTCCGCGCAAGCGAAAAGATCCTGTTAACAGTTGGCACGCAGCGGGAGCAGTGCTGTCACTCCGCAGGTTCAGTAGAATTCGGACCGGACAGGCTCTTGTATGTATCACTGGGCGACAATACAAGTCCAAGGGAAACCGGTTACGGGCCCATTGATGAACGACCGGGCAAGTCACCATGGGATGCGCAAAAGTCGGCGGGCAATACCAATGACCTGAGGGGAAAGATCCTTCGCATCAAACCGGAAGACGACGGCGCCTACTCAATACCTGATGGAAATCTTTTTACTGATCCTGCCAAAGGACGTCCGGAGATTTATGTGATGGGGGTTCGAAATCCGTTCAGGATATCTATCGACCAGGAGAATGGGTTTCTCTACTGGGGAGATGTCGGACCTGATGCGGGAAAGGACAGTGTCGGCTTTGGTTCGCGCGGTTATGATGAAGTGAACCAGGCCCGCAAGGCAGGAAATCACGGATGGCCGTACTTCATCGGAAATAACAACCCATACAATGACTATGACTACGCGGCCGGCAAGTCGGGTCCGCTGTATGATCCGAAAAAACCCGTCAACAATTCACCCAACAACACCGGTGCCAAGGAATTGCCTGAGGCCACACCTCCGATGATCTATTACCCCTACGCCGTGTCCAACGAATTCCCCATGGTGGGCGAAGGCGGTCGAAACGCCATGGCAGGTCCAGTATTCCACATCGATCGTTTCCCTGAGTCGGAAAACAGGTTCCCGGTTTACTACGACAAGAAGTTCTTTGCGTACGACTGGATGAGAGGATGGGTAATGGCTGTTACATTGAATGATGACGGCGACTTTGTGCGGATGGAAAGATTCCTCCCGAACATGCTTTTCAACAACCTGGTCGACGTTGTGCTGGGTCCTGCCGGTGACATGTACGCTCTTGAATACGGAACAAACTGGTTCTCACAGAATATCGACGCCAGGTTGATCCACATCACATACTCTTCGGCCAACCGGGTACCCGTGGCATCGCTGGCTGCGGACAGGACTGTGGGAAAAACGCCACTGACGGTGAAGTTCAACGCGGATGCGTCGAAGGATTTCGATGGTGATGAACTTAAGTTCGAGTGGACGTTTGGCGATGGAGAAACCTCGACCGAGAAAAATCCAACGCACGAGTTCAGGAAGGCGGGACAGTACCAGATAGGACTGACCGTTACGGATCCATCGGGTGAAAAATCTTCACAGGAAGCATTGGTCATCGCCGGCAACGACCTGCCAGTGATCAAAGTGAACTTTAAAGGAAACACGAAATTCTTCTGGAGCAACTCCAGACTCGACTACGCGGTGGAAGCCAGCGACAGCGAGGATGGAAGTATAGGAAAAGGCATCGAGCCTTCAGCAGTGACGTTCACCGCCGACTACCTCGCACAGGGTCATGATGTGGCTGAAATTATCCAGGGCCACCAGGCAAACATGGAAGCTTCTGCGCACCTAGTGGGCAAAACACTTTTTGAAAATTCCGACTGCAAGGCCTGCCATCACGTCACTGAAAAATCGGTGGGCCCCTCCCTGCAACAAATGGCCGAGAAATATGCCGGCGACGAATCCGTGATCAAAGGATTGGTCGACAAGGTCATTAAAGGCGGGTCGGGTGTTTGGGGTGACCTGATGATGTCGCCGCACCCTCAGCTCAGCGTCGACGACACGGAAAAAATGATCAGGTATGTGCTGTCGCTTAACGCAAAGGCACCCAGGACAGGGCTTCCGCCAAAGGGCTCATTTGCCCTCAACAAGCACAAAGCCGGCGAAAAAGAAGGGACGTACATTTTCACCGCATCGTACACGGACCGTGGCGCGAACGGCATCAAACCGCTAACCGCCACGCAAGTCATAACACTCTCCTATCCGTTGATTGGCGCTGACACCTTTGCCGAAAAGAAAAAGGCCATGACGTTCAAGATCACCAGGGACCTCATGCCATCCATAGAGGAGGAAATGACGATCGTCATGCCAAGCCACGATGGCACACTCAGGTACGCTGCAATCGACCTGACGGATGTGGGCCAGATCAAGCTTGGCGCCATGGTTGCACCCAACTACTTCTCGGGTGGAACGCTTGACATCTTCATCGACGGTGAAAACGGTCAGAAGATCGGGTCGACAAACCTTGAGATAGGGCTGACGGACCTTGGAGCAAAAGAACTGCTGATTGACATTGCTGAGACCCAGGGGATACATGACATTGTACTAAGAGCATCGTGCAAGGACCAGTCCAAGATATTCGCCGGGATTGCAACACTGGAATTTGTACGGCGAAAGTGAGAGGAAAATCAACAGTCGAAAACTGAGCGCAAATGAAACGAGTCATTAAGATCTCACTGTGGGTGGTCGCCATCACCGTCATTATATTGGTTGGCCTGATGGCCGGATTTATCTACAAGATCAAAAACGGCTTTCCTGTTTCATTTGAGACCGAAATTCCAGCCATTGACTTCCCGGAAGGGAAGAAGGCAGTGTTGCTGTTCTCCAAAGCGACCGGCTTTCGTCACGGCGAATCGATTGAGGCGGGGAAGAGCGTCCTCGAAGATATGGCAGGGAGGAACAACTGGTTTCTGTACACTACGGAGGAGGGCGGAGTCTTCAATGCGGCCCAGCTTTCAAAGTTCGACGTAGTCATATTCAATAACTCAACAGGCCGGGTGCTCAGCGACGACCAGCAAAAGGCGCTGGAGGACTATGTGACCGGTGGCGGAAGCCTGATTGGCATTCACGGTGCCGGCGATAACTCGCATCACTGGGATTGGTATGTTCGGAATCTTGTGGGCGCCGAGTTTTCGCATCACTCGATAGATCCGCATTTGCAGAAGACCACAGTAACACTCAATCCTGTTCCTGACAGCACCATCGCACAGGGCCTGCCATTATCATGGATACAAACAGACGAGTGGTACGTCTTTTTTGAAAATCCGCGATCAAAAGGCTTCCATGTTGTGTACTCGATCGACGGCGAACAGATCCAACCGGGAGGAAATATCCTCTGGATGACCGACAAAGGATTTGGAATGGGTAAAGATCACCCGGTGGCCTGGTACCGCACCACAGGATACGGAAGGACTTTCTACACTTCGATGGGACATGACGCGTCGGCCTGGGCGCAGGAGCCATTCGTGCGGATGATCGAGAACGCGATCAACCGGTAATCAGAATTTACAGCTTCCGTTCAATTCCCTATCTTGAGAGTTCAAACAAAACTTTCATGAAAAAAGTAGCGCTCTTCATTCTGCTGCTGGTTGCTGCGGCCGCTTGCCAAACAGGGCAGACCGGCAGGACCATTGTCAATGATGCAACCAAGGCCCGCATTGACTCCACCCTTCAAAGTATGGTTGATGCCGGGACGATAGTCGGAGTATCGGCGCTTATTGTCGAGAAGGACCAGGAAGTCTACTTCAAGTCGTTCGGCTTTGCCGACCGCGAAGCAGCGAAACCTTTTGACAGGACTACGCTGGTGAGAATATTCTCCATGACGAAGCCTGTCACGGGAACAGCGTTGATGCAGCTCTATGAGAAAGGATTGTTCCAGCTCGACGATCCGCTCTCAAAGTACGCCCCTGAGTTTGCAGACATGAAAGTATTTGCCGGCGTAGACAGCACGGGCAAAGAACCAAAAATTCTCTACGCTCCGTTGGCTCGTCCCATAACAATCCGCGATCTCACACGCCACACGGCGGGGTTCGCAAGCGGAGGTCATCCTGCCCTTGGTGCGATGGTCAGGGAAGCCAATGTGATGGACAAGCAGAACACGCTCGCGCAAATGGCGGAGAAGCTCGGCAAACTTCCACTGGCATTCCAGCCTGGCGCTGAGTGGTCATATGGAATTTGTGTCGACGTCCAGGCTTTTCTCGTTGAGAGATTGTCAGGACAATCTTTCGATCAGTATGTAAAGGAAAATATTCTCAAGCCATTGAGCATGAGCAACACGGGGTACGTGCCTGAAGATATAAGCCGGCTTGCTGCCGCCTACTCCAAGGGACAGGACGGAACCTTGCAGCGCATACCGGACTCACTTGCCAACGCATTTAATGGACAGGAATGGCCGTTGAAGCCCGGTGGTTATGGTCTCACTTCCAGCGTTGACGACTACATGCGCTTTGCGCGGATGCTTGTCAACGAAGGCACCTACGATGGCGTCACGATTCTGAAACCTGAAACGGTAAAGCTGATGGCCACCAATCACCTTGCCGACAGCGTTACCAAACGAATGTGGTTGCCCAGCAAAGGCCAGGTGGGATTTGGGATTGACTTTGCCGTCAGACTGCGGCCACCAGTTGACGTGAAGGAAAACAACGGAGAGGTGGGGGAGTTTTTCTGGGACGGCGCTGCCAGCACTTTGTTTTGGGTCGATCCGGTCAACCAGCTGACGGCCGTATTATTTGTTCAGGTGTTTCCGTTCAGCAACCAGCTGCATAAGAATTTCAGGGATGCCGTGTATGGTAAAGTGGTAATCCCCGAAAAGACAGCCGGCCTGTAGGAGGCGAACAAAGAGTCGCTCACAAAGTTCAGGCTCTTTTCATGGAATAGGATTAAATTCAGCGATGCCATCAGCGCGCTGGCTGCTATCGGCATACATCCTATGAAATCACTTTCTTCTGCTGTACTCCTTCTCGCTTCCCTGATCTCAAGCTACGCCCAGCTCTCTCCTGCCAGGCTGCGCTGTGAATATTTAGACAACCCGTCTGTCATTGACATAACTACCCCTCGCCTTTCCTGGGTCAACGTCGCAAAAGAAGGTGACCGCGGGCAGGTGCAGACTGCCTGGGAAGTAAGGGTAGCGAGCACAAAAGAAAAACTTCTTGGGGGCGAGGCTGACCTTTGGTCATCGGGCAAAGTGATGTCCGCACAATCAGTCAACAATGTGTATGCAGGCAAACCACTGTCCTCGCGACAGGAATGCTGGTGGCAGGTTCGCACCTGGGACAGGACTGGAAAGGCTTCGACGTGGAGTGAGCCTGCCTCATGGCACATGGGATTACTGAATGCTGACGATTGGAAGGCACAATGGATTGGAGCTCCCTGG
>Ga0315912_10006903_pt1 | contig 10070 bp, 8 predicted proteins | sample VfabasoilMG_FD_204469 | JGI IMG/M metagenome (GOLD analysis project Ga0315912, IMG submission 204469) | Garden soil microbial communities collected in Santa Monica, California, United States - V. faba soil | ecosystem: Environmental > Terrestrial > Soil > Garden | place: USA: California... | reverse complement strand
CAGCAGGTGGCGGGCGCCACGGGCGTGGCCCTGCTCATCGCCCTGTTCTCTTCGCGCAGTGCGCAACTGGTCACGCAGGGCGTCGCGCCAGCGGAAGCGCTCAGCGGCGGCATTCGCGCGGCATTTCTCGCCGCAGCGCTGCTTTCACTCGTAGCCATCGTCTGCATATTCTTCGTTCAGCGGCCGCAGCCCGCGGGTGCACCCGCGCCGGGCGCATAGGACGACCAGCGCGGTCCCGAGACGAGTAGCGACCCCAAAACGGCGGTCGCTACACCGCTCGCTGCCGGACGGAAACCAGTCGCGGCGCAGTCTCGCGTAGTCCCAGTGCCGCGCAGGCGCCCAATACAGCCAGGAGCACGAGCACCCACAATGCGGCCTGCAGGCCAAACCGGTCCGCGGCCATGCCACTGAACAAGGGCGCCAGCACACCGCCCAGGATCTCGCTGCCGCCCATGCACAAGCCCAGCGCGCTGCCGACATGACGCGCGTCCACGCTCTCCGCGGGAATCGTGGCCATGAACAGCGGCATGATGCCGGTGAATGACCAGCCCGCGAAGAACAGCACTGCCAGGCCCCAAGCCGGCACGGAGAGATAGAGCGCGGAGAGCGGCAAGGCCAGTGCCAGCACGGGCACCACCATCATGACGGGTCGCCGTCCGATGCGATCGGACAGCCCAGGGATCAGGAACGAGAACAGCGTGGCGGCGATGCCCAGCACTCCCATGACCCACTTCATCGTGTCCGGGTCGTAACCTCGCACCTGCGTCAGGTACAGCGGCAGGAAGCTCCACGTCACCACGAGGTAGCCCACGAATGCGATGCTGATGAGGGCGCAACGGATCACGTTGCCATCATTCAGTACGGCCAGCAATCCGGCTGTGGTTCGCCCTTTGCGGGGAATGGCGGCTCCTGCGGTGGTGGCTGGCGCCTCGCGCACGGTCCACGCAATCAGCAGAGCCATCAGCAGTCCCGGCGCTCCGGCGAGGAAGAAAGCGTGTCGCCAGCCAAAGGCTTCGGCGAATCCCACCAGCAACACGGGCGCCACGAACGAGCCCATCAGGCTGGAACCGAAGCCCTGCGCGATGCCCATCGCCAGACCCCTCTGGCGCGGATCCACCTGCGCAGCGATCAGCGACTGGCTCAGCGGCATGATGCCGCCCTCGGCGACGCCCATGAGCAGTCGCGTGAGCAGCATGAACAGGAATCCTGCCGCGATTCCCGAACCGAACGAGCACAGCGCAAAAAGAACCGTGCAGGCCACCAGCATCCGCTTGCGGGAACCGAAGCGGTCGGCCACGAATCCCACACCGAACGCGGCAATGGCCCAGGTGAGTGACAGGCCACCCGCCAGCATTCCAACCTGCGTGTTGCTCAGCCCGAGCTCCGGCTGCACGAAGGGCATCAGGAAACTCAACGCGTTTCGGTCGAACAGCACGAAGCCGAAATTCAGGCTCAGCAGCGCGGTAAGCCACCACTGGTAGCCTCTGCCTGTTGGCGCAGCGTTCAGGAGCAGGCTCCGACGTTCAGGCCAGGCGCGCGGTAAACCGCGACAGCACCTTGCCGGACCAGCCCATGATGGACTTGGAGCGGATCAGCCACTGCCCATCTACCTTTGCAACGATGTCCCGTACATGCCCGCACCAGTGCAGATGCGGCGGCTCGGGAGGATGATTGATGGTGGCCCAGGCATAGGAGTCCACCTGCCAGTGGTCTGGCCGGCCCTTCGGGTCGGGCGAGAACACGAACTGCGCCATCTGGTGCTGGTGGCCCGGGAAGTCCCGCCGCTCGTGGAACTTCAGCACCAGCTTGCGTATCTCGGGACGCCCTTTTCGCACTTCGATGCCTCCGCCCCGTGTCTCTTCCGTGGCTTCGGCATCTTCGGTGAACAGCGCGATATATCCGTCCGTGTCGCCGGTATCCAGCGCCCACGAATAGCGGGCATACAGTTCCTGGATCGCCAGGCGATCCTGCACTGATGGACCGTTCATCACCCCCCCCCTTCGCCTCTGATCGTCAGGCGATTCTATGCGATCACGCGCCCTGCACCGTGAGGTCCACCTGCACGTTGTTGCGCGTAGCATGTGAGTACGGGCAGATCTGCTCATGTGCCTCGCGGGCCAGTGACTCGAGCTCGGCCTGCGGAAGCGTGGCGTCCACCACATGCAGCTTCACCGCCAGTCCGAATCCTCCGGCATCACGAGGACCGATGGACACACTGCAGGTGACCGCCGCCCCCTTGGCGTTGCGCTTCTTCTGCGAAGCCACGTAGTCCAGCGCTCCACCGAAGCAGGCGGCATAACCCGCGGCGAAAAGATGCTCCGGCGTGGTGGTATTCGGCTTGCCCGGCCCACCCATGGCCTTGGGAACTGAAAGGTCGGCCTGGACCGAGCCATCCTCGGCCGCGGTGCGTCCATTGCGTCCGCCCGTCGCGGTGGCGACGGCTGTGAATACCGGTTTGATGCCGCTCATGTCTGCTCCTGGATGGTTTCTGATGCAGGACCCGCAGTCTATGCTTCACGGGTGAGGCAAGTCTCTCTTCCCCGGGCTCCAATTTCCCGACGCCGCTTCGTGCAGGGCATGGCCGGAGTCGCGCTGGCAGGCGCGACCGCACGCCGGGGCATGGGCGCGGACGCCACCCGGAATGCCGCAGTCCTGCATGGTCCCGAGTTTGATCTGGGCATCGGCACGCTTCCGGTGAATTTCACCGGCGCTGCACGCAGCGCCATCGTCATCAATGGCAGCCTGCCCGCCCCCTTGCTGAGGATCCGCCAGGGAGACATGGTGACGCTCCGGGTCCGCAATGGCCTGCGCGAACCCAGCGCCATCCACTGGCATGGACTGATCGTTCCCGCGGACATGGATGGTGTGCCGGGCGTCAGCTTCCCGGGCATCGCGCCTGGCCAGACATACACGTATCGCTTCAGGGTCAACCAGTACGGCACCTACTGGTATCACTCGCACTGGCGCTTCCAGGAACAGAGCGGCCTGTACGGACCGCTGGTCATCGACCGGCTCGGCGGGGAGCGGCATGCCGCGGATCGCGAGCATGTGGTGCTGCTGTCCGACTGGACCGATCTGGATCCCGAGCACATCTTCGCAACGCTCAAGCGCCACAGCGACTACTTCAACCACGGCAGGCGCACCTTTGGTGATTTTCTGGCGGATGTCCGCCGCCAGGGCTTCAAGGCGGCAGCGGCCGATCGGCTCATGTGGGGCGGGATGCGCATGGATCCCACCGATCTGGCTGACGTGGGCGGCACGACCTACACCTACCTGATGAACGGAGTGACGCCGGCGGGGAACTGGACTGGCCTGTTCCAGCGCGGCGAGCGGGTGCGCCTGAGGTTCATCAACGGCTCATCGATGAGCTTCTTTGACATCCGCATCCCCGGACTCAGGCTGACCGTGGTCGCGGCGGATGGCCAGGACGTGGATCCAGTGACCGTGGACGAGTTCCGCCTCGGCACGGCGGAGACACTGGATGTGATCGTGACTCCGGAATCGGATCAGGCCTACACGATTTTCGCGCAATCCATGGATCGCTCGGGTTTCGCGCGCGGCACACTGGCGCCACATCAGGGCATGACGGCGGAAGTTCCGCCGCTCGAGCCACGCGTGCTGCTGACCATGCAGGACATGGGAATGGCCCACGCCTCCGGACCCGCGACGATGGAGACGCATCCAGATCATGCCGGACACACGATGCCCGGGGCCGCACCGCTCCATCATGAGCCTGCCGAACGAGGGCCTGGCGTGGACATGCTGGCAACACAGGCCAGTTCGCGGCTCGACGATCCAGGTCCTGGACTGCGCGGAAACGGCAGGCGCGTACTGACCTATGCCGACCTGCATACCCTGGGCGGCTCCATCGACCGACGCGATCCGCAGCGCGAGATCGAGCTGCATCTCACTGGACACATGGAACGCTACATGTGGTCCTTCAGCGGCCAGAAATTCTCCCAGGCCGCGCCACTGCGCTTCAGTCATGGCGAACGGCTGAAGATCACGCTGGTCAACGACACGATGATGACCCATCCGATTCATCTCCATGGCATGTGGAGCGAACTCATCACCCAGGCCGGCCTGTTCCAGGTGCGCAAGCACACGGTCAGCGTGCACCCTGGCCAGAAGCTCAGCTATCTCGTCACGGCCGATGCGCTGGGACGCTGGGCATACCACTGCCACCTGCTCTATCACATGGAGGCAGGCATGTTCCGCGAGGTGGTGGTGTCGCACGAGACCGCGCCGGGCGGCCATGATCATTCCGCCGGGCACGACCCATCATGAAGCCGCAGGGCATCTGCCCGCGTCGGCTTTTCGCGCTGGCGTGGTGCGGTGGGTGGCTGGCAGCCGCGCCGCTGTTTCCGGCAGAGACACCATCGCACGAACATCAGCATGAGATGCCGGCGGAACCTGGCATGACCACCATCGCCGGCACCGATGATGAGACCAGCGCACGCGAGCACGTGGCACCGGATTCGCCGCAGACTTCGATGCGGGACATGCCTCGCCACGAGATGGCCGTGGCAATGGGCATGGACGATGCCGCGAGCCTGGGACATGTGCTGTTCGACGAGGCTGGCTGGCGCCAGGTCGACTCCCGTGATGCGGCCGCCTGGGACGGATGGGCCTGGTATGGCAGTGACTACACCAAGCTCTGGCTGCGCAGCGAAGGCACGCATTCCGACGCCAGTACGGAGGCCCGGACGGAACTGCTGCTGGACCACCTCGTCGCGCGATGGTGGAGCCTGCAGGCTGGACTTCGGCATGACTCCGGCGATGGTCCTTCCCGCGAATGGTTCGCCATCGGCCTGCAGGGTCTGGCGCCGGGATTCCTCGAGACGCAGGCCGCCGCGTATATCGGCGAAGACGGCCGCACCGCGCTGCGCCTGAAAACCGAATACGAACTGCTGCTCACCCAGCGGCTGGTCCTGCAACCCCTGCTGGAAATGGACCTGTACGGCAAGGACGACGCGGAGCGCGGCATCGCCTCGGGTCTTTCGTCGGGCGAACTGGGCTTTCGCCTCCGGTACGAGATACGACGTGAACTGGCGCCGTACGTGGGACTCAGCTACGCGCGCAAGTTCGCCGGCACCGCCGACCTCGCGCGCGAGGCCGGCGAGGATCCTACCCAGTGGCAATGGGTCGCCGGAATGCGCTTCTGGTTCTGAAGGACTAGCTGCGGCTGCGCTTGCGCGGCACCTTCTTGCCTTTGCTGCGCGCCTCGGAGAGACCGATGGCGATGGCCTGTTTGCGACTCTTCACCTTGCCACCCTTGCCGCCAGGTCCGCTTCGCAGAGTGCCCTTCTTGCGACGGTGCATCGCGCTCTCGACATCCTTGCTCGCCGACTTCGAATACTTGCGCTTCTTGGCCATCTGCGTCTCCGTCCATGCGGCTGTGAATCCGTCGTGATTGGACCCACATCCGGAAACCGCGGGCTGTAGGAAGTAGCCGCCGTCGACTATCAGCGCGCGGGCCGCAATGCGCTGCGTTGTGCCAATATAGCGGTACCAAGGCCGCCCATAACAACAAGGCTCGATCCCATGTGGCTGTCCCGATCCCAACGCAAGGTAGTGCTGGCCTCCTCACTCGGAACAGTTTTCGAGTGGTACGACTTCTATCTCTATGGCTCGCTCGCCTCCATCATCGCGAAGCAGTACTTCTCCGCGCTGGACCAGACCTCGGCGTTCATCTTCGCGTTGCTGGCCTTCGCCGCCGGCTTCATCGTGCGTCCCTTCGGGGCACTGGTATTCGGCCGGCTCGGAGACCTCGTCGGCCGCAAGCACACCTTCCTGGTGACCATTGTCATCATGGGTGCCTCCACCTTCCTGGTAGGTGTGCTTCCGGGCTACGCGACGCTGGGCGTATTCGCGCCGGTGCTGCTGATCCTGCTGCGCCTGCTGCAGGGCCTGGCGCTGGGTGGAGAATACGGCGGCGCCGCGACCTTTGTGGCCGAGCACTCACCTCCGGAGAGTCGCGGCGCGCACACGGCCTGGATCCAGACCACCGCCACGCTGGGACTGCTGCTGTCGCTGATGGTCATCCTGGGCACACGCACCGCGCTGGGCGAGGAGGCCTTTCAGGCCTGGGGATGGCGCATTCCCTTCCTGGTGTCCGTGCTGCTGCTGGCGGCCAGCGTGTGGATCCGGATGTCCATGGAGGAGTCTCCAGTATTCCAGCAGATGAAGGCCGAAGGCCGCACATCGCGCGCACCACTGCGCGAGGCCTTCGGACAGTGGAGCAACCTCAAGGTGGTGCTGATCGCGCTGTTCGGCCTCACCGCGGGCCAGGCCGTCGTCTGGTATACGGGACAGTTCTATGCGCTCTTCTTCCTCACGCAGCTGCTGAAAATCGACGCCGCCCAGGCCAACCTGCTGATCGCCGTCGCGCTGGTGCTGGGAACGCCCTTCTTCCTCCTGTTCGGAGCGCTGTCGGACCGCGTGGGGCGCAAGCCCATCATCCTGGCCGGCTGCCTGCTCGCCGCCCTGACCTATTTTCCGCTGTTCAAGGCGCTGACCGCAGCCGGCAATCCGGCTCTGGCCCGGGCCCTGCAGAGTGCTCCGGTCACGCTGCACGCGGACCCTGCGGAGTGTTCCTTCCAGTTCAATCCCACCGGCACGGCGAAGTTCACCAGTTCCTGCGACGTGGCCAAGCAGGCGCTCGCCAACGCATCGGTGAACTACGAGGAGTCCGCGACCTCCGGCACGGCCTGGATCGAGGTGGGCACGCAGCGCATCGAATCCTTCGATGCCCGCGCGCTGTCGGGCAAGCCTCTCGCCGAGCGTGAGGCGTCATTCAAGTCGGGACTGGCCTCGGCACTGGACTCGGCTGGCTATCCGGCGAACGCGGATCCGGAGCAGATCAACCGGCCGCTGGTCGTCGCCATCCTGACGCTGCTGGTGATCTACGTGACCATGGTTTATGGACCCATCGCCGCCATGCTGGTGGAGATGTTCCCGACACGCATCCGCTACAGCGCCATGTCGCTGCCCTACCACATCGGCAATGGCTGGTTCGGCGGACTGCTGCCCACCACGGCATTCGCCATCGTGGCGCAAACCGGAAACATCTACAGCGGCCTGTGGTACCCGGTGATCGTCGCCTCGATCACGCTGGTGTTCGGCGCGGTGATGGTGCGGGAAACCCGCGGGCGACCTCTACCGGACTGAATTTGCCCGGCGCGGCGCGGCTTCAGGCGCGCAGCGCCCCACCGCCCGCCGCCAACCTGACCTTGTCGCCTGCCGGGGCCTGCGCCGCGGCATCCTGCGGCTCTTCATCCTGAACCTGCAGCGGGATACGGATGGCAACCCGCGTGCCCGACAGCACACCGGAATCGATCACCAGCTTCGCCCCGAGAATATTGCAGCGTTCGCGGATGCTCAGCATTCCCAGTCCGGCGCCGCAGACCGCGCCGGCACTGGCGAAGCCACGGCCATCGTCGCGGATGCGGATCACCACGCAATCCGGTTCGCGACTGGCGTCGAACCACAGGTTGCGGGCCTGCGAGTGCTTCAGCACATTGTTGATGGCTTCCTGCGCGATCCGGTACACATGCGTGGCGGCATTGCCGCGCACCACATCGTCGATATCCTCCAGCCGCGTGTGCACGAAGAGTTCGGAAGCGTTCTGCACCTTGTCCAGCAGCGCGCGCAGCGCAGTCACGATGCCCAGTTCTTCAAGATGCTGGGGACGAAGGTTCTGCGCCACCGAGCGCAGGTCTTCGATGGACTCGGTGGCCAGGTCCAGCAGCATGCGCGCATGGCCTTCGGCCGCCGCGGGGAGACCCGAGCGCTGCATCATCACGACGCGGTTGCGCAGCAGGGAAAGATTCTGGCCGACGCCGTCATGCAATTCACTGGCGAGGCGCCGCCGCTCCTGCTCCTGTGCGGCGAGCAGCTCGCGGGCCAGCGACTCCTTGGCGGTGAGTTCTGCCTGGCGGGCCTCGGCCATGGCGGCCTGGGCCTGGACGGCATCGTGGATGTCGCCAATGGCACCGGCCAGGCGCCGGATGCCACCCTGTGCATTCCACTCCGCCTGACCCCGGATGCGGAACCAGCGGAACTGGCCTCCCGCCAGCAGGCGCGCCTCCACATCGAGCCGGGTGTGCCGCGCGATATGGGCCCGGAATGCGCCTATCACCCGCGGCAGGTCCTCCGGTGCAACCAGTGCGCTGGCGCCATCCTCGGCCACGAGACCGGTGTTGCCCGGCAGGTGCAGCAATTCCAGGGCGCGCGGCGTCAGGTAGACCTGGCGCGCGCCCGACTCCCATTCGAACAGTCCGTCATTGGCGCCGGCCGCAGCAAGCTGGAAACGCTCCTCGCTCCTCTGCAGTGCATCGATACGGCGCACCAGCGCCCTTTGCAGCGCCACGGCCATCACCACCACGATCAACGAGGCGACGATCATGTACACCAGCGATGTGTCCGTGCGCGAGCGCCAGGCCACCAGCGCGTCGGCCACATTGCGACCACCCGTGGCGAATATGGGCAGGCCGTTTAGCGGGCTGGCGGCAAACTGCCGCGGCTCGCCAGTCGCCGGGTGAGGGCCCACCACCATGGTCATGGGCGACTTCGGCATGCTCTGGTACAGCCGGAAGACGCCCGAGGAACTCAGGTCGAGATTGATGATCTTCACGGCCTCGCGCGGCACCTGCGTGATGAGGCGGCCGCTGTCGTGCACGAGAGCCACCGCGGCGTGACTGCCCAGCAGGCCCGCGTAGACAGCGCCGAGGTCGCTGATTCTCAGCATCGCGCCTGCCCATTCGGGCCGTCCGCCCTCGCCCATGACGCGCCGCGCGATGGGCAGCAGCAGTTCGTCACCCGGTTGCCGGATCTGCACCTTGCCCACCCAGGTATCGGGCCCCGACGCGCCGAGTTCCCTCAACCACGGCATGTCGCGTGCCGTCAGACTCTCTCCCGGCAGATTGGCGATCACCGGCGCGTCGCCGCGCAGCAGGAACAGCGAGCGCACGTATTTGCCGCCCGTCAGCATGCTGGAGAGCACCTGCGCGGCTTCCGCCGGATCCGTATCGGAGCGCAGCAGGCGCTGGGCGGCGACTGCGGAACCGACACCATCGGCCACCATCGCCTCGAATTGAGAAGACAGCGCGCGGGCCAGAGTGGCCAGCTGCTGATGCGAAGCCTCGAGCGTGATCTTTCGATCGCCATGGATCCGCCAGAGACCGTATCCCCAGCCGATCATCAGTGTGAGCGCGGCCAGCAGGAAGATGGCCCAGCGGCCGAATTTGCCCAGCTCCCGGTCCGGCGGTTCCGGCCTGGGCTCACCTTCCCTGGTGTAGACGGCATCGAGCATGAACCCCAACCTAATCCTTATTTCGACCAACGACAAATCCCTGTCCGGCGCCGATGGCCGGATGGACAGCTCTTCCGGCCGTCTCTACCCTAGCGAGACAGTAACGCATCCGAACGGGGGAAGACATCGCCGCGCAAGGCATTGCCAGCGCGGCGCTGCCGTCACATGAATCGACTACACGCCATTTGCCTGGTTATCACCGCTGCAGTACCCGCACTGGCCGCAGCAGCAGATCCGGTCGTGACTGACAGCCGGCTCATCTCCGAGGAGCGCCGCGTGCAGATCCTCGAGGCGAAGCTGGCCTCACTGCAGCGGGAAGTCCTGCTGATCGAGGACCGCAAGGCCATCGAACGGCTGCAACAGCTGTGGGGTCATTATGTCAGCGAGGGCATGGCGCGCGAGGCCGCGGCCCTGTTCTCCATTAGTCCCGCCGCCTCCATCGAGTACGCACAGCAGGGTGTGTACCTGGGCCGCGCGCGTATCGAGGCTTTCCTCAAGGCCAGCGGCGCGAAAGTCGGCGCTGGCGAACTGCGAGAGACCCCGGTGATGCAGGCGGTGATCGATGTGGCGCCAGACGGCGCGACGGCCAAGGCCCGCTGGCGTTCGCTGGTGATGGGCGGCGTGCACGGCCAGGACGGCCGCTGGGAGGAAGGTCCCTACGAGAATGAGTACGTGAAGGAAGGCGGCGTCTGGCGCATCAGCCGCCTGCACTGGTACACCACGATGAGCGGCTCCTATGACAAGGGCTGGCACCGCC
>Ga0315912_10006902_pt1 | contig 10071 bp, 7 predicted proteins | sample VfabasoilMG_FD_204469 | JGI IMG/M metagenome (GOLD analysis project Ga0315912, IMG submission 204469) | Garden soil microbial communities collected in Santa Monica, California, United States - V. faba soil | ecosystem: Environmental > Terrestrial > Soil > Garden | place: USA: California... | reverse complement strand
GCGGGAGGTGGGCGAGCTGCCAAATGGCAGACAGCGCGAAGCTCCAGCCGAGGACGATCAGCAATGCCGGGCGCCACAGCCGATTCAAAGTCTCCGGCCAGGAAATCGGCTCGGGTCGAGCAGCCGCGCGCGGCGCGTCCGACGAAGGTTCAGCAAGTCCGCTAGGGGTGGGGGAAGTCATTCTGATTCCGAGAGCACGAACACCGTTTTTTCATCGTCGAGCACCCAGGCGGCCGTGCTGGTTACGGCAACATCTGTCACCGGTCGGTCTTGCGGCATGCGATCGGCGCGAAATTTCTTGGGCCGCGGCAGCTTTTGCCATGAACCGTCCTTCAGGCGCCGGAAGACGTCACCCGCCTGATCCACCGCGAACAGACGATCGTCGCGGCCCGAGAGGCGACCTATGTGCTCGGGTGCGCCGGCGGCCCCTGTGCAGCCACCGTCCGTGCTGACATACAAGCGTTGCGAGTCGCTCAGCCACACTTGCCCTTGAGCAACGGCCACGCCGACCGCGTGCACGTCGGGGCAGATGTCGGCGACTTGCCCAGATTCCAGCAGCCGCGAGACTCGGCCACCGGCGATGGCGTAGGATTGATTGCCGGAGCTATCGCCGGCCAAGTCGGTGACGTCCGAGTTCAACGTCCAAGTCAGTGCGCTGACCCGGCCTCGACGCCCAGCGCCTACGCGACCACCGCGCTCCGCGTACAGCAGGCCATCGCGAGAGCCGCCGAGCGCAAGCGGGCGCAACTGGCCGTTCCACTCGCGCCAGGTGCCGCCGGTTTCTGGATAGTTGTAGATGAGCCCGTTGGTTCCGATCGCCAATAACCCGACTGAACCACCCGCGAGGCGAGTGAGCTCGCCCCGGCCATGTGTTTCTGTCCAGTGCGGCCCCGTGGAGCGAATGCGGCAACCGACTGTCGATAGGCACGCAAGCAACCCCAACAACAGCTGCCCAAGCCTTCCTCTAACCCTTTTGCACATCGTCAAAGCGCGCGGAGGCTAACACAGCCCGAAGGCCGCGCGAGCCTGGCATGCGTCAGCCTGAAATCAGCGCTCGGGCAGGCTCGGACTTTCGCTGACTAGCCCGAGCGCGCGCAGGGCAGCGCCGGTTTCTGGGGTTTCGGCAGCGCGACGGAAAAGGTAAAATTCTTCGACGTGCTTCACCAGCGCATAGTGGCGCGACGACAGCGTTGCCGCGAGTGCCGTTCTGGTGGCACCGCTCAGTTCACGGGTGCTGAAAAACACGTAGTCGGGCTTGCCGTACGGACGTCGTGCGTCGAAAACTTCCGTACGGCTCGACACGTGGGACAGCATATAGGTCGTCGCCACGACGCTGGCCGACGGGGGGATGTGGCGGACGACGGCTTGCAGGTCGAGGTAGCGCTTTTCGTCCGCACGTGCGTACTCGAAGTGCTGACCCCGGCTGGGACTGGTCAGCGCATCGCCACGCAGCAGCAGGCCGAAATCATAGCTGTGACTCAGGAGCGCGATGCTCATGGCGACCACGCTGGCCAAGAACAAAGGGCGCTGCGCCGGGGCCGTGCGCAAGCGGTGTAACGTGAAGAGCAGCGCAAGCACACAGCCGGGGATCCAAAGCAGCTGAAACTGCGCCGCTACGGGCACCGCGGGCCAAAACTCTTTGCTTTCGGACGTGAACAGCAAACCGGGTAGGAGCAGCGGTAGCGAGCCAAAAGCAGCCAGCGGCAGGAGCGCGAAGGGCGCGAGCGCGTGCAGTGCGGCGGTCAGCTTCACGGCGCGGGCGAGGTCCAACACGAAGTAGACGGGGTTCGTGAGCAGGGTTTTCAAACCTGCTGCGAGCGGCGGCAGCTGCGCGGGCTCAGGCGCCTTGAGTGCGAGTCGGGTGTTGAACGCGAAGACCAGCGCGGCCGCCAGGCACGAGCCGATGCCCAAGCGAGTCCGCCCGCGAGCGAGAGCCAAAAACAACCCCAACCCGAAGACGGCGATCGGTCCCGCCTCGGTGCTCGCCAGTAGAGCCGGCAGTGCGAGCGCCACGAGCCAGCGTCGCTCGGATACGACCGCGTAGTAGAGCGTGAAGGAAAAGAGAATGAACGCGGGGTACCAGCTGAAGCCGTAGACCAGGGCCACGTGTAGCGGCGAAAGCAACAGGTAGGCGATGCACGCCCAGATGGCCATGCGTTGGCCAAGCAGCCGCTGGCCGAGCAGAAACAGCGGTACGACCGCAAGCCCAGCGAGCGCAGCCTGGAGCCAGAGCAGTGTCTCGGCGCCCGGATGGATGCGATAGATGGGCACGAACAACAGCGCGATATAGTCCGCGTGCTGGCTCAGATAGCTCGTGGGCAACGTGCCGAACTCGGCGGGCGCGCGAAACGAGTGCCGATGCAACAAGTTCGCCATCAAGTTGTCGGCGATGCCGACGTCCGTGTCGACGGTCTTGATCAAATAGTGATGCAGCACCGCATAGTGCCCGAAGTACAGGGCGTAGCCGGTCGCAGCCAGCAGCACGAACGCGAAGGGGAGCGCGTCCATCATTCGCAGCGTGGACAGGCGCTTCGGCGTTTCGGCCACGGGCGGCACGCGCGCTTCGCTTTCAAGCACCGCGCGTCGCGTGTGCTGTGCTCGCAAAGAAGCAGCAACGAGCGCGCGCAGCGCAAGGCCGAAAGCCGAGAGCACGACCAAGTAAAAGAGCGGCTTGCTTTCGGCGACCTGATTGAGAAACAGGCCCGGCAGCACGAACGCGAGCGAGAGCGGGGCGAGCAGCGTTGCCGCGAATTCGAGCTGCTCGATGGCGGGCGGGCCCTTGCGCCAGAACAAGCTCAGCGCGAGCAGCACGGGCACCAGCATGCCCCCCGAAAGCGTGAGCAGGAGCAGGTCTCTACCGGGCGCGCCGAGCACGTTGGACAGCGCGTAGCTGTTGCGCGAAGCGAGCTCGAACCAGCACAGCTGTGCTCCGAGCACCAATGAGAAGCCCACGGCGGACAGCGTCGCCAGCGCCAGCGCTAGGCGTGGGAGCTCGCGGTGGTCGTTGCGCAAGCGAGGAATCAACATCGACAGAGGCTCAATCGCTCGCTCGTCGCTCGGCCGCGGGCTCGCTCACGTTCAGTTCTTCGGACGTGATGTACAGCGGGCGTCGCTTGATCTCTTCGTAGATCCGTCCGACATACTCACCGAGCACGCCGGTCATGATCAGCTGCGCGGAGAAGCCGAGCGCCACGACGATGATGATCGTCGTCCAACCTTGTACGACGCCTGCCGCGAAGAACTTGGTGTAAACGGCCCAAGCCGCGGTGACCAGCGCGGCGACCCCCGAGAGCACGCCCAGCCAAGTGGCGAAGCGTAGCGGCACGACGGAAAATGAGGTGATGCCATCGATGGCGAACTTCACCATCTTTTTCAGCGGATATTTGGTCTCTCCCGCGAAGCGCGCTGGGCGATCGTAGTAGACCGCGGTCTGACGGAAGCCGACCCACGCGACCATGCCGCGCACGAAGCGGTGGCGTTCGCGCAAGGCGCGCATGGCCAACACCACGGGTCGCCCCAGCAAGCGGAAGTCACCCGCGTCGGCCGGGATCTGCACGCCGCCCAGCATGGCGCGAAGAATTCGGTAGTAGAGCGCGGCCGAGACTTTCTTGAAGACGGTCTCGCCCAGGCGCTTGCGGCGCACGCCGTAGACCACATCGAAGCCGTCGCGCCAGCGATCGATCATCTCCGCCACCACCTCGGGGGGATCTTGGAGATCGGCGTCCATGATCACGACGGCTTCACCCTCGGCGCGATCCATGCCCGCGGTGATCGCCATCTGATGCCCGAAATTGCGGGCGAAAGAGATGACCTTGTAGCGCGGCTCCGCGCTCGCCAACGCCTTGAGCTGCTCGAACGAGCGATCGCTCGAACCGTCGTTGACGAAAACGACCTCCCACGACTCCAGCTTTTCACGCCAAGTCGCCAGCACTTCTCGCAACCGGCGGTCGAGCTCTGGGATCACCTTTTCTTCGTTGAAGATCGGGATCACGAGCGTGAGGGTGGGTCGGGACATCGCGGGGAAGGTATATGGGAAGAGTATCGATCGGGAAAGAGCTGCGCGCGGAAACGGCGAAAATTTAGGCTTATTGCGGCGGCATGGGGTCGATGTGGATGCCCAGGTGCTGGTACGCGGCGGCAGTGCCCGCGCTCACGAGACCGCGCTTGAATAAGTAAAATTCGCGATCGCCCTTGGCCACGAGACCATAGCCGTATTTGCGGAATTTGTCGCTCAAAGCGCGGCGCACGTCACCGTTCAGTTCGTTCTCGCTGATCAAGATGTAATCCACCGGACCGATGTCGTACCTGAATACGTACGCCTGCAGGCGGGTCGACACGTGCGGGCTCATGTATTCGGTAGCGGCGACGCTGGCGTCCGGCGGAATGTGGCTGATCACGCGGCGCAGATCCTCGTAACGTTTGCGCGCGCTGTCGTTCATCTCGAACTGCACGTGCCCGAACCCGCCCACGAAGCTCTCGTGTTGTAGGATCGCACCGAAACCGTAGCTGTGGCTGAGCATGGTCACGCACATGGCGCCGATCGCCGCCGCGACCTTTGCCCCGCCTCTTTCGCTGCGGCGCATCAGATGCAGGGTGAGGACGCTCGCGCCGAACACGAACGGAATCCAGTGGCTGGTGTATTGGAACGCGATCGAGATCGTGGGCGCGTAACCCGTGGTCAGCAGCGTCAGAAAGGCGCCCGGCACGAATAGCAGCAAGAAACCGAGCCGGCGCACGGGCAAGAACACGAGCGGCGCCAGCATGTGTAGCAAGTAGGTGAGCTTCGGCCCGCGCACGAGCGTGGACAGCGCGAAGAACGGATTGGAGACCAGGGTCTTGATCACGTTCCCGTAGCTGGCCTTGCCGTCGGCAAACAGCTCCGAATAGAGGTTCTCGAACCACCAACTGCCCGCCCAAGGCATGATCACGAACTTGTTGATCGCGAACCACACGCTAGAAACGAACGCAAGACTGACGCCGAGGCGCACCCGAATTCCGCTCAAGAACAGGAATGCACCCAGGCACGCGACGCCAATCGCCAGATCTTCACGCAGCGCGAACAAGAGGAAGATCATCAGGTACATCAGCCAGTTCTTGCGCGTGGCGATCGCGTAGAACAAGAAGAAGTACATCGGGATGCACATCGGCAACCAGTGAAAGTCGTAGTACTGGGGGCCGTGCAAGGGCGCGAACATCAGGTAGCCCAGGGCGAGCAAGGTCGAAGCCAGGCGACCGAGCATGGTGCGCGCGAACATGTACAGCGGGATCGCCGCGCCACCGAAGGCAATCGCCTGCATCACGAGCAGCGTTTCTGCGCCGGGCTTGATGGCGTAAAACGGCGCGAACAAGGGCACTACGTATTCGGCGTGGCCAGACAGCGAGTTGAACTTGCCCGGGCCGTACAACACGGTCGCCTGAAAGAGACGTCCTTTCATGGCGTTGAAGATCATGTTGTCGTAGATGCCGAGATCGAACGCCGTCGTCGCGATCAAGTGATGGTGACGGATGGTGTAAAAACTCGTGTAGCTCGCGTAGGCGGCGGCTGCGACGACCACCACGGAGGCTCCGAGCGCGTTCGCGATGCGTGCCACGCGCGGGCGGCTGACGAACCAGCTCGGGCTGGGCAGCGAACCCTCTGCGAGCAAGGCCACTTCGCCGAAGCTGACGCGCAGCAGGCGCTCGAGTGAAAGCCCGAAGCCCGCGAGCAAGATCAGATAGGCGACCGGTCGCTGCTGCGCGAGCTGCCACACGAATAGCGCGGGCAACGCAAATGCCAGTAGCAACGGCGAAGCAAGCTTGGCTACGGACTCGATGATGGTGAGCGCGCGGCCACGCTTCCAGAGAAGCAACAGCGTCGCGAGCAACGCCGGCAGCAGCGAGAACGCCGTGAAGCGCAGCTTCGTGGCATCGGGATCGGCCAAGAAGTTTTGAGTCAGGAAAGCGATCCGCCGATCGGGCGCGACCTGCAGCATCGAGTACAGGGTCGAGAGCGACAACCCGATCCCCGAAAGGAGCAACGTGCAGGAAAGGGAGCGGCGCGAAAGTTCGCCAGGCACAGGGCTGGGTTCGCTAGGCACTGAGCCGGTTACTTGGGTTGCCGCCATCTAGGCCCACTTCTTAGGCGCTGGGGACCAAGCACGCAACGTCGCGGAGCCAAGCGTTCGAAGACGCGCTGGTCCGGATGGGTGACCGGCTTCAGGGCTTCGTGGGCTCCCAGTGCCCGCGCTGCCAGACGTGGCGAACCCCATCCCAATGCCAATAGCCGAGAACCCACACGTGGCCGGGTTTCGCTTGGCTCGGAGTGTCATTTTCAGGCGTTGGCGCAGTCTGCGGCAGCAAAGGTCCACCCGTGACGGCAACCGCACTCGGGCCCTGTGCCGACTCGGTCGAGGTCGAGCGCGTTGACCGGCCGATGACGCAAGCCGTTAGCCAGAGCAACGGAAGTGCCAGCGCGAATCTCGCCACCGCGTCAGCCTATCACGACCTGGCGAGGCGCTGCCTGAAGGGTTGTGCGCTTCGACCTTGGACTCGGCAAGGCGACGCATTGACCCCCGGGTGACGTTCTGCTTGCGTCCGGGGCGTGACGACCGGACAACCCGCATTGACCGAAGAACAGCCGCTGCCTGCGAAAGTACGACCGGCGGCGCGCGCCAAGCGCGTCAGCGAGTGGTTTTGGCGCGGGGCTGCTTTGGCCGAAGAAAAGCGAGCATTTCCGGCTCCGAGCGCGCGCGCGGCAACGCTCGCGCAGCGCGCATGCAGCAGCGCGGATTTCGCGCTCAACGCGGCTGAGTTCCTGCGCAGTGCCGACGCCGCCAGCACGGGCGTCGCTCCGGCGGAAAACCTGGCCGATGCGAGCGCCTGCGACTTCTATCGGCAGTCCGTGTATTGGTCCTTGTGCGCGCGGGCAGCGCTATCCGATGATCGCGCTGGGACCAGCCATGCCGAGAGCATCTGGGACACGCTCGACGAACAGTCACTGGCTTCGGCCGCGAAGGGCGAACGCAGAGAGCTGTTGCGAACGAGCTTACGCTCGGGTTCGTTCGTTTACTTCGTGGAGCTCCCCGAAAGTGAGCAGACGGCTACTCGTGCGGAGCTGCGCAGGCTCGCCGAATCGCTACTCCAGACCGCGGACGAGCGCACTCGAGCCGTGCAGGGTGTGCTGCTGCAGCGGGCTTTTCGCTTGTCGCTAGCGCTGCTGGCGCTGCTGCTGATCGCTCTGGGCCTGGTGTGGGAGCGGAAGACACGAGAAGATCGCAATGATTTGGCTCGGAATACGCCGTGGCACGCCAGTTCGAAAATGGACGACATGGGCTGCCATTCGCCCGCGCAGGAATGTGCCGAGAGCTCAGCGATATTTTTCCACACCAAGGAAGAAAGAGATCCCTGGATTGAATTCGACCTGGGCAGTGAGCGCCGAGTTTCAACGGTTCAGGTCGATAACCGTGCTGATTGCTGTTCCGAGCGAACGATCCCGCTGGTCGTCGAGGTCAGCGACAATCACAAGCAGTGGCGAACCGTCGCCCGTCAGGGTACAGAGTTCAAGACCTGGCGGGCCACGTTCGCGTCGGTGAAGACTCGCTGGGTCCGCTTGCGCGTTGCCAGGGTCAGCTTTCTCCATCTCGCCCGCGTGCGGATCTTCAGCTGAGCTGCGGAGCCTGCGGTCGTGCCGAGGTATTCGGTTCACGAACTAGGCCAATGCAAGGGACAAGCCAAAGGCTGCCGCGCGGGCTTCGCTCTGAAACGAACCAGACTTCGTCCGGGAGCACGAGCGTTGGCACAATCCGCCAGTTGGCACACGACACTTCGATCCGGGTGAGCGAGCAAGAGCAACCACCTGCAACAGAGTTGGCGCGCGAGGTGAAACCGCACTCTGCGCTACCCATTTGACCTCCGCTCAACACTCTGCTTGCTTCCGTGCGTGACCACAGGACAACAGGAATCGGATCGAGAACTGCGCGTGCTTGCACCGGCCCAGTCGGCTTCGCGCGCTAAACTTACTTGGGAGTGGATCTGGCGGGGAGGGGCCCTCGCCGATAAGAAGAAATCGCTGCGCGAGTTGGGTGCGCGCGCGTTGGTTCTCGCCCAGAGAGCTCACGGCGCTGCCGACTTGGCGCTCAATAGCGCCGAGCTTGCGCGCACCGCGGAGGCAGCTCGAGGTGCGTTGGTCGCAAGCGCGCCTTTGGAGAGCCTTGCGGACGCGAGTACGAGTGATCTGTATCGCCAATCGGCATACTGGTCGTTGTGTGCGCTCGCGGCGACCGCGGATCCGCAAGCCGGCACGACCTACAACGAGGGGATCTGGGATACGCTCGATGAGCAGTTGCTGACGGCGGCGGCGGGAAAGGATCGTGTGGAGGCGCTGCGAGCAGCGCTGCGCGCTGGTTCCTTCATCTACTTTGCCGAGCTACCGGCGAGCGAACAGGCGGCCCTCTGCCAAGGGCTGCGCAAGCTCGCCGAGTCGTTGATCGTCAAAGTAGACCAGCCGGCTCGCGGCGTGCAGAAGATCCTGAGGCAGCGGGCCATTCGCATGGGGTTGCTCCTGTGCGTGCTCGGGGCGGCTGGATTTGGCCTGGTCTCGTTGCAGCGAGCGCGCGAGGCGCGTAACGATCTGGCGTTGTCGGCGACTTGGACGACCAGTTCGAGCATGCCCGGTGGCGGTTGCACCTCGCCGGCACAGCAGTGCGCCGAGAGCCCCGGCTTCTTCTTCCACACCATGGAAGAGAAGAATCCGTGGATCGAATTCGATTTGGGGAGTGAACGCGAAATTTCAGCCGTGGTACTCGAGAGCCGTCCGGATTGTTGTGCCGGTCGAGGCATCCCGATCAGCGTCGACATCAGCGAGGATCACAAGACTTGGAAATCAGTCGCTCGCCAAGACACTGATTTCAAGACTTGGCGCGCTTCGTTCTCGACGTCGAAGGCACGCTACGTTCGCTTGCAGGCTCAAAAGGTCACTTACCTGCATCTGAACCGCGTCCGCATTCTGCCCTGAAAGCAGCTCGCCGTTCGCGAGCGCTGGGGATACACTTGGGACGGTCGTCATGCGCTTCCGTCCCAAGATGTACGTCGTTGCCGTGCTCGCGTTTGCCATCCCGGCCCACGCAGATGGTCCGGTGTTGCACGAGTACATCGTGCCGGATGCGGCGGAGGACTTGCGCATGGGGGCGACCACGCAGGACGGTACGATGCCTGCGGCGATCGATACGCGGAGTGGAGTGCTGGCAGCGCCGGGCGAGCGGCGTGCGAACTCCGGCGCAAGTCAGGTGGCGTATGGTGGCAGCGCCACGCCGGATAGCATCGATGCCAGTTATCGCATCGATCGCGATACGTCACGGCCGGATGCCGTGCGCTACGATGATCCGTTCATCCCCGCGGTGACGCCGTTCAAGCGGCTGTACGCGTACGACGGGCTGGATGAGGGCTTCGAGTTGGTCGTGCACGACAAGCAGCTGCGGCCGCTGACGATTGGCGGCGAACCTCGCCCGGACGACGATCAGTTCTACGGGGACTTGTTCGTGGACATCGTGCCTGGAGTACCGGTGCGCATTCCCAGTGTGGGGCCGGGCACGCGGGTGTTGGTCGCTCGCGCAGAGCCAGCGCTGCGCTTCGAGCTTTCGCATGACGGCGCGGACAACTGGTTCATCGTCGGGGATGCGCGCAAGCGCGTGCGTTTGGTGCTGGAGCTTTCGATTGCGCGGCGCGCTTTTGGTTCGGAGTTCGGTGATGTTTCTTGGGCGGAGCTGGCACGCAGCGTGCCCGCGCTACCGCCCGCCGCGCGGACTGCGGCCAATGAGGTGCTGAACGCGATCGGCATTTCGCAGGCACACAGGCCGGCCGAGGCGGTGCGCGTGCTGGTCAATTACTTCCGGACTTTCTCGCCTTCGGACGACGCGCCGCGCGCGTCTTCTGGCAGCGCTCTGTACTCGGAGCTCGCGCTGTCGAAGAAGGGCGTGTGTCGTCACCGCGCTTACGCGTTCGTAGTCAGCGCGCTCGCGCTCGGCGTTCCGGCTCGCTTGGTGCGCAACGAAGCGCACGCGTGGGTGGAGGTTTCGGACAGCCTTTCCTGGCACC
>Ga0315912_10006901_pt1 | contig 10073 bp, 8 predicted proteins | sample VfabasoilMG_FD_204469 | JGI IMG/M metagenome (GOLD analysis project Ga0315912, IMG submission 204469) | Garden soil microbial communities collected in Santa Monica, California, United States - V. faba soil | ecosystem: Environmental > Terrestrial > Soil > Garden | place: USA: California... | reverse complement strand
TGCTGGGATGTGCGGATGGGGCTAAAGGCTGCGGCAAGGGACGGCAACGCGATGCCGAAGGCGGCAGCACTGCCGTCATTAACAGTGGCCGGCCAACGGCTCAAGTCTGGATTCGGCCGGAATGGTTCGGTGAAACCCTGATTGATATCACCGGCGAAACCGACGGTTCCGGCGGCTGGAAGTCTCAGAGCGTGAAGTATTCCGAGGTTGACGGATTCACACCAACAATAACGGCGATAAAATCGGGTGGCAGCATGCAGATGACCGCACCCGTCCTGAATCTCAATAGAGACCTTGGGTATCTCCTGCCCCCGAAGTACTACAACGCCGCAACCGCCGGGGAGGCCGTATGGTGGAAATCCCGCGACAGCATTGCCCGGGTGTTAATGGACTCCGTACGCAAGAACGCACAGGCAGAACTGGCAATCACCGATTCGCGGTTTATCGACAGCGATGTCATTGCCGAACTCGCGGAGGAGGCGGACGAGGGATTGCGCGATGGAATTCGTCCTGCGGATCTGATGGCGATACTTTGGCGCTACGACGGGTACGTCCGGACTTTCCTGAAAGGTTCAGAGCTGGTTGAGCTTCTGGGAAAACTGGCGCAGGTTCAGGCGGACGACTTTGGCGCAGGATACTGCATTCGTGGATTATCCTCCGGCTCGGAGGATGTGGGCTGCTCGATTCCCCAAAAACCTTCGCTGACTGCGCTGCGTGTCAACGGCCGTTATTTCGATTCATCTATGGTCTACAGCGTGGCAATGCCCCAGGCCCTCGCCACCACGCTGCAACAAGGATCCAATCGCGTCACCAACGTGTTTACGGCGATGCATCGTTATGTCTGGGAGGACAAGGAGTTTCAAGACGGGCCTCAGGGCGATCCCCTGGTGATTACTCAACTTGCTTCAACCAGCATAACTTCGCTGCCTGCAGCCGCGGTTCCTGCCGCAACCCCGAAGATTAACCTCGCGAATCGCTTCGAAAGGAAATGGTTGAGCTTGTTTTACATGCCGCCGGCCACGATTGACCTCGGCGGTCAGAACTTCAAAGTGCCCGACGGACCCGATGGCAAACCAGACACCTCCGGATTTTCAGCGATTCCGATCGTGGGAGAAAAAGTCACTCACACATTCAAGTTCAACTTCGTGGGAGAGTTGCACTTTATCCCCCTGGATGTACGCGCCTTCACGCTCGATATCCTGACCAGCGTGAACTTGAACCGCCTCGATACCTATCCGGTCACCGCCGACGGGTTGAAGCAAACTTCGTATACGCCTGATTTGTGGAGAAATGGGGCTGTTCTGCGATCGCGTATCGTAACGGACCTCGTCACCAAATCCTTCGAAAAGGTGGCCCGGCGCTTGAGCCGGCACTATGCCGCGGACTCGTTCCGGATTGAGCCATTCGTCGGATACTTCGACGACACCAGCATTTTTCATTTCGAAAATGTATTCGAGTCCAAGAAACAGAAGGACGCGGCAGGAAACGCTATCCGCCTTTCCGAACATGATCCCAAACCCGAATACAGGTACGTGGGCTTCGGCGTAGGCTTCACGGATATTCCGCTCACACGCTTTTTCAAACTCAAAGCAACGTCGTTCAGGCACGACACCGGCCAGAACCACACAAAACCCTACGGCGTTGTCGTCGGTGGCTCGACCTACGATATGGAACAAGTTCGCCGCTGTGGAATCCAGAATCTGATTGACGGCTCGTCAGCTTGTACGGCGGCCGTTCTCATCGATCAACCCCGGGAAGTGCGCTACCTTTATCGCAAAACGAAAGAGGCACGCGATCAGTATGCGACCAGCCTCGAATTCACCCACGGTGCCGCATCGAAGAAGATAACGGTTACCCTGGATTTCAAAGGCTATCGATGGAGTACTCCCACCACCCCACTGGAACCGGTCTGGAGTGCGGACACGACTCTCAAAACATCCATCCCATTGTTTGCCGGCATCAGCGTCGGGCCGTACTTCCGTTACTACCAGGTAAAGGCGCTTGGCGCATCCCGAACTTATGTCTCCAATAAGTTCGGGTTAGCACTGACGCTCCCGGTCTTCGCGAAGGTGGGGCATGGCGCATTTATATATTAGGCAATTGCGGGCGCGAGGGTCTGGATAAACTCCTCCACCATCTCCCGAGCCTGGTTGTCGGTGAACTGGCGGGGTGGGGATTTCATAAAGTACGCCGAAGGGCCAGTCAGCGGGCCCTTCAGGCCCTGCTCCATGGCCAGCTTGCAGCAGCGGACGGCATCAATGACCACCCCTGCAGAATTGGGGGAGTCCCAGACCTCCAGCTTCAGATCCAGTTCGAGCGGGACGTTGCCGAACGTCTGTCCCTCGATCTTGATGTGGCACCACTTCCGGTCTTCCAGCCAGGGCACATGATCGCTGGGGCCGACATGGACATTATTCTCGCCCAGGTCGTAGTCGAGTTGTGAAGTCACCGCGTTGGTCTTGCTGATCTTCTTCGACTCCAGGCGTGACCGCTCGAGCATGTTATAGAAGTCCGTGTTTCCGCCGAAATTGAGCTGGTACGTGCGCAGCATTTTCACACCGCGCTCTCTGAACAGATTCGCCAGCACGCGGTGGACGATGGTGGCCCCAACCTGCGACTTGATGTCGTCGCCGACAATGGGAAGTCCGCGTTGCTCGAAGCGGCCGGCCCAGGCGGGATCACTGGCGATAAAGACAGGAATGCAATTCACGAAACCACAGCCGGCCTCCAGCGCCTGCTCGACGTACCATCGCGTTGCCTGCTCGCTTCCGACGGGTAGGTAGTTCACAACGACATCGGTGCGAGTCGCCTTCAAGATCTCTGCCACATTGACAGGTTCGCGATCGGACGGATCAATGACCTGGCTGAGATACTGCCCCAAACCGTCATACGTCGGACCACGCTGCACCTCGACTCCAAGACGCGGAACATCGGAAAATTTTACTGTGTTGTTTGGATCCGCAAAGACCGCCTCGCTGAGGTCCTTGCCGACTTTGGCGGCGTTGACGTCAAATGCCGCCGAAAACTCGATGTCGCCGACGTGCAGGCCGCCAAGACTCGCATGCATCAGGCCGGGAATCAGTTCGTCTTCTGAAGCACCTCGATAAAACTCCACTCCCTGAACCAGCGAAGACGCGCAATTGCCGACGCCGATGATCGCAACCCTTACCTTCCTATTCGCCATGTACCGCTCCTTTGTCAGGCGCAAACAATGTTCTTTTTCAACCCATAAATCCAATTGATAATTTTGATAACTAAAATAGATAATTTCTATCCGTGAACCTCCAGCACCTTCGCTATCTACTCGCAGTTTCAAGGCTTGGAAGTTTCACAGGCGCCGCAGCTGCGATGCATGTGACCCAACCGGCGATCAGTGGAGGTATCGCAGAACTCGAATACGAGTTGGGCGTGAAGCTCTTTCATAGAAATGGGCGCAAGGTCGAACTCACCAGCGAGGGCCGCAGCCTGATGAACTATGCCATTCGCATTCAGGATCTGGTGGAGGAGGCAAGTCATCGCCTGACCCATCGCAAGGCTGCACGCGGCGAGGCGTTTCAGTTTGGATCCATCGACGCCGGAGCGATTTATCTTCTCCCGGACATTTTGCGCGAATATCTAGCCGCCAATCCCGAAGTTCACCTGTCGGTGCAGGTGGCACCGTCACGGTATCTCGCAGAAGACCTGTTGATGAACCGGTCCGAGTTTGCAGTGCTGACGCTGCCCTACGAGCACCCGCGCCTGGAAACGCTGCCCCTGTGCGATGACCGCCTGACTCTCTGTGTCGGCAGTGCACATCCCTTCAGCCGGAGGCGCAGCGTGACCATGGACCAGGTCGTAAAGGAACCGCTGATCCTTTTCCACAGCGACTCCGTGTCACGCCGGCTGGTTGATGAAGAGTTTGCCGAGGCAGGACTCACACCTCGCGTCGTCATGGCGATGCGCAGCCCCGAGGCCATGCGAAAACTCGTGGAGGCCGGGGTCGGCATCTCGTTCCTGCCCCTTATCACGGTCCAGGATGCCCTCGAATCCGGAGACCTCCGCGAGGTCCGTGTGAAGGGCGTCAATCTGAGCCGGGAGATCGGGCTCGCGTGGAAACGGGGGCGCTATTTCGGGCCTGCAATCCAGGAACTCCTGGAGGCGATCGTCAGGAAATTTGGGAAAGAAGCGGCGTTCAGGAAGCTACGTCCCAATTAAGGAAGGGAAGGAGAAACCGAACTTTTAGCGGCAATCGCGTCATCTGCTACGATAAGCGCCCATGGCACGACGCACTTACAAATACTACGACCTCGTGATGGCGGCATTCGTGATGGTGCTGCTCTGCTCCAACCTTATCGGAGCCGCGAAGCTCACCACCGTCTGGGGAGTCACCTTTGGCTCGGGAGTGCTTTTCTTCCCCATCAGTTACATCTTCAACGACGTCCTGACTGAGGTTTACGGCTACGCGCGGGCGCGCAAAGTCGTCTGGGCCGGCTTCGGCGCCATGATTTTTGCCTCCTTCATGAGCTACGTCGTCGTGAGCCTGCCTCCGGCGGCGGGTTGGAATGACCAGCCTGCCTATCAGGCTGTATTTGGAAGCACTTGGCGCATCGTCGCTGCCTCGATCACGGCATTTTTTGTGGGTGAGTTCGCCAACTCCTTTGTTTTGGCTAAGATGAAGGTGGCCACCAGCGGACGCTTTCTATGGATGCGGACCGTAGGCTCGACGATTGTTGGGGAAGGTGTCGATTCGCTGATCTTCTATCCTCTGGCGTTTATGGGCTTGTGGACCAACGACCAGGTGATGACTGTCATGGTCAACAACTACCTTTTTAAGGTGGGCTGGGAGGCCGTCATTACGCCGTTCACCTACATTATCGTGAACTTCCTCAAGAAGGCCGAACACGAAGACTACTTCGATCGCGATACAAACTTCACCCCGTTCTCCATTGAGGTATAGAATGGGGCAGATATATTCCCGCAGGGGGGCGTCATTATGCTGATTAAGAAAGCAACGGATATCCCGTCGTCTGAAATCACTTCCGAATCCTTGTATCGCAATCGGCGAGAGTTCATTAAGGCCGCCTCCGCGACACTTGGCGCGGCGGCAATCGGATCGATCCTGCCTGCGGAAGTCGCGGCGGCCGCCAGCAAATACGACACCACCGAGCCAAAGACGCCGCTCGCCAACGTAACCTCCTATAACAACTATTACGAATTCGGAACGGACAAGGGCGATCCCGTGATCAACGCTGCGGGATTCAAACTAAGACCGTGGCGCATCACTGTCAGCGGGATGGTGAAGAAGCCGGCGACCTATGCCATCGACGATCTGCTCAAAGGCATCACGATGGAAGACCGCATCTACCGCATGCGCTGCGTCGAGCGATGGTCGATGGTGATTCCCTGGCATGGCTTTCCGCTCGCGACGCTCATCAACAAGTTGGAGCCTTTGCCTTCCGCAAAGTTCATCAAATTCCAGACCGTGCTCGATCAGGACCAAATGCCCGAGCAGCGGCGGCCCATCCTTCACTGGCCGTATACGGAAGGTCTGCGGATGGACGAAGCCATGAATGAACTCACTTTCATGGCAACCGGTGTCTACGGAAAAGAAGGCCCGCCGCAGAATGGAGCGCCAATCCGGCTCGTCACCCCGTGGAAATACGGATTCAAGGGCGTCAAAGCCATTCAGAAAATCGAATTCACCGACAAGATGCCGGTCAGCGCCTGGATGGAAGCCGCGCCCAATGAGTACGGCTTCTACGCGACGGTAAATCCGAACGTCGATCATCCGCGGTGGAGCCAGGCCATGGAAACCCGGCTCACGGGAGGCATCTTCGATCAGATACGCCCGATCAAAACCCAGATGTTCAATGGCTACACCCAGTACGTTGAAAAGATGTACAGCACGCTGGATTTGCGCAGGAACTTCTGATCGTTGATCAAGGTCGCCAAGGTACTTGTTTTCCTGCTGTGCCTTGTCCCGTTTTTGCTATTGGTCCGGGGCGTGGTGCTCACCATGCGGGGAGAATTCGCCCTTGGCGCCAACCCCATCGAGACTATCACCCACTCAACCGGTGACTGGATCCTTCGCTTTCTCCTGATCACGCTCGCCATTACGCCTCTGCGCGCGCTGACTGGATGGACCGGGCTGACCCGATTTCGGCGGATGACCGGATTGTTCGCGTTCTTCTACAGCATTCTCCACTTCGCGATCTACTGGGTTTCGAAGTTCGGTTTGAGCTGGACCGAGATGTGGCAGGACATCGCAACCCATCTCTATGTCACTGTGGGCTTTTTAGGCTTCGTTCTCATGATTCCGCTTGCCATCACGTCCACAAAAAAGTGGATCACGCGACTCGGTGGCAAGCGTTGGCAAAAACTCCACCGCCTGATATACGCAAGCGCAATTTGCGGCGTCCTCCACTATTGGTGGCTTGTAAAACTCGACTTTACATATCCTTTGCGCTACGCCGTCGTACTCGCGGTACTATTACTGTTCCGAATGTGGACGGTTGTCCGTCCCCGTCTTCAAACCAAAGGAGGGTAATTTTCATGCCGTATCCAGAGATTCTAATCAAACCCATGCGTGACGAATTGACACAGCTCGGTGTCCAGGAGACACGCACTCCCGAGGAAGTAGACACTGCAGTCAGCAGCCCTGGCACCACCATGGTGATCGTTAATTCGGTTTGCGGTTGTGCTGCCGGCAAGGCGCGCCCTGGTATTGCCATGGCTTTGAAAAACAGCACGCTGCCCGACAGGGTCGTTACGGTTTTCGCTGGTGCCGACATCGATGCGACGGATCGCGCTCGCGGCTACTTCAAGGGATTTCCTCCCTCGTCGCCGTCGGTCGGCTTGCTGAGAAACGGCGAGCTCGTTTACCTGTTGCAGCGACACCAGATCGAAGGACGCGAAGCCCCTCAGATCGCCAACGATCTGAAAGACGCGTTCAACCGATTTTGCGCCAAGGAAAAAGTCAGCTAAGAGGCTGAGCTAGTAGCCACGGGAATTCGGGTGACGGAATTCGGGCACGTTGACCGAATTCCGTCTACATCTGTTCACTGAGGTGAGTTACTCAGGCGGCTTCATCGTCGATCTCGACATCCTCGGCGCCGGCCTCGGAAAGCAGCTCGCTGAGTAGCATCGCATGATGAAGGCTGCCCGCGCGCACCGCCACCAGAGTTTCGTCCTGCGCAATCTTCTCTTCGTAGATTTCGGTTGAATCAGCGGGTAGACCTGCTGTCAGCTCGTCGTATTGCAGGCGAAAAATGCCGGTGACAACCATATATGCCTGAAGTCCTCTCACGAGTGCTAGCAATCGGCTGGCCAGCAGGAGGAGCCCGTAATGGTTTAGGTTTCAATAAAATAGAACGGCGGTTCTCAAGAGGATTGCCGGGGACCTGAAAGTTTTCCACGGCTCGCCATGTTTGGAGCCAGAGAATCGGCCCGCACCCGAAAGCGCCGCCCGCCTCAACGACTCAATATGGCGGGAAGTTGGGTCTTGGTGGCTCGTATATCGCGTACAGAAACCTGGATCGACGGCGCTCGAACTCTTGCCAATTCCTGCTCAGTCAAAAATCCGTTGGCGTTCAAGAGTTGAGCGAGACTTTCATGCTGCCCTCGGATTTCATCCTGGAAGCGACCGACAAGGGTGAGGAAATTGTCCGCACCGCTCCAGGGTATCGCGCGGTACTCGAATTCCTGTGGAATGTTGCGAAAGTTCAGGAGGGCACCCAGGTATCCGAGGCGATCGCCCGTCGTGGGAATTGCGGGCATAACCTGCCAACCATCGCTGCTTTGCATTTGGGAGGGCGAAAACCCCGCGGCTCCGATACTTCGATGGTAACTCACGCCAACAGGGCCTGAGACAAGCATCGTGTTGCCACGTGAAGGAACGGGTGGGTTCCCGGCAACGCGTTGCAGCGTATAGATCGGCCACGGCGGAATACCTGGAACGCGCATCATGGGTAGCGCTCCTTCTCCACCGATGGACCTCGGTGGCAAAAACATCGCGAGGTTGTCGCAATCACCGGGATCACACACGGTAACGCTGCCCTCAATCCTGGTTTTCTGCAACAACGAGGCTGCAAAACCTTTCGCCCGATGGGACAGCAGCAGATCCGCTATTGCGTACCACTCCACACCCGTCCCTCGGCCTTCTTGTGTCGCCAACAGGTCCAGCAGCGCCAAGTCGAGGGCCGGAGAAGCTTGGATGCGTGAAAAGAGGATCAGGGATTGCGCAGGCCGGCGAGGAAATACTGCCTTTAGCAAGTCAACTGGCGGAAAAGTCTCTGAGTTCTGGATATAGGCATCGAGTGTCAGATCCATTACCGCTTCATCCAGGAGAGAATTACCCTGATAGTGCGCCTCGAGGTTTTCCTGCAGTAGTGGTTCCATCAGGCGCAACCGGGTTTGGGCCGTCCACCACGCTCCCCAAGCCTTACTCCTCGGATCGTCGGACTGAAGCAGTACCCGCACCTGCTCTTCAGAAGGAACAGATTCATACGGAGCCGATGTCGCGGGGCTCGGCAGTTGCTGCGCCGCTGCCAATGACGTTACGAGTGAAGCGAGCACGATCGCAATGGCTTTCACCGGCAGACAAACTCCTTTTATCTTTTCTGAAACTCCGGGGAAGCCAGGACGCTGTTTACCAGCATGGAAGGTGTCGCCTCTTTTCCGTCGATCGTCTGTTGTATTGCGTCGAGGGTTTTAGGTGACGCGGGAACACCCAGAATTTCGGTGGCAACGGCTGAAGGCGCCTTGAAGTTGAAGCGGCTGACGTCAACCTTCAGCCCGGGTAGCTGGCCGGCAACGAGGGCTGTCGTGAAATTAATGCGGCCAAGGATGTCGGAAGCGCTGGCCCAGGTTTCACCGGTGTTGGGGTAACCCGTGGGCTCGACCTTGCCGTACAACGGTTGCCCCATGTCGGCGATACGCTGCGCGACCGGGAACATATCCGGAACATCCGCCTTCAGCACACGCATTGCACTGACGACCATTTCGAAGGGCGATTTCAGTTTTGCCTGCCATGCGCCCTCAGAGAGGAATTCCACCGAAACAAATAGCGTCTGCAGAACGGCGCGAATATCCCCGCCGGTCTTCGTAAAGGTCGCAGCCATGCGATCGACCAAAGGTTGAGGGGGATCGTCTGCGACGAATCGTTGAGCAAGTTTCTTCGAAATGAACTTCGCGGTAGACGGATGGCGCGCCAGCAGTTCGATCACATCCAGCCCATCCTGTTCTCCACGGCCTGCGGGCAGCGTTCGTCCGAGAACCGTTTTCTCCTTGCGGTCGTGACCTGCAGGATTGAACTGGAACTCGCCATACTTCTGCGGATCGTATACGGTCCAACCCGTGAAGGCGCGGGCCACCGCGATGACGTCCTCCTGCGTGTACCCTCCGTCAACGCCCAGTGTGTGCAGTTCGAGCAATTCGCGACCGTAGTTTTCATTGATTCCGCCGCGGCGCGCCGGATTGCCATTCGGGGGCTGGGGCATGTCGTCGCGAGGCACCTGGGACTGCGCATTGTCGAGGTAGATGAGCATGGCGGGATGCCGTGCTGTGGCCAGAAGCAAATCCTCGAACCGCCCGAGGACGTGCGGGCGGATCGCGTCCCGCTCATAGCTGGTAAGGAGAATGCGGGTCTGATTCTTGCCGTTGAAGACGTTGAAGTGGTTCATCCAGAAGTCAACGAGCACTTCTTCAAGCTGGCGATTGGAATACACGGCGCGATAGAGCTTGTTCTCGATGAGTTCCTGGTTCGGGTACTGCTGAGGCTGATTCAAGGCCATCGCCTCTCGGCGTAGCAGGGGGATACCGACGAACGTTTGCGGCCCCGCGGAGCGAAGCACCTGCTTGCGCTTTGCCTCATCGAAGGAATCCAGCAACGCCAGCTTCTCCTCGGGTGTTCCGCCGCGCAGGGTGCGTTGCTGTTCCGGACTTAGCAACTGGTTCAGTTGCGCGGGGGAGGGTCGCTGAAAATCGTTTGCGGTGGCGCGCGCGCTGCGCGCTTCCTGCTCGAACTCCGGCAGCCCCTCCAGCGCCTGTGGTGGAATTACAGCGAGCACCTGTCGCCGAGCGTTGGGAGCAAGGGA
>Ga0315912_10006900_pt1 | contig 10074 bp, 9 predicted proteins | sample VfabasoilMG_FD_204469 | JGI IMG/M metagenome (GOLD analysis project Ga0315912, IMG submission 204469) | Garden soil microbial communities collected in Santa Monica, California, United States - V. faba soil | ecosystem: Environmental > Terrestrial > Soil > Garden | place: USA: California... | reverse complement strand
CGACGTGCGCGATCTGTGCCGGCGCTTTCCTCTTTATCCGGATCTCGTCGCCACCACGTGAGCACTGCCCGCAGCCGCACCCTGGCCGATCGCGTCACCGACGCGCTGGCAGACGAAGGACCGCTGGCCGGCGCAGTCGAAGGATTCGAATCGCGACCAGGTCAGCGCGCGCTTGCGGCGAGGGTCGCGACCACGTTTGAACTCGGCGGCACGCTCATCGCCGAAGCCGGCACCGGGACAGGCAAGACGCTCGCGTACCTGCTGCCCGCCGTCCTCAGCGGCAAGCGCGTGCTGATTTCCACGGGCACTCGCCCGCTCCAGGATCAGATCTTCTATAAGGATGTGCCCGCGCTCGAACACGCGCTGGGCACACCGATTCGCGCGGCGTACATGAAGGGCCGCTCGAACTACCTCTGCCTCCATCGGTTCGAACGGTTGTCGGAGGCGGCCGGGGCCCTGGCGCCGGAAGAAAAGGGCTGGCTGGGAACGATTGCCGAATGGGCAACCCACACCGAGACTGGCGATCGGGGCGAGATCGAAGATCTGCCGGATGATCTGCCGCTCTGGGCGGACATGACGGCCACCACCGAGCAGTGCCTCGGCCGCGAGTGCCCGCGCTACTCCGAGTGTTTCGTGACGCGCATGAAAGAGCGCGCCGCCGAAGCCGCGGTCGTGATCGTGAATCACCACCTGCTCTGCGCGGACGCGTCGGTTCGACACGGCGGCTTTGGCGAAGTGATCCCCGAATGCGACGTGGCCGTGATCGACGAGGCGCACCAGCTCGAGGACGTGGCGACGATGTACTTCGGCGTTGCGGTGAGTACCCATCGCGTGGATGAGTTCGTTCACGATGCGGGCGCCGCCGTGGGCGCGATCGCCGGCAACGACGGCCAACTGGCGGTGTCGATCTCCAACGCGGCCTCAGACGTGCAGCACGCCTGCCGGGGTCTGTTCGATGTGGCGCGTTTCGAACTGCGATCGCAGGACGCCGCCGGCGATCGCATGACACTGACGACGGGCGCGATCGAGCGTCTCGCGGATGCGGGGAGCCGCGCGAGGTCAGCGCTCGACCGGCTGGTTGCCATCATCCGCGCGCAATCGGAGATGCCGGAAGAGATCAATGCGATCGCCTCACGCGCCGCCGCGCTCGTGGACGACCTGAAGATTGTGCTCGGTGCCGACGACCCCGCGTTCGTGCATTACCTGGAAGCGCGCGGCCGGGGCGTCACGCTTCGGGCCGCCCCAATCGAAGTGTCCAGGATCATCCGCACGTCGATCGTCGGGGATCGCGCCGCAACGGTCCTGACGTCCGCGACGCTGGCCGTGGACGGCGGATTCGATTACGTCAAATCGCGGCTCGGCCTCGAAGATGCCGACGCCGTCCGGTTTCCGTCCGAGTTCGATTTCACCAGGCAGGCGGTGCTGTTCCTGCCGCCGGAGATGCCTGATCCGCGCGATCCCGATTTCAACCGCGCCGCGGCGTGGACGATCGGCGAGCTGCTCGATCGGACGCAGGGCCGCGCGTTCGTGCTGTTCACGTCCTATGCGGCGATGCGCGATGTGCACGCGCGCCTGGAATCGCGCGTCGGCTGGCCGCTGCTGGTGCAAGGCACGGCGCCGCGAACCGCGCTGCTGCGCGAATTCCGGGCGACGCCAAACGCGGTACTGCTGGCCACCGCCAGTTTCTGGCAAGGCGTGGATGTGGCCGGCGAGGCGTTGAGCTGCGTCATCATCGATCGGCTCCCGTTCGCATCGCCCGGCGATCCGCTCGTGTCCGCGCGCATCAAGGCCATCACCGATCGCGGCGGCCACGCGTTCAGCGAGTATCAGGTGCCGCTCGCCACACTCACGCTCCTGCAGGGCCTGGGCCGCCTGATCCGCACGAAATCCGATCGCGGCGTGCTCGCGATTCTCGACCCCCGGATCTCGCGAATGTCGTACGGGCGCCGTTTTCTGGGATCGCTGCCCCCGGCGCCAATCACGGACGACCTCAGTGTGGTCGAACGGTTCCTGGCGGAGACCGAGTGACGGCTGCGCGCAGACGCGGCGCTGCGTGGTCGCCGCCGCTCAAGTGGGCCGGTGGCAAGCGTTGGCAGGTGCCGCTGCTCGAACCGTTGTGGCGCCCGCATCAGCATCGACGTCTTGTGGAACCGTTCTGCGGCGGGCTCGCGGTCGCACTCGGGCTGCATCCAGAGCGCGCCCTGCTGAACGATCGCAATCCGCATCTGGTGAGTTTCTATCGCTGGCTCCAACGCGGCCTGACGATTCAGGTGCCGATGCGCAACGGGCGCGAATCCTATTACCGCCATCGCACGCGCTTCAATGCGCTCATCGCTTCGGGCCAGGGCGAATCGCGCGAGGCGGCGTCACTGTTCTATTACCTGAATCGCACGGGTTACAACGGCCTCTGCCGCTTTAATCGCAAGGGCGCGTTCAACGTGCCGTTCGGACGGTATGCGCGTATCAGGTACACGCGCGATTTCACGCCGTATCGAACGGTGCTCGCGAACTGGGAGTTCCGTCACGGCGATCTGGAGCACGTGCCGGTGGACCACGACGACTTCATCTACGCGGACCCGCCCTACGACGTGCCGTTCACGTCTTACTCGGCAAGCCCGTTTACATGGGAAGACCAGGAGCGCACCGCGGTCTGGGTGGCGAACCATCGCGGCCCGGCCGTGCTGGTGAACCAGGCGACCCCGCGAGTTGTGCGGCTATATCGCACGCTGGGCTTCACGTTGACGCAGGTGAATGCACCCCGCCGGATCAGCTGCACGGGCGATCGGCGCCCCGCACGCGAGGTCATCGCGCTGCGGAATATCTAGCGTGTAAACTAAAGACGGTGGAGGCTGTCATGACGCGCCCGGGAATTCGAGTGATTTTGGCCAGCGTGCTGGCGATGGTGGTGATCGGTTGGGCTGCGCCCGCGCTGGCGCAGAACGGCACGATGAGCGGCCGCGTGGTCGACTCCGATCGCCGCGCGACCGACCGCGACGGCAAACCGCTTGGCGGCAAGCCCATGGACATCAAGGATCCGCTCATGGGACTGGGCGAGGCCTACGTCACGTTCACGCTGAAGGGCGATGCGCCAAAGAAATTCGAGGCCATCACGGACGCCTTCGGCGGGTTCTACAAGTCGGGCCTGCCTCCCGGCACCTACGACATCACGGTCAAGAAGGAATGGCGCGATCCGATCCAGGGCCGCGCACCAGGCAACAAGCCGGTGATCTTCATTGCGGAGGCGTTCGGCGTCACGCTGAAACCCGGCGAGAAGTTGAAAGTGCCGGACATGCCGGCGTTCACTGAAGAAGCGCGTGCCGCGGGCAAAGGCAAGCCGGGTGCAGTGGCCGCGGTGGCGGCCAGCCCGGAGACCGAGGCCGCGAACAAGCGCGCCGCAGAAGTGAATGCGCTCGCGAAAGAAGCCGATGATGCAGTGGCGGCTGGCAAGTTCGACGAAGCCATCACCATGCTGACGAGCATCGTCACCAAAAAGGCTGAGAAGAACGAACCCTGCGCGGCTTGCTACATGAAGATCGGCGAAGTGCAGATCAAACAGAAGCAGGAAGACAAGGCCGAGGCCTCGTTCCTCAAGGCGATCGAACAGGATCCAAAACTGCGCGACCCGTACGTCCAGCTGGCGTCGCTCTACAACAGCCAGCGCAAGTTCGACGAGGCCGCCAAGATGAGCGCCAAAGCCAATGAACTGGGCGGCGCGGCGGGCGGTGCGGGCGGTGGCGGCGACGCAACGTCGCTCTACAACGCCGGCATCATCAACTGGAACGCCGGCAAGTATCCCGAAGCGAAGGAAGAATTCGCCAAGGCCGTGAAGCTGGATCCGAAAATGGCCAACGCGCAGTACTACTTGGGCATGGCGATCTTCAACCTCGCCAGCAGCGGCAAGGCGACGATGGCCGATGCCAAAGCGCCGTTCCAGGAATATCTGAAGCTGGCGCCCACCGGCGAGTTCGCCGAAGTCGCCAAGGCGATTCTCGCGACGATCAAGTAGCAATGCCGCCCGCGGCGGACATCGCGTCGAATCTCGCGCGCATCCGCCAGCGCATCTCCGAAGCCGCCAGCCGGGTCCATCGCGATCCGGCTGGCGTTTCTCTTTTGGCCGTCTCCAAGACATTCGACGCCGAGCACGTGCGCGCCGCGGCCGCCGCCGGCCAGAAGCACTTTGGCGAAAACCGCGTGCAGGAAGGGCTCGAGAAATCGGCGGCCCTCCGCGACCTGCCGCTGGAGTGGCACCTGATCGGATCGTTACAGACGAACAAGGCGAAAAAGGCCGGCGCGGCGTTCCATTGGATTCATTCGGTCGATCGCCTGGAGCTGCTGCAGAAATTGGATGAGGGCGCCGCTGCAGCGGGCCGGAAGCCGAACGTCCTGCTGCAAGTGAATCTTGCGGATGAAGCGCAGAAGTCCGGCGCCGACGAATCGGCAGTGACCGAACTGGCCCAGGCGGCACTCAAGGCGCGGGCGCTGACGCTCCGCGGATTGATGATCATTCCGCCGATTCCGGACCAGGCGGAAGAGTCGCGCCCCTGGTTCCGCCGCCTTCGCGAATTGCGCGATCGCCTGGTGGCCTCCGGCATGCCCGCCGCGTCCCTCGCGCATCTGTCAATGGGCATGAGCCAGGACTTTGAAGTGGCGATCGAGGAAGGCGCGACCATCGTGCGCGTTGGCACGGCCGTGTTCGGTCACAGAGAGTACGGAGCCCCGGGTCTTTAGACCCGGGGGAAAACAAATGACACGCGCCCTGCCGCTGATCCTCATCTTCGCCGCCATCACGCCGATCGGCGCGCAGTCTGTCGGCCCGGTGGCCAGGCCGATGGACTACGAGAGTTTCTGCAAGTTGGACGGCGAGAGCAGACTCGCCGCGCTCAAGACCGCCACGCCGGCCGTGCGCGCGGATCTGACGCGCACGCAGATCGAACGGTGGCGCGACGCGAACAAGGCGCGCCTGAACGATCGGCAGATCCTCGGGCTCACCAGCTTGATCCTGTCCATTACGCCGCTCACGTACGACGAGGGACCGCAGGCTGAACAGGCTCGGGTGAAATCGCGGGCCGTGGTCGAGTCTGTCCAGAAACTGTTCACGAACGCAGACATGACGGCGATGCAGCTGTATTCGCCGTGCATCCCGAAAGCCAAGTGAGAATCGCCATCCGCGTAATGCCGCGGTCGCCGCGCAACTGCATCGAGGGCATGCGCGACGGCCGCCTGATCGTCCGCGTCACCGCCCCGCCCGTAGACGACGCCGCCAACGACGCGGTCATCGCACTGCTGGCCAGGAAGTTCTCAGTCGCGCGCGGCTCGATCCGCATCGTCTCCGGCGCCACCAGCCGCAACAAGACGGTCGAGATTCCAGGCGCAACTTTTGACTTCTGACTTCTGACTTTTGACTTTCGAGTTGTTAATATCTCGTCGTTGATCTCGCTGCTGATCGAACACCTCGACGCGCTCTGGACCGTTGCAGGTCCGGCACCGCGGTCCGGACCTCGTCAAGCCGACATTGGACCGATCGCAGATGGTGCGATCGCGGTGTCCGGCGCCAGAATCACCGCCGTCGGCACAACTGCCGACGTGAGCGCCACCACCGAAATCTCCGCCGGCACGACGATCATCAACGGTCGCGGCTGTGCTCTTGTTCCGGGCTTTGTCGATGGCCACACGCACGTGGTGTTTGCCGGCGATCGACGCGACGAGCTGCGCCGCCGGTTGAGCGGCGCGACCTACGCGGAGATCGCGGCGGCCGGGGGCGGCATCCTCTCCACCGTGCGGGCCACGCGCGCGGCCAGCGAAGCGGAACTTGCCGCGCAGACGTCCGCGCGGCTGGCCGAGATTCTGGCGGCCGGCACAACGACCTGCGAAGCCAAGAGCGGCTACGGGCTCGACACCGAATCCGAATGCCGCATGCTGCGCGTAATTGGCGCGCTGAACGACAGCCAGCCGGTTGAACTGGCGGCCACGTTCATGGGCGCGCACGAAGTGCCGCCTGAATACCGGGGGCGCCAGGCGGAATTCGTGCGGCTCGTCATCGACGAAATGATTCCCGCGGCGGCGCCGCTGGCCGAATGGTGCGACGTATTCTGCGACCGCGGGTTCTTCACGCCTGACGAATCGATCGCGATCCTGGAAGCCGGCACGCGGGCCGGCATGAAGCCGCGGATCCATGCGGACGAGCTGGCCGCGAGCGGCGGACCCGCCGTGGCCGAACGCGTGGGCGCGCGATCGGCCGATCATCTGGTGCAGGTCAACGCGGAAGGCATCGCGGCACTCGCGCGCGCGGGCACCGTGGCGACGCTGCTGCCGGCGGCCGCGTTCTACCTGAAGCTCGGCCGCTTCGCGCCCGCACGCGATCTGATCGCCGCCGGCGTGCCCGTGGCGCTCGCAACGGACGTGAATCCAGGCGGCGGCTTCTCGCCGTCCATGCCGTTCGTCATGATGCTCGGCTGTTTCGCGATGGGCCTGACGTTCGAGGAAGCGCTCGTCGCGGCCACGATCAACGGCGCGTACTCGCTCGATCGGCACGATCGGGTCGGCAGCCTCGAGCCCGGCAAACAGTTCGACGCCGTCATGGTCGACGGACCGGCGGTCAATCTTCTGCGCGCGAACGCCCAGCCGATCGCGCGCGTGTTCAAGAAAGGGATTCAGGTTCATGCTCGCGGATAAGACACTCACGCAACTGCTCGACGCCTTCGCGTCGCCCGCACCCACGCCAGGTGGCGGCTCTGCATCCGCGCTCGCCGGAGCCGTGGCGGCGTCCCTGCTCGCCATGGTCGCCGCCATGCCCAAAACAAAGAACGGCACGCCCGACGATCGCGCGGCGCTCGATGCGGTGCACCCGAAGCTGGTCGCGTCGCGGGCGGAGATGGTGAAGCTGATCGACAGCGACTCGGCCGCGTACGACGCGGTGGTCGCGGCCTACAAACTCCCGAAAGCGACGGATGAAGAAAAGGCCGCGAGAAAGGCGGCGATCGGCAAGGCGATGAAACTCGCGACGGATGTGCCGCTCGAAACCGCGCGGGCGGCGGTTGAAGTGCTGAAGCAGGCACGCGTGGTTGCTGAACACGGCAACCCGAACGCGAAAAGCGATGCTGGAGTCGCAGCCACCCTCGCCTCAAGCACGCTGATGGGCGCAATCATGAACGTGCGCATCAACCTGGACGGAATCAGCGACGACACCTACGTCGCCTCAATCAAGAGCGAAGTGTTGCGACTGACAATGGAAGGTGGGCAGCACCTGGGTCCGATCTACATCGCAGCCGGCTGGCACGGCCACGCGCCCTGGCTGTAGCGGCAACCCCGGGTCTAAAGACCCGGGGCTCCGTACCAAGCCCGTTAGCGGACTTTGTTCAGCAACCGCCCAAACTGAATGTCGCTGGCGCTGTTCCCGACTGAGAAATAGATGAACAGCGCCTTGCCCTTCACGTATGTGGCGGGCAGGAAGCCCCAGAAGCGGCTGTCTTCGGAGTTGTCGCGATTGTCGCCCATCACGAAGTACTGACCGGCAGGCACCGTCACCGGGCCGTACTCTTCGCGCAAGTCGTTCGATCGGCTGTTGCTTTCCGGCGACAGGGGCACAATGAAGTGCGCGTACGGCTCGTCGAGCGCCTGGCCGTTCACGTGCACCTTCTTGCGGCGCAACTCGATCTGATCACCCGGCAAACCAATCACGCGCTTGATGAAATCGCGGTTGGGTTCTTTCGGGAACTTGAAGACCACCACTTCGCCGCGCCTGATGTCGCGACGCGGCAGGAGTGCGCGATCGATCGGCGACACCGCCGGAGAAAAGATCGCCTTGTTGACGATCAGGTGATCGCCCACGAGCAGGTTCGGCTCCATCGACCCGGTCGGGATCTTGAACGCCTGAAACACAAACGTGCGCACGAACAACGCGAGGCCCACGGCCATCACGAGCGCCTCGAAGTATTCCCGGACCACCGACTTCTTAACTGCCATCGTCCTGGCCCATCTTCAGCACGGCGAGAAACGCCTCCTGCGGAATCTCCACGCGGCCCACCCGCTTCATGCGCTTCTTGCCTTCCTTCTGTTTTTCCAGCAGCTTGCGTTTGCGGCTGATGTCACCGCCGTAGCATTTCGCGAGCACGTTCTTGCGGAGCGCGCTGACCGTTTCGCGCGCGACGATGCGGCTGCCGATGGCGGCCTGAATCGCGACCTCGAACATCTGCCGCGGAATCAGCTCGCGCATCTTCGAGGCGAGCGCGCGCCCGCGCGGGTACGAGTTGTCCTCGTGGACGATCATCGACAGCGCATCCACCGGATCGCCGTTCACCAGAATGTCGAGCTTCACGAGGGGCGACTCCCAATAGCCGGTCACATGGTAGTCCAGTGACGCGTAGCCGCGCGAGATCGTCTTCAGCCGATCGTAGAAATCGAGCACCACTTCGTTGAACGGCAGCTCGTAGGTGATGAGCACGCGGTTCTGCGAGACGTACTCCATGCCTTTCTGGACGCCGCGCTTCTCCTGGCAGAGCTCCAGAATGCCGCCAACGTGATCGTTCGGCGTGAGGATCATGGCCGTGATCACCGGTTCCTCGAACTTGGCGATCCGGCCGGGATCCGGCAGCTTTGCCGGGCTGTCCACTTCCATCAGCTCCCCGTCGGTCGTCGTCACGCGATACAGCACGCCCGGCGCGGTCGTGATCAAGTCCTGATCGAACTCGCGCTCAAGACGCTCCTGAACGATTTCCATGTGCAGCAGACCAAGGAAACCGCACCGGAACCCGAAGCCGAGCGCGGCCGAGGTTTCCGGTTCGAAAAAGAAAGACGCATCGTTCAGCCGCAGCTTTTCCAGCGCTTCGCGCAACTCACCGTACTTCGAGCCTTCCACCGGATAGAGTCCGGCGAAGACCATCGGCTTCAGTTCCTTGAACCCCGGGAAGGGCTCCGCCGTCGGCCGGCCCACCTCGGTGATCGTGTCGCCGATCTTCGCGTCGGCCACGTTCTTGATGTTGGCGACCATGAAACCGGCCTCGCCCACGCCCAGTTCGTCCACCGGCATCGGCTTCGGACCGAAGACGCCGAGTTGCTCAATCTGAAACTCCTGGCCGGTGGTCATCAGCCGAATTTTCTGGCCGGGCTTCATCACGCCATCGATGACCCTGGTGAGAATCACGACACCGCGGTACGGGTCGTACCAGGAGTCGAAGATCAGCGCTTTGAGCGGGGCATCGGGGACGCCCGAGGGTGGCGGCAGACGCGTGACGATGGCTTCGAGGATCTCCTGGACGCCAATGCCGCTTTTTCCGCTCGCGAGAATCGCGCCGCTCGCATCGAGGCCGATGATCTCTTCGATCTGGCGCTTGGCCTCGTCCGGCTGCGCTCCCGGCAGGTCGATCTTGTTGATGACCGGAATGATCTCGAGGTTGTTTTCGACGGCCAGGTACGCGTTCGCGAGGGTCTGCGCCTCCACGCCCTGCGACGCGTCCACCAGCAGCAGCGCGCCTTCGCAGGCCGCGAGCGATCGGGTGACCTCGTACGAAAAGTCGACGTGCCCTGGCGTGTCGATCAGGTTGAGCACGTAGTCCTGTCCATCTTTCGCCCGGTATTTCAGGCGAACGGCATGCGCCTTGATGGTGATGCCGCGCTCGCGTTCCAGGTCCATGGAGTCCAGCACCTGCGCTTCCATCTCACGGGCCTGCAGGGCCCCGGTGAATTCCAGGAAGCGGTCCGCCAGCGTCGACTTGCCATGGTCGATGTGGGCAATGACGGAAAAGTTACGAATGTGAGCCGGATTCATCGTACGCGCCGTACCTGTCGTACTTCCTATCTCTGTTCGATCGGGAGAACTTGCTGTGGATACTTGGGTCCGATGTAGTCCGTCCGCGGCCTGATGAGGCGGTTGTTCGAGTACTGCTCCAACACGTGCGCAGTCCAGCCTGAGATTCGGCTCACCGCGAAGATCGGCGTGTAGAGTTCGATCGGAATCCCGAGCGCGTAGAACGTGGTCGCCGAATAAAAATCGACGTTCGGATAGAGCTTCTTCTCGGCCGTGACCACCTGCTCGATCCGCTGGGACATGGCGTACCACTGCGGCTCTCCGGAACGCTC
>Ga0315912_10006899_pt1 | contig 10074 bp, 5 predicted proteins | sample VfabasoilMG_FD_204469 | JGI IMG/M metagenome (GOLD analysis project Ga0315912, IMG submission 204469) | Garden soil microbial communities collected in Santa Monica, California, United States - V. faba soil | ecosystem: Environmental > Terrestrial > Soil > Garden | place: USA: California... | reverse complement strand
GCCACCACTCGCTCCGCCAGGATCCGCGGCGGCGGCACCGGCTTCGCCAGCACCCGCTCCGCCGGCGCCACCAGCGCAGCGGCCCGCGATGCAGACAGTTGGGACAGGCGCACGCGATCTCCCGCTTCAAGTACCGTCTTTGCTCGGTGTCGCGACTGAGGATCCACCAGACCCGCCGGCAACACCTGATGTCGCCACGCAACCGGAGCGAGAGCGACGACGGCGAACGCTTCTCTCGTCGACGTTGCCAGTCGATCTGACGGGCCGGTTCTGGATTGCTGCGGGCGCGGCACTCGCGATCATCATCGCCACCGTCCTGCTCGTTGCGGGCATCTCACCCTGGTCCCGCGGTCCTTCGCTTGGCGCGTTGTCGATCGAGACCCGACCCGCAGGTGCGGCCGTCACGATCGATGGAGAGCCACGTGGCGTGACGCCGCTCGCGCTCGACCTTGCGGCCGGCGATCACGTTATCGAGGTCGTCAGCGAGACCGATCGCCGGCGGATTCCCGTGACCATTCGCGCCGGCGGCCAGGTGTCGCAGTTCCTCGAGATGTCGGGAGCAAGCGCAGCCGCTGCGACGGCAGGCACCAACGAACTGCGCATCCGGACCGAGCCACTCGGGGCGGCAGTGACCGTCGATGGCCGCTACGTCGGACGATCGCCGGTCAGAGTGAGCGATCTTACGCCCGGGTCGCACACGGTGGTGATGAAGCACGATACGGGCACTGCGACGGAACAGGTGCTGATCGAGGAAGGCAAGGCGGCCTCTCTGTTCGTCCCGCTCGGGGTTCGTCCTGCCGCCGGCGTGGGCGCCGCCGGTTGGATCTCGATCGCCGGCGCCGGAGCGGACGTGCAACTGTTCGAGAACGGAAAGCTGCTCGGCACCAATCGCATCGATCGCATCATGCTCCCGGTGGGTCGCCACGATCTCGACATCGTCAATGAGTCGCTCGGCTATCAGGAACGGCGGACCGTTCAGGTGACGGCTGGACAGGTGTCGGCGATCACGCTGAAGTGGCCGACCGGAGGGCTCTCGATCAATGCCCAGCCCTGGGCACAGGCGTTCGTTGACGAAGCTCCCGTTGGCGAGACGCCGATCGCGAATATCCAGGTGGCCATCGGCCAGCACGAGATCACGTTCCGCCATCCGCAGCTCGGCGAACGCCGCACGTTCGTCACGGTCATGGCCGGGCAGACGGCGAAAGTCGGAATCGATCTGCGCGCGAAGTAGTGACGCGCGCTACGGCGCGCGGCGCTTGTATTCCAGAATAAACAAACCCGTTCCAGCGCGATCGGACGCGTACGCCAGCCCGCGATGATCAATGTCGACGTCGTTGATCTGGATGGCGACTGGCTGCTCCTTATCCATCGGATGCGAACGCTCGTTCGTCGTGGGAATGTAGTAGCCCAGCTCCTGCAGGTGATACGGATCCGATAGGTCCACCACGCGGATGCCCGCGTTGAAATACGCGAGCCAGGCAATCTTGTTCTCGAAACGATTCAGCCGGCCGTTGACCGTTTCCGCGGACTGATGCGGACCGAAGCGCCCGCCCTTCGAACAGAAGTGACCGACCGGCACCTGCCACACGGACACCGGGAACGGCCTGCTCTCGTTTGTGATGTCGAGCATGTAGGTGCCCGCACGCACGCCGTTCGTGCACGGCGCCATGTCCGCCGCACCCGCGGCTTCGTCCACCACGTAGGCGTACTTGCGCGGAAGAGCGGACGCGCCGAAGTTCGGAACCTTGTCATAGACGATTGGCGACACTGTGTGCGGACCGCGATGCGGTGGGTTCAAGTCGAGCGACCAGATCAGCCTCGGCTTCGCGGGGTCCGCGATGTCGAACTCCGCCGTCCATCCCGAGTTCCGATACGCCACGTACAGCCGCTTGTTCACTTCATCGACGACCGGGTGATGCGCATACTGTCCTTCGTAGCCCGGCTCGCCTTCCTTCTGACTCGGGAGCCACGCGCGCCCGACGAACTTCGGCGCGCGCGGATTCTTGAGATCGAAGATCTGGATGACGACGTTGCGAAAGCCCGGCTCGCCGGAGGCAGCGTAGAAGTAGCCTGTATCCTGCGACCACCAGCCCTTGTGCGCACGCATGATGAATGTGCCGCCGCATCCAGGTCCGCACGATCCTGGTGGCGTGCCCGTGATCTCGGATACGAGCGAGATCTTCGAAGGGTCGGTCGCGCGATCGGTGATGTCGAAGATCTGATACTTGAGATCCTTCCCCGTCTCGCCTTCAGTCAGGATTTCGGAGTTGCGAATCAGGTAGTCGCGCCCCGAGCCATCGAACTTGTAGTCGTAGACCACCGAGACGCCGCGTGAGTTGCGGTTCGACTCGTTCGGAATGTGCCACACGAACCTGGGCGTGGCAGGGTCGTCGACGTTGAGGATCGAGGTACCGTTCCATTCCTCCTTCCCCGTGATCGGATTCATCTTGGGCTTGCCGTCCCAGAAACTCTCGTGATGACCGACGTAGACCCAGCTTCCATTAGCAGGATCGGACAACGTCGTCACGACCAGCGATTCGCGTCCCTGCAGATCGTTGTAGCCAACCAGGCGCACATTCTGTGCGTCGTCCGCACGCGGATCGACGTCCCTTCCAGGGGCTTCGAGGACAGGGCCCCGGTTGCTGGGCGCATTGCAACCCAAAGCGCAGGCGCTGAGCGTGACGACGAACGTTGCGGCAAGGAGTCTGATCATCGGGTTCCCACCGTCCTCTTGATCCAGTCCGCAAGAAGCGCGCGAGCCAGGGGAGCTTTCCGCTCCGGTGAAATCACCTCGAGTTGTATGAGGCGGGATCCCACGCGAACGAAGACGCCTTCGATCGCATACGACACGCCGAGCCAGTCGGAGCGTTGGACGTACGACGAGTCGCCGTTGGAACCACGGCGAGAGGAACACGCGCTGGCAGCCTGTTGGGTTGAGAACGTCGCCGAATCCCAAAACGCTCGCCGCAGCGCGAACGTCAGGTCGCCAACGGGATAGGCAGCCACCCCTCCAGGCGGTGGCTGCATACCGGCACAAGACAATGGCAATCCAGGCTCAACAACCCAGCCCGTCGGCAACGTACCTATCCACTCGACGCTGTTTGCGCTCGTGAGTCCATCGGACATGAGGCGCTGGCCTTCGAGGCTCAGCAGCGAGCCTACGAGAACGCTCTCGTTGTACGCCACGAAATCTGCCGATGCCAGGTAACGCGCGATGAGCTTCTCGTCACCCAGTTCGAGGATGCCGTACGACATCGCGATCTCCGAGCCGCTACCGGAATCCGTGCCGCCTGCACGTCCGACGAGTACGCGAGCGCCTCCAGGCCGCGACTCATTCCGGCTTTGATGCTCCGCGACTGCGAGCCGCTCGAAGGCTTCGGTCTGCAGCAAGGTGCGCTCGATCTGCGCCACGGTCCATGGCGAGACGGCCCGATCGATGCGCAGCGCCACGTCGGTTGACGTCGGTGCACTTTCCAGATGCGAACGAAGTGGCGACGTGTCGGTGATACCGTCGACCCCCTCCGGCAACCGCAGCGCAATCCCCTTCTTCTCGAGAACGTGCACCGCGCCGAGGCGCACACGCCGCGTCGGCATCAATTGATCGAGACCGTGAGATTCGAGAAAGTCCTTGGCCTGATTGATCGGAATGGCAAACCCGATTCCAGAGTCGCCCTTGACCCGCGCGCGAATGACGCCCACCGCGTATCCGTGCTCGTCGACGACAGGGCCACCGCTGTTACCCGGGTTGACGACGCTGTTGATCTGAAGCGCACGCCGTTCGCCGCTGTCGTCGGCACGGAGCGCAGAGATGGTGCCTTTCGACGTACTGATCTCAGGCACGAGGTCCGGCGCGGAAATGCGACCCACTTCGAGCGCTCGGCCAAACGGATATCCCAACGCAGTCACGCCCTGTCCGTTGCGGACGACATCCGAGTCTCCGAGCGCCACGTACGGCAGGTCGGAGGCGCTGATGTAGAGCACCGCGAGATCGAGGGCGGCATCCACCGAGTGCACCGATGCGTCAAAGCATCGCGCGGTTCCACCTCGCGCCGACGACGTGCTCTCGGGAAAGCAGACGGCGATCCTGGCGACCTTCAAACTGATTCGAGCTTTTCGCGGACCGTCTTCGGCGGTGAGCTCACTGTTGCTGATCACGTGCTCATTGGTGAGGACGTAACCATGAGGCGAGATGACGAAGCCGCTGCCGGTACCGATCTCGATGCGTTCGAGATCAACGGTTTGTTTTGCCGAACCCGCTTCCTCGATCTCGGCACGAACGCTGCCGACGAGGCGAATGAAGACGGTCGCGTCGGATGGAGCCACGGCGCGCTCGGCGCGGGCGTCGTGCACGCCCAGAACCAAGAGGGCCGCCATCGGCAGCGTCCACTTCATAAGGGCGCTCTATAGTGACCGATTCGTGCCAGGACAGACCAGCTTGATGTGCACCCCTTGAATTGGGGAATATTCGTGTCCCCCCAACGGAGACACGTAGATGCACGATGTGATCATCGTCGGGGCCCGGTGTGCCGGGTCATCGCTGGCGATGCTCCTCGCCAGGCAAGGCGTGCGGGTGCTACTCGTCGATCGCGCGAGTTTTCCCAGCGAGATTCCGCATGGCCACTTCATTCACAGGCACGGTCCGCGCCGCCTGCGCGAGTGGGGCGTTCTCGACCCTATCGCCGCGCGCACGCCGGCAATTACGGACGTCGTCTTCGACGCCGGCGATTTTCCCCTCGTCGCTCGGAACGTGGTCGAAGACGGGCTCCCGTGGGGCTATGGTCCTCGACGATCGACGCTCGATGCGATCTTGATGGATGCCGCTGCCGAGAGCGGCGCCGAAGTCCGGCCCGCGTTCAACGTCTTCGAGTACATCATCGAGAACGGAACCGTCGTGGGCATTCACGGCCGCACGCAGGGTGGGAACACCGTGCTCGAACGCGCGCCGCTCGTCGTTGGCGCCGATGGACGGAATTCAGGGCTCGCCCGCGCCGTGAGCGCACCGGTCTATAACCAGGTTGCGCCGTTGCTCTGCTACTACTTCTCGTACTGGAGCGACGTCGTGACGGAGCCCTTCGAGATGTACGTGCGCAATGCTCAGCGCCGCTTGATCTTCTCGTTCAGAACCGAGTGTGGTCTCTACGCGATCTTCGTGGGCGCGCCGATGGACGAGTTCGAGCGCTTTCGCCGCGACGTCGAGCCGATGTTCATGCAGTCGCTCGATCTGGTTCCTGCGTTTGCCTCTCGCATTCGCTGCGGACGACGGCAGGAGCGTTTCTACGGCTGCTCGGACCTCCCGAACTTCTATCGCAAACCCTACGGCAGCGGCTGGGCGCTCATCGGTGATGCCGGCCTGCACAAGGATCCCTTCCTCGCCCTCGGTATCTGTGATGCGCTGCGCGACGTCGACTTCATGGCCGATGCGGTTCGAGAAGGACTCGGCGGCTCGAGGTCGATGCCGGACGCGCTGGCAGACTTCGAGCGGCGTCGCAATGACGCCTCCGCGAAGGAGTATCAGGAAAACCTTGCCGGCGCCCGCTTCACGCCGCCACCACCGGAAGCGCTGGCCGCAAGAGCCGCGGTTCGAGACGATCCGCAAGCGGCGACCAGATGGTTCAAACGGCGAGTAGGAATGATTCCGGCAACACGCTAGCCGGCTTGCGCGTCTCCAAGAGGATGTTTGGTGTCCACCGCCGTCGCGAGCGCGCGGAACAGATGGGCCTCTGCGACCGGCTTGACGAGATGCGCGTCGAATCCCGCGGCCGACGTGCGATCGCGATCCTGCTGCTGGCCCCAACCAGTGAGCGCGATCAGCTTGACGCGACGCCCGTGCGGACCCAGGCGGACCCGCCGCGCAACCTCGTAGCCGTCCATCTTTGGCATTCCAAGATCGAGCAGAACGATGTCCGGGTCGAAGGCCTCCGTCATCGCGAGCGCCTCCACGCCATCGTGAGCCGTACGGACATCATGTCCGGCAAGCTGAAGCTGCAGCGACAACGCCTCGGCAGCGTCGTGATTGTCATCGGCCACGAGAATGCGCTGCCGATCGATTCGCGGGAACGTGCCCAGATCGCGGGTCTGACTCGAGAGCGCCGCCATCTGTGGTGCCATGACAGGCAGGCGCACCATGAATTCTGCTCCGCGGCCGGGTCCATCACTCCGCACACTGACGGTCCCGCCGTGCATCTCAGTGAGACGACGAACGAGCGCGAGGCCGATGCCGAGGCCACCCTGCGCCCGCTCCGATTTCGAATGGACCTGGGTGAACAGCTCGAAGATTCGCGGCAACAACTCCGGCGCGATCCCGATACCGGTATCGGAAATCCTGATCACCGCAGACTGACCCTCGCGCCGCACCATCAGCTTGATCGACCCGCCAGGGTCCATGAACTTTGCGGCGTTGTGAAGGATGTTGGCAATGACCTGCACGAGGCGCGTCTTGTCTCCCTCAATGCTGATCAATTCGTCCGGCAGATCGATCTCGAGGGCGTGCCGGTTCGCGTCGATCGCGGGCCGCGCCGTCTCCACGGCGCGCGCCACGATCGCGCCGATGAGCACAGGTTCGAGCTGCAGCGTGATCATGCCGCGCGTGATGCGCGAGACATCGAGCAGGTCGTCGATCAGGTTCACGAGATGCTCGACCTGCCGCTCGATGACATCGCGCGCACGAATCCGATGCGGCTCCGCCAGCTCTTTGAGACGAAGGAGCTGTACCGCTGTACGGATGGGTGCGAGTGGATTGCGCAGTTCGTGGGCAAGCATCGCGAGGAATTCATCCTTTCGATGGTTCGCCTCCTGCAGTTCCTGCGTCGTCGCTTCGAGCGCCGCGGTTCTTTCAGTGACCCGCGCCTCGAGCTCCATATTCAGTCGCTCGAGCGCCCGCGTCTTGCGAAACAGCTCCGCGAAGATGCTGACCTTTGCCCGCAGAATCTCCGGCACGACGGGCACCGGCACGTAATCCACGCCCCCACTCTCGTAGCCCCGCAAGCGATCCAGATCGGTCATCAGGATCGCCGACACGAAGATGATCGACGTCCTCTGGAAACGGGGATGCTGCCGGATCATCGCCGCGAGCTCGTAGCCATCGAGGTCCGGCATGCAGACGTCGACGAGGACCACCGCGATCTCGTTGTCGAGCAGGCACTGTAGCGCCTCGCTCGCCGAGCTCGCCTTGATCAGGTTCTCGCCCAGGTCTCCGAGGATCGACTCGTAGGTGAGCAACTTCGCCGGCTGGTCGTCGACCAGCAGGATGTTGACCCTGTCGATACGCGTGGCGGGATTCGTCATGCCGGTCTCCACCTCGCCTCTATCGATGCAGCCACATCCGAAGCGCCGACAACAACTGCTCGGTGTTGACCGGCTTCGCCAGATAGTCGGACGCGCCGGCCTCGAAGCACTTCTCGCGATCGCCCTTCATCGCCTTTGCCGTCAGCGCCACGATCGGCAGACGGCGCAGTTCCGGGTTCTCGCGAATCTTGTGCATCGTCTGGTAGCCGTCCATCTCCGGCATCATGATGTCCATCAGCACGATCGACACACCGGGCGTGCGCTCGAGAAGCGACGCCGCTTCGCTGCCGGTGCTCGCCGTGAGCACCTTCATCCCTCGCCGTTCGAGCACGCTGCTCAGCGCGAAGATATTGCGGACGTCGTCGTCGACGACGAGCACCGACTTGCCGACGAGATCTTCATCCGAGCGATGCAGCTTCTCGAGCATCTTCTGCTTCTCAGCCGGCAGGTCGGAGAAGATGCGATGGAGGAAGAGCGACGTCTCGTCGAGCAGTCGCTCTGGCGACTCGACGCCTTTGACGACGACGCTGCGCGCGAGCATATGCAGTTGCGCGTCCTCCTCAGGCGAGAGTTCTCGGCCGGTGAAGACGACGACGGGCACGTCGCACAGCTCGCGGTTCTGGCTGATGCGCTCGAGCACTTCGAAGCCGGACATGTCCGGGAGGCGAAGATCGAGGACCACGCAGTCGCACGGCTGTTCGGTGAGCGCCGCCAACGCGGCAGCGCCGCTGTCGGCCGTCACGATGTCGAGGTCGTCGTGCCCCAGCAGTTCCTTGATGCTCATCTGCTCGGCCGCGTTGTCCTCGACGATGAGGAGGCGCTTCCGCCGTGGGGCGGCATAGGCCTTCAAGCGAGAAAGGGCGGCATCCAATCCGTCCTTCGTCGTCGGCTTCGTCACGAACGCGAACGCGCCACGTGCCAGCCCATGTTGCCGATCCTCGTCGAGACTGACGATCTGTACCGGGATGTGACGCGTCTCCGGATCCTGTTTGAGCTGACTCAGGACAGTCCACCCGAGCATGTCAGGCAGGAACAAATCGAGCGACACGGCCGTCGGCTTGTACTGCCTCGCCAGCGTGAGCGCTTCGACTCCGCGTGCGGCGACCAGAACTTTGAGTCCCTTGTCGTGAGCCAGGTCGACGAGTATGCGCGCGTAATGCGGGTCGTCCTCGACGATCAGAATCGTCGGGTCTCCCGGTTCCACGTCTTCGCGATCGTCCAGCACGATTTCGACCGGACGCTCGGGCTGACGGACGACCGAGAAGCGGGTCGACACGGCTAACGGCAACTCTCGTTCCTCTGTGCTCCGTCCGGCAACCGTTGGGCCTGCATAGCGAATCGGCAAGTAGAGCGTGAACGTGCTGCCGACACCGGGCACGCTGCGCAGCTGGATCTCGCCGCCGAGCAGACCCGCCAACTCCCGGCTGATCGCCAGGCCAAGGCCCGTGCCGCCGTATTTGCGGCTGGTACTCGCATCAGCCTGCTGGAACGCCTCGAACACGATGCGCTGCTTCTCAGGCGGGATGCCGATGCCGGTGTCGGACACCTCGAAGGCCACGACACCGCCGCTCTGACTGAGCACGGGATGCGTCGCCGTCCATCCGCCAGTTGCGGCAGATACATTGAGACGAACACCACCCTGCGACGTGAACTTGAACGCGTTGGACAGCAGGTTCTTCAGCACCTGCTGCAGGCGCTTCACGTCGGTGACAAGGCTTCGGCCGAGGCGGGCATCGACGATGACGTCGAATCCGAGACTGCGGCTCTCGGCCTCGTGCCGGAAGGTGCGGCCGACCATGTCGAGCAGGTTCGAGAAGAGCACTTCCTCGGCCTCGACGGTGACCGTTCCCGACTCGATCTTCGAGAGGTCGAGAATGTCTGTGATCAGGTTCAGCAGGTCGGTGCCTGCGCTGTGAATCGTTCGCGAGAACTCGACCTGCTTGCCGGTCAGGTTGCCCTCGGGGTTATCGGTGAGTTGCTGTCCGAGGATCAGGATGCTGTTGAGCGGGGTCCGCAGCTCGTGCGACATGTTCGCGAGGAACTCGGACTTGTACTTCGATGTGAGCGCGAGCTCGGCGGCCTTGTCCTCGAGCGCGCGGCGCGCCTGCTCGATTTCCTGGTTCTTCCGCTCGACTTCGACGTTCTGCTCGGCGAGCTGCTGCGCCTTCTGCGCCAGCTGCTCGTTGGTCTGCTGCAGTTCCTTCTGCTGGGTCTGCAGTTCGCCCGCGAGCTGCTGCGACTGCTTCAACAACCCTTCCGTCTGCATCGTCGCCTCGATACTGTTCAAGACGATGCCGATGCTGGCGGTGAGCTGATCGAGGAACGCGAGGTGCGTCGGGGAGAAGTCGTTGAGCGACGCCAGGCCAAGGACCGCCTTGATCTGACCCTCGAACACGACAGGCAGGACGACGATGTTGCGAGGGAGGGCCTGGAAGAAGACTGAGCCGACGGCGACGGTGTCTTTCGGCACGTCCGACACGAGCAGGCGCCGCCTGTCACGCGCGCACTGGCCGATGAAGCCCTCACCCATCCTGAGAACCGGTGGATAGGTGTTGTCATGCGCGTCCGCGTAGCTGGCGAGAATCTTCAGCAACGGCTTCGACTCGAGGTCGATCTGATAGATGACACCCTGGTGTGCGTTGATCAGCGGCACGAGCTCGGTCAGCAGCAGCTGACCGACGGCGTTGAGGTCGCGCTGGCCCTGCAACATGCCGGTGAAGCGGGCGAGGTTGGTTTTCAGCCAGTCCTGCTCGGTGTTGCGGTCGGTCGTCAACCGCAGGTTGTCGATCA
>Ga0315912_10006898_pt1 | contig 10074 bp, 7 predicted proteins | sample VfabasoilMG_FD_204469 | JGI IMG/M metagenome (GOLD analysis project Ga0315912, IMG submission 204469) | Garden soil microbial communities collected in Santa Monica, California, United States - V. faba soil | ecosystem: Environmental > Terrestrial > Soil > Garden | place: USA: California... | reverse complement strand
TGCCTGCAGAAGTGCGCGCCGATACCCACCCTCACCGACCGCCCTGGGTGCGAGCCGCAAAGACCCGTGGGGTGGAGGAATCGGTCAGTTCCCGAAGCCAGTTTCGGCCCTGGGCCTTCTGTCGTCCCCCCAGCCTGCGCGGCGGATCCTGCCCCGCGCTTCGATGCGCCGCGAGGGCCCGACGGCGCCATGACGAGGGGTCTTCCGCAGCGACTTTGGGGCCCGCACAGTGCGCGCTCCGGGGTACCCCGGGCGCGTCGGGCGGGCCGCCGCGGAGCCAGGAAGACCCCTCGTCATGCCGCCCCAAGGGCCCGGCACGCTCACCACCGCTGTCGCTCGGCTCCGCCGTCGCCGCTCAGCGCTTCCCCGCCGGCTTCATGATGCGCGCCAGGATCCCGTCCGTGACGCCCAGCAGCTTGCCGATGCACTCGGGCGTGTGGTCGCCCATGTGGCCGATGCGCCAGTGCGTGTCCTTGGTCTTGCCGTAGCCGCCGGTGATGAAGTAGCCGGCCGCGCGATAGGCCGATGCGAGTTCGTCCATCACGAAGCGGCCCTCGCAGGCGATGGACGTGACGGTCGGGCTGCGGAAGCCGGGCCTGGCGAGGATGCCGAAGCCGTGGCGGGCCGCCCAGTCGAGCACCTGCTTCTGCATCGCGAGGTGCTTCTCGAAGCGCGCCGCCATGCCGCCCGCGGCGGCGATGTCCTGCAGCTGCACGGCCAGCGCCTGGATGACGGGGATCGAGGGCGTCGTGCTCGTCATGCCCTTGCTGTCCTGGTACTCGAGCGCCGCGCGGAACTCGTTCGCGTAGCCGCGCCCGGGGACGGCGTCCATGCGCGCCTTGGCCCGCGCCGAGAGCGCGCCGAGCGCCAGCGCCGGCGGGAGCGCCCAGGCCTTCTGCACGCCGCCGACGGCGATGTCGAGGTCGAGCCGGTCGAAGTCGAGCTTCACGCCGCAGGCCGTGGAGGTCACGTCGACGCACACGAGCGCCTCGGGGCACAGGCGGCGCACGGCGCGCACCACGCCGGCGATGTCCGAGAGCGCGCCGGTGCTCGTCTCGCAGTGCGTGATCATCACGGCGTCGAAGGCGCCGCCCGCGCTCGCGCCGCCGAGCGCCTGCGCGGTGCTCGCCTCGTCCCAGGCGTCGCCCCACTCCTTCTCCTGCTTCACGGCATCCAGGCCGCAGGCCACCGACAGCTCCCACCAGAGCAGCGAGAAGTTGCCGTTGACCAGGTGCAGCAGCCGCCGGCCGGGGCGCGTCACGCTGCGGCTGATGCCCTCCATCGCGCCGGTCGAAGAGGTCGAGAGCACGACCACGTCGCCCGCAGTGCCGAAGCACTCGCGGATGCCGGGCAGCACCGAGGCCAGCAGCTCCTTCATGAAGCTGCTGCGGTGCCCGATCATCGGCCTGGCCTGGGCCTGCAGGATGCGCTTCCGCACGTGGGTGGGACCGGGGATGAACAGCTTGAGGTCGGTCGGGTCGGACACCGGAGGGCTCCGTGCGGGATGGCGGGTGCGCGCGCGGCCGCGCGCGGCGATGTTACGTCGGTCGCGGAGAGGGGAGAAGGGCGCTCGCGACCGAAGTCGGGGCGGCGAGCTGCGCACGCCCGACGCGCACGCCGGGCCTACAACAACGGCCCCACGAGGCGGCAGGCGTCCTCCGCCAGCCGGCGCCAGGCGGGGCGGCGGCGCCAGGTGGCGAGGTCCAGCCGGCGCGAACCGGCGAGATAGCTCTCCTGCAGGGCGCGCAGGCGGCGCGTGAAGCCCTGGTCGAAGACGAGCAGCGAGATCTCGAAGTTGAGCCACAGGCTGCGCATGTCCAGGTTGACCGAGCCGAACACGCTCGTGGCGTCGTCGAGCGTGAGGCTCTTGGTGTGCAGCAGGCCGCCTTCGAAGAGGGCGATGGTGGCGCCGGCCGAGAGCAGGTCGTCGAAGCAGGCGGCGCTGGCATGGCGCACGAGCAACGAGTCGTTGCGCGCCGGCACGATGAGCGTCACCGCGACACCGCGCTGCGCGGCCGAGAGCAGGGCCGTCAGGATGGCCTCGTCGGGCACGAAGTACGGCGAGGTCATCACCAGCTCGCGCCGCGCGGAGAAGATCGCGGTGAGCAGCAACTGGTGGATGGCCTCCGGCCGCTGGTCCGGCCCCGAGGGCGCGACCTGGATCGCGACACCGGGTGCTGGGCCCGCTGCTGTGCCCGGGGCCGCGCCGGGCGCACCACCGGGTCCCGCGCCCGGTGCGGCGGCGGCCGCCTCGTCCGCCGGCTCGGGCGGCGTGAAGGGCGCGCCGCTCTCCACCGACCAGTCGAGCCCGAACACGCCCTCCAGCGCGGTGGCCACGGGCCCGGTGAGGCGCACCATGGCGTCCACCCACTCGCCGACGCCGGCGTCCTGCTTGAAGCAGTGCGGGTCGGCGAGGTTCTGGCTGCCGGTGTAGGCCACGCGCCCGTCGATGATGACCAGCTTGCGGTGGTTGCGCAGGTCGGCGCGCACGACGAGGGTGCGCAGCGGCCCCGTGGGCAGCGCGGCCTGCACGACGACGCCCGCCGCGCGCAGGCGCCGCACCAGTCCGCCGGCCAGGAACGCCTTGCTGCCGAGCGCGTCGGCCAGCGCGCGCACCTGGACGCCGCGGCCCGCCGCGCGCATGAGCGCCTCGGCCACGTCGAGCGTGCGGCCCGCCTCGTGCCAGATGTAGAAGCCGGCGTGGCAGCTGCTGCGCGCGGCGTCGATGTCGGCCACGAGCCGGTCCATGGTGGTCGCGAAGTCGGACAGCAGCTCGATGGCGTTGCCGGCCTGCACCGGGAAGCCGAGCGCGCCGGCCGCCAGGCGCGCCAGCGGCTCGCCCTCGGCCGCGTGGGCAGCGGGCGAGCCGCCCGCGCTCCGCGCGAGACGCGACTGCCAGGCAGCCAGCTCGGCGAGCAGTGCGTGCGTGCGCGCGGCCCGCGCGGCGCCCAGCCGCTTCTCGCCGAACAAGAGGTAGACCGCGGCGCCGACGAAGGGCAGGCCGAAGATCACCACGAGCCAGGCCATGGCGACGCCCACCGGCGGCCGCCGCAGGATGACGCGCGCCGACAGGCCCACCACGATCGTCCAGTGCGCCACCAGCACCGCGGTCGAGACGAGGTGGACGTTCAGCGGCGGCCTCCGGCGCCGTGTCCGGGGCGCCCGCGCCTCACTGTCCGCCCGCTTCCACCGCCACCAGCAGCCGCCGGCCCGGTCCGTCCAGCACGAAGCGCCGCTGGCTCAGCGCGTCGTAGCCGAGCAGGCCCCAGCTCGCGGCCGTGCCCTCGACCTGCAGCGCCACGCGCTGGGTGCCGAGCGGGAAGCCCTCCACCTTCCAGGCGCGGCGCGGCTCGCTGCCGGCCAGCGTGACGGCCTCGGTCGGCGTCCCGGCGCCGGCGCCGAGGCCCTCGAGGACCTCGAGCGGCAGGCAGGTGCGGCTCGAGCCCGTGTCCACGTGCATCTCGATCTCGCGCGCGGGCGAGCTGAAGACGAGCGGGAAGCGCGGGATGCGGTCGCCGCCTTGCAGCGCGATGGCCTCGCACGCCATGCCGGTCGGCAGATGGGCCGCCAGCCGATGCAGCAGGTCGTCCGCGGGCAGGATCACGAGCTGCCCGGCCGGCGCATCGAACAGCAGCGCCCAGTCGCCGAGCACGTCCTGCCCGAGGATGCCGTCGAAGCCCTCGTCGCGCTGCGCGAGATCGCCGAGCGCGGCGAGGTCGGCCAGCGGCGGGTGCAGCGCGCTCGCCGTGGCGCTCGGCTCGCCGGGTCCGCCGCCGAGCGTGAGGCGCTCGATCGACGCGACGTGTTGCAGGCGCTGCTGCTGTCCGCCGCCGGTCGTCACCCGGAAGTCGATGTCCAGGCGGCGCTGGGGCAGGCCGGCGCGCTTGGCGAAGCCCGCGTCGAGCAGCGTCACCTCCATCGCCGTGTCCACGAGGAAGCGCGCCGTGCCGGCGCCCGCCACCTCGGCCTCGACGCGCGGCAGCCGCCCGCCGAGCAGCGGCAGCACCACCGGGCCGTCGAGCGTGGTCTCTGCGTCGAAGACCACCTCGTCGGCGCCCTGCTCCTCCGCGGCCGGAGCGCAGGCCTCCGCGAGCGCGATGAGGACGAGGGCCAGGGCGCAGGCCAGGGCGCGGGGTCGGGTGCGGGCCCGGGCGCGGGCGGACCGATGCGCGCCGCGCGCCGGCGGAGTCGTGCCGCCGACCGGCGACGACTCGCCGCTGGCAGGCGCAGCCGCGCCGCGCGCCGACGCACCGGGCGGGGCCGGCGGGTTGCTGCGGCGTGGGCACCAGGGGGCGTCGTCCATCACGCGCAGCATGTTAGGGATCGGGCCGCGCGACGGAAGGGTTCGAGGGAAGACGGTCCCCGGGCGCGCCTGGCCCCGGGCGCGACCTGGCCTCAGCGCGACCTCGCCCCAGCGCGACCACGTCTCGGGCTAGACGGCCTCGCCGGCGGCGTGTGCGGAGGCCCAGGCCCACTGGAAGTTGTAGCCGCCCAGCCAGCCGGTCACGTCCACCACCTCACCGATGAAGTGCAGGCCGGGGACGCTGCGCGCCTCGAGCGTGCGCGAACTCAGCTCGTCGGTGTCCACGCCGCCGAGCGTCACCTCGGCCTTGTCCCAGGAGGCGCTCGCGGCGGGCACGAAGCGGAACGCCTGCACGCTCGCGGCAAGGGCGGCGAGATCCTTGTTGGCGCACTCGGCCAGCGGGCGATCGGCCAGCGGGCGATCGGTCGGCGGGCGCTCGGTCGGCACGCGCTCGGTCGGCGTGCGCTCGGCGGCGGCAGCCGGAGGACGACCGGCAGCAGCCGGCGGCGGCCTGCGCGCCCTCGTCGCGGGCGGGTCGAGCAGCGCGTCCACGAGGCGCTTCGGGAGCCGCTCGCCCAGCAGCCGGCGCGGGCTCCTGCGCTCGCCGGCCTGCTTGGCGGCCGCCCACTCCTGCCCGAGGTCGCTGCCGGGCAGCCAGTCGATCGTCAGGCTGCTGCCGGGCTGCCAGTGGTTGCTCACCTGCAGGATGGCCGGCCCGGAGAGGCCGTGATGCGTGAAGAGCACGGCCTCCTCGAACTGCGTGTCGCCGCAGCCGACGCGCGCCGGCACGGCGATGCCGGCCAGATCGGTGCAGCGCCGCGCGAGGGCGGGCGGCCAGAGCAGCGGCGTGAGGCCGGGGCGCGTCGGCACCACGCGCAGGCCGAAGCGGCGCGCGATGCGGTAGCCCAGGTCGCTCACGCCCAGGCGCGGCCACGAGAGCCCGCCGGTGGCCACGACGAGCGAGTGCGCCAGGAAGCGGCCGCGCACCGTGCGCACCGCGAAACGCGGCGGCAGCTCGGCGGGCGCGAGGGCCGCGGCGGCCGCAGCGGCCGCGGCTGCGCCGGGCGTACCGGGCGTACCGGGCGTACCGGGCGTACCGGGCGTACCGGGCGCGGTGCCTGCGCCGCCCGGCAGGCGCTCGATGTCGTCCTCGCCGACCGGGCAGCCCGTGGCGATCTCCACGCCAGCGGCGGCGCACTCGGCCAGCAGCAGCGCAGTGATGCGCTTGGCCGACTCGTTGCAGAAGAGCTGGCCGTGCTCGCGCTCGTGGTAGGGGATGCCATGCCGCTCCACGAGCGCGAGGAAGTCGTCGGGCGTGAAGCGCGCCAGCGCCGAGCGCGCGAAGTGCGTGTTGCGCGAGACGTAGTGCTCGGCGCCCACGGCGCGGTTGGTGAAGTTGGCGCGCCCGCCGCCCGAGACCAGGATCTTCATGCCCACGCGCTCGTTGCGCTCGAGCACGAGCACGCGGCGACCGCGCGCCCCGGCCGTGGCGGCGCAGAAGAGGCCCGCCGCGCCGGCGCCGAGCACGAGCACGTCCACGCGGCGGGCGGAGTCCGTGGCAGCCCGGGACTCCGGCGTGTTGCGCGTGCCCGGCGTGCCGATCGGGTGCGGCCTGGCCATGCGGGCCCCGTTCCCCGCTACCCGCCGAACTTCGCCAGCAGCGGCGCGTGCCTGGGGTGCCGCCGCAGCCGGTCGAGTTCGTCCGCGCTGCACAGCAGCGGCAGCAGCGCGCCGAGGTGCGGCTCGCGCACCACGGCATCGGCGCGGGCGGCCACCTCCGGGCGGTAGGCCACGCCGCCGAAGCAGACGAAGCCGTCGGCTGCCTCGGCGGCCTCGGCGTCGGTGATGCCGTCGCCGACGAAGACCGTGCGCTTCTTCGGCAGGCGCTCGAGCACGACGCGTTTGCCGCCGTTGCGCGTGAGCGGGCTGTTGCGGTCGAAGTCGCGGTAGAGGCCGTGCTTGTCGAACCAGATCTGCACGGCGTCCACCAGCTCGTCGCGCAGGCCGAGCCAGACGGCGAAGGCCACCACCGGCAGGCGCAGGCCGCCCGAGACGATGCGCACCTCCTTGTCGAGCGCATGCAGCGCCGAGATGAGCTGCTGCGCGCCGGGCACGGCGGTCTCGATGTAGCGCTGCCCGATGCGCACCACGTCGAGCTGGCGCGGCGCGATGGCGGCCAGCCGCTCGCCGAACACCGCCTCCACTGGCACCGCGCCCGACATGGCCTGGTTCGTCAGCTCCTCGACGCGCGCGCGCAGTTCGGGCGTCGAGGCGAGCTGTTCGACGCCCTCGACGCGCGAGAGCGTCGAGTCGCAGTCGAAGACCACGCGTTCGAAGGGCGGCTGCAGCGGCATGGGCGTTACAGCGTGATCGCGCGCGCCGCGACGATCGGCGGCAGGCGCACCAGCTCGGACAGCTCGCTGCGCGTGAGCGGACGGCTGAGCGAGTAGAGCGCCAGCGCGGTCTCGCCCGGCTGCCGCGGCGGCGCCATGTGCAGCCCGCCGATGTTCACGTGGGCGCGGCCGAGCCAGGTGGCCACCAGGCCCAGCACGCCCGGCGCGTCGTGGTGGCGCGTGAGCAGCAGGTTGCCCTCGGGCACGACGTCGATGCCGAAGCCCTCGAAGCGCACGAAGCGCGGCTGGCTGCGGTCCACCGTGCCGGCCAGGGTGTGCGTGCGTCCGGCGGTGGTGGTGAGGCGCAGCTCGAGCAGCGAGACGAAGTCGCTGCTGTCGCGGCGCTGCTCCTCGAGCACGGCCAGCCCGCGGTCGGCGGCCAGCGCCTCGGCGTTCACGGCGTTGACCGGGCTGTCGAGGCTGGGCGCGAGCAGTCCGGCGAGGGCGGCCACCTTGAGCGGCGCGAGCGGGCGCTCGAGCAACTCGCCGCTGTAGCAGATCTCGAGCCGCGCGGCGGGGCCGTCGGCCACCTGCGCCAGCGTCAGGCCGGCGAGGCGCGCGAGGTTCAGGTAGGGGCGCAGCAGCGCGAGCTGATCGGGCGGCACGCCGGGCGCGTTCACCGCGCCGCGCACCTCGTCGTGCAGCAGGTAGTCCACCATCTGCGCCGCGATCTCGGTGCTGACGCGCGCCTGGGCCTCGCTGCTGCTCGCGCCGAGGTGCGGCGTGAGCTGCACGGACGCCAGCTTGCGCAGCGGGCTGTCGGCCGGCAGCGGCTCGGTCTCGAAGACGTCCAGCGCCGCGCCGCCGAGTTCGCCGGCCTCCAGCGCCGCGATGAGGTCGGCCTCGACCACGATGCCGCCGCGCGAGCACTGGATGAGGCAGGCGTCGCGCTTCATGCGGCGCAGCGCCTGCCGATCGAAGAGGCCGGTGGTCTCCTTGCTCTTGGGCACGTGGATCGTGAGGTAGTCGGCGCTCGCCAGGGCCTGCTCGAAGCCCACCAGCTCGACGCCCGGCACCGGCGAGGCGCCCGTCAGGTAGGGGTCGTAGGCCAGCACCTTCATCGCGAGGCCGAGGCCGCGCTCGGCCACGAGGCGACCGATCTTGCCGAGGCCCACGACGACGAGCGTCTTGCCGGTGATCTCGCGCCCCACGAGGCGCGACTTGTCCCAGCGCCCGGCCTTCATGCTCGCGTCGGCGGCCGGCAGGTGGCGCGCCAGGCCGAGCACGTGCGCGATGGCCAGCTCGGCGGTGGTCGTGGCGTTGGCCAGGGGCGTGTTCATCACGAGCACGCCGCGCCGGCTGGCGGCCGCCACGTCGATGTTGTCCACGCCGATGCCGGCCCGGCCCACGGCCCGCAGGCGTGGGGCGGCGGCCAGCACCTCGGCCGTGACCTGCGCCGCGCTGCGCACCAGGATGCCGTCCACGTCGGCCACGGCGGCCGCCAGGTCGGCCGGGCTGAGGCCGGGGCGCACGCGCGCCTCGAGGCCTGCGCGCTCCAGGATCTCGACGCCCTCCCGGTCCAGCTCGTCGGCCACGAGCACCACGGGGCGGTCGATCCGGGTCGATGCAGGGTGCGAGGGGGCAGGCATGGTTCTCGTGTACCTTTCATCTGCGGGGCGGACAACCGTCAGGCGAGCGTGAGGGGAGAAGTGCGCGCGGCATTCGGTGCCCAGCTCGCCTCGCGCCCGGTCCGATAGCGGGGGCTGCGGGCCCGGAGTAGACTGACCCGATCCCTCGCGCCGCTCTCCGGCACACACCATGCGCGTCCAGCTCATCCATCCGCCGGCCTTCGTCAATCCCACGGCATTGACGGCGCTGGCGCCGACGCTGCCCCTGGGCCTGGCCTACGTCGCGGCCTCGGCGCGCGCGGCCGGGCACGAGGTGTCGGTCATCGACGCGGTGGGCGAGGCGCCCGACCGGCTGCTGCGCGAGGGCAAGGTGGCCATCCTCGGGCTGTCCATCGAGGAGATCGTGGACCGCCTGGATCCGGCCACGCAGGTCGTCGGCCTGGGCGAGACCTTCACCTATCAGTGGTTCCTGGTGCAGCGCCTGCTCGCGGCGGTCAAGGCCGCGCGGCCGGACGTGCTGCTCGTGGTGGGCGGCGAGCACTTCACCGGGCTGCCCGAATACACGCTGGCCGAGTCGGCCGCCGACATCATCGTCATCGGCGAGGGCGAGGAGACCTTTCTCGAGGTGCTCAAGCGCTACGGCGAGCACCTCGCCGCGGGCGGCCGGCCCGGCGCGCGCGACGGCGTGCACGCCTGGGCCGCGGGCTGCGTCGGCACCGTCTACCGCGCCGCCGACGGCGGGTGCCTGCAGGAGCCGCGCCGCGACCGCGTGCGCGACGTGGACAAGATCCCGCCGCCGGCCTGGGACCTGTTCAACGTCCTGACCTACGACGACAACCGCTGGATCACGGGCATCCGCAAGGGCGTCACCGTGCCCATCTTCGCCACGCGCGGCTGCCCCTACCGCTGCACCTACTGCAGCTCGTCGAACATGTGGACCACCAAGTGGGTCGCGCGCGACCCCAAGCTGGTGGCCGACGAGATGCAGAGCTCGATCGAGAAGTACGGCGCGGGCAACTTCCCGTTCCACGACCTCACCGCCATCCTCAAGCGGCAGTGGATCATCGATTTCTGCCACGAGATCATCGACAGGAAGCTCGACGTCTCCTGGCAGCTGCCGCTCGGCACGCGCTGCGAGGTGGTGGACGACGAGGTCGCCGGCCTGCTCGCGCAGTCGGGCGGCTGGTCGCTCAACTTCGCGCCCGAGAGCGGCAGCGCCCGCGTGCGCGAGCGCGTCAAGAAGCAGATGACCGAAGAGCACCTGATGAGCGCGGTGAACGCCGCCATCAAGCACAAGCTCAACGTGACCTGCTTCTTCGTGCTCGGCTTCCCCGAGGACGAGCCCGACGACCTGCGCGAGACGGTGCGCCTCGTCAAGAAGCTGGCCAAGGCCGGCGTCGACGACGTGGCCGTGGGCTTCTTCTTCCCCATCCCCGGCACGCCGCTCTGGAAGCAGCTGCAGGAGAGCGGCCGCGTCGGCATGACCGAGGACGTGCTGCTCGCCCCGCTCTTCGTGCACGACCGCTGGGTGACCAAGGAGCGCAACTTCAACCAGAACATGAGCGCGCGCCAGCTCACCTACTGGAAGTACCGCGTCGTCTTCGCCTTCTACCTGCGCGCCATCCTGCTCAACCCCAAGCGCTGGTGGCGCATCCTGAGCAACATGCTCAAGGGCAACGAAGACAGCAAGTTCGACAGCTTCCTGCGCATCTTGAAGCAGCGGTTCTTCACGAAGCGCGCGGTGAAGGCTTCCTGACTGCGAGTACGGGCGGTCGGTGAGGGGGTGTTTCGGTGCTCCGACAGGGCTTCG
>Ga0315912_10006897_pt1 | contig 10074 bp, 11 predicted proteins | sample VfabasoilMG_FD_204469 | JGI IMG/M metagenome (GOLD analysis project Ga0315912, IMG submission 204469) | Garden soil microbial communities collected in Santa Monica, California, United States - V. faba soil | ecosystem: Environmental > Terrestrial > Soil > Garden | place: USA: California... | reverse complement strand
TGGCCCATTGCACAGGCGTTCGCATGGGGACGCCCGGAGAACGCTCGCCTGTTGCTTGGTGCGGCGATACTTAGCGTGCCTGGCGGCACTGGCGTCGTCGGCGCGTTACTTATTCTGGCCACATGGGCTGCTGGGTACTATCTTGTGGGCTTGCTCATTGCAGTTCCGCACGTTGGTCGTTCGGCGTTGCAATGGTTGCGTTCCACTCCGATCACGTTCTGGGCTTTTGCCTGGCCTCTCGTTCGACGCGCGCTCGCGCATCAGGTCATCGGCACGTTCACTGCGGTGGGAGTCGCGCTGGCTTTCGGCACATCTCTGTCGACTGCGACGCACCTCGGCGTGGTCTGGTTGGCGCTTGTGGTGCTGATATGGACTGTCAGTCTCGTCGACGCGTACCGCGCACGCCCCTTCGCGACGAAAACGGCCCTGTCCGCGCTCGCCGCCTTGTTGGCTGAAGCACGTGTGCATGGCCTAGGGCTGTTAATCGCCGTTTTCGTAACCGCTCTGCACTTACGCCTCGGAGCCAGCCATGAACGTGCTTGACGTTGACAGCATGCATGCGCGATTCGGCGATCATGAGGTTCTTCGAGGCGTGAGCTTGCAGGTTGCGCGAGGTGAGTGGTTTTGCCTCCTCGGACCCAACGGTGTGGGGAAGAGCACGCTCTTGCATTGCATAGTCGGCCGGGTGAGTCCGGCGAGGGGCGAAGTTCGAATCTCGGGGATATCTGGTCCCGCGGCGAAGCGCCGCCTTGGTTATGCGTGTTCGCCTGAGCAGCTTCCGGGCCTGCTCACAGGGCGACAGTGCCTGGAGGTATACGGTATCGCGAAGGAACTCGATCGCATCGACGAAGATGTCCTCGCACTCTCCGAAGACTTGAGATTCACGCCGTTCATGGACGCGTTTGTCGACACCTATTCGCTCGGTACGCGGCAGAAGCTATGTGTGTTGCTTGGATTGCTCGGCGAACCTGATCTCATCGTTCTGGACGAAGCCTTCAACGGCCTAGATCCGCACAGTTCGCTGACGCTGAAGCTCCATCTACGAAAGCGACTGTCGTCGGATCGCTGTGGCGTGTTGCTCGCCACCCATTCGCTCGATATTGTCGAGCATCATGCCGATGCCGCTGCTTTGTTGCTCGACGGCGTAGTCGCTAAACGCTGGACGGTCGACGAGCTCGAACGGCTCAAATTGTCGGGAGAGGACACCCTTGAACGCGCTCTTGCGGAAGTCTCTGACCAAGGGCAGCCGCGGCTGAGGGATCAAGCAGTGCAACGTGGCGCCGCCCAAACAAGCAGTTGCAGCGGACCGTGACACGTCGGCGCGGGCGCGGCGCATGTGCGTCATTTCATTGTGCACACGCGCCGCGCTGGACATATGGTCGCGCGGCCGCTGAAGTGCGGCGTGTAGGCGTCGTGAACGTGTTTTCATCTTCCTCGAGGGAAGTTCACATGCGTTACAGACGACTCGCCGTGGCAACATTGCTGTCGATCTTGCCGGCATTGGCCCACGCGCAGACCGCCTCAACGAATTCACCCAACGCCTCGGACAGAAGCGCAGGACAACAAGTCATGAGCAGCAGAGTCACAGGTATCGGCGGAGTCTTCATCAAAGCGAAGGACCCTGCGATGCTGCGAGCTTGGTACAAGCAGCACCTTGGCATTGACGTTCAAGCGTGGGGAGGCGTCGCGTTTCGCTGGGCGGATGATTCAGGGCATCCAATTCCGGGGACAACCAGTTGGTTCATCGGAGACGGCAAGAGCTTTGCGCCAAGCACGTCATCGTTCATGGTGAATTATCGCGTGGCGGATCTCGATCGACTGCTGGCCGCGCTCCGTGCTGAAGGGTGTGAGGTATTAGAGAAAACGGAGCAATCTGAGTTCGGAAAGTTCGGCTGGGTTATGGACCCGGAGGGAAACAAAATCGAACTCTGGCAGCCGCCGGCGGGGGAGTAGGTCGATCTTGGAAGCCGTAGCGATGACGTGTGACATGCTCACGGCGTTAGCGGCGCGCGAACCGCGTCGCGCGCTCGACGATCGCGTCGTCGCCCCAGTGCTCGGCAAGCGCAGTGAGCGCGGGAACGTCCGGCCCACGCCAACGCAAGTCGTCGAGCGACTCCGCGAGCGGAACGTCCGTACGCAGCGTCGCGAGCTGGCGGAACAAAAACGCATCGGCACGGTGCTCGGCGAGACTCGCCGCGAGCGCCGGCGCGCCGCGCACGGCGACTTCCCACGCGTTGGCGTCGGCCGGGATCGCCTCGAGCTTTTCGTAGGTGCCGAGCACGGCGGCCGCCGACTTCGCGCCCCAGCGCGGCACACCCGGAAAGCCGTCGGCCGAATCGCCGACGAGCGCGAGCCAATCGGGAATCGATTTGGGATGCACGCCGAATTTCTCGCGGACGCCGCGCTCGTCGAGCCGCTTGCGCCGAATGCGGTCGAAGCAAACGACGCGGTCGCCCTGCACGCACTGCGCGAGGTCTTTGTCCGGCGAGCAGACGACGACTCGCTCGACGGGCGCCGCAGCCGCGAAGCGAGCAGCCGCCGTCGCCAACGCGTCGTCGCACTCGAACTCGATCATCGGCCACGTGACGACGCCGAGCGCGCGGCACGCGTCCTCGGCAAGCCCGAACTGCGCAAACAGGACCGGGTCGATGCCCTCGCCCGTCTTATAGCCCGGATAGAGCTCGTTGCGAAACGACTCGATGACATGATCGAACGCGATGGCGACGTGAGTGACGTCGCGTTCGCCGAGCAACGCGAGCATCGATCGCGCGAGCCCGCGCGCCGCGCCGACCTCCTTGCCGCTCGCATCCGTGCTCGGCGGACTGCCGTAGTGGGCTCTGAATAGCTCGAACGTTCCGTCGATGAGGTGCACGTGCATGCTCAACGCTCTCCCAAATGGGGACGGACTTATTTTCGTCCGAAAATAGATGCGTCCCCTGCGCGGTATTCGCGGCCGCGGGCCGATGTTAGTCTAGGAACGCATCGCAATGAGGGGGCGGCCATGTACAAGAGCGGTTTTGCCACGGTTCTGATTGTTGTCACCGGTTTCGCTACAGCACAGACACCGGAACCCAAGCCTGCGTTCCCCGGCCAGACGGATGCCCCAGCCCCGCAACGCGCTTCGCGCTACAAAACCGAGGTCATCACCGACAAGCTCGTAGGGCCGTGGGCAATCGCGTTCCTGCCGGACGGCAGTATCCTCGTCACCGAGCGGCGCGGCAGGCTCAAAACCGTATCCCCGAAGGGCGTCGTCTCGGAGCCGATCGAAGGCGTCCCGCCCGTGAAAGTCGTTGCAGCGCAGAGCTTCCACGACGTCGTGCTCGACCCGAATTTCGCGACCAATCGCTACGTCTACTTCACGTATTTCGCGCCGCCGAAAGGCGAAGCGGCGAAGGAATGGCCCATCGAGCACATCTACAACGAGGTCTGGGACAAGACGCTCGCACAGCGGCGCGTGCTCGATCTCGGCGCCGAGCGGGTTGGCCGCGCGAAGCTCTCGATGGACAATCGCCGCCTCGAAGACTTCGACGTGCTGATCGAAGGCCGTGTCGAGCGGCGCATCGCGTTCGCGCCCGATGGCACGATGTACGTCACCGGCGCCGACGCGTTCCGCTTCTACGACTCCGACCTCGACAGCATCGAAGGCCGTGTGTTCACGGACAACCCCGACGTGCGGCGCAACTTCACGGGCCGCGTCATTCGCATCAAGCCCGACGGGACGATCCCAGCCGACAATCCGTGGCTCGGCCGCGCGACCGTCTCGCGCGAGACGTTCGCACACGGCTTCAAGGACCCCGAGGGCGCGGCGATCAATCCCGCGACCGGGGAGCTATGGCTCGTCGACCACGGCCCGCAAGGCGGCGACGAGATCAACATCGTGCGCGCCGGCCACGACTACGGGTGGCCTGAGGTGTCGTACGGCGTGCAATACGACGCCCGCCAAACCGACGGGCGCAAGAACGTTCCCGTCGGCAGCGGCAAGACCTCGGAGCCCGGAGTCGACGAGCCGATCTACTACTGGGTTCCCTCTATCGCGCCCTCGGGCATGGCCTTCTACACGGGCAACCTGTTTCCCGAGTGGCGCGGCAATTTGTTCGTCGGCGCGATGGCGGGGATGCGGCTCGTGCGGCTCGTGCTCGACAAGGAGCGCGTCGTCGCCGAGGAGCCGCTGCTCGCCGATCTCGGCCTCCGCATTCGCGAAGTGCGCCAAGGTCCGGACGGCGCGCTCTACGTGCTCGGCGGCGACTCGCTAATCCGCATCACGCCGCCGTAAGCGCGCCCGAGCTTCCGCGTAGAGCGCGAACTCTGGCTGACGACCGTTACGCGCGACGTTTCGTGCTGCGCCGGCGGCTGCTTGTACGGCGTTTTCTCCGCGTACCGCTTTTCGGAACTTTCGCGCCGGACCGACGGGCCTCTGAGAGGCCAATCGCGATCGCTTGCTTTCGGCTTGTGACCTTACGACCCGAACGGCCGCTGCGCAGGCGTCCACGCTTGCGCTCATGCATCGCGCGCTCGACCTTCTTCGATGCCTTCTTGCTGTACTTTCTGGCCATTTTTGCTCCATGCAACAGCGTGATGCGTAAAAGGCAGCACGATCCGTGCCAATTCGAAGCGCCGTGCCGCGCAATGCAGAAGCAATTCGCGGTCGTGCTAGGCTGCGCCGGCCTGCTGATCGAGCTGCTGACGTCTCTCGCTCGCGCTGCTCGTCGCGATCATGTGCGCCGGCCGCATGCTGACGTTCTACCGACCCTGAGTCGCGCTGCGCGCGAGCCGCTTGTCACGGCGCGCGCGATCCATATGATGAGCGCTCCCATCCGGCGAGCGTGTCATGCAGTCGATCATCGCGATCAAGGATCTGACGAAAACCTACGCTGGCGGCTTCGAGGCGCTGAAGAAAATCGACCTCGAGATCCGCCGCGGTGAGATCTTCGCGCTGCTCGGCCCGAACGGCGCAGGCAAGACGACGCTGATCAACATCGTCTGCGGTATCGTCAACTTGACGAACGGCAGCGTTTCGGTCGCCGGCCACGACATACGCAAGAACCCGCGCGCCGCGCGCGATCTTGTAGGGTTGGTGCCGCAGGAGCTGTCGACGGACGCGTTCGAGACCGTCTGGGCTACGACGGTTTTCAGCCGCGGCCTGTTCGGCAAGAAGAAGAGTCCCGAGTACTGCGAGAAGGTGCTGCGCTCGCTGTCGCTCTGGGACCGGCGGAATAGCAAGATCATGACGCTGTCGGGCGGCATGAAGCGCCGCGTCATGATCGCCAAGGCGCTCGCACACGAGCCGCAGGTCTTGTTCCTCGATGAGCCGACGGCCGGCGTCGATGTCGAGCTGCGCCAGGACATGTGGAATGTCGTGCGCGGACTCAAAGAGTCGGGCGTCACCATCATCCTGACGACGCACTACATCGAGGAAGCCGAAGAGATGGCCGAGCGAGTCGGCGTCATCAATCGCGGGGAGATCATCCTCGTCGAGGAGAAGAAGGAGCTCATGCGCAAGCTCGGCAAGAAGCAGATGACGCTGCAGCTGCACGGGCAGCTCGCGTCGTTGCCTGCGTCGCTCGCGCAGTTTCCGCTCGAGCTGCATGCGGATGGGCACGAGCTCGTGTACACGTACGACACGAAGAGCGAGCGCACCGGAATCACCACGATGCTTGCGGCGCTCGCCGACGCCGGCATTCGCTTCAAGGATCTCTCGACGACGCAGAGCTCGCTCGAGGAGATCTTCGTCAGCCTCGTAAGGAGGTCGGCGTGAACTGGCACGCGGTCAAGGCCATCTATCATTTCGAGATGGCGCGCATGTTCCGCACGGTCGTGCAAAGCATCGTGGCGCCGGTGCTCTCGACGTCGCTTTACTTCGTCGTGTTCGGCTCGGCGATCGGCTCGCGGATCCAAGAAGTCGACGGCACGAGCTACGGCGCGTTCATCGTGCCCGGCTTGATCATGCTGTCGCTGCTGACGGAGAGCATCGGCAACGCGTCGTTCGGCATCTATTTTCCGCGCTTCACGGGCACGATCTACGAGGTGCTCTCGGCGCCTGTCACCGCGGCCGAGGTCATTCTCGGCTACGTCGGCGCCGCGGCGACGAAGTCCGTGATCCTCGGGATGATCATTCTCGCGACGGCGTCCGTGTTCGTGCCGATCGAGATCAAACATCCGTTCTACATGGTCGCGTTTCTCGTCCTGACGGCGGCTACGTTCAGCTTGTTCGGCTTCATCATCGGTCTCTGGGCCGACAGCTTCGAGAAACTGCAGGTCGTCCCCCTGCTCGTCATTACGCCACTGACGTTCTTGGGCGGCAGCTTCTACTCGATCAGCATGCTGCCGCCGGTCTGGCAGACCATCACGCTGTTCAACCCAATCGTTTACTTGGTCAGCGGCTTCCGCTGGAGCTTCTACGAGATCGCCGACGTCCGCGTGGGCATCAGCTTGGCGCTGACGCTCGTGTTCATGCTGACCTGCTTGGCGACGACGTGGTGGATGCTCACGACAGGTTGGCGGCTCAAGAAGTAACGCCGCGCGCTGGCGCCGCGCCGGGCGCGCAGCTAGCATTCGCGCAGGCCCCGCTCGGAGTCCGAACCATGGACCGCCTGCCCTTACGCCTCGCCTCGCTCGCGCTCGCCGCGTCGCTCTGCGCCTCCGTAGCCCAAGCGCAAACCGCCGCCAACCCCATCGGCGTCAACTACGTCGCCGCAACCGAGCGCCTGCACACGGCTGGACAACCCGACGCGGCGACCCTCGCCTCGCTCGGCGAGCAAGGCTTCGAGCTCGTCATCAATCTCGCGCCACCGAACAATCAGGGGGCCGTCGCCGACGAAGGCAAGCTCGTCGCCGAGCACGGGCCGACGTACGTCAACATCCCGGTGAATTGGCAGAAGCCGACGTACGAGGACTTCGAGCTCTTCAGTGCCGTCATGAACGGCGCGCGCGATCGCAAAGTGCTCGTGCACTGCCAGCTCAACATGCGCGCATCCGCGTTCACGTTCCTGTACCGCGTCATCGACGAGCACGTGCCACCCGAGGAGGCCATGAAGGCGCTCAGCGCCGTGTGGATCCCCAAAGATCAATGGGCAACGTTTACGGCGGACGTGCTGAAGCGCAACAACATCGACTTCGAGCTGCCGAGGCCCTGAGCGGGACCTACCGAAAAATTAAGCAGCACTACTCTCTCCGCCACGCCCCACCCTTCTGCGACCGTACCGCGGACGGTTATGATGCGTAACATTCGACTGGGGAGGATTCATGCTGAAGTCCGCTTCGACCGCCACACTCGCAGCCGCATTGATCGGCCTGTGCGGGTGCGACAGCGCCGCGCCGGAGATCGCCGCCGTCGCTGCAGCGCCGCAGCACCCGGATTTCAGCGGTATCTGGTTTCCGGCGGGCCGGCAGCAAGACCCGCAACGCCCCGAGTTCACGCCGGGCGCAGCGGCCGCGGCCGCGGAGTACGAAAAGGCGTTCACGCTCGACGACGATCCCGGCCGTTATTGCCAGTGGCCCGGCATGCCGCGCGCCGTTTGGGGCGCGCCGTTCACGGTCGAGATCCAGCAGCGGCCACAGGATCTCACGATCTACTGGGAAGGCTATGGCATGTACCGGAAGATCTTCATGGCGGACAGCGCTCCGCCTCCGCCGGTGCTGCCTTCGGCGATGGGCTACTCGGTCGCGCACTGGGAAGGCGACACGCTCGTCGTCGAGACTTCGAACTTGAAGCAGTATCCGTACATGAACCGGCAGGCGACCTCCGACGCCGCGCACGTCGTCGAGCGCATCCGGCTCGAGGAGCGCGACGTCGACGGCCAGAAGACGAAGTTCATCGTCAACGAGCTGGTGCTGACCGATCCGAAGGTCTACACGGCCCCGATCAAAATCACGGGAACGCTACGGCATCGCCCCGACTTACAGCCGCTCGAGTACACGTGCACGGATGCGTTGTGGGACGAATACCTCAACGAGCGCGGGCTGACGCTACCTGACTTGGACGCACTACCGAATCCGCAGGGTTGAATGCCATGAAAAAACTACTGAACGGCTTGCTCGTCGCAGCGCTCACCGCGGTAGCAATCCCTGCTGCCGCGCACCATTCGTTCGCGATCTACGACATGACGCAGAACATCGAGTTCGATGGCGTCGTCGAATCGCTGAAAATGCGCAATCCGCACATGGCGATGACGCTCACCGTCACCAAACCCGATGGAGCGAAGCAGACGATCAACTTCATCGAAGGCGCACCGGCCAACATGATCGTGCGCATGGGCCTGAATCCCGCGGACGTCGCGCCGGGAAAGCCGATCAAAGCCATCGGCGCGCCCCGCAAAGACGACCCGAACGCCTACTTCCTGAAGGCGATCATCCTGCCCGACGGCCGGCGCTACGTTTCGGTCGGGAATTAGCGCGCGATTTGGCGGGAGCGAATAAGGCGCGTTTCGCCGCCCGCGGCAAACGCTTGATTTGAATCTCGCGCCGCAGCGCCGCGCCGCGGTTCGCGGCCGCTTCCGAGTAGACGAGTTTCACCGGCAGGCGTTGCCGCGTGTATTTGGCACCGCGGCCGCTATTGTGGACCGCGATGCGATCCGGCAAGTCTTTGGCGACGCCCGTGTAAAGCGTGCGATCGGCGCAGCGGACGATGTAGACGTGCCAGCTAACGCCGCGCTCCGCGCTTACCCGCCGCTCACAGCCCCCAGGCGTACAACAGCGTGTCGTTGTACATGATGAAGCGGCCGAAGTAGATCACGCCGAACCACAGCAGCAGCGAGACGACAGCTACAACCTTCGCGCTGAGCGGCGCGTCGCCGTACGGGTCCGTGGCGTTCGCCTTCTTCGCGATGCCCAGCGCATAGAACAGCAGCAGGTTCACGCCGGCGATCAGCACGCACAGCATCTTGAGCTGCAGCGCGAGATTCGTCAGGTACTCTTGCGGGCCGCCGACGGGATTGCCGGCGACGAACATGATGCCCGTCAGCACGTTGATGATGAAGCCAATCACACCGAGCGGTACGAACTTCTCGAGCGACTTGATCGGAATGCCCTTGCCGACCCCGAGCATGCGCAAGTCGACCAGGCCGACACTGCCGATCAGGAGCGCCATGCCGAAGAAGTGCAAAATTTCGCCGAGCGGCCACGCCCAATCGTGCGTGGCGACGAACTCGTCGATCCCGCCGGAGGTCAGGAAATTCGCAATAGCCTCTAACACTGTCGTTCTCCGTTCCTGAGACTAGAAGCCGAGCCAAGCTTCGACGAAGCTCGGGTACTCGGAGAGCCGCCCCGCGACGATGGCGAGCGACCACAGCACTAGCGACGCAATCGCGAAACGCTTCGCGGTCGCCGGCACTCCCGTGCCGTTGACGACGAGCGGGTCGTCGAACACCTTGGCGCGCGTGAGCTCGAGATTGATCATCGCGCACGCGATCAGCGACAACTTCGTCAAGAACATCCAGTTGTGGATGTCGTTCGAAAGGTTCGCAGCGAGCAGCGACAAGCCGGAAAACGCGTTGACCGTGAAGCCGACGTACATCCACGGAAAGAGCTTGCGCAAGCTGCTGACCGGAATGGTCGGCACGTAGCCGAGCAGCCGAAACGCGATGATCGCGTTGATGCCGACGATGATCGCGAGACCCATCGCGTGCAGCGACAGGATCGTCGTGAAGGCCCAAATTGACGGTGACTCGCGTACCCAGATGGCATACGCGCTATTTTCGATAGCGTCGATCATATGGTTGTTATCCCAGGCGAAAACTTATGCGGCGCGACCCAGACCGGCGGGCACCCCTGCGCCTTGCTCCGCGGGTTGCTCGTCACGCGCATCCGGAGTGAGCTTGAGGAAGATCAAGACCACGGCTGCGACGCTCGAGCCGAGCGCCATGAGTATCGAGATCGCGGGCACGGTCCACCCAGCCTGAAACAGGAACCCAGCCACCGCGGGCGCCAATACCGAGCCGCCGCGGCCGACGCCGATCGCAAAGCCAGTGCCGGTGGCGCGCACGTGCGTCGGGAACGCGTGGGCGAAGATGGCGTAGAGACCGACGATGCCGGCGTTCGTGAAGAAGCCCGCGAAGAAACACACGAGGCCGAGTTGGC
>Ga0315912_10006896_pt1 | contig 10075 bp, 11 predicted proteins | sample VfabasoilMG_FD_204469 | JGI IMG/M metagenome (GOLD analysis project Ga0315912, IMG submission 204469) | Garden soil microbial communities collected in Santa Monica, California, United States - V. faba soil | ecosystem: Environmental > Terrestrial > Soil > Garden | place: USA: California... | reverse complement strand
TTGACCTGCGTCGGTGGCTGCACGCAACCGGCCGGCGGTCCAGGTCAGACCGTAACTCTCACTGCGACGTATTCGAGATCGTGGTTTACCGGGATGTTCAATCATCTATTGCCCAGCATCACTCTTGCCGCGAACACGACTTGGAAAAACGAAATCTATATGTAACCGGCACAGGAGTTTATTATGAGATTCATACGCAAATACCTGAGTACAAAAAAAGGTCAAAGCCTGGTCGAGATGACGTTTGGTATCCCGATGTTGATTGGTCTGGGGTTCGGGGTTATCGAGATTGGCAACATGATTAACTCCTATCTGGTGTTAACCCATTTGACCCGTGAAGCCACTAACATTCTAGCCCGTCAGCCCGGAGTTAAAGGCTCGACGCAATGGGCGACAAGTGTCAACACGGATTTGAATGCGGTCATCAGCAAGGCAAGCCCGGTCATTAACCCAACTGCCAGCGGCGCTAGAGGGCCGAATCAGTATAAAATCTACTACTCGATGATCGAGTGGAATACCGCCCCGGGAGCTTGCGATGGTGGACCAATGGCGAATGGCCAGCCGGACAATTACCGGATTCGTCGCAGCAATACAGGTTGGACCGGCAATGTCACCTGGCAATATGGTTCATTGAGCCGGAATAGCAACTTGGGCAACGATGGAGAGTGTGCCTACCTGCTTTTGCCTGAGGTCAAGAACCTATCTGCACAGGGGCTTGTTCTCCATGTCATAGAAGTTTTCTATGATTATGCCCCAAGTAAGTTAACTCCGGTGGAAGGCTTCATCGGTGCTCTCGCGCCCGGAATATTTTATCGCAAAACGGTTTTTATGGATGTTGTCGGGTAACCACGCGAATTGAGATGACTCGTACCTATGACAAGGAACAGATTATGAAGCGCAAAAACGAAAAGGGTCAAGCACTTGTTTTTATCTTGTTATTGTTCGCTGTGTTGCTTTTTCTGGTTGGCTTAGCCAGCGACGGCGGCCGGGCGTATTTACTTAGAGCCTCCTTGGCTCGAGTCGTCGACGCCGCGACGATTGCAGCGGCGGCCAAGCTCAATTCACAGGGACTCACCGCGGCTCAAAACGCTGCGTGCGATTCGGCGAGGATGAACGGTGTCGCTAATTGCGGTATTTTAAATGTCACTCAGGTGACTACTAACGATGCCGCCGGCAACCCAAAGGAAGGCGTCAAGGTTACCGCAAACGTTTCAACCCCAACGATTTTTGTCGCCGCCGGTAATCTGCTCGGTTGTACCACCTGCAGTATCATTAATGTCTCGGTTAGCGCAGTGGCAACCACGGGTGGTACAATCGATCTGGTGACGAATCTCGATAACACGGGGTCCATGGCAGGCTCCAAAATAACCAACGCCAAGATCGGTGCGAATGCTTTAGTTACGGCTTTAATGCCCAGTGGTGGTTCATCCACAGCGCTCGTCAGTGTCGTGCCTTTTCAGGGATGTTATCGGTCGAGTACAACCGGCGGTTGTGTCGATGAGGATGAAAACCCGATCAACGGCGGCATGATAGTATCGCTGACTAGTGATGCTTCAAGGCTGCATAACGGCATCAATGCTCTAAGCGCGCCGGGCGGTTCCGGAACAAACGTTTGCACCGGGCTGAAAAAAGCCCGCCAGAAACTGTTTCAAGCCGGTGTGGCTCGGCCTAATAGCTTGAGATTTCTAATTATTCTCACGGACGCAGAGAACAATTATGACACGAATCTCCCGAGTGGCGGTGTGGACGCGGCCTGTATTCCGTCCGGAAGCAATGACAATGCCCGCAACCTAGACCTCGGAGTAAAAACCAATGCCCTTGCCACGGAAATCAAAGATCCCGGCTCCGACTCCGATGGGCAATCGGTTGGACAACTAGTGAAAGTCTTCGTGATCATGTACGGTCCCAACGCAACCGGAACCGTTCCGAGCAATTGCAATGCGACTGGCCTAAGCAGCGGCACTGCGACAAGCCAAAGCTATACAAAAAATCTTGCACGCTGCATCGCTTCCAGTGCCGGTGATGTTTACTTGGCGCCCAATGCTACAGATATTAGCGCCGCCTTTCAGCAAATTATCAGTCGATTGCCGGTTGTTTTGGTTAACTGATTCGCTCGTGAAGCCGTTTTCTGGACTTAGCTTTGTTTTGGTCCAATTACGTGACGCTGATCAAACGCAAGGAGGGAGTCGCGCGTAAGCACGACTCCCTCCTTTTACATGGCAACGCTGGAACAATTGCAATGATCGCGCTTAGTACTCGGTCTGACGCGTGCGTTGGATCTGTTGATTGTTACGATTGATGGTCTGCTGGTATTGTTGAATCTTCTTTTGGTTACCGATGAGCAGCCGACTTTTATGCGTCGTGATAGCGCGGCGGAATGTGAGGAAAATCTGCGATAGGTAAATGATCTCGCGCCTGGCGAAACCAAGGGTTCCTACCATGATACCGCGGGTTTCATACAGGATGTGCCCAGCGCAGGTTACGATTATGTCACAGCCAAACATTTCTCGCTTACGACGCCAAATTTCTGCTCGCGGGGATGGCGAATGCCAATGACATTCTTAACGTCGGTCACGGGACCGGCGAGTCCATCGTCGCCGTCTGTAGCCGCAAGTTGCGGACGGACGATAGCGACGTGCCCGATGATCTCGTCGAAGGCTGGCCCTGTCCTTCCGGGCCCTGTACTAATGAGAAGCGGCAGAACGGTAAAGTTTTCATACCGCGGATCTCAAGGGTGATGTAAAACAGCAGTTGCAGGTGATTTTCAATGGGATTGCGGCTATCTTAAAGCTGCGCTTGCCGGTTTGACTGTGAAACTGATTGGTCGTATTTGACGGGCAGGTTGAGTTATCGAGTGTATCCTCCGATCGTACCGGGTAACGTCGGTTTTTCTTGGATGCGCGGTTGAGATGGAAAACTTAATTCTTGGAATTTTCGCTCTAGGCTGCAGCATCGTGACTTTGCTCGGTTGGTTGTGGCTTAGTGCTGAGCGGGACTTGACCAAGACCCGAAGTGAAGCAGCAAGGCGCGAGTCGGAAACGCGCAAGTTCGATGAGGAGCTCAATAACCTAAAACAAACGCTTTTGGATCACGAAAAGCGTTTATACAAGTCGGTAAATCACGAGCACGACGTGGCCACTCAGCACAACCGGTTGCGCAGCGATATCGCCGAACTCCGTGGTAAGCTCGATGAAAGCCAAGGTAAGATATTGGAGGTGGTTGAGGCCAAACGAGCCCAGGCGGTTGTCCAGGCAAGGGGTGGCGGAGATACCGCCGAGTTGGTTCGACTTGACGATCGTATTGCCGAACTTGAGCAAGAGCTTGCTAAGGATGAGGCCAAGTTGCGCGAGTTGGATCTTGTGTGCGAGAGACTCGCTGAGGGAGAGCGGATGCGACAAGCGTTGCGCGAGGAAAGTGCCCGCCATCAGGCTCAACTGGAACATTGGCGCGAGCGCAGTATCGAAAGCGAGGAAAGCGAAACGAGAGTGGCGTTAATTCAAGAGCAGTTCGGCGAACTCTTGACGATGCAAGCCACCTTTGCTGAGGCGCAGCGGCGATTTCACGACGCCTTAGTGAAGTTTGATGGTTTGATGGATACGCCCTCGAAGGCGGTGGTTCAGACCCCAACCTTCGAGGTGTTTAGAGGCAGTGGCGCCCAAGCGCAGCCGATATCCACCGGCAATGCGACTGATAGTAGAAACCCGCAGCAGCCGACAACCCAGTCCGACGTGCGCTTGACAGAGGTGCAGCGGCAGAGCGGGTTTATACCCAGGTTGCGCAACCTCAAGACGCCAAAGGTTGGCTAGGCGGAATTGCCCACGATGATCATTATAAGTGTGGTCGGTATCGTTGCAGGTGCTTTTTTTCGATGCTTAGCAATCGCATTACCAAGCCGGGAATTCTTGGAGTTGTGCCTTCGGGATTAGAAAGCACTGCAGCCCGTGGGCCAGCCAATGCCAGTATCTCGGCATCGGACAAATCAGCGGCGGGGGCGAAATCAGAATCGCAACTCATTTTGCTCCCGAGGCTAGGCCTGCCGATTAAAGACGCTGCATGATAAACAAAAAAAGGGAGTCGGCGATTTCGCCGGACTCCCTTTTTATCTGGTGCTGAATCTACTTGCCGAGCAGCCTTAATACTCGGTCTGACGCGTACGTTGGATCTGTTGATTGTTACGATTGATGGTCTGCTGGTTCTGTTGAATCTGCTGTTGGTTCGTCTGGTATTGTTGCTGCTGTTCCTGCCCTTGCATGTAATCGCCGACCAGTGCGCCAGCGCCCAAGCCGACCGCTCCGCCGATCGCCGCGCCTGTCCCTGGCCGGCCCACCGCTGCACCGATGAGACCGCCGGCCGCCGCGCCGCCCAGGGCACCGATACCTGCGCCTTTTTCACGGGTCGTCAGTGAACCCCCGGAGCATCCAACGAAGATCATGCCGGCGACTCCCAGCGCCATCCATCTTTGCGTCATGACTTTCATACTACCTCCTACGAAATCGATTCGGACCGAAATTAGTTTCTTCTTAAGCAGCAATGTCATTGCCACGCCGCTTAGGTCCGTTTAAGCGGAAGTTTATCGAAATCAGGGACCGATTGGACGTAATTGTTGCTGGAGATTTCTCCACTTTCGCTCCAAGTTTGGCCCATGTCGGCGCTTATTTGCCCCGCGCCATGGCTTCGACATCGGCGATGGTCGGTTTGTCCAAGCGGAATGCGCGGTGGGCGCGCCACTCCAAAACCTCCATCTCGCGGATGCCGCGTTGGTGGTGCGGGTCGGTGGCGGCGAGCGCTTTAGCTTCCTCAAGGTTCGCCGCCAGCATCACATAGACGCCATAGCGGCCGTCGGTGGTTGGGCCGGAAAACATCAGCCGGCCGGCCCGATGTTGATCGTCGAGCCACTGGCGATGATCTTCATAGTTACGTTGTTTGTCTTGTTCTTTTTCCGGCAGCGAGCGCGACATCACCAGATACCACATATCGATTCCTCCAAGATTTTCTACCCTCTGAATCCGATCTTAACGACGCGCGTGCAAAATTACCACTTGCGTCGCCAATTCACCGCGGATAAAAAGGGTTCACGCAGGGAAGGTTGAATCAGGCCGCAACGCGGGCACTGGAACTAATTCACGATCGAGAAGGAGTAACCATGATTATAGATGTTCATGGACATGTTTCGCCGCCCACCGAGTTGTGGGCCTACAAGGCGAATATTCTATCCGCCCGGGGATCTCACGGCCGGGGCGGCGTCAACGTTTCCGATGACGAAATCCGCGCGGCGGCGAATCGGAAAGAAAACTGGGCGAAGGGCCATTTGGATTATCTGAAAGACCATGGCACCGACGTGTAACTGATCTCGCCGCGGCCGTTTCAGCTCATGCAGTCGGAGAAGCCGGCGAAATTGGTGCACTGGTTTGCCGAGGAATGCAACAATATCATCGCCCGGCAGATGAAGCTATTTCCCAACACCTTTCTCGGAGTTTGCGGTTTGCCGCAGGCGGCCGGCGAGCCGATTCAAAACGTCTTGCCAGAGCTCGAGCGCTGCGTGAAGTTGGGCTTTGTCGGTTGTCTGTTGAATCCGGATCCTTACGAAAATGGCGGGCAGGAAGCGCCTGCGCTCGGCGACCGCTACTGGTATCCACTGTATGAGAAACTTTGCGAACTCGACGTGCCGGCGCATATCCACGGGACTGGTTCCCGTTCGGAGCGCAGTCCGTACTCGGTTCATTTCATCAACGAGGAAACCATCGCGGTCTTCGGTCTGGTCAACTCGACGGTGTTGCAGGATTTTCCCAAACTTAAAATCATCGTCAGCCACGGCGGCGGCGCGATTCCGTACCAGCTCGGCCGCTTCGAGGCGCCGTCGCTGCGCCGCGGCACGGGCGCGCGCTTTTCCGACGGGCTGCGCAAGCTCTACTTCGATACCGTGCTCTATACCGAGGATGCCGTGCGCCTGTTGATCAAGACCGTCGGCGCCGACCGTTGCCTGTTCGGCACCGAGTGCCCGGGCACCGGTTCGTCGGTGGATCCGGCGACCGGACGATCGATGGACAATGTAAAGCCGATAGTGGAGAACATCGAAACTTTGAACGCGGCGGATAAGCAAAAGATTTTTAGCGACAACGCCAGGGCGGTGTTTAACTTGAAGATTTAGGGTTCAAGCCATTTAAATTATTCAGGTTGCTCAAAACGTACAAGAGGGTTAACCAAAGCGGCAACTGGCACGATTAAATTTTATGTTATTGCGGGAAGAGAATGACCTACTAACCCGAGTCGGACCCGGCACGGCGATGGGGCAGTTGATGCGCTGCTATTGGATTCCAGCGCTGTTGGCGGAAGAGATTCCCATCGCCGACGGTGCGCCGGTGCGGGTCAGGCTTCTAGGTGAGGATCTCGTGGCCTTTCGCGATTCCAATGGCCGGGTCGGCTTGCTCGGCGAGCATTGCGCCCACCGGGGCACGTCGTTGTTCTTTGGCCGTAACGAACAGTGTGGCCTGCGCTGTGTCTACCATGGTTGGAAATACGACGTGGTCGGCCATGTCTTGGAAACCCCGGCGGAGCCGACGGATAGCGACTTTCGGAAAAGGCTCAATCACAAAGGGTATCCATGTCAGGAAATCGCCGGGATGATTTTCACCTACATGGGCGTCCCGGAAAAGATGCCGCTCATGCCGTTCTACGAGTGGGCGGAGCTGCAGCCGGGCCAGCTGTTTCCGGTAAAATCCTTTCTTGAATGCAATTATCTCCAGGGCATCGAGGGCGACTTCGACTCCTCGCATACGTCATTTCTGCACAACAATAACATTCAGAACGCCGAACGCTTAAAACGTGACGGCGCACCAACGTTGGAAGCCGAGGAAACCCGCTACGGTATGCGGGCGATTTCGATCCGTAAGTTTGGTGCCGAGCAGATCTACGTGCGCACGAGCCCGTACATCATGCCATCGTTCAGCATCGTGCCGGGACCGCCGACGGCCAAGTTCGAAGCGGATGACATTCGCGGCTTTCGTTTCTGGGTGCCCGTGGATGACGGCTCTACTTGGCTTTATATTTTGAACATGCGCAAACAGCCGTTCGACGACGAGGAGCGCAAGGCATTGCGCAGTTGGGTCGAGCCTGACTACCGGCGCAAGCGGAATCTGCACAACGATTATCTCATTGACCGGGGCTTGCAGCGCACCCGGCTTTACTCGGGAATCGAAGCCGTCAATCCGGCGGAACAGGACGGCTGCGCGACCGAAACCATGGGGCCGATATTCGACCGCTCAAAAGAACATTTGGCCTACAGCGACAAAACCATCATCGTCCTGCGCAAGATGTTGCTGAGCGCGCTGGGGGAGTTGGCGAAAGGCAAAGAGCCGCCTCATGTGATTCGCCAAGAGAGAGATCGCGATTTCTTGCGGCTCCGTTCGGTGAAAGGGATTCTGCCGGCGGGAGCCGACTGGCGTAAGATCATGGAAGGGTTAGGCGAGAATGATGCTTGAATCAATGGGTTCAAAACGTTCAAGCCGTTCAAATCGTTCAAAACGATTGGGGTTTGCCATACCTCTTTCTATCGCAATGGCGTTTGCGATGCTGATGCTGTTTCCCAGGACATCCGTGCTTGCGCAACCGTTGCAGAAGTCGGTGGCTATGGTGGGGGCGCGCAGCGGCGCGTCTTGGCCGCTATGGATCGCCAAAGAGGCGCGCCTTTACGCTAAATATGGGCTCGATGTCGAATTGGTCTACGCGGTTCACCCGGCGCCCATCGCCGCGGTGATGACCGGCCATGCGGCGATGACTTCATCGGGCAGCGATCCCGCACTGCTGGCGGCGGCCAAGGAGCCGTCGCTGGTAGTGCTCGGCAGCTTTATGAACAAAGCTTCCTTCGCCATGATCGGTTCGAAGAGAGTCACCGACATGAAACAGCTGGTCGGCAAAAAGATCGGTGTCGGCAGAGTCGGCGATCCGCCCTATCATATGGCGGTCAGTCTGCTCAAAAAGTTTCACCTGACAGCGCGGGATGTCCAGTGGGTATCCATCGGTGTCGACGCCGCGGCGAGGGCGGCAGCGCTGCAGAGCGGCCAGATAGATGCGGCGTTGATCACTGCGCCGGCCTATTTTCGCCTGCAAGCGGCGGGCTTGCCTGTGCTGGCCGTACTGCTCGATCATGAGGATATTTATGTGTCGACCTATTACTTGTTTCGCCGCGATGCGCTGGCCAGGGAGCGCCCGGCATCCTTGGCTTACATCAAGGCGCACGCCGAAGCGATCAAGCGATTTTATGACGACAAAGCCTTTGCTGCCGAAGTGATGATCAAGTACGGCGGCGCCCGTGACCGCGACGACGCCAATCGGGTCTACGATCTGTATCGTAACGCGCGCGTGCTGGAGGCGGTGCCCTACGCGCTCAAAGGTTCCGTTGACGCGGTGATCGAACGGCAAGGAGCGGATCTCAAGGGCGCCGATTTTTCCAAGACGATTGATAACAGCCTGGTCGACCAGCTGGTCAAGGAGAAATATTTCGAGAATGTTTTCGGCCCATCCATTCGCGACGAACAGCAGCGCCGCCAGGCGCAGGCCTTCGGACGGTAGCTAGGAACTGCGTCCGCCGCCGAATGTGGTCACGCGATAATCATCCGTTGCAGTGCCGATTAAAGCAATATTGTACAGAAATTGCCCCTCGCCTTCGCCGCGCAGCGTGACGGTGACGAGCTTTTCGCCCTTCACCGGAGTGGCGCTGAGTCCGACGATCTTGCTCGGGCGGCCGGAGGGGTGCATTTGCTTTACCTTGTCGGCAAAGATGTTCAAGGGCACGTAGCCGCGCGCCTTATCGGCAAGCATGCCGTAACCTTGATCGATATTACCTCGAACGAAAGTTGCCTCGGCAAATTCAACCGCGCGTTTGGTCGCCAAGGCGGTGTCGTGGTCGACTTTCTCGGCGCAGCCGCCGGCGATAGCCAGAAACAGCAGAAGCAGGCAAAGTATTCGCATGGTGGCGTTTCTCCCCGTCGATACGGATCGTTCCATTCATTCAGCGCACGAATCGCTCGTAGTGCAATCCTGAATCGATCTTGCTTAGCGGTTATATCTCGCCGGCAGTTCGGTTGCGAACGGCGGACGACGCAGGCGCGCCGCGCAGCGGGCGTCTAATTCTTTAGCCGAACCGCTGGTGATGAATTCGACGATCAGGGAGCGGGCACAGGGCGATGTGTAGCTATGCGGCGTGTTGCGTAAGCTCACTTGACGGCCATTGGGCAGTGTCGTGAGAGCCTGCGCGCCAAACTCTGCCGGCGTCGCCGGATCGATGTCACCGGAGAGCATGAGTACAGGTGTGACTGCTTGCACCGGCTGAAAATGTTCCGCGTCGATCTCGCCGCGCGGCCAGTGCGCGCAAGCTTGCTGGTGGCGGCGCGTCCGATAGGCGCCCATGAATGTGCCGGCTGTGGCGCGCGCCACTTCCGCTTCATCGATGAAGGGTAGTGATCCCGAGCAGGTGGCGCTCAGATAGGCGCCGAGATAGACGCGAAATTCCCCCGGCGCAGCGCTTCTTGAAATCACCTGCACGAAGGGGAGCCAATTTCCTTGGGAGGCATGGTCAAGTATCAAGGGTAACAGGCTGACCGTGCGGTGGCTGTAGAGCAAAGTCAAAAGGCGGACGGCGAAAACGCCGTGTGCCAGCGTGACTGATTGCATGACTTTGCTGCCCGGGTGGAGTACTTGGAAATTTATCGTGCCGCTGTCGAAGGATCGCAAGAGCTGGGCGAATTTCGCTTGCAGATTGGGAAAGGCGGCGTTGCAGGATCCGTCGCCGGCGCAATCGTTAAACAGTTTGGCCATGGCCTGATCGGCGCCTCTGGCGAATTGGAGCGGTATTTTCATGGCCGGGGTGGCAACGCCAGTCAGAACCGCACTTCGCACATGATCGGGATAGCGGCGCAGATATTCCAGGGCAGCCTGGGAACCATGGGAGATGCCGTACAAATTGATCTTGTTGTAACCCAAGGCGAGGCGAATATCGTCGAGATCGTCGATGGCCAGCGAGGAATTATAAAACTTCAGGTCGGCGATCCGTTCTAGTTTCTCGCGGCACAATTGGATG
>Ga0315912_10006894_pt1 | contig 10077 bp, 8 predicted proteins | sample VfabasoilMG_FD_204469 | JGI IMG/M metagenome (GOLD analysis project Ga0315912, IMG submission 204469) | Garden soil microbial communities collected in Santa Monica, California, United States - V. faba soil | ecosystem: Environmental > Terrestrial > Soil > Garden | place: USA: California... | reverse complement strand
CCACAAATCACGAGATCCCCGGGCTCATCACCGAGAGCGGCCACGAGCTCCTCCTCCGTCATGTCTCGACTCAGTGAATCGAGGGGATCGGCAGGGGTGCCGTGGACCACCAGCATCGTATGGCCTGACTCCAGCGGTAGGCGCGCAAAAGTGGGGAGCTTGCTGAGGCGAGTCATGATGATGTCTCCCAGTTCAACCTTCATGTCCGCCAAGCGCTTGATGCGTTCTCGGCCGCTTTCGGTCGTCGCGCTGAGCTTCTTGGCGTCGACATTGCAGAGCGCGCGGTCACTCAAGCCCTGCGTACAGAGCGCGTTTTCCTGCACGAGGATCTTCCATACCTCTAACGCATTGGGGCCCGGGAAGCACAAATCGCCACACACGATCAGCTGATCGTAACCGCGCGCCTTGCCCTCAGCCAAAATGGCGCGGAGAGCGTCTGCGTTGCCGTGAATGTCCGAGAGGCAGAGAAATTTCATGTCGGTGGGGCATAGCGCACGCTCGGCCGAGGTAAAGCGAACCCTTACGATTAGCGACTAGTTCTCTAGCGAGGCCAGACCCCGACCCTTGTCAGGGATGGCCACAAGAAATCGAGCCATTTCTTCAGCCAAGCGCGCGCGCTGCACGCGCAGCTCCGCAAACCCTTCGGGTAGCGCATGAGGAGGCATGAATACGCGGCGGTGGTGGGAAAACGCACCCAGGACATCCCAGAACCCAAGGGCAGCTACCGCAGCGATGAGCAGCAACAGAGAGAACGCGTACGCGGCGGTTGGACCTCCCAGCCATGCGCATGAGCCGACCAGGAGCGCCCAACTGAACGGAAACAGCAGCATGCCAGCGAGCAATTTTACGGTAGCGACTACGTCCGTTTCATCTCCCGAGTAGCGTGTCGAGATGAAGCGCACCGCGTAATACGCCGGAGAGAAGGCCAAGAAGCCCAAGAGCGCTCCGGGCGCGAGCAAGAGCAGCCATAGCCCCCACAGCCAAAACATCCTGCGGCGCGCCGAAGGCACGTTTTTAACGGAGGTAACGTCCACCGGCAGCCCCAAATCGTCCAATCGGGCATTGAATTGACTGATCCGCGCGACCAGGGAACTCACATGTGTCGGGTGCGCTGCAGTCAGCCGCTGGTAGGCATCAATGAGCTGGGTACGGCGCGCCATGCGATGTGCCAAGTTGGGGGAAGAGGCCGGGTGAGCGACGGTGGCGATGAGCTCGACCGCGCTTTGGCAATGCTCGGGAGCGTCGAGTACGGCCACGGACAGAATGCGTTCCGCCACCTCACCTAGCACCAAGCCTTCGTGGGTATTTGCGGTGGGAAGCAGAGCCAAGATGCCCAGCTGGATTTGCTCGGTGAGCGCAAAGGTGACGTCTCGGCTCGGCTCATTGTGCGCGTCCAGAGCGACGAAGGGGACGGTCAGCGCGGGGCCAAAGTTCAGCACAGCGCGGCTACGAAACGTGTGCTTTTCCTCGTAGGCGATCGCGGCGGGAACAACATACACAGCCTCATTGCTCAGCGCCTGCGTGGAGAGCGCCAACCGAGCGGCGCCTGTGCGCAGGGGGCGAAGGTGTGGGTCGCTGTGGCTCGTTCCTTCAGGAAACAGCGCGATGGCGTTGCCTTGTTTGAGCAGCTGACGAGCAGCATCGAGCATGGCGCGATTCTTCTGCGGGTCTGCGCCATCTTGTGCGCGATACACGGGCACGCTTTCGAAGGCACGCACGAACCAACCCACAACGGGCATACGAAACAGGGGTTCCTTGGTCAGAAAGGACACCTTGCGATCCTTGAGGCAGATCAAAAATAATGGATCGATGAGCGCATTGTGGTGATTGAGAGCAAACAGCAACAGCCCTTGACTGGGGATGCGGTCTTGGCCAATTACCTCCACGCTGCGAAAGAAAATCCGCAACAGCAGACGACAGATTTGGACGAAGAACCAACGCATGAGAGCAGCGGGTCCTTGGTTTATTGGGCCAGCAGCTCGGCCGCTCTGAGCAGCTCTGCGGCTTCCAGTGCGCCGTAGCTAAAAATCACGTCGGCGCCTGCACGCCTCAGGCACAGCAAGCTCTCCAAGAGACACTTGTCAAAGTCGATGAAGCCGCGCTCCGCTGCCGCTTTGAGCATCGCGTATTCACCACTTACATGGTAGCTGGCCACTGGCAAAGTGGTGTTCTGACGAACGAAACGCAGAACATCCGCGTAAGGAAGGCCCGGTTTGACCATGAGTAAGTCGGCGCCCTCGTCCTCGTCCAGTTTGATTTCGCGCCCAGCCTCACGCAGGTTGGCCGGATCCATCTGGTACGTCTTCTTGTCGCCGCGGCGCGGGGCAGAGTCGAGCGCGTCGCGAAACGGTCCGTAAAACGCGGAGGCATACTTGACCGCGTAGCTCATGATCCCCACTTCGTAATAGCCCGCCTCATCAAGCGCGCGACGAATGGCGAAAATGCGGCCATCCATCATGTCGGAGGGCGCCACGAAATCGGCACCTGCTTGCGCCTGGGCGACGGCCATGCGCGCCAAGAGCGGCACGGTGAGTTCGTTGTCGATGCGGTCCTCCACCACGACCCCATCGTGCCCGTCCGAGGAATAGGGGTCGAGCGCCACGTCCGTGAAGAGCACCAACTCGCGCACCTGTTGTTTGAGCGCGCGGATGGTGCGTTGCATGAGGCCGTCCGGGTTGAGACTCTCCGTGCCGTGAGTATCCTTTTGATCCTCACCGAGGGCTGGAAACAGCGCTAAGCCAGCGATGCCCAACGCGCGCGCCCGGCGTCCAAGCTCCACGATCGCGGAAATGCTGAGCCGGCTGTGTCCGGGCATGCTGACGATGGGGTGCGGTTCTGCATGTTCGTGCACGAACACGGGCAACACCAAATGAGACGGATCCAAGTGATTTTCTTGCACCATGGCGCGAATCGCTTTGGTGCGACGGTTTCGACGGGGCCGTTGCAGCATAGTGACACGTTGCAACAGGACGGAGGCGTAGACCAGCTGCAGTGACGGGTGCGATTTTACCTAGTGATTTCTGCGGCGACCGGGCTAGATAGCCCCCGGCGCCAGGGCTTTGGCCCGGGTATTGACCTCTAGTTAAGGAGAAATCATGAGCAAGCTTTTGATCATTGGGGCCGGTGGTGTCGGCAAGGTTGTGGCTCACAAGTGTGCCCAACTCAAGGACACCTTCACCGACATCTTGTTGGCCAGTCGAACGAAGAGTCGATGCGACGAGATTGCTCGCGAGATCAAGGAGCTCCAAGGCATCGACATCAAGACCGCAGCTCTCGATGCCGATGACTCACGCAATACTGAAAAGCTCATCGCTGAGTTCAAGCCAGCGTTGGTGCTCAACGTCGCGTTGCCGTACCAAGATCTCACCATCATGGATGCTTGCTTGGCCCAAGGCGTACCTTATCTGGACACGGCCAACTATGAGCCGCCCGACAACGCCAAGTTCGAGTACCATTGGCAGTGGGCCTACCGCGAACGCTTTGAAAAAGCGGGCCTCATGGCGCTGCTCGGCTCTGGCTTTGACCCGGGGGTGACCAATGTCTTCTGCGCTTACGCGCAAAAGAAGCTGTTCGACACCATCGACACCATCGACATCCTCGACTGCAACGCAGGCAATCACGGTCACAAGTTTGCTACCAACTTCAACCCTGAGATCAACATCCGCGAGATCACCCAGCCAGGTCGCTATTGGGAGCGCGATGGTGAGAACGGTCAGGGGACGCCCGCCGGCGAGGCAGGCCCAGGTCGTTGGAAACAAATTCCGCCCATGAGCATGCGCTGGGATTTTGACTTTCCCGAGTGTGGGGTCAAGGCCGCCTACCTCCTCTATCATGAGGAGCTCGAGTCACTGTGCCGTAACATCCGCGGCGTAAAGCACATTCGCTTTTGGATGACCTTTGGCGATTCCTACCTCAAGCACCTGGAGGTGCTGCAAAACGTGGGGATGACGAGCATCGAACCCATCGAGTTTCAGGGTCAGAAGATCGTGCCGATCCAGTTCCTCAAGGCGCTCTTGCCTGACCCTGCCAGCTTGGCCAAAAATTACACGGGCAAGACCTGCATTGGTTGTTTGATCGAAGGGACCAAGGACGGCAAGCGGCGCAAGGTGTTCATCTACAACGTGTGTGACCACGCAGAGTGCTACAAGGAAGTCCGCTCGCAGGCCATCAGCTACACCACGGGTGTGCCGGCCGCCGTGGGTGCTGCCATGATGGTTCAGGGGAAGTGGCAAGGGAAGGGTGTGTTCAATATCGAGGAGCTGGATCCCGAACCCTTCCTTGACCTGCTCGCTCAGCACGGTCTGCCGTGGCACGTGCAGGAAATGGCAATCTGATGGTGAAGCCCAAGTCTCAACTGGCCCAGGGCGTAGCTTTCGATCCGTACTCCATCGACACACCGTACACGGTGATCGACCTGGGGCTGTTGCGGCGCAATTTGGAGATTTTGCGCCGCGTCCAGGATGAGTCCGGGGCCAAGGTGCTTCTGGCTCAAAAAGGCTTCGCCACCTGGGGGGTGTATCCCCTGGTGAGTCAATACTTGAGCGGGGTCACGTCTAGCTCCGTGCATGAAGCTCGGCTCGGGCGCGAAGAGTTCAAGAAAGAGGTGCACGTCTACGCTCCGGCCTACAGCGAGCTCGATATCAAAGAGCTGTGTGGGCAGGGCGAGGGGAGTGAGGCCTCGGCTGTGTTGGCAGACCACATCGTGTTCAACTCCGTGTCGCAGTTCCGCAAGTATGCAGAGCGTGTGCGGCAGGTGGGCATGGAAGTGGGGTTGCGTCTCAACCCGCAGCACCGAGAGGTGGAGACCGCTTTGTATGATCCGTGTGCCCCCGGGTCCCGCCTGGGCATAACGCTGCAAAGCTTGCAGGCGGCGAAGCTTACAGGCGATGAATGGAGCCTGATTGACGGCTTACACTTTCACAACCTGTGTCAGAAAAACAGCGACGCCTTGGAGCGAACGCTCGGGGCGGTGGAGCGCCAATTTTCCTGGGCATTCCCTCACGTAAAATGGCTCAATTTTGGCGGAGGCCACCACATTTCTCGCCCCGATTACGACGTCGAGCGACTCATCCGTATCGTATCGGACTTTCGAGCACGTACCGGCAAGGAGGTCTACTTGGAACCGGGTGAGGCGGTTGCGCTCAGCACGGGCTTCTTGGTCAGTGAGGTGCTGGATATCGTCGATGGGCCGGGGGGGACGTTGCCGACGGCCATTTTGGACACTTCAGCAACTGCTCACATGCCCGACGTGCTGGAGATGCCGTACCGTCCCGAGATTCTGGGAGGGGCTGAGGTGGGGGCCAAGTCGCACGCATACCGTTTGGGTGGCCTGACGTGCTTGGCCGGCGACGTCATCGGCGATTGGTCGTTTGATGCGCCGCTCGAGGTGGGCGATCGTTTGGTGTTCACGGACATGGCGCACTACACATCGGTGAAGAGCACGACCTTCAACGGCGTGCGTTTGCCTGCGGTGGCGGTCTATGAACCGGACGCTGGGGACGGCCGGGTACGAGAAATTCGACATTTTGGCTACGCCGACTACAGATCCCGGCTGTCTTGACCGCGGTGTCCGACGCGCACTTTTGCTGGGCCTGGGTGACGGCCGGGCGTGATCGCGACGAACAGGTTGCGAACTGGTTTCGAATGCCGCGCTTCCGCTGTTCGAAAGGGCCCTAACCGTCCAGCTTTGAGAGAGATTTCCTGCCCGGAAAAAACATGATCGGCTTTTGTTGCTTCAAATCCCTCCACTCGTGTAGCGATATGTCATATTGCGGCTCGGCTCGATCGGGGTCGGTCGCCGGAGGAACATGAAAAAGACATTGAATCGAAAGCAGTTTCTAATCCTGGGTGTCGGCACGGCCGCTGCCGGTCTGGTCGGTTGTGCGGGCGACGAGGGTGACCCCATGGTGGGGACGGGCGGGAGCAGTGGCACGGGTGGCTCCGGCGCAGGCACCGGTGGTGCAGGCTCAGGTGGGGCGGGCGTGGGCACAGGTGGCTCGGGCTCAGGCGGTCGGGCAGGGACGGGCGGCAGTGCCAGCGGCGGAGCGGGCACCGGCGGTGGTAACGATGCCACGGGTGGCTCAAGCGCCACGGGTGGTGGGAACGCAACCGGCGGTGGCGGCGGCGATGAATGCAGCGAAGTCACAGCTGAGGATCAGAGCACGACCCATCAGCATGAGGTCGTAGTGCCTCCAGCAGACGTGGCCGCTGGCACCGAGAAGACGTACACGATGGCCCTTGCGGGCCAAGGTGCAGGGCACACGCACATGCTGTTGGTCACCGCGGCGAATTTTGCGACATTAAAGGCCGACGGTATGGTCACGGTGACGAGCATCGCGGATTCAACCAGCCACCAGCACGACGTGCTCGTGACGTGCGCTTAGTTCCTGGCTCATCCGTCGAGTCCTTGCGGAGCAACTAGTTCAACACCCGTCCTGTGCTGCCTGATGAGTGATCGTCAGACGGTCGGATGGGGTTGGTTCTAGCTCTATGCTGACAGCCCGCGCTCCAGCAATTCACTGACCGCGCGCGACCAGGCGCGTTGCTGCTCAGGAGTGAGCACTGCAAAGTGAAACCCCGAACGTCCGCCCACCTGACCGGTGGAGTGGACCAGGGTGGCCTCTGTGACAAAGGGGGCAAACCCGGGCAAGGCAACTGTGAGCGACAGTGTCGTCCCGCGCGGTGTGCTGGCAAACAGATCGTCCACCATCACTCCCACGCCGCCCACGGCCAGATCGATGATGGACAGGCGAACCTTCACCAAACCCTGCTCAAATTCGATCTTGATGTCGTAGTCCGGGGATGGTCGGACTCGCACGTTCTTGCGGCGTTCCTGCATGCTCAGTCAAGCATTGCGCGCTTCGCCCCGAAAATCAACCGCGGCGCCTCGCGCTCGGTCATCCAGGGGGGTGGGCCATCGGGCTGTCCAGACAAGCTGAATTGCGCTTGCTTATGGTCGCGCTAGCCAAGCATCTGGTTGGCCCCTACGGCTCGTTGGGCATGTCTTCTGCACTGGTGAGTGAGGCACTTCTTCGGCCGCGCGCTCTGCGCGACGACGAAAAACTGAATGGCGACTGGGTTCTGCAAGAGTTTCTGAGTTATGTCGAAAAGATAGGCTTAGAGCTGTATCCCGCCCAAGAAGAAGCCATCTTGGAGATCAGCGCGGGTAACAATGTGATCCTCAATACCCCCACCGGGTCAGGGAAGTCGTTGGTTGCGCTGGCGGCCTGCTTCGCGGCCCTGTCCTATGGTGAGCGCGCCTACTACACCGCCCCCATCAAGGCGCTGGTAAGCGAAAAGTTCTTGCAACTGTGCAAGGTTTTTGGGCCAGAGAACGTGGGGATGATGACCGGAGACGCCACGGTCAATCATGATGCACCTGTGATATGCTGTACGGCGGAGATTTTGAGCAATCTAGCGCTGCGCGAAGGAAAGCATGCTGATTTGGAGTGGGTAGTGATGGATGAGTTTCACTACTACTCCGATCGCGATCGCGGCGTAGCGTGGCAAATCCCACTTCTGACCTTGCCGCACGCGCGTTTTCTCCTGATGAGCGCCACCTTGGGTGACACCAGTTTTTTTCAGCAGCAAGTCACCCAACTGACGGGCCAGCAGACGCGGCTGGTTCAGTCGAGTCAGCGCCCGGTCCCGCTCGACTTTTCATACGTCACGACACCCTTTCACGAGACCATCACGGACCTCCTGCAAGCGGGAAAGTCGCCGATCTACGTGGTGCATTTTTCTCAGCGGGCCGCGTCCGAGCAGGCACAACGCCTGACCAGCCTCGATTTCTTGACCAAAGAACAAAAGGCGGAGCTCAAAGCCGAACTCAAAGGGGTGCGCTTTGACAGTCCGTTTGGCAAGGAGCTGGCGCGCTTCGTGCCACACGGCATCGGGGTCCACCACGCGGGCATGCTGCCCAAGTATCGGCTGCTCGTGGAAAAACTCGCGCAACGCGGCTTGCTCAAGGTGATCTGCGGCACGGACACACTGGGGGTCGGCATCAACATCCCCTTGCGCTGCGTGGTATTTACTCAATTGTGCAAATTTGACGGAGATAAAGTCAAAATCCTCTCCGTGCGTGACTTCCACCAGATCGCGGGCCGCGCTGGCCGCCGCGGCTTTGACACCGAGGGAAGTGTCGTGGTCCAGGCGCCAGAACACGTGATTGAGAACTTGGCCGCTCGGCGCAAGGCGGAAGGCGATCCCAAGAAATTGCGTAAGCTTCACCCCAAAAAGCCCCCGGAGAAGGGCTTTTTGCCTTGGGATGAAAACACCTTGAGCACGCTCATCCGCTCCAGTCCTGAGGCGCTCGTGTCACGCTTTTCAGTCACTACCTCGATGGTGCTCAATGTACTGTCACGTAAGGATGAGAGCGGCTGCCGGGCGCTGAAACGGTTGATCGCAGACTGTCATGACCCTCGAGACAAGCAGCACAAGCACGGCCGTTCAGCGTTGGCCGTGTTTCGTGCCCTGGTGGAGTCTGGCATCATTGAGCTGACAGCCGATGGCCCAAGGTTGTCCCGCGATTTACAGGACGACTTCTCTCTCAACCAAGCGCTGAGCCTATTTGCCGTCCAAGTCATCGAGTCGCTCGATCGGACGGCGCGCGACTACGCGCTCAGTGTGCTGAGCGCGGTCGAAGCGATCCTGGAGGACCCTGGTGTGCTCTTGGCGCGACAACTGGACACGCTCAAGGCGCGCCGTTTGGCGGAGCTCAAGCATGCTGGCGTGGAGTTTGACGAGCGCATCGCTGAGTTGGAGCGCATGACCTACCCAAAGCCGGATGCCGAAGTGCTAGAAGCGGCGTTTCAAATTTTTAGCAAGCAACATCCCTGGGTGCTTGGCAACGATATTGCGCCCAAATCCATCGTGCGGGACATGTACGAGCTGGGCCTATCGTTCAATGCCTACGTCAAAGAGTACGGCCTGCAACGTTCCGAAGGCGTGCTGCTTCGCTACCTGTCCGAGGCCTACCGCGTGCTTGTGCACACGGTGCCCGAGTCGCTCAAGACGGACGAACTGAGCGACGTGATTGACTGGCTCAGCGGTGAGCTGAAGGCGACCGACGCCAGCCTGCTCGATGAGTGGCGACGCCTCACCGATCCGGCCCTGCTGCTCTTGGATAAGACAACGACCGAAACGGACCCAGGAGACATCACCGCGGATCGCAAGTCCTTCACCATCATGCTGCGTAACGAGGTGTGGCGGGTGGTGCAAGCGCTGGCACGCAAAAATTATCAGGCGGCAGCCGAGACCCTCTCTCTGCTGCGGCCCCCACAAGCGGCTATCGTGGACGCGGCGCGGCTCGAGCGCGACATGAGCGAGTATTTTTCGGAGTACGAACAGCTGCGGGTCGATCCACAGGCGCGTCACCCCAAATTCTTGCACTTCGATGTATCGAGCGAACAGTGGCTGTTGCGCCAGACTTTGGTCGACCCGAGCGACGACCTTGCGTGGTCCATCGAGCTCTCGGTCAATGTGCCGCAGTGTCGCGATGAGGGACGCGTGATGCTGGAGCTGGTGAAAATTGCCAGCGACTAGTGCGCGCTCAGTTGCCCGTCAGCTGCACGTACAAGACAGCACCGGGGCCCTCCTCGATCAACTGCGATGTATAGGAGGCGTTTTCTTTGAGAAGGATCTCGAGCTGAACGTCTTGGCCCGTTTGCGTCATGCGCGCGCTCTGCACGACGGAATCAAAATGTGCAGCGAGCAAGGGGTTCTGGTTATTTTTGACCTCAATCTTGGTATTGCTCAGAGTGATCACGATGCGCTTGTCCGTCTTTGCGCTGCTCATGGGCACGGTTCCAGTCAGCTGCACATAGACCAGGGCGCCCTTGGCACCGGTCTGGCGAAACCCGACCCATGTGGCCGTCTCGACGTCAGATGAGGGTTTCTTGCCTAGCTCGGTGATGGCATCGGCCAGGGAGTCGTGGCGAGAAGCGCCGAGCTGCGACTGGGTATCGTTTATGGCGTAGACCGGAAAAGCAATCGACAGCACCCCCAACCCAAGGGGCAGAGCCCTCACAAATGACGAGATGATGCTCATGATTTCCGGACCTATTCCCTAGCGAAGAG
>Ga0315912_10006893_pt1 | contig 10077 bp, 10 predicted proteins | sample VfabasoilMG_FD_204469 | JGI IMG/M metagenome (GOLD analysis project Ga0315912, IMG submission 204469) | Garden soil microbial communities collected in Santa Monica, California, United States - V. faba soil | ecosystem: Environmental > Terrestrial > Soil > Garden | place: USA: California... | reverse complement strand
ACGCAGTAGTTCGGCGCGTCACGGCCACTGGAAGTTCGGCTTTCAGAGCCTCGGGCTCTTCATGATCGGCTGATCATTTTGGACAGATCAACGGCATGGTCACTCACGCAATCACTCAAGGATTTCGCTGGACGCTCCCCCGCAAGCGTGCTGCGTGTGGCCATCGATATCTCTCAGATGAAGGCGAACTTCTACGAGCAGGTATGGAAGAACGCCAGTGGGATCATGAATCCCTGACCGTTTGGCTCAGTCGTGCCTAGCCGCTGCGCGGTTCGCTCAATCGCTCACGCCGTTTGAAAGTGGGAATGTCCACTGTGGGTCGTGAGCCGACCTCCGCGAACGACCGGAAGCGACCCATCAATCGAGCGATAGACCTACCCTGATATCAACTCTGGATACTGATGCCACGTCCGCTCGTCGAATTTTCGACCAGCACGCTTCTTGAACACGCCGCCCCACTGTTTGAAGAAGAAGGCCACGCCCGCGCGGATGCATTGATCCCGAATCTCGCGGATCCATGGGCCGTGCACCAGAACCTGCTCTCCGCCAACAATGACCCAGTTGGTATCGTGCAAATCTAGGCTCGGCAGCCGCCCAATCATGGCTCGAGCGAGCTCCGCGGCGCTGCGCAGCGCGCAACGCCAGAGGCTGGCCTCAACCGCGCAATCGCATCCGCCCTCGGCCTCACGGACGAAAGATTCGACAGCCTTCGCTTGCCTGCTGCATGCTGCGCATATCCACCTGAAGAGGCGCCCTCATCTCCGTGGCCGAATCCGAAGCGCCGCGGATCATCATTACGTTCAGGACCGCCGACTCATCGAGCGAGTTGCAGCGGCGGTTGAGCGACATCGTGCCATCACGGGCGATCGCATCCCAATCGCCGCATGCCGTCGCCTTCTCGCCGGCATAGCTCATGGTGATCTTCCGCGCATCCTCGCTGGTGATGCGTTCCGAAAAGTCGACCACGAGCCGGGTGTAGCCTTCCTTGTCGCACGCCTGGACTGATGCGACCTGCGGATCGGAGCCAGGCCGGAAGCGCGAGATCACGACACCCCCGTCCATCTGCTTGTGTGCGGCGAACGACGGCCAGGCGACGCCGGCCGGTAACTTCGTGAGCTTGAGCGCGTACCAGCGATCGCTGAGCGGTTTCACTGGAACCACGGTGACGAAGGCCGCGATCGCGAGGCCCTCAGCCATGCGCCGGGTACGCTTCGTCGACTCGATCGCGGCCATCTCGGGCCACGTCACCAGCGCAACTTCGCTTGCAACGCCAGCCAGCGCCTTGTCGCTCAGCTTTCCGCCCTGATTGACGTGAATCGAGATCTGCAGCGGCGAGCTCCCCACTGCACTGCTCATGTCGACGGGCTCGAAGTAGACCTGCGGATCGGGGACTTCGGGTCCTGGATGCGCATAGTGAGGCGTACTCACAGGTTCGGCAGTGCCCGCGTTGGCCATGGGCGGCCCGCTCGCAGACGTCTGCACGGAGCCCGAGCGGTCGTCACAGGCTGTGGATCCAACCAACAACAGCAAGGTCGCAACGTAGATTCTGAGATTCATCTGCCGTGCTCCAGTGCTCAGTGAGTGACGATGGTACCGACGAGCTCGTTGAAGTCGAAGTCTGAATAGTCATAGTTATCGGGCGTAGTCGTTGGAGTCGTGACCACTGCCCCGCCATTGGCCGCTTGCGTCCAGGCTGGCGGAAGACTCGTCGCTGTCGCGAGGGGATTGCCATCTCGCTTGTGATTGCGATCGATGCACATATTGTGCTGATCTCCGAACGGATTGGCCATGATGCTATGGCCGCACTGCCACTGGCTGCCATTCACGTATTCGTCGCCGGCACAGAACCACCGATGACCGAGCTCGTGCGCGACGCCGCCCGGGCTACCGAAATAGCCCTGAAAGATGCTGATGGTTCCAGCGCTGCAGACCGGCGACAGACCAGTTCCGCCCGAGTTCTTGAAGCATATTTCGCAGGCCCTACCGTTACAATTCGAGCAGCTGCCGTTCGTGTAAACATCGACGCGATCGATGATCTGCTGTCCCTCAGTCGCGCCGAAGAAGCGCCGCGCGGCGCCCTGGAGCGTGGCGGTGATCTGTGTGATCTGCGCCGCGCTAGGCACGAAGTCGAAGCCGGCGCTCATGGTGTGATGCGAGTTCGCCGCGTGAAAGTCCATGTAGATGTCGAACTGACCCGCGCCGCGGAACGAATTTACCGCGATGTAGAGCAGCGGACACGTCGGCGGAATATCGATGAACTCCTGCGCGTTTACCGAGAAACCTCGAAAGTTGTACTGCGTGGGCGTCGGCAGCGAGCCACAGCGCGCATACAGATCGAAGTCCGCCCCCGCGGGGCCTTTCAACGCGACCCACTGGTGCTGGCCGGCGCCAAGATTCGCGATCTTGTAGTAGACGGTGTCGTTGTTCCCCAGCAGCACACCGGAATGGCGCGTAATCTGCGTGAGGAACACCGGATCGCTGGTGTCCGCGACACCGCAGCACACGCGCGCGCGGCCGATGTTGAAGCCGCGATTCGTGATGCTGAAGTCCGTAACGAAGCTCAGCAGCGCCGGCTTGCGCTCGAGCGAGGTTCCGTCGTTCGGCGTCGAGTACCAGCCGGTGGTTGGTGTGCCTTGAAGCTTGGTCTGCGCAAGTCCGGCTCTCGACAAGGCCAGCGAGTCGCAGCACGCCTCCGATTCGAAACTATCGACCCGAAAGTCGATCTGCTTCACGTTCTGGTTGGCGCTGACGTAAACACCATTGTTGATATTGTTGATGTAGTGCGGACACTGATTGCCGGTCGTCGACACGCAGTTCGGATCCGAGGGCAGCTCGAAAACACCGGTTCCGCCTCCGACCCGATACTGCCATGAAACCTCCTGCATGGTCGGACATGCGGAGCACTGCATCGGCGCGAAGACTTGTGCCTGAGCGGATGATCCAAGCAGTAGCGCCAAGCATGCGGTCAGCAGTACGAGATATCTGTTCGCCATTCTAGAATCCCCCCTCTTCCGGTCCCTGCATCACTCTGCGATCACCCTTCCTGAGCAGTTGCCGGATCTCGCTTGCAGGATGTGGTTGAAGTCAACGACATCGTCGCCGCCTTGGCCGGTTCAAGAGCTCCTCTCATGAGATATTAGCCACGACAGCACTTGGTAAATCTCCCATGGAATATACATATTGTTACTTACAAACAATTTCGCAACTTGTTATTTACAAGAAAGTCCACAAACTGCCTCGCCGCCATGGCCTCGACATGGAGGTTGGAGGATGGCTCGCTCGCCTTCGAGCGGCCAGAGGACTGCGCGCCCGACGTGGAGACTTGAAGCAATGAACGAGTCGAAGCGCTGGCGCGCACCAACTTCCGACAAAACCTCGCAGCCGATGAGCGAGCACCCGTCGCGGTGCGGACGGCATCAGTGCGGCAATCGCACCGGAAATAGGTGACGGGCGTGCGATGCACGTTCATCAAATCCGGAGCGTTGCCGTCGCCTATGCGCACCAACTGCTCACAGAACCCATCAGGTTCCGACACATCAATGGTGCAGACTCCTGCAAATACGCCTCGCGGGCCGCGGTGGCAGCGCGAGTTGCGGCAGCAGGCGCTGCCTCTTCCGCTCCCGCCCTCCTGGGCGCCTCGCAGGTACCGCCGGAGATCTCCAGCGAGTCAACGCCGGACGCATCGAGCCATTGCGCGACCTGGACCGAATCGCGGGTCAGGTTCCGGAGCCGCCGAACTTGTAGAGCAGACCGGCGCGCGCATTCAACTCCTTGTCCACGTCCCCGCGGTACTGCGGCTTGCTTGCATATACGGCACCGATCGACAGGAATGTCCCGTTTGCGATTGGATAGGTGAACGTGAGATTGGCGATGCCACGGTCGTTCTTGGCCGGATCGTCGCTGACATCTTCGTAAGAGGCAGTAAAGTCCAAGCGCAGCCGCGCCGGATCGCTTGGCGTGCCCGACAGGAACATTCCGTAGCTGATGCTGCCGATCAGCTGCTGGCAGACTCGTTGTGGAACGCGAAGTTGGTCGTGGGCAGCTGAAACTCGTAGCGGGCGCGCTCACTGTAGCTGAGATTGAAGGAAAAGCGCGGCGAGGCGTTGCGGCTGCGGCTGCGGCTGCGGCTGCGGCTGGAACTCGTCAGGAACTCATCGAGCTTCTCCGCCAAGCAAGCATCGTCTTTGGATTTCAGCTGCTTCTTCGCCTGGCCTAGGTGCCGGGTCGAAGAACCGGTTTCGACTGATGGTGTTTCCTGGCATGGCAAGTCTCGCTGTGGGCGGTTGGTGTCCTGCTGAATCTGTAACGTCACCCCGAACAATCGCACTACACGAACCATCGCGACGCGTTGCGGCGTAGGTCGGTGACGAATGCCCCCCCGGCATGACGATCAAAGCCGAACGCAATGCGTCGGATGCAGTCGTCCTGCCCATAGTGCGCCGCAATCCACAATGGCTTCGCTTCGACGACTGTGCATGCCATCGGATTCACCTCTCGCGTTCTGGGATGCAACTCGATGCGCAGCGCCTTCGGGGTTCGCTGCCTCACCCCCAACGTGGTCTAGTCCTGTGTCCTGAGCGATTTCACAGCCAACGACCAATCACGACGAACGACGACTACGGAGCTCGGTGTGTACGCGAAGTATTGAGTGCGGCGCTGGAGCAGATGTGAAGGACCACAGCAGTGTTACCGAGTGCGTGCGCCCGGGAGATGCGGGGGTGTATGAGGCGACTCGAACGGCCTTGCAGGCGGCCTTGCCCGGCGAACATTGACCGCGGCAATCAATCGCCTCCGCAGTGGTCCGTTATCGGCCAGAAGCGGACATACTTGAGACAATGTGGACTGCGTCCGCGATGCTCAATCCTGCACTCGACTGCGACGCGAGCTACCGGTCAATGACTGCGCGTGATCGTCTTGTGCCCTACACCACCACCTCATCAGGCCTACGCACCTCGTAAAGACAATCACCGGTGTGCGAATAGCTCGCCGTCATAAAATAGTTCGAGGTGTGCCAAACAGCGACAGTAACTCCGAGATCGGAGGTGCTCTCATTTGAAGGTTTGATGAAACAATCTGTGGCATAGAACCCACCGCCAAAATCGAAGCCGCTCACGTGCACGACTCGACCTGCATCCTCCGCGCCAAGGTAGGGAACCGCATTGACGAGTTCGAGATCGCGATAGACCGTCGACACTGCGAGATCATCTCCAAGCCTGGCGACTTTTTGTATCATCTCAATCAGCGCCCCTCCCTGGGTTGACTGATCAACCAACCGTCTCAGGGCGAAGCGACGATAATCTTGGGCGGTCAAATGCTGTACCACTGCGTGCGCCTCACTGCCCCTCGGTGCTAAGGCGATAGGGCGTCGCCATCCCGTCGCGTAATTGGCAACATTGACCGCCCCTTCATCAGTGAGAAGTGGAGTTCGAACCGTTCCCCTAAGCTTGATTCCGAGCTTTCGGAATTGCCCCACCGTCCGCAGAACCAGGAGTTCCGTAGGGCCTTTTTCCAAGCCCTCGGCCATGAAATCCATATCAACTCGCAGTGCCGTCGCGTAGTTCATTACCAATATCGAAAGAATTTTGCCCTGTTCCATTCCATGGCTTAGGGACGCGGACTCCAACGAGTCAGAATAGAAGCCGTGGAAGCCAATCACGCCACCGAGTTCAAGGGTGCGGTCCGCTCCCCAGCCACCGACCGCACCCAAGTATGCGCCTCCGAGAAACGCCAGTGCGGCCGCGGAATAGCACTCCGCGTCACTACGCACCAACGTTGCATACCCTCTGCAGTGGAACAAATCCCCCAGTAGAAGTCCTTCGCAATAGTCTCCACCACAGCTATTCAATGCTGTGGTGATTGCGAACGGCTCCTCCGGCTTTTCATACTTCTCGCAGATCTGGTCCACAAACTGGACAAACCGCTTCGCATCCCCGGGAAGGATTTCACCGGTGAGTGAAACTGTTGCGTGGGCGTGCTCGTCAATCTCGACATCTAATGTTGCCATGGCTTCATATGATCAAAACTCGCAGGGAGAATGCTGTCATTGTCTGCATTCGATTGCGTTCAATCGCCCCTGCAAAATTGCACCTCTGACTCGACGCGATTCCACTGACAACTCCAGTCGAGAAATCCCTTTGCAATGCGACGCTCCCACTTAGTAATCACGTTAATGGCCCGTTACAAATCACCGCGCACCTCCTTGTGCGCAGGTCGAATTTCGCGACAGCGACTAACTTTAACTAGCACTCACTCGGCTCCGCCAAACTGCGCGTCCGAGTTCGACCAAGAGCAGACGTCCTACTCTCAACCCACAAATTGCTCTTCCCCGCTGCTCCAGATCCGCTAGTCCACGGCCCCGCACGAAAGTGCACTCTCAACTATCTAAGCGTCACTAACTCTAGGGTTGAGTAAGGTCCCGGGGAACCGCAATGGATGCGCTCGTATGGTTGAAGTCCATGTTGAACAGCTTCACTCGTCCAGTGAGCTTGTTCAGGTACGCCATAACCGCGTTGTCATTGCGCCGGTCGAATGCGCCGCGAATCACGACAGCCTCCCCCGCTGCCTCTTGTGCAAGAGGGTCGTAAAAACCGACAGGGAACGCTTGCGGCAGAGGTGACGTGCGGAACGCCTGGTACTTCGCCGAGTTGTCGTTAGCGAGGCAGAACAGCTGCCCTTCGTCCGTGCCCGGAAGCTCCATGACGATTACCGCGCCGTCCAGGTTCGCGCGGTAGCGAAAGAAATCGCTGTCCCGGAAGTATAGGGCATCTACCTTGAAATCATTGTCGTCGAGGTCGTACAGGCGAGTTGACCCGTAGAACGCATTGAAGAACTGATGCTTGTACCGTTCACCCCACGGGTTGCAGCAATGCACCCACAGCACACGGAACGCTTCTGGCGGGCCGTGCACCTTGAGCTGGTTGACGCCATCCTCAATGATCCCGGAGATCGTATTCCTGCGCTTGAGCTCCGCGTGGTCACCATGCACTTCGCCGCGTGCCATCGTCGCATGACGCTCCGCAGCGCGTTCCTGATCTTCCTCGCGCGTCTTGACCTCAAAAATGTAATGGGCGCCGGCGAACTGAACATCGAAGTCCGGCGTCTGGTTGCTTCTGCGCGGAATGGGCGTGACGACCGCGCCCTTGTCCTCCAAAACCAGCTTTGCGAATTCTTCCTCTCTGCTGAGGGGGAACGTTGTGGATGCGTTCATACCAGCGATCTTGTGATGCTCATACGGCGCCAGGCAAGGGTCCTAGTGTTATGTCACTACTTCGCCACGCCAAATACCGCATTCAACGCGCGACCGCAGTTGGCAATCCTGATTCTTCACCGCAAACGCGCCCACTTCGGGAAACATCGGTGTTAGGTTTGCATATTGGCATTCCTCCGATGTCCTTGTCCGCTTTGGGTCGTCAGCGGACCTGGCCTTCCGCCTGAAAGTGCCGCTCGGCCGCAGGCAATGCGGGCCGGTCAGTCACGCGAGCAGTGGCTCGGCGAGACCGGCAACGCGACCACGGTTGACCCCTAGTCCACCGCCTCAGGCTGGGCCGCGTCTGACGCGGCAGCCCTGCCGTCATCGCTGACGCTCAGCACCGCGCCCTCTAGTTCGGTCGGCGCGGGCGGCTCGTAAATGGCCTCGAGCATTTCGAACATCTCGGGCGTCACCTCCATCACGAAGGTCTCGCCCTTGGCGGTGTTCCGGTTGGCGACGCGGGCACGGCGGACCTCCTGCGGCGCGTCGACAAAGTGCCACTGCAGCGACAGGCCCTTGGCCTCTGCAATCCGGCGGATGCGATCCCGGTCAGCCCGCCGCATGGCGCCGATGTCGAGCACCACCGAGGCCCCGGCGGCGAGCACGCCCTCGGCGGTGGACCAGATCAGCGCATTGCAGCGGCCGAGGCGCTCCAGCATCCACGGGAACTCGATGGGACCCTGAACGTCGGGGCCGTACAGGCGCGCACCCCATTCGTCCAGGACGAAAGGCACCGCACTTTCGCGGCGGGCCAAGGCATGGGCGTAGGTGGTCTTGCCTGCCGCGCAAGGTCCGAAGATTACGTTGAGAGTGGCTGGCATGGCGCCCACTTTATCCGTTGAAGCCTGGGAGCGAGGTGGTGTTCATGCTCCCCCTCGGCACGGGCAACGGCTCAGCTTGATCTTCGTTCCCGACATGCCTCGTTGATGACCGATCGAGGGTCTGCTCGGAGTCGAATCCGGCCGGTCACGATTTACGCCACCAACTACCAGGTCGAGGGGCTTCCCTGCGCCTATACAATGTCTCAAGACGCGCCACCGCCATAGTGTCGATCTGCACCCAAGCTACCGACACAAGCTCCGGATGGCCGGGATCCTCTTGGGAGCGTCGAAAACGTGGATGCCTTCTCCAAATCTCATGCCCGCAGCTAGCCACTCACCTTGAAGCTGCCCTCAAAAATAAAAGTATCGACGCCGCGACGCTGGTTCGGCACTTCCATCGACCTGTAGGGCTCCGCCAGCACCTCTTTGTCCGCGGGGCGGCCCACTGCGATCGCCGCCTCGAGGCGATACTCCGACTCCGGAATTTCCAGCTCCGAGTACGCCCGCGGCAGGTCGAAGCCAGTCATGCCGTGCGCTGCCCAGCCCATGGCGCGCGCCTGCAGCGCCAGGCTTGCCCAGGCTGCACCCGCATCGAAAGAATGACTGTGCAGTGGCTGTGGTTCGCGCCCGGCGGCGCGCCGCCAGCGATCCGAGAAGACGAACATCAGCACCGCGGCACGCGCGACCCAGGCCTGGTTGTACGGGATCAGGATCGCGAACAGGCGCTGCCACTGTGGCGTGTCACGATGTGCGTAGACGAAGCGCCACGGCTGCAGATTGAAGGCCGAGGGTGCCCAGCGCGCGGCTTCGAACAGACTCATGAGAGTCGTCTGTGGCATGGGCTCGGCGCTGAAGGCGCGCGGCGACCAGCGCTCCAGAAAGACGGCTTCGATATCGTGGTCGGCGGTACGCTGATTAGCGATGCGCATGCGGCGGCTTCAAACTCGCTTGCCGACGTGGGCGATGGAGGCAATCTCCACCAGAAAGTCGGGGCGCACCAGACCGCACACGATGCAGAAACGCGCCGGCTTGTCGCCGGGAAAGTACTCTGCATACACCTTGTTCATGGCGGCATAGTCGGCCCAGTCCTTCAGGAAGATGTGGTTCATGGTGACGTCCTCCAGCGTGCCGCCGGCGGTCTCGATCACCGACTTGATGGTCTCGAGCACCTGGCGCGTCTGCCCTGCCGCATCGCCCACGTGTGCAACCTTGTTGTCCTTATCGAAGGCCAGCGTACCCGACACATAAACGACGCCGTCAGCCATGGTTCCGGGCGAGAACGGTGCGATGGGAGTCTGGGTACCGGGTGGGGTGATGACGGTCTTGGGCATGAACGCGAGCTCCTACTCAGAAATCATGAACGCGGCGGCTGGAGGGCAGCACAAAAATCAGCGGCGCTGCACACCCAGCCGAAAAACTTCTCGACGTTGTAGACAGTGGCCTGCTGCAGGAACGCGGGCCCGGCCTGATGCGTCGCGTCCTCGAGCAGCACCGCGAAGTATTCGAGGTGGTAGCCGTCCCGCAGGGTCGACTCCACGCAGACGTTGGTGGCGATCCCGCAGAAGATCAGATTGCGAATACCGCGCGTGCGCAGCGTCGAATCGAGCGCTGTATTGAAGAAGGCCGAATAGCGCGGTTTGGCGATCACGATGTCGGAGGCGTGCGGCTGCAGCGACTCCACCAGCGCGTAATCCCAAGTGCCCTTGGCCAGCAGTTTGCCGTGCAGCTCGGGCCTGGCTCTCATGGTCTGCAGCGCATTGGACTTCCACCAATTGGGTGATCCCGGCCCACCGGCATCGACATAGGCAGCGTCCCACCCGTTTTGAAAGAACACCACCTGGATGCCCGCGAGCCGTGCTGCCGCGAGCGCGAGTGCTATCTTCTCGATCACCGTCGCAGCGCCGCCGATGTCGAATCCAGCGAGGTCGAGATAGCCACCGGGGCTGGCATAGGCATTCTGCATGTCGACCACGAGCAGCGCCGTCTGCAGCGGATCGATGGTCAAGC
>Ga0315912_10006892_pt1 | contig 10078 bp, 11 predicted proteins | sample VfabasoilMG_FD_204469 | JGI IMG/M metagenome (GOLD analysis project Ga0315912, IMG submission 204469) | Garden soil microbial communities collected in Santa Monica, California, United States - V. faba soil | ecosystem: Environmental > Terrestrial > Soil > Garden | place: USA: California... | reverse complement strand
CTTGTACGGCCCGCCCCCCGACATCGGGATGTAGAGCGTTCTTTGCAGGCGTTCTGCGAGTTCGAGCCAGCGGGCGGTCGGACCGAACGCGTGAAGTGAGCGAAAGAGTGCTATGCTGCGAGCGTGGTGCGTCGTGACGCGACGGATGTTCTTTCTCCCTCGGGGGAAGGTGTGTCCGGAGCTCGCTGCGCTTTTCCAGCGGGTGCAAGTCCCGTCCCGGTAAGCATCGGTGCACCGGGTAGCAGGCCCCAGGTGCGAGGGGGAGACCCCCGCGCCCGAGCGGGGCGTCGAAAGCCCGGGAGGCGGCAGAGGCTGCACACCGGGGAGCAAGCACACAGGCCGCAACATCAAGTGAAGCCTGCAGCCTCGACAGAGAAACAATCTGGAGGCCGAGCCGCTCATGTCACGGCGAAGGCAACATCGGCAGCGAGAGTACCGAAGCTCGCAGTCGACTCCGGCGGGGTAGAGGGAGCAGCATGTGTGCAAGGAGAAGCGCGGAACACGAGAGGCCCGTCTGCACAGCCGTCGTCGCGGCAAAGGCAAAGGTATAAGGCGAAGCCGAAATCCGAGCCTGTGCAGCGGGATTCCGAGGGGTCCATAGTACCGGAGCTCGTAGAGGAATCTGCGGGAACGAACGCCGTGCAGCAAAACGCGGCGGGAGGGAAGGGTCCCTGCGTTGGTCATGCTGGTGGAGCAGGTAAGCGCGAGGGAATGGCCGGCAAGTCCGGACCTAACACCCCCGGCGGCCGTAGGCCGCGCGACAAAGTGCGACAACTGCAAAGGCAGCTTTGGGCCGCAGCCAAGCGGGCACCGGGTAGGCGCTTCCACGCCCTGTATGACCACATCTGGAGGGATGACGTCCTCCAGGAGGCGTGGAAACGAGTGAGACGGAACCGCGGCGCCGCAGGAGTGGACAGCGAGTCACTCCGCGACGTCGAGCAGTACGGGGTCGAGCGCTTCATCGAAGAGCTAAGCACCGAACTGCGAGCAGGGAAGTATCGGTCGCAGGTGGTACGGCGCCGTTACATCCCAAAGGCCGATGGAAAGAAGCGGCCGCTTGGGATCCCGACAGTCCGAGACCGAGTAGTGCAGATGGCGGCGAAGCTGATGCTGGAGCCCATATTCGAGGCGGATTTTCTACCGTGCTCGTTTGGGTTTCGGCCGAAGCGGAGCGCGGTGAAGGCGCTGGAGACTCTGAGGAAACTCGGAGCCAAAGGAGGCAATCACGTGCTCGATGCCGACATTCGGGACTACTTTGGTAGCATCGAACACGACAAGCTGATGAAGCTCGTCGCTCGACGCATCTCGGATCGGCGGGTGCTCAAGCTGCTGCGGCAGTGGCTCGAAGCAGGAGTGATGGAAGACGGTATCGTTTCGAGAACGGTGGCTGGCACGCCACAGGGCGGGGTCATCTCTCCCTTGCTGTCGAACATCTACCTGCATGTGCTTGACGTCTTGTGGACTCGTCACAGCGCTCCCTTGGGAACGCTGGTGCGGTACGCGGACGACTTCGTGGTGATGTGCCGCACCAGGAAGGATTGTGAGCAGGCCGAAGCGCGTATCCGGGTCATCCTGAAGCGTCTCGGTCTCGAGCTACACCCGGAAAAGACGAGACGAGTCGTACTCGCTTGGGGACAAGAGGGATTCGACTTTCTCGGCTGTCACCTGCGTAAACGCTTCTCGGGCGTCGTTTGGGAGCGGTCGCGTCAGCGGCTCTACTTTCTGCAACGATGGCCGAGTCGGCGTGCAATGCGGGGGATCCGGCAGCGTGTGAAGGAGCTGACCCTTCGAAGGCAGTGTCACGCGGATATCCGCGATGTCATCTCTGACCTGAACCCCGTTTTGCGGGGATGGGCCAACTACTTCCGCAATGGCAATGCCGCTAAGCGCTTCAACCAGCTCGACATGTATGTCTGGCGACGTTTGCTGGCCTTGCGTATCAAACGCAAGGGCCGGCATCTGAAACCAGGTGAAGTGAAACGCTGGTCGCGTGAGAGCTTCTACAACCTAGGTCTTTATCAAGTACGCGGAACCGTCGAGTACCCGGAGCAGCGCTCCTACAAGGAGGTCGCGTAATGCTGCGAGTCGACAGACCACTGGTAAGCCGTGTGCGGGAAAACCGCACGCACGGTTTGAAAGGGGGTCCTGCCCTTTCGCTAGTGACTAACACAAGGTGAAAGGACAGGATCTACCAATGCAAGGCGGACCTTATCGATCAACGGGCTCCACCAAGCTCGACGAAGTTGCCGAGTTCGATACTGGGGTTCCACCTACTGTCTTCCGAGTGGAAGGCGCAGATCACGACGAGGACCGACGCGAACGGGTCGGGCTAAAGCTGGTGTTGTTCCTCGTTGCAATGACGTCTTCTGCCGTGCTGACGTGGTGTGTTTGACGGCTTCGCCGCTAGTCTGGAGCGGCGGCTGGCTAACGGGCGCAACGCCCAACCTGGCGGGGTGCACCCCTAGGTGTGCGCGGCCCGCCGGGATCTCAGCTAGCGCAAAAGAAAAATCAGGTTCAAACGGCTTTTGCGTTTTGCGATTCGCCGCTGCTAGCGGTCCGCGAGCTAGAGGATGGCGCGCAGCAGCATCAGGGCCAGCAGAAAGGCGACGGGCGAGAGCGCGAGCTTGATGCCGAGGCCGTAGGTCTTGCGGTCGTAGGCGTCGCGCGCGAGTCGCGATTTCTCGACCTCGAGCAGGGCCGCGTCGACGCTATCGTCGGCGCTTTGGATGCGATCGAGCACCGGGCGGTCGACGGGGATGCTCCCTTTGAGGTCGAGCACGGCGAGTGCGATGCGCTTGGCGACGTCGGTGTGGGTCGCGCGAGCGCCGTTCACACGTGAACTTTCGCTTTCGACCTTTTGTCGGGTGCTCTGGATCAGGAGCTGCTTCTGGCGGCCAACGGCTTCGATCGCGCGCTCGGTTACGGCGAGCGGCTGCTCGGCTGCTTGCAGGGCAGCGTTGGCTTGGTCGAGCGCTGCGCTGTGCGGAGCCAGCTCGGCTATGAGTGCGGCTTCGGTGGTGCTGAGCTCGCTGAGCGCTCGCGCCAGCTCCGGCGGCAGCGCGCCCCCCTGCGGTCCCAGCAGGGCTCGACCTTTGTCGGTGGCGTTGCGAATCTCGATCTGCACGCGCTTCAGCTTCGCGCTGGCTCGCTCTCGGGGCGTAGCCTTTGCGTCGCGTTCAGCTGTGCGAGCGGCGACGAGCTTGGCGTGTTCCGCGCGCTCGGCTTGGAGGCGCGCTAGCTCGCTGTCGTGAACCTCGAGTTCACGGCCGATGGCCGCGTTGGTGCTGGCGAGGGCACGCTCGTGGCCTTCAGACGCTTGTGCGGCCGTGGCGAGCTCGGCGAGCAAGCCTCGGAAGCGATCTTGCTTTTCGAGCGCGGTCCTGAGCGAAAGCGCCAGCTCGACCAGCAGGTCGTCGCGCTCACGTTCGCGCGCAGCGAGTTCGCGCTCTTGGCTCACGACCTCGCGGGCTAGGAGCCGGCGTTGGCTCCAGACGCGCCACGTATACACGGGAGCCATGAAGAACGGCAGGTCGGGGCCGCCGTAACCGGCGCGTTCGGCGATGGCCTGGGGCGTGAGGAGGCGGAGCTTGGCCATGTTCGATTGTCCGAGCGGCCACGGCCTAGTATCGACGCTGGGTGTGACGGCTTCGAGCGCTATCGCGTCATCGAGCTCGAAGTCAGTGTCGAGGGAGGCCAGGCTGGCGCCGAGATACGTTCCGGCGTCGGGAGCGGACGGCGCGCGCGGCCGAATCGAGTGGGCACCGGAGTGTGTCCGGGCGGTTCTGGGCCGAGCCGCTGGCGGCAAGACCTCGAGATCGAGATCGGGCACCTCGAAGCTGGCCGGTGGCACAGACTTGCGTGGTTCTGTCATGGCACCACCCCAAAGCGTAGCGCCACTCAGACGCGCCTACAAACGCTGTGCTTGCTACGACCGCCCTGCTTACAAACGCTCTTCTAACTCACGCTGGAAGTGATGGAAGACGGAGTCTTCGGGCCAGTTGGGGACGCTCTTGAGGAGCTCGCGCGCCTTCAATGGCTGACCTAGGTCTACATAGGCGACCGCTGCCGCATACCGCATCGGCCAATGAACGAGCGGGTTTTCGCCAGCGGCGTGCTTCAAAGCCGCGATGTCGCGATCTTCGGCCTGGTGCGCGAAGGACTTCGCGAACGCCACGACCGCCGCGCGCAGCGACGCGATGCGCGCCTGCATGAAGGGACTGGCGGGCACGATCGGTAGACTCGCGAGGTGGTTTGCGGTGCTGAGCGCCTGCGCGGATTCGCCATCGAAGGCTGCCATCAGGGTTTCGAGGAGCAATCGATGTTCGAGGGCTGCGTCCCAGGCCTGCCCACGCTGCGCCTGATCGAGCGCCCGGCGCGCGCCGTCGAGCATGCCGTGTGCCGCGAGCAGGGTCGCGATGACGAGCGGCCGCATGGTTTCGGAATGAGGGACCCGACGCAGGGAGTCGTGCCAAGCCTCGAGCACCAAGGCGACGTTGCCTGAGGTGAGCAAGCGCCGCATGCGCTGCCGATCGAAGTAGCGCTTGAGCGCGAACAGTGCGACGCCGAACGCAAGCGCCGCTCCGAGCCAGGGGGTTTCGATGCCGGCGTGAATGGCCAGCGCCACCGCGGCGGCCGAGCTCACGAAGAAGAGCCAAGCGCCGAGCTTCGAGCGAACGAACCAAAGCATCTGCATCAAGTACCTACCAGCAGGGTGACGAACAGGATTAGCCAGACGACCCCGAGGAAGTGCCAATACTGCACGCAGTAGCCCAGGCCAGCATAACGCGAGCTCGAATACTCGCCGCCCTTGAGCTTGCTACCGACGATGCTGAGCGGGACGAAACCTGCGAAGACATGTGCCGCGTGGAGCCCGGTGAGAAAGTAGAAGGTGAACGGGTAGAGCGTGGTGTGAGCAGGCACGGCGCGGCCTAGATAAAACCAGCATGAGATCTGACACCACACGAATAGGAGCGCGAGCACCCAAGCCCCACTGAGCGCTCGCGAGGCGCTCGCGAGGTGGTTCTTCAGTGTGCTCTTGAGGGCGAACTCGAGGGTGGCGCTGAGCGCGACGATGGCAGCCGTGCTGAGCCACAAGATCTTCGGCAGGTCGGGCATGCCGGGTGCGACCCATGTGTTGTTCTGCGCCCGCGTGATCGCGTAGCCGACGACGCTAGCGGCGAACAAAATCGACAACGACGCGAACAGGATGAACATCCCGAGCTGACCGCTCGACACGCGAAACGAGGGTTCGCGCGGGCCGTGCCGGTGGGTATCGGCGGCGGTGGGACGGTGCACCCAGTAATTCTGGCGCTTCGGCTCGAGAACGCCCACCCCTGGGCCGAAAAGTTCTGCAGTCACGGGGTCGGGCGCCCACCGAGCAGCGGCTGGCGGGCTTTGCGAGAAAGGGCTACAGGCGGGTGCCTGGCGCTGGACAAAGCCTGCGCCGTGCGTTAAGCACCCCTCAAGAGTTCGACGAACTCATTGTGGGTCCGCCAACAGCGCAGCCAGAACCCCGCCAGGCCCGGAAGGGAGCAACGGTACGGAAAAGCGAGTGTGGCGGGCCCTTCAGTTTTGTGGGCTGTCGCCGGCGCCCCGACGCCTAGATGCCGAACATTTCGATCACGCCGCCGTTGTGCGCGATCGGAGCGTCGAGCGCGTAGTGGATGAGCGTGCTGGCGACGTCTGCGGGGCCCATGCGGGGCGCGAAGCCGCTGCCGGCGAGCATATCGGTGTCCACGGATCCAGGCAGTACGGCGACCGCCATCAGGCCGCTGTCGCTCAGCTCTTCGGCGAGGCTCTTGACGAAACCCACCAGGCCCCATTTGGAGGCAGCGTAGGCGGCCGCGCGCGGCGACCCCAGCGTCGCTGAGATGCTGCCCACGAAGACGAGACGCCCCGAACCTCGTTCGAGCATGCTCGGCAACCACTCGCGGGTGAGCAGGAACGGGGCCGTGAGGTTGACCGCGAGCTGGCGAGCGAACGAGGCGGGGCTCGTGTCGACGATACTGGCGCGGTCGATGGTGCCCGCGTTGTGGATGACGGCCGCGGGCGTGCCGAGCGAGGCCAGCACGCGCCGGGCCGCAGCCACGGTTTGGTCGCTGTCGGCGAAGTCGGCGTGAAAGCATGCGCTGGTGACTCCGGAAGCTTCGAGCTCGCGCCGCGTCTCTGCGAGGTCGCTCGACTCGCGGCCGACGAGGGCGAGCGTGGCACCGCGGCGTCCGAGCGCCAGCGCGGTGGCGCGGCCGATTCCGCGGCTCGCGCCGGTGAGCGCGACCAGGGTCACTGCGCGGGTTCCGAGCCTAGCGCCAGCGCCAGCGCCGAGAGACCGGGTTCCGAGGCGAAGCTCCCGCCGGTCGCGATGCTGGCGACGGAGGCGTGGTGTTGCTCGGCACCGCGCGCCGAGAGGCAGCTGTGTCTGAGTTCGAGTCGGCAGTAGGCGCCACGCGCACCGTGGGCGATCAGTGTCTCGACGACGTTGGTGCCGATCTGCTCCTGCAGGCTCAGGCGCCGCGCGTAGGTTTGCACCAGCTTTGCCAGCGTACCCAGCCCCAAGATGCGCTTGCCTGGCTCGTAGGCGACCGTGGCGGCGCCTACGGCTGGCATCAGGTGGTGGGGGCATACCGTCGAGACGTTCACGTTGCGCACCACCACGATGCCGGCGTACGCGGCGAGCGCCGGTTCGGAGCCCGCGGCCAGCAACTCGGGAATGTCGACGCCGTAGCCCGCGAGCAGCTCGTCGGCGAAAGCGTCGACCACGCGCCGCGGGGTGTCGCGCAGGATGTCACTCGTGGGGTCGTGTCCGAGCGCTTTCAGGAAGTCCCGGATAGCCCGCTCGGCGTCGGGTCTGGAGCTCGGCATTACTCGGACCGGTCGAGTTTCCACAACACGCCGACAGCGTTCGGGAGCTCTTCATCGCTGTGCAGGCGGGTGCACTCCGCACAGCGCTTCGGGAACAGCGGGCTCGTGGTGCAGTCAGCGCAGCGTTCGAGGTAGTGGGTCGCGCAGCTCAGGCTTTCTTTGACGCGCTGCAAGACAGCGAGGCGCTCGGTGATGATCGATAGCTGCTCGTTCAGGCGCGAGAGCAACAGGCTGGCCGCCTCGGCGCCGTTCGCCGCAGTCTCTTTCAGATCGAGCAGCTCTTTGATGTTCTCGAGGGAGAAGCCCGCGGCTCTGAGATCGGTGACGAGCGCGAGTTTTTTCAGTTCCCACGGACCGAACAGGCGATGCCCGCCTTCGGTACGATGTTGCGGGATCAAGATCCCCGCCTCCTCGTAGAACCGAACGGTGCGCAGCGTGCTTCCTGACAGGCGTGCCATGTCGCCCGTAGTGAGCAGTCCGTCGCGACGGCGGGGCGATTCTTCGGGCTTGTCCGCTGGTGCGGATCGGGAGGACATTCGAACTGGCGCTTTCCGGGGATCCTCAAAGGAAGATAGGAGCAGCCCGCCAACCGGTCAAGCTGGCGGCTCGATCCTAGGGGCAAAAGCCCTCCGCCACCCCGGTGAACCCCGCGATTCCAGGTCGCACGAGGGTATTCGGCGCGGCCGGTTCGGGGGCTGCTATTCGGCTGCCGAGGGCCAGAGGGCGATCACGAACTTGGTCAGGAAGAAGTCGGCGATCAAGATCGCGATGGAGATGACCACCACGGTCCGCGTGGTGCTGTTGCCTACGCCGGCCGTGCCCCCGGTGGTCGTCATTCCGAAGTAGCACCCCGTGAGCGCGATGATGGCGCCGAAGAAGGGTGTCTTTATCAGCCCCGCCATCACGTCCATCATCTGCAGGGTCTCGAGGGCGCTCGTGTAGAAGAACGCCGCTGGGATGTCGAACTGAGTGTCGACGATCAGCATGGCGCCGCCGAAGCCGAGGTAGAGCGAGAACATGCCTACCACGGGTATGACGATTACCGAAGCCACCAGGCGCGGCCACACCAGCTTCTTCAAGGGGTCGGCGCCCAGCGCACGGATGGCATCGATCTGTTCGGTGACCGCCATCGAGCCAACTTCGGCGGCCATGCCGGCACCGATGCGGCCGCCCACGATCACGGCAGTCAACGTCGGCGACAGTTCGCGCGCGAAGGTGAGCGCGATCACGCGGCCCGTGTACTCGAGCCCGCCGAACTTGCGCAGACCGAAGGCGAACTGCACGGCCATCACCATCCCCACGAACACGCTGGTGACGATCACGATGCCGAGCGACTTCACCCCCACGGTCTCGAGTTGGCGGACGATCTCGCTCCACTCGAACGGGCGCCGAAAGCCGGCCTTCACGGTGCCGACAGTCATTTCGAAGATGCGGCCCAAGTGGTTGAGGAAGCCCAGCAGTTTGGCGCGTCGCTCTTGGGCTGGCGTCGGCAGGGGCGGGGGCAGCACGCTGGCTCGAGCAATGCTCGGTCGGTCCCCCACGATGCTCGGCCGATCCGTCGAGTCGGGTGACATCTGATCGGTCATGTTTTCACCGTCTGGAAGCCGCTCACGAAGGCGTCGAAGGGCTGCACCTCGACCGAATTGGAGTCGGCGATCAACATGAAGTCGAAGACACAGCCGTCTTTCTTCAGCACGTAGACGACGTAGCGTTTGGATACCCCATCGAGGCTCGCGGTAATCTCGGTCCTGAGCGACTCGCGGCCTGCCACGTCGATGCGCTTCTGCGAATGCACCTGGCGTTCGGTGAAGTTCAAGAAGAGGTGGTGGGTGAGCGACGTGAGCGGCACGTCGTCGCCGTCCACGTGGCAGCGGCCGTTCACCGCGACGGTCGCACCGTGCTGGTCGTCGCGAAACGCGAGCAGGGCCTGATCGACTTCGATCGGTCGCCAGCTCTCGGGGGTGGGACCGACGCGGAACGCGAACTCGTCATTCTGGTACACGCGCCCGTCGAAGTTGCTCGGCGTGCACGCGAGATGGGTCAGGGCGAGCCCAAGCGCCGCCCAGCGAAGCTGCAGGCGAGCGAAAGTGTTGGCAGTTCGGGAACCCATTCGGGCGCCACAGTAGCACGGGTTCCCTGTCGAGCGCCCAGTCAGACGCCGATGAACAAGCGGTGGGCGAAGTTCCGTTCCAGCTTGGCGCGAAGCACTTTGTCGGCGGCAGTCTCGATGTCGTATTCGACGCGCTTGAATTCGAAGCGCTTTTTGTCGGTGTCGTACACGGTGTAGCTCGCGCGATTGTCGTAGTCGCGGGGTTGCCCGACCGAGCCCACGCTAACGATGTACTTCTGATCGGGGTGCAGGTCGAAGTCGATCGGAGGCAGCTCTTCTACCGAGTTGCGCATGAGCGCGAACACCTTGCACAGGTGAGAATGCCCGATCAACGTGAGGTGTCCGAGCTCCTCGTACATGGGCAGGCACTCGCGTGCTTGCTCGGGCGCGAAGATGTATTCGAACTCTTCGAGCCGCACGGGCGAACCGTGGCAGAGCTGCACGTTGTGTTCGGGCAGCCGCACCTGATACGGAAGCCCACGCAGCCACGCCATGTTCTCTTCGGAGAGCAGCTGGGCGTGAGTATCGAGCGCGTTGCGCGCCGCCTCGTAGTAGTACGAGTAGTCCATGCGACCGGCGACCGCCGCGTCGTGGTTCCCCAAGATGGTCGCCTCGACGAGCCCGCGCACCACGTCCGCACACTCGTTGGGCGAGCCACCGTAACCCACGGTGTCACCCAAGCAGTAGTAACGGTCGATGGATTCGGACTTGAACGCCTCGAGGACCGCGCTGAGCGCTTCGTAGTTGGCGTGGATATCGCTGAGAATGCCCAGACGCATGAGAGCAGGTAGCCTAGCACGCCCGGACCTAAACCGGACGTAGGGTTAGATATTCTGCCGCTAGGGGTGGCACAAGGGGAATTGGCCGGATTTCAAGCTGGACCGTGCAGGGTGCGCGGAATGGCGTCCGTTTTCCAGAAAAAAAGCGACCCCACCCAGGCTTCGGGCGTTGCCCGCCTCGCTACCCCCCCGGGGAACCTCGAACATGGCGCCGTCTGCCGGCCCGCCGCGTGCGACAGTGCTACGGTCGGCGCGCCGTCTGCGCCCTGCCACCACCAGCGCGGAGCTGGAGCAGGCGCACACCAAGGAAAGTAGCAACCCATCGTGGTCG
>Ga0315912_10006891_pt1 | contig 10078 bp, 7 predicted proteins | sample VfabasoilMG_FD_204469 | JGI IMG/M metagenome (GOLD analysis project Ga0315912, IMG submission 204469) | Garden soil microbial communities collected in Santa Monica, California, United States - V. faba soil | ecosystem: Environmental > Terrestrial > Soil > Garden | place: USA: California... | reverse complement strand
TGCGGGCGGCCGGTCCCCCTCCGGATCGGCCGCTGCCGCGGGGTCGATGTTGGAGCGGGAGACCCGTGACGCGGCAGGCAGGCACATATGTAAGCCGCGCCCACGACCCAACCGCACAAGAAACATGTTAACAATGGCGCAACGAATCAGCGCTCGACACTTTGGGAACGAGGAATGATGAAACGGGTTGGTCTAGCTTCTGTATCGCTCTTGGGGTCCCTCAGTTTAGCGTCGAGTCTGCACGCTCAAGGCGCAGCACCTGCACCGGCGCCGGCACCCGCACCCGCACCCGCACCCGCAGCGCCCGCTGCCCCCGCGCCTGCAGCGGCACCTGCACCTGCGCCCGCACCTGCACCGGCCGCGTCGGCCTCTGCATCGGCCAACGCGGATCTAACGGGCAGTCAAAGTGTCGACGTCGACGCGAAAGCCGATGCGCCCGCCGACGATACGGAGATCGATCGCAATTGGCGCGCGACCTCGCTGCATCTCGGCAGTTCGCTGAGTGGCTCCACCGGCTTACTGCACGTGGTCGAAGCCGGCGCGGGTGCCCCGGGCACGTTCCGTTTCTCCGTCACCGGCTCGTACTACGCGGGCTCGGGTTTCCTGTGCAACAGCAGCACGCCCTGCCCCACCTTCCCCACGAATCCCGCGACGGCAACCACGGAAGATGACGTCACGCGCGCTGGCGCGCACGTGGCGCTCTCGGTTACCGTGCTCCCGTTCCTCGAGGCATACGCGGGTTTTCACAATCACGCGACCAGCAATAGCCGCGGTAGGCCGCAGCTCCTGCAAGTGCTCGGCGACACGAGCCTCGGTGTGAAAGGCTTCATGCCGCACACGCCCGACGGCATCTTCACCGCCGGCGGCGCGGCCGAGCTGTGGTTGCTCAACGGCACGGGCGGCGTCGGTTTGGACGGCGCCAGCACCAGCTTCAGGCTACAAGCCCTGGCGACTGCGGATCTGAACAACCGCTCGCGAGCCGAGGATCGCATCCCGCTCCGCTTCCACGCCAACGCCGGTTATCTGTTCGACAACTCCGGCAAGATCGTGAACACGGTCGAGAACACGCCGCCGCCCCAAGGGCGCGGTGGGCCCATTTCACGCATCGAGCGCTTCGGCCTCGACATCAACCGCGTGGATTTCTTCCAGCTGGGCTTCGCAGCCGAGTACGTGCACGAGTTCGTGCGGCCCTTCCTCGAATGGTCGTTGGATATCCCGGTCAACCGCCAGAACTACACCTGTGTCGTGCGCGAAGCCGCAGCCAACGGGGACTCGTGCATGCGCCTCGATCAAGCCATGGCGACCATGCCCTCGCGCTTCACGGTCGGCGCGCGCGTCTTCCCCTGGCAGGATCACGGACTCTCGTTGCTCGCCGCGTTCGATGTGGGCACCGGCGCCACCTCGCGCTTCGTGGAAGAGGTTGCCCCCGAGCTACCCTGGAATTTCTACTTCGCGCTGGGCTACGCCGTCGACACCGTGGCGCCCAAGCCGATCATCCAGCGCGTTCCCGCGCCGCCCGCGCCCGTCGCAGTTCGCGAGAGCTGGATCGAAGGCGTGGTCTTGGAGAAGAACACCACCAACGGCATTCCGGATGCCCTCATCAAGTATGACGGACGCCCGCTCACCGGCATGATCTCCGGGCCGGATGGCACGTTCCGCACGGCGAACCTCGACCCCGGCACGTACACCTTCAACGTGACCGCGAACGGCTATCGCGACGGGCAGTGCATTGCCACGATCGAAGCACCTGGCGCGGCAGCTGCGACGCCGGCACCCGGCGCGGTACCCGCACCGGGCGAGCCGGGCTCGGCCGCTGTCCAACCTCCCGCGGGCGCCGCTGCGCCAGCAGCAGGTGCGCCACCGGGCGCAGCCGGCACGGGTAGCTCCAGCGTGGTCAAGCTGCAATGCGAGCTCGAGGCGCTACCAAAGGTTGGCTCGGTCGTCGGCTCGGTCACCGATCCGGAAACCAACCAACCCGTAGAGGGCGCGCATATCGAGGTGACCGATCGCCTGAACCGCAAGCTCGAGCTCAAAGCCGACGCCAACGGCGCGTTCCGCTTCGAGAACGTGCCGCCGGGCCCGCTCAAGTTCGCGGTCGATGCCCCCGGCTATTTCACGGCCGTGGCAGAGGTCAATGTGCGCGCCCGCGAGGAAGCCCCGGCGCGCATGTTGCTCAACAAGCGCCCCACGCAGCCCAACGTGATCGTCGCCGGTAAGGAGATCAAGCTCAAGAAGCAGGTCCACTTCCAACACGACTCCGCCGAGATCTTGCCTGATTCGCAAGCCATCATCGAAGAGCTGGCGGATTTGATGACCACGCGAGCGGACATCAAGAACGTAGAGGTCCAAGGCCACACGGACGACACGGGCGCGGCGGCGTACAACCTGCGCCTGAGCCAATCGCGCGCGCAGGCCGTCGTGGATGCCATCGCCTCGCACGGGGTCAACTCTTCGCGCATGACCGCCAAGGGCTACGGCCAAGAAAAGCCGCTCGTTCCCAACACCACTGAACCGAACCGCGCCAAGAACCGGCGCGTGCAGGTGATGATCACCGAGCAGAAGTAGAAACGAGCAGCGGGTCGTGGCGAGCAGCACGCCGCGACCGCAGCTTGCTCCAAACCTGAACGGAGTTTCCGAATTCGACGCGCTTCGCGACGCTCGAAGACGAGAACTCCGTTCTCGTTTTGTCTGCGCGCGATCGCGCAGGGCTCAGGGCGTCGGCTCGGGCGTATCCTGTTCGCTCAGCTTCCAGTGGCCATCCAGGTACTTCTCGATCGCGCTCATGTCGCTGTTCAGCAGCGGGCGCGAGTACAGAATAATCTCGGAGATTTGCCCCCGGTAGTACTCACAGTTGGCGCCATACAGCGTGTGACCCACGAAGTTGTTCACTCGAACTCCGGAACCGGGCACGAGCGGCAACGGCATGTCGCGCGTGCCGATGACGCTGCCATTGACGCGCAGTTCGGTCGTGCCGAGTAGGCGATGAGTCGCGCCATACAAGGTGAAGCGATGCAGGTCGATGTCACCCGCCTGCAGGAAATTCGCTTCTACTTCGTAGGTCCACTTGTTCTCGAACATGCCCATGGCGATGTCGTCGATCTCGCTGCCATTCGAGAATTCGAGCATCGACGCGCAGTCAGCCTTGGTTGGCTTGGCCACGATGAAGCCAGACAAGCCGGTGCTGAAATCACCAAAGCCAGCGGCGAACGCCAGAAATTGGCCCTGCCCGTCGAACTCGAGCGTGGGTCGGCCATTGAAGCCCGTCGCTAGGTAGAGCGGCCGCATGTTCACGGACGGCTGCGTGGCGTGCGCAAGGTTGCCAGATTGGTCTTGCCAGGTTTGAACCCGGCCGTCCTTCTGCTGAATGCCGTAGTCAGCGCGCAACCAGAGCGCGAGCCCCAAGGATGGCAGCGGGGGTTCAGTCAGCGCACCACCTGCGCCGCCGTTGGTCAGGGGTGGCAGTCCGCCCGCTCCGCCGAGACCTAGCGTGCCTCCGGCGCCGCCCGTCCCAGCGCCAGCACCGGCGCCCTCACCCGCCTCGCCCGCGTCAGCGCCCGTGCCAGCAGCGCTTTCCTCAGAACCTGCACTGCCGCCGGCGAGCTCGCCCGCATCGCCGCCCGCGCTTTCGCCACTCTGGCCCGCAGTCGAAGCGCCACCCGCGCCCCCGGAGCCTGCGCTAGCCGAGAACTTCTCGCCACACGCCGCCAGCACGACGCATAGCCCTAAAACCGTCAAACGACTTCGATTCACGATCTACCAAGGTACTTCGAGCGCCCCGTAAGTTCAACCGCGGCTCGCAACGCCTACCTTACCGCACCGCCCGCGCCGAGCGCTCGGCTCCGCGCTATCTGGGGTCGCGCTCGGCTCCGTTCTCGGGGTCGTTCTCGCTCGCTGGCTGCTCTTCACTCGAGGTTGGCGCGTTCGGCTCGTTCGGCACACGCCTCTCGGTCTTGATTTCGTGCAACAGCTCCTCGACGCGCCGGGATGCATCATGGCCGGCGTCATAGTGAAAACGCAGTTCCGGCGAGCGACGCAGTTCCAGTCTCGGTGCGATCAGGCGTCGCAATCGACTCGCACCTTTGCCCAGGCTCCTCATGACCAGGGTGCGAATTTTCGGGTCTTCGTCACCCACGAGCAGGCGCACGCCGATCCGCGCCGACATCAGGTCGTCCGTCACCTCGACGGTGGTGATCACCACTCCCGAAAGGCGCGGGTCGTCTACTTCGCGTCGCATCAGCTCGGCTAGGTGGGCGCGCAACAATTCAGCAACGCGTTTTCCTCGGCGTCCGTCGCTCGTCATTCGTCGTCTCCAGCAGGAAAATCGAAACCGCCGTCGGAAAAAGCACCGCGATCCAGCGCTTGTTCGATGCCGCCGCGAATACCCGCGCCACCGTCTCCGAAGGAGACGATTTCCGTGGCCACGTCGGCGACGAGCGCATCATGCGCGCTGCCGGCCAGTGCTGCCACGTGCGACAACACCTCCGAACAGCGCGCGGAGTCGTTCGAGATCACGCTCACGCCCAAGGTTGCCACTTGCCAACGCGACAGATCGCCGATCTCGGCGATCGAAATGGGCAGCTTTGCACGAGCACGATCCTTTAAGCCCTTCACCACCCGACGCCGGTCCTTGAGCGACCGTGCGCCGGGTATTTGTAGGACAATCCGCGCCACGCCGACGAACATTTCAGGGTCGTGAAAGGCTCACGGCCTCACAGGGTTTGCTTGACCTGCTCGATCTCGAACGCCTCGATGATGTCGCCGACCGCGATTTCGTTGAAACCTTCGAGCGCGATACCGCAATCGAAGCCTTCTTTGACGTCGCGAACGTCGTCCTTGAAGCGTTTGAGGCTGCTCATCTTGCCTTGCCAGATGGTCGCTCCCTCACGCAGGAGGCGGACGCCGCCTGCGCGCTTGACCAAACCTTCTATCACCATGCAACCCGCGACAGTACCGGCCTTGCTGAGCTTGAAGACCTGACGAACCTCGGCCTTGCCGATGTTGCGTTCGACCTGGGTGGGCTTGAGCAAGCCCTCCATCGCCATCTTCACTTCATCCACCACGTTGTAGATGATGCTGTACTGGCGGATCTCCACGTTCTCCTTTTGAGCCAGGCCAGCAGCCTTGCCCGCGGGGCGCACGTTGAAGCCGATGATGATGGCGCCCGCAGCGACGGCGAGGTTGACGTCGCCTTCGGTGATGGCGCCGGCACCTGCGTGCACCACGCTCACCTTCACTTTTTCGGTGCTCAGGCGAACCAGCGCATCTTCCACGGCTTCGACCGAGCCCTGGACGTCTGCCTTGATGATCAGCTTCAGCTCGAGCTGATCGTCCTCTTGCATCGCCTTGGCGAGCTCTTCCAAGGACATCGCGCGCTGGCCCGTGGAAGGCGCCAAACTGCGGCGTTCCTTGGTCTTGCGCGTGTCGGCGATCTCTTGCGCCTTCTTCATGTCCTTGACGACGTGCACCGGGTCGCCTGCGCTCGGCACGTCATTCAGACCGATGATCAAGACGGGAGTCGACGGGCCGGCTGTTTCCAGCGAGCGCCCCGACGAATCATGCATCGCGCGGACCTTGCCGTAGGCACCGCCAGCCAAGATCACATCACCGCGATTCAGAGTGCCGTCGGTGACGAGCACCGTGGCCACCGGACCGCGACCGCGATCGAGTTCCGCTTCGATCACGGTACCGGACATCGGCTTGTTCGGGTTGGCTCGCAAATCGAGCACTTCCGCCTGGAGCGCGATGGTTTCCAGCAGTTGATCGACACCGGCCCGAGTGAGCGCGGAGACGCTCTGGTACAGCGTGTCACCGCCCCATTCTTCCGCCACCAGCCCGAGCTCGCTCAGCTGACGCTTGACTCGGTCCGGATCCGCACCTGGCTTGTCGCTCTTGTTGATGGCGACGACGATCGGCACCTTGGCCGCTTTGGCGTGATTTACCGCCTCGCGAGTCTGAGGCATCACACCGTCGTCGGCAGCGACGACGAGCACCACGAGATCCGTGGTTTGCGCGCCGCGCATACGCATGGCGGTGAATGCCTCGTGGCCCGGCGTATCGAGGAACGTCACTGGACCGTGTGCCGTGGGCACCGAGTACGCGCCGATGTGCTGCGTGATACCGCCAGCTTCGCCGGACACGACGTTGGTCTTGCGGATCTGGTCGAGCAAGCTCGTCTTGCCGTGATCGACGTGGCCCATGATGGTCACGACGGGTGGACGCGTGACGCGATCGCCCGATTCCTCCGGTTCGCTGCCCTGCGCGGCGACCAGCGCGGCTTCCTCGCTCACCGCCGTGTCTTCGACTTCCCAGCCGAACTCGTTGGCGACGATCTTGGCGGTGTCGGCGTCGAGCGTGCTGTTGATGTTCACGCCGGTCATGCCCAGGCGCATCAACTTCATCAACACCTCGGTCGCCTTGGCGCCGATCTTGGCGGCCAAACCTTGTAGGCCGATCGACTCCTCGATGCGCACGATCTTCTTGTGCGCCGAGCGCTCTTGCGTGACGACAGCGCCGCTGACCTTGCCCTTGGGCATCGAACCGATGCCGCGCGGACGCATCCCGCCACGGCCTTGCGGTCCGCGGTTGTTGCCGGGACCGCCCATTTGCGGCCGACCACCGCCAGCCGGCGGACGGCCCTGAATGGCCCCGGGAGCCTTCGCGTCGTATTGCACGCGCCGCGGCATCGGACCGCGTGGCACTTGAGCAGGCATGGGCACGCCAGGTCGCCCCTCCCAGACATCGATGCCGGTCTTGGGCGCTGAGGCCGTACGCACGACTGGCGCGGACGTCGCCAAGCTGGCGCTGGGCGGCGTGGCGACCTGCGCTGCGGGTGGAGTGGGCGCGCGCGGCGCGGGGGCAGGTGCGCGCGGGGGCTCGGCCACTGGTGCGGCGGCAACGGGCGCTGGCGGCGGCGCTGCAACAACGGGTGCCGCAGGCGCTGGCGCAGCAGCCGCCGGTGCAGCGGCAACGGGAGCCACCTCTGTCGGCGGCGCCGCTACCGGCGCGGGGGCAGGAGCGGCGGCCGCAGGTGCAGGAGCAGCTGCTGTAGCGGCGGCCGCAGCCGCTGCGGGAGCGGGTGCAGGCGGCTCGACCGCAGGCGCAACGGGCGCCGCGGGGCTCGGAGCGGCGGCAACGGGAGCAGGTTGACTCACCGCGGGGCTCGCGTTCGCGGCCGGCGCAACTTCCGCGCGCGGCGCCTCGACCACGGTGGCTGGAGCAGGCGGCGGCGGAGCCGGCGGCTCGACCTCGCGTTCGCGCACCTGTGCCGCGGGCGCCGGCTCGGGGGGCGCGACGACCGCGGGGCGCGCGGGCTCCTCGTGATGGCGTTGCGGCGGGCTCTGCGGCGGCTCGCGGTGTGTTACCGCGGGGGCCGGCGCGGCTGCCGCCGGCACGGGATGCGAAGGAGCCGAGGGCTCCCGTACGACGGCGCGACGTTTGACTACGGTTGGACGGATACGCTCTTCCACGACGCTCGGCTGCTTTTGCTTTTCCAAATGGCGCTTCACGCGCTCCACGCCCTCGGGCGAAACTGCACTCATGTGATTCTTCACGTCGGGCACACCCGCAGCTTGGAGCAAAGCCACCAGAGCCTTGTTGTCCATGCCCAGATCTTTAGCCACTTCATAAACACGCAGCTTGATGCTCATCCAACCTCCGACACCGGGCTCGAGGCGCTCAACGGAGGAGCGCTCACGGGTCCGAGCTCTGCAACATCCAGCGTGTGCACGAGCGCAGTAGTAATTCCGTCGTCCAAAATCGCAATGACGCCCGTTTCGGGGCGTCCGATCGCGCGGCCCAGCAGCTCTTTCGAGCCGAAGGCGCGCGCTTTGCCGCTCTTCACCAGCGCGTCCACCCAGGGGGTTTCAGCTGCGGCGCGGGCATCACAGGCAACCAGCACGAGCAACACCTGCCCGGCTGCGTGCGCATCGCGCACCGCGGTAGACCCCGCGGCGGCTTTGCGTGCTCGAAACGCGGACCCGATCAGCGAGTAGGCTCGCCGCTCGGCTTGGGCACGCAGCGCCGCGGAGAACTCCGCAACGCTGGTGGTCACCGCGTTTTTCATACTCTTGGAAAACCCCCGGGGCAGCGCCTTGGCGAGACACGCGGCACGCGGATGAACCCACGCGCCACGACCAAACCCGCTGCCGGACAAATCCGGGACGGCTTCGCCCGACGGGCCAAGCACGACGCGCACGAGAGGTTGGAGATTGGGATCTCCGATCTCTCGACAGCCAGCACAGGTACGGAGCATCTCGCCTTTCACGCCTTTCAGGCTTCTCCCGAGGTTGCCGAATGGTGAGCGGCCGCCGCGGCCGCCGTCGCATGCCTGCGCGCTTCGTCGATTTCGCGCGCTTCGGTGCTCAAGAAGTAGCTGGCACCGACCTGGATCTGACGCGCCTTCTTGATGCCGAGGCCGGTGCGAATCGCCAAGCGATCGGCGTCTTCACGGGCCAAATCCTGGACCGTGCGGTAGCCGGCTTCTTCCAAGAGCTGGACCGTGCGCGTGCCGACCCCCGGCACGAAACGTAGCTTGTCGCGCTCGGAGAGCGGCTCGATCTGCGAGGAAGCCCGGTGAATGCGGTCGCGACGCAGCCGTTCCATGGTGCGCTCGGCGGCGGCCTTCAGCTCTTGCGCGCGCTCCTCCGAGGTCACGCCTTCGATCGTCACCAACTCTTCGATCGCGGCTTCGGCGATCTCTTCCAGAGCGCGGAAGCCCAGGCGGTACATGGCCTTGGCCAGCTCTTCGTCGACGCCGTCGATTTCCTTGAGCACGACCAGCGCCTCGTCCTCCATCTGCTTGAACTTGCTCTCGCTGATGATGTCGAGCTTCCAACCCGTGAGCTGCGAGGCCAAGCGCACGTTCTGGCCCTTGCGGCCGATCGCGAGCGACAGCTTCTCGTCCGGGACCACGAGTTCCATGCGGTGGTCGGCTTCGTCCACGATGACCTTGTTCACCTCCGCCGGCTGGATGGCGTTGATGATGTAGCGGGCCGGATCGCGATCGAAGGGCACGATGTCGATCTTTTCGCCGCGCAGCTCTTGCACGACTGCCTGCACGCGGGAACCCTTGATGCCGACGCACGCGCCGACCGGATCCACGTCCGAATCCCGAGTGGTGACCGCGATCTTGCTGCGCGACCCGGGCTCGCGGGCGACGCCCACGATCTTGACGATGCCCTCGTAAATCTCGGGAACTTCGGCCTCGAACAGCTTCTCGACCAGGTTCGGTTGGCTGCGGCTCAGGATGATCATCGGGCCGCGCGATTCGCGGTCGATGTTCTTCACGAAGGCCACGATGCGATCACCGGGGCGATACGTTTCGCGCGGGGTTTGCTCGCGAGCCGGCAGCACGCCTTCGGTCTTGCCCAAGTCGACCACGATGTTGTGGCCCTTCTCGAAGCGACGAACGATACCGCGGATCAGCTGCCCTTGGCGGTCCTTGTACTCGTTGAAGATGATGTCGCGTTCGGCGTCGCGCACGCGCTGGAGCAGTACTTGCTTGGCCGTCTGCGCCGCGATGCGGCCGAAGGTGCTGCGCGCCTGCTTCATGTCCAGCACGGAGCCGAACTCTTTGTCCTGCTGGCGCGCGCGCTCGGCGTCACGCGGGTGCCAGAACACCTGGAAGCCCAGCTCTTCACCGATCTCCGCTTCCAAGCCGTGCTTGACCGCGACGTCGAGGGCGATCTCGCGCTCGGGCTGCGTCACCTCTTCGACCACGGTCATGTACTGGAAGAGATCGATGTTGCCGCTCTCTTCGTTGAAGCGAGCCTCTAGCTCACGGGTCGGACCGAACGCAGCTTGCGCTGCTTTCAAGATGGCCGCCTCCATCGTCTCGATGAGCACCTTCTTGTCGATGCCCTTCTCCTGGGCGACCTGCTCGACGATCGTGCCTAGGTCCATGCCTAGGCCTGCTGCTGCTGCCTGCGCTGCCATCTGTCACCTGCTCCGTTGTGGCGATTGGGCCTTTTTCGGCTTGTCTGACGTGCGCTGCTCGGACCGCCTTGCCGAGGCGCGAGCGCCCGTACCCTTCTTCCACTCGAAGAGGATGCGAGCACTCTGAATCGTTTCGAACTCGATA
>Ga0315912_10006889_pt1 | contig 10079 bp, 9 predicted proteins | sample VfabasoilMG_FD_204469 | JGI IMG/M metagenome (GOLD analysis project Ga0315912, IMG submission 204469) | Garden soil microbial communities collected in Santa Monica, California, United States - V. faba soil | ecosystem: Environmental > Terrestrial > Soil > Garden | place: USA: California... | reverse complement strand
ACAGCGGCTCATCGAGCAGCAGCACGTCGGGATTTGCGGCCAGCGCCCGGGCCACGGCGACGCGCTGGCGCATTCCGCCGGAGAGCTCGGCCGGCCGCTTGTAGGCGGCGGCCGAGAGGCCGACCATGTTTACGTAGTGCGCGATGCGTGCGGCCCGTTCGGCCTTCGGCAGCCTGGCGAATACACAGTCGACGGCGAGCGCCACGTTCTCGCTCACCGTCAGCCACGGCAGCAGAGAATAGTTCTGGAACACCACGCCGCGGTCCGGTCCGGGCCCGCGCACCGGTTGGCCACCTTTGAGGACTTCGCCGGCGTCGGCGCCGATCAGGCCCGCGAGCAGGCTCACGAGGGTCGTCTTGCCGCTGCCGGAGAAGCCGACGATGGCGACGAACTCGCCCTCGGCGATGGCAAGGTTGATGTCGGTGAGGATTTCGCTGCGCGCGGCACCCGATCTGTAGGCCTTGGCCACGCCGCGAAGTTCGAGCGCGATGCGCGCCGGGCCGGCGGCGTCGATGGGCGGCGGCGCGACGCGCTCGGGCAATCTCGCCAGCATCGGGGGAGGCGGCATTCGGCTAGCGCCGGGCCGAGAGTTGCTGCAGGCCGAGCATGATCCGGTCCAGCAGGAAGCCGATGACGCCGATGGTGACCACCGCCACCATGATCCGGCTGAGCGATTCCTGGCTGCCGTTCTGGAATTCGTCCCAGACGAATTTGCCCAGCCCCGGGTTCTGCGCCAGCATTTCGGCGGCAATCAGCACCATCCAGCCCACGCCCAGCGACAGCCGCATGCCGGTGAAGATGTAGGGCAGCGCCGAGGGCACGACGATTTTCCTCACCTTGGTGGCCCAGGGCAGCTGCAGCACGCGCGAGACGTTGAGCAGGTCGCGGTCGACGGAAGTCACGCCCACCGCGGTGTTGATGAGCGTCGGCCAAAGCGAACACAGCGTCACCGTGATCGCCGACACGAGGAACGATTTCTGGAATAGTGCCGTGTCGCTCGTCACGTAAACCGCGCTCACGATCAAGGTGACGATCGGCAGCCAGGCGAGCGGCGAAACGGGACGGAAGATCTGGATCATCGGATTCAGCGCCGCCTGGATCGTCCGGCTCAGGCCGCACAGGATGCCGAGCGGCACGGCGACCAGCGACGCAATCAGGAAACCGGTGAACACGGTTTTCAGGCTGGTGAAGATCTGGTCGATGAAGGTGGCCTTGCCGGTCCAGCGGTGCACTGCGACCACGGCCGACGGATCTTCGCTACGGCGCTCGCGGTTGCGTTCCTCCTGGCGCTGGTAGAACTCCGCCTGTTTGGCGCGCTCGGCCCAGTGGTCCTCCAGCAAGGCCTTGGCCTGCGCCAGCACCTGCGCCGGGCCCGGCACCGTACCCAGGCTGGTCTGGACGCGCGCGGCACTGACCGACCAGAGCCAGAGAAACAGCGCGATGGCGATCAGCGGTGCGCCAAAGGCGAGAAACAGCGCGCGCGAGTCGAAACGGGGCATGGGTGTTTTCATGGTTTAGACCTTGTCGCCGCCCTTCAGGCCGATCTTGAATTTGCCCAGGTAGTCGTTCGGCTTGCGCGCGTCGAACTTGATGCCATCGATGAATCCACTTTGCTCGCTGCGGTAGCCGTCGGACTTCATCGGAAAATCCGCGTCCTTCGCCTTGCCCTCGGCGACCAGTTCCTTTGCCGCCTGCAGGTACACCGCCGGCAGGTACACCTGCTTGGCGACGTCCAGGTACCAGCTGTCGGGCTTGCCCTCGGGGATCTGGCCCCAGCGGCGCATCTGCGTGAGATACCAGATGGCGTCGCTGTAGAACGGATAGGTGGCGTGATTGCGGAAAAACTGGTTGAAGTTCGGCGCCGGCCGCTTGTCCCCCTTCTCGTACTCGAAGGTGCCGGTCATGCTGTTGCCGATCACTTCCTCGTCCGCGCCGACGTAATTCGGTTTCGAGATGATCTTCACTGCCTCGATGCGGTTCGCCATGCTGGTGTCCAGCCACATGCCGGCGCGGATCAGCGCCTTGACCACCGCAATGTGCGTGCGCGGGTACTTATCGGCCCAGCCCCGGGTGACACCGAACACCTTTTCGGGGTTGTTCTTCCATATATCGTCGTCGATGATGACCGGCACACCGATGCCCTTGGACACGGCTTGCTGGTTCCAGGGTTCGCCGACGCAGTAGCCGTTGATCGTGCCGGCTTCCATGGTGGCCGGCATCTGCGGCGGCGGCGTCACCGAAATCAGCACGTCGGCCCTGGTCTGGCCGTTGACGTCGCTCGCCGAATAAAAACCGGGATGGATGCCGCCCGACGCAAGCCAGTAGCGCAGCTCGTAGTTGTGCGTCGAGACCGGAAATACCATGCCCATCTTGAATTGCTTGCCCTCGGCCTTGAACTTGTCGATCACCTTCTTCAGCGCCTCTGCGCGCACCGGGTGCTCGGGCTTGCCGTCCTTCATCGGCAGGTGCTTCTTCATCTCCTTCCAGACCTCGTTTGACACCGTGATCGCATTGCCGTTGAGGTCCATGCTGAACGCGGTGACCACTGGCGACTTGGTGCCGAAACCGATCGTGGCGCCGAGCGGCTGTCCGGCCAGCATGTGCGCGCCGTCGAGCTGGCCGTCGATCACGCGGTCGAGCAATACCTTCCAGTTGGCCTGCGCTTCCAGCGTCACGAACAGGCCCTCGTCCTCGAAGTACTTCTTCTCGTAGGCGATCGCCAGCGGCACCATGTCGGTGAGCTTGATGAAGCCGAACTTGAGGGCTTCCTTTTCCGGCCGCGCCTTCTTTTGCTGGGCGCGCGACGCGGCCGGAATCAGCGAAGCACCGAGCAGCGCGGAAGCGGTGGACAGGAACTTGCGGCGGTTCGACATGGACATCGACTCCTAGAGACGGCGTGGGCAAAAAAAAACGTTCGACCGCACCCTGAGGTGCGAGCGAACGTCGTTGTCCGGGCCGGACACGCCATTGCGCCCGGGCAATTACCAGTTAGCAATCGACGTGCCACGATTCGGACGATGTCCGAACGCCTTATGGAACAGTAAGTTGGCTAAGCGCCGACGACTTGCCACCAAGCGATGCCTTGGCGAACCGCACGATTTTGGTGCGGTGCAGTAGGAGCGCGCTCCAAGCCTGCGCCGGTCCTCAGGACAGGGCGCCGGGCGCCTTCGCAAACAATTCGGGCCGTGTGCCTGACCATATCGCGCCGTCGATCAGACGCGCGCTGCGCAGCGGCGTCGACGGCACGGGCACACCCAGCGCGCCCGCAGCTTCGCGATACAGGGCGATCTGGTTGATCGATGCGGACACCGCCGCATAGTCGGGCTCCTGCGGCAGCAGGCCCCAGCGCCGGAACTGCGTCAGGAACCACATGCCGTCCGAGAGCCACGGGAAATTGACGGTACCGTCGGCATGAAAGCGCATCGGCCTGGGATCGTTCCAGACGCGGCCGAGACCGTCCTGGTAGCGCCCGAGAATGCGGTCCGCGATCACCTCGACCGGAACGTTGACGTAGGGCTTGCCGGCAATGAGCTCGGCCATTCGCGTACGGTTGTCGTCCGAAGCGTCTATCCAGCGGCCCGCTTCGAGCAGGGCCGAGATCATCGCCCGTGCCGAATTGGGATTCGAGTGCACGAATTCACGCGTCGAGCCGAGCACCTTCTCGGGGTGGTCCGGCCAGACGTCCTGTGAACTCGCGAGATGGACGGAGGTGCCGTCGACGATGCCATAGTGGTTCCAGGGTTCGCCGACGCAAAAGCCATGGATGTTGCCGGCCCGGACATTCTCGACCATCTGCGGCGGCGGCACGACGATCATGCGCACGTCGCGCAGCGGATCGATGTGGTGCGCGGCCAGCCAGTAGTTGAGCCACATCGCGTGCGTGCCGGTCGGAAAGGTCTGGGCGAAGACATACTTCCCGCGCTGCTCATGCACGCGGCGTGCGAGCGAAGGCCCGTCGACGACGCCATCGACGGCCAGCGCCCGCGCGACAGAAATGCCCTGGCCATTGGCGTTCAGCGTCATGAGCACCGCCATGTCGCGGCGCGGTCCGCCGATGCCGAGTTGAACGCCGTAGGGTAGCCCGTACAGCGCATGCGCGGCATCGAGTTCGCCGGTAAGCAGCTTGTCGCGGATCGCCGCCCAGGAAGCCTGGCGCGACAGGACGAACTGCAGCCCGTGCTTGCGGTCGAAGCCGAGCGCGGAGGCGACCACCAGGGGCGCGCAATCCGTGAGCGGCATGAAGCCGATCCGGATTTCGCGCTTCTCGGGCGCGTCGGACCCTCCCGCCCATGCCGCGGCGCGGACGCCGTCGGGCGCCATCGTCACCATCGCGCCGCTGGCCAGCAGCGCGCTGCGGCGCAGGAATTCACGTCTTTTTTTCCGGTTGTTTGCCACGCCGCATTCAGGCCGCGACGGTCGCGGCCGCATCCTTCATTGTCTTGGCAAGCACGCCGTAGGTCGTCGCCCAGGCGTCCTTGACTTCCGGGGTGAAGGATTCGCCCAGGCCCTGCTCCAGAGTCCAGAGCAGCGCACCGCCCACGGTGTCGTAGTCCTTGTCCTTGACGCCGTATTTCATGTGCCGGCGTCCGAGGTCCTGCACCGCGGGAACGATGCTGTCGAGCTTCGTGAGCCCGTTCACTGCCGTGCCGATCATCTGCATCAGCTTGCGTCCCTGCGCCTTCATGTCGCCCTTGAACAGCGGCTTGAGCGACGCGTCCGTCGAAAACAGGCGCGTGTAGAACATTTCCGCCGCGGTGTCCGCGATCGGCAGCACCATTTTCCAGGTTCCCTGCACCAGTTCGATTTGCTTCGGAGTCATGACGTTCCCTTCATGGAGTGACTGCGGTTATTTCGTGGCGGACGCCGTCATGTAATCGACGGCCATCCGTACTTGCTCTTCGTTGAGCGAGGCATTGCCGCCGCGCGCCGGCATCTCGGTGCCTTTCGGTCCGGTAAGCCCGCCGAGCGCGCTGCGGTAAAGAGCTTCCTTGCCTTTCGCGATGCGCGGCAGCCATGCCGCCTTGTCCGCGATCTGCGGCGCGCCGGAGGCGGGCTCCGTGTGGCAGACCTGGCAGGTGCCCATCCAGACTTCCCGGCCCGACTTGAGGCGCGGATCGGCGAATTCCGGATAGCCCTGCGCCAGTGCGTGGAGCGGCGCGCAGGCGGCGAGCAGGAAGACGGCGGTGCGCATCGTCGCCACGGCGCTATTTCATCGGCAGGCGGATGACCACGCCGCCCATCGTCTGCCCGATCTTGAAGTCGGTCTTCGGGGTGTCCTTGTGCTCGTTGTGACAACTGACGCAGGCGGGCGATATCGCGCGGTCGGCATAGATCGCCGTGAAATACTTGACCTTGCCGAGCGTTTCTTCCTTGTAGAAGGCCTTGGCAGGGTCCTTCGCCACCGCTTCGAGGCCCTCTTTTTCGGCCGCGGTCTTCGGCGCATTCTGCTTGTTGATCGGCCACAGCGACTGCAGCGAATAGCTCCAGCCCACCTTTTTTTCCGCCACCCCTTCGGAGCCAAAACGGAACATCTGCGCGGGCAGCGGCAGGGCCTTGTCGTCCTTGAAATGCTCGCTCGCCTTGATCACCTTCTCCTCGTTCTGCAGGCGGTTGACGACCAGCCGCGTGTAGACCGTGCGATCGGATTCCATGACTGCGTGCAGCGCATCCGCCATTTCCTTGTAGGTCACCTGCGCCGTGGCGGCGGTTGCATAGCACAGGCCTGCGAGAGCGATCGACAATCGTGTTTTCATCTGCTGCTCCTTTTGCGTGGTGGTCGGATCACTTTGCGACGCCTGAGCCCGGCGTCCGCTTTTCTTTGAGTTCGCGCAGGCGGCGCTCCACCATGCCGAGGCTGTCGACATGGCCGCCGGGCTTGCCGGCGAAGTTGCGGGTGATGAGCGCGCGGTCGGCGAGCGCGTCGATCGAGAATCCCAGGCCGTGGCAGGACATACAGACCGGCCGGATCATTTTCTCGTTCGGCTGCAGCCCGTCGTTCTGGTTGTGCTGCACCAGCGTGCGCTTCAGGCCGAGGTCTTCCATGCGGTGCTCGACCCGCGGCAAATGGCAGCTCGCGCAAGACACGCCGCTGCCGGCTGGCGCCTCGCCTGACAGCTCCTTCTTCCAGAGGCTGGAATGCGGCGAACGTTCGTAGGCGAGGCTGTGCTGGTCGGCGTGGCAGGCAAGGCAACCCTCGACGGCAGCCTTGCGGGTATCGAAGCGATGGGCGCCGTGACAGCTTGTGCAGCCGAGTTCCGTCTTGGCCGCCGCTGCCTGCATCGGCAGGCGTGCGCGCGCCGGCGTCATGGGCGCAAGTTTCTCCGCGCTGCGCATGCCGTGCTTGCCCGCGAGGAAGCCCTTCGTTTCGACGCCGTGGCAGCCCGCGCAGACGGCTTGCGCCGGCCGGTCGGTCCAGGCGGCGCTCTTGTCCGCTTGATGGCAGCCGGAACAATTCACGCCTGCCCTGGCGTGGGAAGTCTCGAGCCAGTCGCGCATGAGGCCGGGCGACGCCTTGACCGTCGCCGGCGCGTCCTGCGCGCCCGGCTCAAGCGCCTTCAACGGGAAGCGATCCGAAGGATAGTCGGGCAACTGCGCGAGCGTTTCGAGCAGCGCCCGCTGCACGAGCTTCGGAGTCGCCGCGAGCGGCCCGTCCTTGAGATGCTTGGCGAGAAAATCCTCGTAGAGCGCGCGGTTGTCGTGAAACTTGTGGCAGCCGGCGCTGTTGCAGCTCGTGAAGGCGAGCCTGGCGTGGCTGGGGCGATCCTTGGCGATGTCGGCATGGCAGTGGAAGCAGAAGTCGCCCGCGAGGGTCAACCCCATGGGCTGGGTGATGCCGGGCCGATGCTCGACGTGACAAGTCACGCATAGCGTGGCGTCCAGCTTCTCGAGCCGATCGGCGTTGCGGGGGTCGGTGAATTTGGCGAGCGGATGGGTGTCGTTCGCGGCCTTCAGGTCGGCGGCGTGGCAGCGTTCGCAGGAGGCCTGCAGTCCTTCCTTGCCGCCGAAGGGCTTGTGACAGCTTTCGCAAACCAGCTCGATCTGGTGATGGCCATGCGTGGTCTTGCCCGGCAGCAGCATGGAGCGCGCGGGCGCGAGCCATGGATCGTCCGCCGACTTTTGCAGCAGGAGTCCCGCCGTGAGGTAGCCGCCGATCGCGATGGTCATTGCTCCCCAGATGATCCAGTTGGTCTTCAGAAGTAGTAGGTCTTGAATACGTGCATGCCGAGCAGCACCGGCACCGGCCAGAACAGCAGCAGGTGCGCCCAGGTCCAGGCGCGGCGCAGGCGCGCGCCGCGCGCGCCGAGCCGGTGCTCGAACGCGACCACGCCGCCCGTGACCGAGCCGAGAGCAATCACGCCAAGAAATGTCGCCATCAGCGCGAAATTGAGGTTCGAACCCAGCCGGCCGCCGGTGTGCGCGGCCAGGCCGGCGAGGGTGAGCGCGGCAATCAGCGCGTGTGCGACGCGCCAATGCGCGAAGTCGCCCAGGGTGAAGCGCCGGATGCGCTTGCGCAGTGAGAGGGCCAGCGCGAGCACGCTCAGACCGAGCACGGTGAATCCGCTCACCTGCTTCCAGAAGCCCTCGCGCCAGAGCAGGTCCCACTGCCACGGCACCTGCACCGTCGATGCATAGGGAATGGCGAACGCGAGGGCCAGCAAGGCGAGCGCTATCGCCGCGCCGCTCGTGCCGAGCAGCGCCCGCGCGCCGCGCGCAGCGAGCGCGGGTCCGGCGTTGCCCGCGAGTTCCGCGAGCAGCGGACGGCAGGAGCCGCATACCGTGGAGGCGCCGGTCGCGGCGGCGAGCGCTTCGGCACTGGCGCAGCCCCCTGCAAGCGCGGCACCAAGCTGTCCGCGCGTGACACCGGTGCAATTGCAAACGGCAACGGCGTCCGGCCAGCCGAGCACGCTCGTCAGTTCGACATCGGGCCATGGCGAGCCGCTGCGCCGGAAGCGCCATGTCTGCCACGGCAGCATGCGCCGCGTGCGCGTGACCGCCTCCTGCAGGCGGCCGATTTCGCCGCCGGCGCCGATGACGATCGCGCCAATCAGGCGGCCACGCTCGGTAACGAGCTTGCCATAGTGGTTGCCGTCGGCCGGGCGGTGCACGTGGCTGCGCGCGAGGTCGAGCCGGTCGTTCTCCCGCACGCGCCCGATGCTGAAGACGGGAAGGTCGAGCACCTTGAGGCGCGTCGCCATCGTCGAGCCGGCATAGCTCGCCTCGGCGCCGGACAGACGGGCGGCGATCACCGAGGCCTGTTCGAGTCCTGGCGCGACCAGTCCATAGACGATGTCGCGGTGCTCGGCGCATTCGCCGGCTGCGAAAATCGCGGGATCGCTGGTGCGCAGGCCATCGTCGACCCGGATGCCGCGCCCGACGGAAATGCCGGCGGCGCGCGCGAGGCCCACATTCGGCCGGATCCCGGTGGCGACCACCAGCGTATCGCAGTCGATCAGCGTTCCGCTGCGCAGCCGCACACCGGATACGCTCAGCCCGCCATACACCTGGCGCACGCCGTCGCCGGTGACGACGCGGATGCCCAGCTTTTCGACGTGCGAGCGCAATACCGCGGCGCCGGCCTGGTCCAGCTGCTGCGGCATGAGCTGCGCTTCCTGCTCGATGACGATCACTTCGGTGTGAAAGCGCCGCATGGCGCGCGCAGCCTCGAGGCCGAGTAGTCCGCCGCCGAGCACGACGGTGCGGCGGCTGCGCACGCAGCGGGCGAACAGCTGCTGCGCGTCTTCGTAGTCGCGAAACGTGTAGACGCCGTCCAGTTTTATGCCGGGAATGGCGGGCACATAGGGTGTAGATCCCGTCGCGAGCACCAGCGCGCTGTAACCCTCGCTGTGTCCCGCTGCGTCGCATACGCGGCGCGCTTCGCGATCTATCGAGACCACCGCGCAGCCGAGGCGCGCCTCCAGCCCCGCGTGCGCGGGCAGGCGCAGGTCGCGCGTCAGGGCGTCCCAGCCGAGTTCGCCTGCCAGCAGGGATGACAGGCGGACCCGGTTGTAGGGTTCACGGGTCTCGGCCCCATACAACACGACGCCCAAGTGCGGCGCGCGGCGGGCGAGTTCCTGCGCCAGCCGAACGCCCACCGGACCGCTGCCGACGATGACGATCGGCGCCGCGCGGGCGAGAACTTGCCGAGCCGGCTTGAGTACCGCTGCCAATTGCGCGCTCCAAAAAAAAACGTCCAGACGCGCGCATATGCACGCGATCTGGACGTCTTTGTCCTTGCCCGCACCAAGCATTCGGACGGGGTCGACTGCTGCAATGCAATCGACGTGCCAATCACGAATCACCTTTTCAATCAGGCTCTAGGCGACGGGAAGCCTTGGAAACGAGAAGAATTGTTGCACTGCAACGGTGCGGTTTGTCGCGCGCTGCACAGGATTCGGGCAGCGGCTAGCCCAGCAAGTCCCTCATGTCGATCACCGTTTGCGCGACCTCACCGATGCGCAGATTCCGGTCCATGGCCATGCGGCGTAGCACGCGGTAGGCCGCTTCTTCGTCCAACCCGCGCGAGCGCATCAGGATGCCTTTGGCGCGATCGATCAACTTGCGCTCGGAGAGCTTGACGTTGGCCTGCGCCAGTTCGACTTTCAGGCGCTGGAATTCTTCGAAGCGCGCACAGGCGACCTCGACAATGCTGTTGACGCGGCCCGCGTCCAGGCCATCGACGACATAGGCCGAGACGCCCGCTTGCACCGCGTCACGGATCGCCGCGCCGCCCGCGTCCGAGGCAAACATCACGATCGGCCGCGGACTGGACTGGCTGACGATCACCACGTGCTCGAGCACGTCTCGGGTCGGCGATTCGGTGTCGATGACGATGACATCGGGACGCAGCGCATCGACCGCTCGCAGCAGTTCCAGCGGCGACGACAGCAAGGCCACGACCTCGTGGCCAGCCGCAGTCAGCGCTTCGCCCAACAGAGCGGCACGCTCGTCGGACTCGTCGACGACCAGGATCCGCATCGCGCAACTACACGAGGCAGGCCAGCGTAGCGAGCAGCAAGATGAGCAGCGCCAGGCGGCTCAGTTCATCGATTCGGTCCTCGAAAGACAGGCTGGGCCGCAAG
>Ga0315912_10006888_pt1 | contig 10079 bp, 9 predicted proteins | sample VfabasoilMG_FD_204469 | JGI IMG/M metagenome (GOLD analysis project Ga0315912, IMG submission 204469) | Garden soil microbial communities collected in Santa Monica, California, United States - V. faba soil | ecosystem: Environmental > Terrestrial > Soil > Garden | place: USA: California... | reverse complement strand
ATGGGTCTGGGCGGAGGCCGGCCGCGCCTCTGGATCCATAGCGTCCTCGCTGCCACTCTCGGTGCGTCGCGAGGACGAAAACAAGCATGGACAAGACAGAACGACTGTTCGCCTTACTCGACGCGCTCCGGCGTCGACGGAGCCCCACCACCGCGGAGACCCTTGCCGAGGAGCAACAGGTCTCCGTGAGAACCATCTACCGAGACGTTCAGACGCTGATCGGTCTTGGTGCGCCCATCGAGGGCGAAGCCGGCCTTGGCTACGTCCTCCGTTCTGGCTTCTTCATGCCGCCACTCATGTTCACCCCTGTCGAACTCGAAGCTCTCGTTCTCGGTGCCCGCTGGGTGCAGACGCTACCCGACGGAGAACTCGGTACGGCGGCGCGCAACGCCCTCGCCAAGATTGCGACGGCTTCAAGCGATGACCTCAGGGCACGCATCGACGATCCGGGGCTTTGGCCCGTCAATCTCGCCAAGCACGAGAGCAAACGACGCACGCCCATTCTCGAAAGAGCGCGGGAAGCCATGCGCAACGAGCGTGCCGTGGAGATCGAGTACGAGGACGCGGAGGGGCGCGTTACCTCGCGCATGATTTGGCCCGTTCAGCTCGCCTACTACGAGCAAAAGGAGATCGTCGTCGCTTGGTGTTGCCTCCGCGAGGACTATCGATTGTTCCGCACCGACCGCATCAAGGCCTTCGAGATCACGGACCGACGCTATGGTCGCAGACGTTCCGATTTGACAGCAGAGTGCATGGCCAATTGGTCTCGAGCAGAAGGGTGATCGGGGCGCAATCTCACGCTTGCTCGGGCTATTTCTCCGGGGATGCAATTTTGGGGGGTGGAAGGGGTTCGAGTTCTCCCCTGCCCAGTGTGAGGCTCCTGCGATACTTACCGTCAAGATGCGACACGGCGGGTCCGCTCAAACATTTGGGTTCTCAGTTCCGAGGCGCCCACCTGGGAGGCGGTCGGCTGTCTTGGGCTTGGTTCTCGTCGCAGGGTGCGCGTCGACACCGGACGAAGAGCGCGCAGACGGCTCTGGTGGGAGCAACGCAGCTGGCGAAAGCGGAGGGGCGATGAACGGTGCCGGCGGCGCTGCCGTCGAGGGTTCGGGCGGTTTCGGAGCCGGAGGCTCAGGCGGGGACGCCGGCGGCAGCGGCGCATCAGATTCTGGAGGTGCCTCCTCGACGGGCGGAGTTCCCAGCGCGGGCGGGGCTATCGCGAGCGGGGGCGCGACAGGTGCTGGAGGTGCCAGCGAAACTGGCGGCGCAGACGGAACTGGAGGGTGTCCTGGTCAAGGTGCAATCACCTTCGTGACCAGCTTCGATGCCAGCGTGAACGAGAGCTATCGCGCGGGTCTGTCCTCGTGCATCGACCTAGCGGGCGCGCTTTGGAATGAGCTGCTCGCCGTTCCGTTCGACGTCACTCTCGAAGTGCGCGTCTCCTACGACTCCTCGATCTCCACCGCAAACTGCCGCTCAACAACCAGCGTGGAGTGGGACGCCGCAGAGAACGTCTACGAGCTCAGTGCGGCACATGAGATTCGTACCGGCGTGGATCCCAACGGCGCTGCGGACGACATTGAAATCAATTTCGGGACTTCACTCACCAATGGTACCTACTGGTTCGATCCCGATCCTACCCAGCGGACTGCTGCCATTCCATCCGGCAAGGTCGACGTACTCAGCACCTGCACGCACGAGCTGGGACACGCGATTGCGTTCTCTGGCGCCAGGAACGCCTCGACCGGAACCCTTCCAGGTTACAGCTTCCTCTACGACGAGCATGCGGAAGCTAGTGGGAATTATTACTACTTCACCGGCGACGAGGCAGTGGCCGCCTATGGAGCTGAAGTTCCTTTGAACACCGACGTATTGGACCATCTGGGCAACGTTTCACCTGCACCCGGCTCTGACCTGGATCTCGATCTCATGCATGGGACGCCGACTCACTATCAGCAGCGCTACTACCCCACAGATGTCGACGCTGGCATCTTGGCGGACCTTGGACTTCCCGTTACAGGAACTCCTTCTGCGCCTGACGTGTGCAGCGCTCGGCAGGTTCAAGCAGCGGGGAAACCAAAGCTCGGGCCGGCGCCTTCGTTGGTCGAGTGAACCTAATCGAGCGGGAAGACCTGCACGCCTTGGTAGCCGAGGGCGCAGTAAGCGTAGTCGTCTGCGACTTCAAGGGCCGAGCAGTAGTAGCCGTTCATCTCATGCGTCGTCTTGGTCAGCTTGTCGGCATCGCTGGAGTCGATGACTGTCAAGAGACCCTCAGAGACGAGGAAGGCTCGGTCGCCACGGGCATGGATTGTGCCCCACCCGGACTCACTCGTGGTGATGTCATCTAGGATCTCGATCTGCCCTTGGCCCTCGAATTTGAAGACGCGTACAAGCGATTCTTCCCCGGTCGTGGTCGAGTAGTTGGCAAACACGCGATTTTTGCTGACCGCAACGCCGGACGTCCACAACGTGTCGTTATCGATGACTGCTCGATCAACCAGCTTGGCCACGTCGCCTTCGAGCCTGAGCGTATTCAGCACGCGGCGGTAGATGCGGCACAGTTCGCCGTCCCACGAGCCGTTCACGCACTCTTCCCAGCTTGTGGTCTTGCGCTCTTCGTAGTCGTAGTCGACCGTCACGATGCGGCCCGTCTTTTCATTGAAATCGACCACACCGCCGGGGATATTGACCGAGTCCAAGACGCGCGGCTTGCTCGGATTGCTCACGTCGATGCGGTCCAGGTAATACCGAACCCGTCCGCTGTTGTCGCCCAGGGGCTCCTGGTGTTGACTGACCACCATGTCGCCCGAGACCAACGTCTGACTGTACATGGAGTAGCTGTTTCTCCACCAACCCCACCCCACATCAACGGCGCAGCCCGAGACGTTTTGTCCAAAACCGCCGCTCGTCATTGAAACAGGTACTTCAAGCGAGGACACCCGCGTCGGCAAGGCTGGGTCGGAAAGCGAGAAAACGTCGTAGATGAAGCTCGCTTCATACTGCCCGGTTTGACTGTCGAGCGTGGTTTTCGTGCGTCCCACGAGCAGAGCGCTGTCCGTCTTAGTGACGCCAATGAGCTGTTCGTCTTCGTTGGTTGTCTTGACTACAACCCGATCGATCACCCGCGGAGCGGTGCGATCGCCCACGTCGATGACGAAGATCATGATCTCCTGGCTGTTTTGCCCGGTGTCCCAGCGCTGGACGTGGAGGGGCACGTAGGCGTAGTCACCCTCAATAAATACCTGGTTGTCCCAGTATGAGTCGCTTGTGCAGTCTGATTCGTTCGAAACGAATGCCGAGAGATCCACGTTGCCGAGGGGCACTGCACTTTGTGCGGCGTCGAAGGTGGTCACATCCAGGGCGGCACGCCCGGTCCACCAGTCGCTACCAAACCGCAACACCACGTCGTCGAGAACGCGCAGGTTCGTGATGTTGCGCGCCACGTCCAGCGTGTCCAGCGTGGTCGGGGCGTCTCTGTCCTCGATGTCGAAGGTCTGCACTGCGTTGTCCGATACACCAATCAGCGTGTCTTCGAGCAAGATGCCACGGCGCGCTTCTCCCACTTGGGGCGCTACTCCGCGCAGAGTGAGCGTGTCGCGCGTCATGTCCACGAGCTGGATGCCGCTTTCATATTGTCCGCCGCAGGACTTGCCGCTTTCATAGTCCCACCCCGCATACGGAACCAGAATGAGACCGTCGTCCTCGAGGATATTGAACGCCTTGTGAATGCGATCTTGATCTTCGGCAAACTGGGCCCACTCACCGCCAAAATTCACGCGGGCAACTTGCTGCGGTGCGCTCAGCACGCTCACGTCAAAGAGCGACACGTGCAGCGAACCTGCGCTGTCGGCATCGTCGTACCCCAGGGCGTAGATGCGGTCGCCACGGGGCTCCATGTGATAGACCCAGCCCGGGATTTCCAGTTCACCCACCTGACGGGGCAGGAGCGGATCGCTCAGATCGAAGGTGAAGAGCGGATCGGTCTGCTCAAAGGTGATGGCGTAGGCCCGATCGCCATCGAAGCGCACGCTGCGCAAATCTTCGGGCCGGGGCAGAACCACGTCGAGCGAGGCGAGCGCCTTGATCTCGGTGGATGACTCGACTTGGAAGGTTTGCACCACTGGGGCTGCGCCGTTGCCCCAGCCGCCTGGCTGACTGATGACGCGCAAAGTGCCCTCAAACTCATCCATCTGCCAGCGACTCTCAATGGGTCCGGCGATGTCAAACGAGGCGCCCCGCGTGAGCTTGCCACCTGGATCGGCGATGTCGATGATGTCGATGGCTCCGCCCGAGGTGCCCGTCCAATCCCAACCGGAGATGTAGATGCGCTCGGGTGTGACGGCGATGCTGCGGCGCCCGCCGTAGCTGCCCGTCTCCGAGATGCGTTCTTCGTCGATGGCAACGAAGGCGTCCGGGTCCTTGACGTTGAACGAGGTGACGCGTGTGTTGGCCGTCACGTCGCAGTCCCAGCAGGAGCCGTTTTCGTAGCTGACCAGATACAGGACGTCGCCTACCTTGCGCGAGTCGGACAGTTCACCGGGCATGTCGTGCTCGCCCAGCACGGCGATGGCGGCCGGATCGCTGAGATCGAGAGCCTGGACGTGGCTGGTGGTTTGCCAGCCCCAATAGCCGCCTTGGGTGTTGTAGGAGTACTGACCCCAACCGTTGTACATCACGTAGGCGCGCTCGCCTTCGACATACATTTCAAAAGGGGTGGCCGAAGCGCGGTGTGAACCCAGAAGCCGCAAGTCCTTGGGATTGTCGATGTCGATGACGCTGAGCCCCGAGTAACGCGACAGCGCGTAGAGCCGCGAACCGTCCACCTTGATGATGTCGGCCTCGGCGATGAGTCGTTCGGGCGCTTCCTCGCCGCCGTCTTCATCGCTGGGAGCGCTTGAGGAACCACCGCTGCCTGATGTGATTCCTGTGTCTCCGGTGTCCGTGTCTCCCCCCGCTTCATTGTCGACGTCACCTTGAGCGGTACCGGGAACGTGTGAGATGAACGACGTATCGCTCTGGCCCTCTTCCCGCAGGTTCTGGTCGTAACCACAGCCGACGCTGGCCAGCGCGAGGCAACCGACCATCAAAAAGCCCGAGAGTGAAGAGGAGCGGATCGTCATGCTTTGCATCAAGCAAGACTTGTGCCGACCACTTTTTGGCTGAATAGGCGTAAAACTGCACATCTAGCTCGGGCCGTTGCGGGCCAGATTGTGCCACGAGCGTTGCGCCTTCGACCATCGCTCGACGCGTCGAGGCTCTCGAAGGGACGCTTGGACGCCTGATTGTACATCGAACCAACGACGGTACGCGGCTCTCGCGCAGCATCGAGAGAACGCCGCCAGCTGAGGTGAACGCTACGGACGGATAGCTAGGAGCGGCGCTGCGAGCTCGGGAGCAGCCCGGTTCATCATGTCGATGAGCATGCGGGGCTCTGTGGCGCCAAGCCGACCGAGGTCGCTCAACGTTTTCGTTCGGCTCAAGAGCCAGAACAACGTCATGATCAAGAGCCGTGGAAATTGCGCCAAAAGGCTGACAGCGGCTGGCAGGAGGGCATTGCCATGAACGCGCACAATCTCGAATCCAGCGACCAGGGCGCGCGCGTGCGTCGCGGCTTCTTTCCATGTCACGCCTGCACCTCGACCGTGAACGATCACGCCGAGGGACATCAACGGCACGACCATCGCGGCGTGGCTGCGGAGCCAACTCTGCATGTCCCGCTCAACGACCGTAGGAATGCCTGCCGCCTTGAATAGTTCTGCCGTTGCCGCGTCATCCACCGTGGTGCCTGAGCGCACTTGGGGGTGGATCTTTCCGTCGATGAGCAACGTGAAGACGCCACCCGGAAACCCGAAGCTGAATCGAGCTACGCCGACCGCGTCACGCAGCGGATCGAGCTGCTCGAAGGTGTTGAACATGAACATCACTCGACGAGCTGAGCTGGCAACAAGTGTCGGCAATACCGCGTCCACTTGGGTCGCGAGCACCGTGACGAGCACGAGATCCCACGGTGTGGTGGTATCCAGCGAGGAGGCAACCGTCACGGTTGCGCGTTCACCGTCGCCTCGCACGATGGCGCCCTCGTGCTCAAGCCAATTGAGACGCGCGCCACGCGCTACGACCGTAACGTCATTTCCAGCCCGCGACAGGTGCCATGCAAAGGTGCTGCCGATAGCGCCAGGCCCAAGTATCGCAATGTTCATGGGGAGAGAGTACCTGTCGGCATTGGCTTCGGGAATGCATACCTATGCAGAACGGATATGCGCATTTGCAAAGCGCGACCGTAGCTTGCCGCTGCATCAGGTGAGCGGGCGTTTGAATTCGCCGCCCATGATCCACTTCCGGGAACGTGGCTCGCAACTTCCTGGGGTCTTGCACTGGAGGCTTCCGACGGTGTGCTGCGGATGTACGAGATCACGACGATCAGTTGTCGGCCGTACCTTGAGGTCCCCTACTCAGGGTCAGAAATCCCCGACCTTGGCGCGAGCGCCGAGCTGGACGACGGCGACTTAGTGGTCCGAGTGGGGGCGACCGAAGAAATCAGGGCTACTGCGATCGATACCTTACCCAGCACTTGCGACGATGGTGGCACGATGGACAGCGAAGATCCGCAGCGATGAGTCGTTCGGGGGCTTCCTCGCCGCCGTTGTCGGGGTTGACGCTTGAGGATCCACCACTGCCTGATTCCGCGATTCCTGTGTCTCCGCTGTCTCCTCCGTCGAGGTCTTCCTGCTGGTCTCCGTCTCCGTCTCCGTCCCCGGGAACGTGTGAGATGAACGACGCATCGCTCTCGGCCTCGTCCGGCAGTTTCTCGTCGCGACCGCAGCCGAAGGTGACCAAAGCGAGGCAACTGACCGTCAAGGAGCGCGAAAATGAACAGGCGCGGATCGTCATGCTGGGCACATAGCGAGACTTGTGCCCAGCTGTATTTGGCTCAATGCGCGCAAGACCTCCCCGATACCTCCGGTACATGCGGGACCAGATTGTGCCACGCGTGGCCCATGCGGCGGTCGCTCTTGCGCCTGACGGAACCTTTCACGGTCCGAGATGTCGAACATAGTGTGGCTCATTGTTCTCTGTTGAAGCAGGCGCAACCCGCGCTGTTTCTCCTGTTGATCTTGCTCTGCGCCACATCGTGCGACCTTGGACTGGGTCCTGATTCTGAGTCGCGCTCCTCCAAAGCTGCTGGCGGCACCAGTTCGTCTCAAGCCCACAGTACCGCTGAGCATCCCTCGACCGAGGTCGAAGAGTCGAGTCCTCCGCAGAATCAGTCGCTGGACCTCGACTCTCTATCGGCCCTGGAGGTGCTTTCCGGACCATTCGCCGGTGTCGTCGGCACGAGGTGCGGGATTGGTGGTCACGACCCCCGAGAATGGCGAGCCGTTTACGAGCTCGTCGACGCCTGTGATGTCGACGCTCTCAGTGACGTCGCAACGTCCGCATCGACGCGGGAGGGCCGTGTTCTCGGGCTAACTGGCCTCTATCGCCTGGGCATGCTCGATGCGGCCGGCGTACGTGAGCACCTTGCTCGCTTGGATGGTCAGGTACGCACTTGCGCGGGATGTCGGAACAGCCGTGTCCCCGCTGCTTCACTGATTGAGTTCGTGCTCAATGCACCGCCCCCGGCGCAGAGACGGCAGCTTTGTTCGTGCATTCGGAATTGAGGAAGATCACTGCCCAACAAGCCTTGGAGCGACAGAGTGACATTTCAGAACTCAGCGTGTTGCCCGCAGACGTTACCGTATCATTATGTTTCTCAACTTTGACCGTACCTGGCTCCATTGCGCTTGTGCTTGCCCGAAGATTTTCAACGTGAAAGCATCAGTCCATGAGCTTAAAAACATCGGCTTGGATTGCGCTCCGACAGAGCTGGGGCGGGCGAATGTTTGTTGCTAGCCTTCTGTTCTTGGTGCTCCTCATGCCACGAACCGCTCGTGCTGAATCCGAGACAGAGGCTGTGAATTCGTCGTACAAAGGCATGCCCGCCTGGAAACTCGAAGCCGCGCTACAGGAGCGACCTTTGAGTGAACCAATTACGGTCATGATCATTGGGGGCATCCCGGTTGTGGTTGGAGTGGCCGCGATCCTGCTTGGTACGTTTGCCTCGGCGGCGTGCAGCGTAAGCGATAGCTTTGAGTCGGAAGTAGACGACGAGGAAGCTACTTTCAGTAACTGCGCGGGAGATCCGGAGCGACGCCCCTTCTTTGTGGTCGGCGGAATATCAGCGGGGGCTGGGGCACTCATACTGGGCGCAGGTGGACTTTGGCTGGGTTTGCGTCTCAAGGAACGACGCGAGATTCAACACGCACTTGAAGCGCAGAAGTCCAGCTACCTAACGGATAAGTATCTTGGTGTTGGACCAACCATGGAGCGTGGCGCTCCCGGCCTTGCCTTGAGACTCACATTCTAAGGGCTCGGCCCGACCATTAGGGAATCGCTCACTTCGGTGTTTCGCAGCCGTGGTCTTTATTGCAAACGCGCACCTAACTGGGTTGCGCCTCAAAGGACCTCGCGTGTTGTTCGCCCTCTCGCGTCCAGGTATAGCGTTGCCATGCCCAAGCTGTTTTCCGAATATCAAATCAAGGGTGTGTCGCTCAGAAACCGCATCGTCGTCTCGCCGATGTGCCAGTATTCGGCGGAGGAAGGAGTGCCCAACGATTGGCACCTGGTTCATTTGGGCGCTCGCGCGATTGGTGGAGCTGCCCTGGTGATCGCGGAGGCGACGGCGGTCGCGCCCGAGGGGCGCATCTCTCCCGGTTGCACGGGGCTTTGGAACGACGCGCAGGCCCAGGCGTGGGCGCCGATCGTGAAGTTCGTCAAAGGCCAAGGCGCGGTGCCTGGGATACAAATCGCGCACGCCGGTCGCAAAGCATCTGCCAACCGTCCGTGGGAAGGGGACGATCACATTCCACCGAGCGACCCACGAGCCTGGACCCCGGTGGGCCCATCGCCCGTCGCCTTCGGCGGTGGCCTGGCGCGGGTCCCGCACGAGCTGACAAAGGCTGAAATAGCGCGCGTGCAGAGTGATTTCGTAGCGGCCGCCCAGCGCGCGCTCGCAGCCGGATTCGAGTGGCTGGAGCTGCACTTCGCCCATGGCTACTTGGCGCAAAGCTTCTTCTCGCCCATCGCGAACCAGCGCAGCGACGAATACGGCGGAAGCTTTGAAAACCGCTCGCGGTTTCTCATCGACACCCTGAAAGCCGTGCGCGCTATCTGGCCGGAAAGCTTACCGCTGGCGATCCGGCTCGGCGTGAGCGACTTCACCCAAGCCAGCCAGCCCCTCGAAGAATCCATCCAGCTCGTGCAAGACTTCAAGCAGCATGGGCTCGATTTGATCGATGTGAGCCTGGGTTTCAACTCGCCCGACGTGTCGGGCGTGCCGTGGGGTCCGGGCTTTATGGTGCCCATCGCCCAGCGCATCAAAACGGAGACCGCTCTTCCGACTGCCGTGGGCTGGTTCATCCAAGAGCCGGAGCAGGCCGAGGCCGTCATCGTCAATGAGCAGGCGGACCTCGTGGTGCTTGCGCGACAGGAGCTGGACGATCCGCATTTTCCCTACCACGCGGCGAAGGCACTCGGAGTGGTCGAGCCACAGAAGGTGCTCCCTTCCCAGTATGCTCACTGGCTGAAGCGCAGGTGAATGCGGAAAGCTGCAGCGCTGAGCTAACTACTCGGCTTCATGGGTCACTCTCGTAAGGACGCAGTTGGGTGATCCCATAGCCCTTGAAATCATCGGAGAAATCTGTGCCGTGGCCATTCAAGACTCCGTGGCCACCGTGCCAGATCGCATCGGTATAACCCATCCCGTACTTGGACGGAAAAGCCAATGGTCGCTGTAACTCTCCTGCAATGCGCGCGTTCAACAATCGACGAATGCCGTCGATACTCTTTTCGACCGTAGGTAGTGCACTTGCGTCCAGCCGATCACTGGCAATATGAATGATGATGGTCTGATCCACATGACGGTCGGCGCTCTTCAAAAGGTTGCCATTCTCAACGAAGATCAGAACTTCTGGTTCAAGGCCGCGCGTCGTATGGCACTTGTTGCGAGATGGGAATGCTATCTCCGCGTCCGAGAACAG
>Ga0315912_10006887_pt1 | contig 10083 bp, 10 predicted proteins | sample VfabasoilMG_FD_204469 | JGI IMG/M metagenome (GOLD analysis project Ga0315912, IMG submission 204469) | Garden soil microbial communities collected in Santa Monica, California, United States - V. faba soil | ecosystem: Environmental > Terrestrial > Soil > Garden | place: USA: California... | reverse complement strand
CAGCGGGGAGCAATTTTTCAGCCGCGCGCTCGCGCTCCGCGATTGTGCGCGCAACCCGCGAAACGCTCTCACTCTTACTTGTAAGGGTTCTGCACCTCGGGCGCCGCGTGGCGGCGCTGCAAATTGAGCAGCGCTTGCTCGAGTGTCGCCCGCGAAAAGGGCAGAGCTGCCAGCGCTGTCTCCTCTCGCTTCATCGCCCTCTCTATGCCCGCGCGCGCCTCCCGCGATTTCTCGACCCACGCCGAGTGCTCACCCGTGCGCTCCGCCATCGACAGGGTGTGCTCGATCATCTTCAAAGCCTTCTCGAGCAAGATTGCGTAACGAAGTCGCATCGCTCCCTCGAACAACTGGCGTTTCTCCAGCGTGTCAGCGCTCGCGGGCGGTGTGACGCGCATTAGATCCTCGTGGAGCCGTTCGTAGAGCTCGCCCACGCGAAAGCCAGCCATGGCCGACCAGTGCGCGTCGTAAGCTCGCATGGAGTCGGAGTAGGCGCTCTCGGCGTCGAGCAACAGCTGACAACGTTGCTCCAGCGCCACGCCGAAGTCTTTGGGCAGCGGCTGAAACACGATGCGTTCAGCGCGCCGACGCCGGAGCTCGCCGAGCGCATAGTAGAGCGCCGACAAGTCACGCGAGACGCGACCCGCCGCGTCGAGCTGATGCGCGTCGATCACGGCGCGTCCCTTTTCGATGAAGGTGTGAGCCGCCTGCTCGTCGTCTTGATCGAGCCGCGCGAGCGCGCTCCCGCCATAGAGAACCACGTATTCGAAGGGTCCGAGTTCGGGCTTCTCTGCGAGCACGTGCTCGGCGATGTCGCCCGCCTCGCGAAATTTCTCGAGGTGCGTGAGCAAGCGCGTGGCGCGCACCAGCGCGGCAGTGCGTAGCTCGCTCTTGGGAAATCGCCGCGCGAGCTCTCGGTAGTTGACGGCAGACTCGGCGAACGCGCCGGCCTCGTCTTGCTCCGACGCCGCTTGAAACAAGGCGTCGTCCGCGAGCTCACCCTGCGGATCCAGCGCCAGCACTCGCGCGAACTCGCGTGCGGCTTCTGCGTGCTCGCCGCGTCGCGCTAGCTAGCTTGCGTGCGCGTAGAGCTCGGGAATGCTGCTGGCGCTCTCCGCTGTTACGATCGTGCGCGGCACCTCCACCTGCTCGCTCTGGCGAGGTTCGCGCGCGCCGTCAGCGCTCGCAGCTCGACCGCAAGCACAGAGCCAGTACGACACCAAGTAGACCCGCGAGCGCGCACGAAACCTGCCGATCGAAAATCCGAGCATTCGGCAAAATGGTTCCACGAACCCGACGGCTGAGCCCTACTTTTCTAAATCCCCTGCATTTTTGCCACTTTTCGGAGCGAAACCGCTGGTGTCAGGGACGCGCGATCGACTCGCTGCGACCACCGCAGAAGCCGCGTGTCTCGAAGTGTGTCTCTGAACACAAGAATCCGTGGCGAAACTCGCCCCGCGCTGTTCAGCGTGTTTCCAATCGAAAACCAAGCGTTGCGAGCGGACGCCCTTAGGCTCGCGAACTCGAATGGAAAATCCGTCATCGAGCACGCGACAGGAAATTGTCGCCGCCCTCGTCGGGTTTCGCTGCTCGGGAAACTTCCAGGAAAACTCGAGTGGGCTCGAAACGAACAAATATGCATCGCACTGCACGTGCACTATTGACGTAGCGAGTGAGAGGCTTAGTGTACACACAGTGCTGAGGGCTCTTCCCCGAACAACTTCACGAATCACAGGGGACTCGTGAGCGTTGCTGCGCGGATTCGGCTCGCGTAAGGAGGTAATGCAAAGATGAATGCTGTCGTGACGGATCGCATCCGGGAGCTCGAGCTTTTGCATCGCAACCTCGACCAGGCGGTGACACGCCTCGGCCGGCGTGCTTTCCTCACGCCAGGGGAACAACAAGAGTTCGCCCAACTAAAGAAACAGAAGTTGATGACGAAAGATCAGTTGATGGCGCTCAAGCGCTGAATCATTTCCTGCAATCCTGTTGACGCGAACGAAAAGAGAGCGCCGAGTCGTCTAGAGGCTCGACGCTCTCTGTTTTTTGTCGACCTGCTGGCTCGCGCCGCACGAGCGGCGCGCTCGACTACGACGCCGGAGATGGCGGTGGCGGAGCAGGCGGCAACGGGGCAGGCGGCACGCCGGCGTCCGCGGGCGGCTTGCCAGCATCCGCCGGCGGCTTGTCGGCTTCAGCAGGCTTGTCGGTGGGCTCTTCCGCCTTTCCGCCGCCGTAGACTTCCTTGTTGAGCTCGTCGAGTGACTTGGTGAGACGTTCCTGCCACTCCGGGTTCAGGCCGCCCGGATGCTCTTGCTCGATGGCCTTTGCGATGGCGAGCCAGTGCCGCGCATCGGGGCGAAAGCCGAGCCGATAGTCGGTCATGCCGCGCAAGTACGCGTAGCGCGCTTGGTCGTTGAAGCTGAGTGAATCGGTGTCGCTCTCGAGCAGCCGCCAAATCGCCAGGGCGTGCTCGTATTGGTTCTCTTCGTAGAGACGCTGCCCGCGGTTCAAATCTTCGCGGTATGTCGCGCAGCTAACCAGGATAGCCATCGCAACGGTCGACCACAGGGCCCGAGCTCGCATTGGCGGGCAGGCTAACGTGACCTCGCTCGGTCAAGCAAGCTCTGCCCCGCGAAAGCGCGGCAAAACGGGCAGAGAGCAACGCAAACAAGGGGCCCCCGGGCGCGGCAGCGGACCCGCTCACGGCGCATAGGGGAACCGAGCGACGGGCAGCGCCTGTTTGCGCGCACGTTCCGGTGCCGGGGGCACGGGACTTGCTGAGGCGTCGAGCTCGAGCGCCTCGCTCAGTTCGCCGACCCTCGCTTCGTCGAGACCAGCGTGAGCGCGACCATCGCGAGCGGCGCGCAAGCGGCGTCGCGGACGCTGACGCTTGGCTCCTGTCGCGCGAAGCGCCGGCGCTCGAGCAGCGCGAGCGAGCGTGACATGAGGTCCGGCGTGAACTCTTCGGCGTCTTCGTGGTGCCAGCGAACGTAGTTCACGCCGCGGCACGCTTCACCATAAGCCCGCGTGAGTCCCGTGTACGCACGACAACGCATCTCGGCAGGCTCCCACGCGAGCGGCCCCGTTGCGTGGGGGTCGGACAAACGGGAAAAGATTGCGTTCGCGAGCTCTTCGGCCCGCAGCAGGTCGTCGAGAGTGACCGAAACTCGGTCCTTCACCTTGGGATAGATGGCGGTCAGCGCGGCGCGGATGAGAAGCAGATCGCAAGCCACGAATTCATAGCGAATCCCTCCGTCGAGATCGTTGAACCGCTGCTTGTCCAGGAGCTTGTCCTCGATGAGCGTGTCGCAGTCCGTAGCCAGCCGAACGCGCAGCACCGCCGCCTGCTCGACGAGCGCTGGCAGCGACCCCTCCGGCTCGGGATTCTCTCGATAGGCGCGATCCGCATAGAGAGCGGCTTTTGCGTAGCGCTCGATGTTGTCGACGCGATCGATCCGATACAGATCGCCGAACCCACCGAGCTCCGCGCGGAGGGATTGGATCTTGGGAATTGCCGCCAGCGCCACGGAAGCGACCTCCACGACGTTCTGGTCGACCCACGCGACGTCCTGCACGGGGATCTCACGGAGCTCGGGCAAGACGGCCTCGTAGGCGCTTTGAAGCTCCGCCCTCGTGTCGTCATCGATGAAGCCGCTGTCGTCGATCAAAGGAGACTCCTTGCCTTGCAGGCGGCTGCCTGTGCGCACAAGAAGGTATCACGAACTCGGACTCTGCTGTCATCCGTTCAGCGTCGAACGACGAGAAGCGCCATTTCACGACCTTCACTCGATCGTTACGCCGAACTGCAGCTCCTCACAGCTGTAAGATCGGACTCGAATGGGGGCTTCCAGCGTGATCTCTGCAACTCCCCCCAAACTCCTCACGCTGAAGTGATGAACCTCTGCGCAGGGTGGATGCTGGCAAAACACCTCCACCAAGGTCAGGCCCGGCAAAATCTGGAAGGGAGCTAGCCCGGAGTTTGCGTCGAGCGAGGCGACCTCCACGGCTGAGGGCGATGCAGCCGAGTTGCGGACGATCAGGTTGATGGAGACAATTTCTCCGTTGGTGCGAACCGATACGGACTTTTCGATCCCTTCGGTGCCAACGCTGAGCTCGATCGGCGGCCCGTCCCACTCTTCGAATTTTTCGTGGCAAGTGCACGCGGGCGCCAGCAACGCAGCCGCCAACGCTCCGATTGCGCGCCTCAGCCACCCGGCTCCCATGGCCGTCAGGCTAGCAGCTTGGGTGCCCGCGAGCTACGCGGCGCGACGTCGATAGAGCAAGCGATGGATGGGCAAGCCGTCTTCGATGGCGCGGCGCTCGCGCGGACTGCGGGCCAAAAACGGATTTTCTTCGATGTGTGGCGTGGCGCCGAATGGCTCGAAACCGGGGTGTTCGGCGAACAGCGCGGCGAACCCTTCCGCGCGTTCGACCACGTCGGTTTGCAAGAAGACTTGCCCGCCAGGCCGCACTGTTCGAAAAAGCTGTTCGAGGATGGACGCACCCATCACCAGTCGCTTCGCGTGTCGCTTCTTCCACCAGGGATCGGGGAAGTGAACGAACACGGTCTCGAGACACGCATCGGGAAAGCGCGCGACGGCCGGCCGCGCATCTTCGGCAAACACGCGCGCGCGCGCCGAGAGGCCTTGCTGCGCCAGGCGACGGTCGACCAAGGTCGCCCACTTGAGGCGAATCTCGAGGCCCACGATGCAAACGCCGGGGTCGGCTTGCAGTCGTTCGAAGATGAAGCCGCCGCGACCCGGTCCAATCTCGAGCTCGATGGGGCGGCCCGCACTCTGCACGAGCGTGCGCGGGTCGAGCGATTCTCCTTCGGGCAAGCGAGGGGCGTCGGCATAAGGATGGTGCTTCATGGCCAAGGCTGAGTCGGGGGGGCTCGGGGCGCGCCTTGTAGCACTGGTCGGCCGAGCGCGCCGAAGCTCCGCGGTCAGGGCGTGGCCAATAGCGCTCGCCACCGCTTTGCTCGCGTGGCTTTCGCTGCGGAACGTGCTCGAGAAAACCGGGGGCGTACCGGCGGTTCCGCTCGACGACGCCTACATCCATTTCCAGTACGCGCGCTGGTTCGCGGCCGGAAAGCCCCTGGTCTACTCCCCTGGTTGCGGACCCGTCGGCGGCGCTACGAGCCTTTTGTGGCCGCTGCTCTTGGCCCCAGGCTACGCGCTCGGGCTGCGCGAACACGCCATGGTCTGGCAGGCCTGGGCGCTCGGCTTTCTGGCGCTCGGGCTGTTGGCTCACGAAGCGCAACGAGCGACACGGGGTTTGGCGAGCCCGGTGGGCGCGGCCGGCGCAGCGGTGCTCGTGCTCGCGTTTGGCGCGAACACCTGGTTCGCGGCGAGCGGGATGGAGGTGGTGCCGCTCGCCTGGTTGATGCTGCGCAGCGTGCGTCGCGCTGCGGAGTGGTGTGAAGGCGCAGGTGCAGGTGCTGCCGAACGCTCACGCTTCCGGGAGCTCTGCGTGCTCGGCTTGCTGGCGCCGTTGCTGCGACCAGAAGGCGCGCTCGCGAGCGTGCTGGTGGCGACCGCCCTTTTGCTGGTGCCGCGCGGCAGGCTGCGTTTGCTCGCGGTGCTGCCGCTGCTCGGGGTAGCGCTGCCGCCGCTCTCGAATTTCTTGCTCACCCACGATTTCGCGTCGACTACCGCACGCTCGAAGTGGCTCCCGTTGAGCCCATACGCGAGCGTCGCCTCCCTGCGAGCTGCGTTCGAAAGCTACTTTCTGACGCTCACCACCACGCTCCTGAACGGTGAGATCTGGAGCTCTCTATTTTTGCCCAAGGGCAGCGCGCCCATCGCACTGGCCTCGCTGTTCGCCCTGCCCATCGTGGGCGTGCGTCGCGGACGGCGTCACCGTGCCTTCTTGCTCCTCGCGCTGGGCCTCGGCATCTTGATCCCGGGCAGCTACGATTGTCCGCTCTGCAATCGCTTGCGCTACTTGTGGCCGTTTTTTCCGGCTTGGTTCGTGGGCGCCGCAGCGCTGTGCGGGCTCATCGCCGAAGAGTGGTCGCGACGCATGTCCGACATCCCGGCCTTGGAGCACATGGCAGTCGGCGTGCTCGCAGGCGCCCTGCTCGGTTATCTGCCGTTCGCGATCGACGATTTGGGCGCGAGCTCCGCCGCCATTTACAAGCAGCAGGTGTCACTCGGGCTGTGGGCGCGACACGCCTTGCCAGAGAACGCCCGCATCGGCGTGAACGACACCGGCGCCATCACGTACTTCTCGGGCAAGACTACCTTCGACGTGGTGGGGCTCACCACGGCAGGCGAAGCGCGTTACTGGACCGCTGGCCCCGGCTCGCGCTTCGAGCACTATGAGCGCCTGGGCAAGGCGCGGCTGCCCACGCACTTCATCGTGTACCCCGAATGGTTCGCGCTCGACGACCTGTTCGGCCGCGAGCTCACCGAGCGCTATGTGCCGAGCGCGACGATCCTGGGCGGACCGCGCATGGTCGCCTACGAGGCGGACTATGCGTTGCTCGGCTCGGCGGAGGCGCCCGCGCTCGGCGACGACAGCACTTACTCGGCGCTCGACCGCTTGGACGTCGCCGACCTGGAAAGCGAACGCGAACACGACTATCGGCTCTTTGCTGGGACCCAGCGTCAAAACTACCTGGCGCGCGCAGGCGAGCGGCTCGACGGCGCGCGCTCCGAGCGACGTCTCGACCAGTTCTCGTTGCGCGTCGCGCCGCGGGGGGCGCTGGTGCTGCGGCTCGCGGCCGACACGCCGACGAAGCTCTCCGTGCGCGTGGGCACACGCACTCTGAGCGTCGCGCTGCCGGCGTCGGGCTGGCACGAGGCGCTGCTGGAGCTGCCGTCCGAGCTCGCTGCGGGCCGGCAGCCGATCTCGGTCCAGAGCGACGGCGCGCCCTTCACCAGCCTGCACTATTTCTCCCTCGCCCCGCGCGAGTGACGCGCCTCACGCCGAGGGGTGCGCGGCCGCGCGCGAGCCCTGGCCCCAGGGGGCGCGCGGCTGCTATACCCAGCTGGATGCGCAAGCGGCCTCTCGGCAAAACGTCTCTCGAGGTGAGTGAGCTCGCCCTCGGCACCTGGGGCCTCTCGGGCGATGGCTATGGGCCGGTCGCCGAAGCCGAACAAGACCGCGTGATCGAGCGGGCGCTCGCCATGGGTATCACCCTGTTCGAGACGGCCGACTGCTACGGGGGCGGCAGCATGGAGCAGCGCCTGGGCCAGCGCTTGCCGAAGGACTCGAGCTGCTTCGTGGTGACCAAGCTCGGTACGCGCCGCGACCCGAGCTTGCCGCGCAAAGACTTCTCGGTCGGGTACTTGAAAGAGGCGTTCGCGCGCTCGCAAGAGCGGCTGGGGCGCGACGTCGTCGACTGCGTGCTGCTCCACAACCCGTCGCGCCTCGCGTTCGAAGACGCCTTGCTCGGCGAGTTCATGACCGAGCTCAAGCGCGACGGCAAAGTGCGTACGTGGGGTGCCAGCGTCGGCACGGGCGAGGCCGGACGCGCGGCCATCCAAGCCGGCGCCGAAGTCATCGAGCTTGCGTACAACGTGCTGCACACTCAGGAGTACGCCGAGCTCGAGCTCGAGCTCCGTGAAAAGCAGATCGGACTGCTCGGTCGCTCGGTGCTCGCCCACGGCCTGTTGTGCGGGCTCTGGCCGCCGGACAGACAGTTCCCCTCTTTCGATCACCGCGCCGAACGCTGGAACACGGACGAATTGCGCCGTCGCATCACGCAGCTGAATGCCCTGCGCACCGTGCTCTCGCAAAGCTTGCCGTCGCTGCGCTCAATCGCGCTTCGCTTCGCGCTCTCGAGCGAAGTCATCAGCTCCGCCGTGCTCGGCCCGCGCAACTCGCTGCAGCTCGACCAACTCGTGCGCGAAGCCGGCAAGGCTCCGCCGTACATCGAGCCCTACGTCCTTTCGGATCTGCGCCAGCGACTCATCACCGTCGGGGTCTACCTGTGACACCCGAAGAGGTCGCCACGCTGGTTGGAATCGCAGCCGAGGCCGCCGAGGTCGTCTTTCGCGTCTATCAGACCCCGTTCCAAGTCGACTACAAGGGTCCACGCGATCCCGTCACCGAGGCCGACCGCGCCGCCAACACGCTGATCTGCGAGCGCCTTCGGACCGCCTTCCCCGACATCCCGATCGTGGCCGAAGAAAGCGCGCCCGAAACGTTCGCCGACTTTCGCAATTTCGAGCGCATCTTCTTCGTCGACCCCGTCGACGGCACCCGTGAATTCGTCCAAAAGAACGGCGAATTCGTGGTCATGATCGGCGTCGTCGAAGGCGACGTCGCCACCGCCTCCGTCATCCACGCCCCCGCCACCGGCACAGCGTGGGTGGGCCTCGAGGGTCACGGCGCCTTCCGCATGAGCCCGAACGAAGGCCGCACGCCCATCCGCGTCTCCGACTGTCGGGAGCTCTCCCAGGCCCGCGCGGTCGTCTCCCGCTCCCGCAGGAGCCCTACCTTCGAGCGTGCCCTGGGAGATCTCGGCGTTGGCTCCGTCATCCTGCAGGGCAGCGCCGGGCTCAAAGGAGCCCGCGTCGCCGAGGCCTCTGCCGATACCTACGTGGCCCCCTTCCACGCAGGCCAACGCTGGGACGTGTGCGCCTGCGACGCCCTCGTCCGCGCCGCGGGTGGCCGTGTCACCGACGCTTTCGGAGCTCCCATCGACTACCGCGCTCCCACCCTCGCCCAAGACACAGGCGTCGTCGTGTCCAACGGCCACGTCCATCAAGCCCTGCTCGACCGCCTCGCCGCTTTCCGCGCCAGCATCGGCCGCTGACCCGTCCGCGGCGACGAAGCGCGCCGCGACGCTGCTAGACTCTTTTCATGCGAGCCAGCGCGGACGTGGTGGTGATCGGAGGCGGCATCATGGGCCTTTCGCTCGCCTACAACCTGGCTTCACTCGATCCGGGACGCGCGATCACCGTGCTCGAGTCCTCGTACTTGTGCAGCGGGGCGAGCGGGCGCAATGGCGGGGGCGTGCGCGCACAATGGGCGAACGAGCTCTCGGTTCGGCTGATGCAAGAGAGTCTCGTGGAATTTCGCGGGTTCGCGCGCAAGCATCGGATCAATACGTGGTTCCGTCAGGGCGGCTATTTGTTCTTGGCCCGCGACGCGCAGAAGGCGAAAGAGCTCGAACGCAGCGTTGCGGTGCAACGAAGTGCAGGTCTCGCAACGCAGCTGTTGAAGTCCGAGCAAGTGAAGGAGATCGCGCCCGAGGTGTCGAGCGAAGGCGTGGTCGTAGCAAGCTACAATGGCAGCGACGCCGTGGTGTTTCCCTGGCCCTTCGTGTGGGGTTACGCCGAGGGGGCACGCAGGCTGGGTGTCGAAATCGAGACCTTCACCAAGGTGATCGGCATCGACGTCACGCAGGGTCGAGTCAGCTCGGTGCACACCGAGCGCGGCAGCATCGCGACGTCTGCGGTGGTCGTGGCGTGCGGCGCGCTCAGCCCGCAAGTCGCGCGAATGGCGGGCGTCGAGCTCCCAACGCACCCGCATCGCCACGAAATTTGCTCGACCGAACCGCTGAAGCCATTCCTCACGCCGCTGGTCGCGGATCTCACCAGCGGCCTGTACTTCTCACAATCGACGCGTGGCGAAATCGTGGGTGGGATCGGCGATTCGCGCGCCCCCACCGACGCACGCCAGGACTCGTCAGCCCGATTCCTTGCGCTCTATGCTCGGGCTCTCGTGGCGCGCTGCCCACGCTTGGCCGCCGTCGGCGTTCTCCGACAATGGGCGGGTTTGTACGACATTTCCCCCGATCAGGGTCCAATCCTTGGCGCGGTGGACTCACCCAATGGGCTCTACCTAGCAAGCGGTTTCATGGGGCACGGCTTCATGATGGCGCCCGTCGTGGGCAAACGACTGGCGGCGCTGATCGCCAAAGGAACGTCGAGCGCAGAACTCGAAGCCTGGAAGTTGAGTCGCTTTCGTGAAGGCCGCGCACTCCCACCCGACATGATCATTGGGTAGCAGGATTGTGAAGGCCGGTCCTCCGGTCGTGGCGCGTCATGCTGACGCGATGCAGCAGCTTTATCGCATTCGTTGACAGCGAGGAGTGGGGCAGCTTACGTTCCGCTGCGGCGGGAAATCTCA
>Ga0315912_10006886_pt1 | contig 10084 bp, 8 predicted proteins | sample VfabasoilMG_FD_204469 | JGI IMG/M metagenome (GOLD analysis project Ga0315912, IMG submission 204469) | Garden soil microbial communities collected in Santa Monica, California, United States - V. faba soil | ecosystem: Environmental > Terrestrial > Soil > Garden | place: USA: California... | reverse complement strand
CGTTCGGAATCAGGTATTCGTCGAAGGCCGATGCGAAATCGTACTTGGGCGCGAACCCCCAATCACGTCGTGCGGCGCTGTCATCGACATCTTCCGGCCATGAATCGACGATGCTCTGGCGCTTCTCGTCGGTTCCCCATTGCACAGCCGCACCAGGGAACGCAGCGACGACGGCATCGTGGATCTGCTGCGCGGTTGGACTGAAGGCCGTGAGGTTGTAGGCGGTCCGCGTGAGATCTTCGCGCGGTGCTTTCGCCAGATCGAGCAACGCCGCGATCGCATCAGGCATCGCCATGAACGGAATCCGTGTGTCCGGACGCACGAAGCACGTGTATGGCTCGTGCCGCGCCGCGGCATGAATCATCTCGGGCGCGTAATCAGACGTCCCACCCGAGGGCATCGTCACCGCGGAGATCAAGCCCGGGAAGCGAACACACCGGAAGTCGACACGACCCATCGCATGCGCCGCGAGCTGCTTGTAGAACCTCGCGTAGTAGCGCCCGAGATGCTCGCAGTACAGCTTGTTGCACCCGTACATCGTCCGCGGAGTATTCCACTCGTCTTCGTGAACGCGTCCGACCTTCGTCTTCGTCGCACGGTCGGGAAGACCATAGGCCGCAACTGACGATGGATAGAGAAACATGACGGTGCGGCCGTGCGACTCCCCTTCGCGTTGTGCGAACTCCAGGAGCGTCAGCGTGCCATCGACGTTGACGTGATGCGCGGCGATAGGTGTGAACTCGGCGCGCGTGGACAGCAGCGCAGCGAGGTGGAAGATTAGATCGACTTCGAACTCCGCCAGCACTCGCTCGAGCAGCGTGCTGTCCGTGATTGAGCCAGTGAACTCGCGTAGCACCAGGCGGTGCAGCGAGGGGTCCAACGGAGCCAGGTCGATCGTCACGATCGGACGCCCGGTCCCCGACAGGCGTGTGATTAGTCCGTGGCCGATCTCTCCGCTTGCACCAGTGACGAGCGTGACGGGCGTGCGCATCTGGAGATCATTGTACCGGGACGTAGAGGCGGGTCTTAGACCCGCCTGGAACGGTGGGCCTGAAGGCCCGCCGCTACGGTAGCCTGCTAACGCAGCTCGGACAACAGCCGCTCGACTTCCTCACGCACGCCCGCCAGGTCTTCGAGCGCGCGCTCGGCGGCCGCCACGGTCGCGACGAGATCGTTGCGATTGGGAACGCTGCCACGCGCGACCTCGGCGGCGAGGTCGCGTGTGGTGGTGGCGCACGCCTCGCCGATTGCGACGGTTTGCGCGTGCGCCTGCAGGATTTTGAGAAACTGCTCGCGTTCCTGACTGGTCAATCACGACACCTTTCGCCCGTTATGCGGACTCGAACGTGCGAATCCTCGCTCGTTGTGACCGCGCATAACGGGCGCGCCGCGCAAAGCGCGGCAGGAGATGCTGTCATCAACTAGTCGAGGCTTCGCCGGATACTCACGGCGGGGCTCGATTAGTTGGGATCTCCGTCAAGCAGGTCGCCTAGCCCGCCGAGGATCGAGCCTCCTTCACGCCGGCTGCCTCCAGCCGCCGGTGCTGCTTTGTAGATGCGATCGGCCATGCGGCTGAACGGCAACGACTGCAGCCACACGCGCCCCGGTCCGGTCAGTGCGGCATAGAACAATCCTTCGCCGCCGAACAGCGCCGTCTTGATCTTGCCGACGTACTGGATGTCGTAGCTGACGGTTGGCTGGAGCGCCACCAGACAGCCGGTATCGACGCGCAGCGTCTGTCCCGGGCCAAGGTCGAGTGGGTGGACGGTACCTCCCGCGTGCACGAAGCACAGGCCATCGCCTTCGAGCTTCTGCATGATGAACCCCTCACCACCGAACAATCCGACGCCGATTCGGCGCTGGAAGGCGATCCCAATCGACACGCCGCGCGCGGCGCAGAGAAAGGAGTCCTTCTGGCAAATGAGCTGACCACCCAGTTGCTTGAGATCCATCGCCAGGATCTTGCCGGGGTATGGCGCCGCAAACGACACCTGCTGCTTGCCACTGCCACCAGCATTGCTGAAGACGGTCATGAACAGGCTCTCACCGGTGATGAGCCGCTTGCCTGCGCCGAGCAGAGCACCCATGACACCGCCGGTCTTCTGCTGCGCGCCATCGCCGAAGACGGTCTCCATCGTAATGCCCGGCGTCATGTACATCATCGAGCCGGCTTCCGCGACCGCACTCTCGCCGGGATCCAGTTCGACTTCGACGAACTGCATTTCACTGCCGACGATCTTGAAATCGATCTCGTGGGCGCGACGCCCAGGCACAATCGGGGGCGGCGCTGCCGGACGGGCGCCGGACGCGCCGGTCAGGTAGGTGGCCAGTTGCGGTACGTCCTTGAGCGGCGTCCAGTTCGTCAGGCCGGGCCCGAAGACGAGCGTGTTTCCATCGATGGTGCCGTTCCGCAGATTCGTCACCACGTCGTCTCGTGACACAGGTCCCACCTGGTGGCCGCCGATGGCCATGAACCACTGGTCGTCAGACATCGCTTCGCTCTCCGTAGGGCGGGTCTTGCTTGCTAGACCCGCCTGATTCGCCGGGTCCACAGAACAGGACCCGGCCTACAAACTACCGTTCGCTCTCCGCATCGATCCGCTTCGCGGCATTCTGTTCCAGCTGCTGCACCGTGCCCGGATCCAGTCCGAGCAGGTGCGCGAGTTTCGCGAGGTAGATACGTTCCGCACCCGTCGGCTGTTCGTCGCCACGAAGGATACCGAATGCCAGGACGTAGAGTGTCCCGCGATGCGTGTCGTCGTTGACGCCTGACACGATCTCGGCGAGCGGTCGCGGTTGCGCCAACTCCTGTTCGACGAGTCGGTCGACGCCGGCAATACGCGCCTGATCGAGAATCGCCGCCCGCTCCTGGTCGCTGACGGAGCCGTCCGCATAGGCGGCCGATATCGCCAGGCGCACAATCTGAAGCGCCTGCTCGCTCACCTGCGGAGACGCGCTGCCGACGAATGGCAACGGCGGCGGCGCTGTCTGCGTTGCATTCGACACCGGCGGTGCACCGACGGGGGCGGCTGCGGGCGCCGCGCCCTGCTGCATCGTCTCGAAGATTCCCCACGCGACTCCGGCAGCGGTCAGCAACACGTTCGGATTGGACAGCAATGAGCCGCCAATCGAGCCGAGCGTTCCGCCAAACGGCCCGCCCCTCTTGCCCAGATATCGCATCGCTCGCTTTGAACGTTTCCGGCGTCCGCCCAGCACGCTCTGCAGGACGCCGTTCAGCAACATCGATTCGTCCAATTCGGTTTCTCCCGTAGAGGGCGGGTCTTCGGACCCGCCTTCGTCCGGCGAGTCTAAAGACTCGCCGCTACAGCTGCCCTACTCGCACTGGCGCCGTCTTCGGCTTCTCCGGCTCCGGCGTGAAGTCTTCTCCAGGGTTGATGAAGCGGTCTGCTTCGAATTTGTATTGTTTGTCGTGCAAATATCTGTAACGTCCATTGAGGGCCAGAAGTTCAGCGTGCGTGCCGCGCTCGACGACCTGGCCCTCCTCGAGCACCAGAATCTGGTCGGCACTGCGAATGGTCGACAACCGATGGGCGATGACGAACGTGGTCCGGCCCGCCCTCAGGTTACGCAGGCCGTCCTGGATCATCTGCTCGCTCTCGGAGTCGAGACTCGACGTTGCTTCGTCCAGAATCAAGATGCGTGGGCTCGCGAGAATCGCCCGGGCAATCGACACGCGCTGACGCTGCCCGCCTGACAGCTTGATGCCGCGCTCCCCGACCACCGTGTCGTAGCCATTGGGGAACTGGCGAATGAACTCGTCGCAGTGCGCGATGCGACACGCGTCGATGATCTCGTCACGAATCGCTCCGGGCCTGGCGTACCCGACGTTCTCCGTGATGGTGCCGTCGAACAGGAAATTTTCCTGCAGCACCGACGCCAGCTGCGCGCGGTAGTCCATCAGCCGCAGCTCGCCGAGGTCGCGTCCGTCGACGATGACTCGACCTTTCGTCGGGCGATTGAACGCCATGACGATGCTGATCAGCGTGCTCTTGCCGGAGCCGCTCGACCCGACGAGCGCAGTCGTGGTTCCAGGTGGCGCGTGGAACGACACACCGCGAAGGACTGGCTGACCCGGGTTGTACTCGAACCAGACATCGTCGAACCGGACGTCGCCGGCAAGCGTATCGACTGGTTCGCGCTGTGCGTCCTCATCGACTTCAGTGGACATGTCGAGGAGCTCGCGGATCCGATCGAGGCCTGCAAACGCCTCGGTGATCTGTGTGCCAATCGAGGCGATTGACACCAGCGGCGCAGCCACCAGACCAATGAAGAAGATGTACATGATCAAGTCGCCGAGCGTCATTTCGCCGGCGATGATCGCGTTACCTCCGAGCCAGATCATGAGCACGCCGACGATGCCGACGATGACGGTGCTGCCGGCCGTGGTGGCCGACACGCCGGTCATCGACTTCGCGATGTTCCTGAACAGGCGATGCGCGCCTTTCGTGAAGACGATCTCTTCACGCTTTTCCGCGGTGTAGGACTTGACGACGCGAATACCGCCCAGCGCTTCGGTCAGCCGGCCGGTCACTTCGGCGTTGATCTTTCCGCGCTCACGGAACAGCGGCCGCAACGTGCGGAACGCGTAGGCCATTCCGCCGCCGAATGCCGCAAGCACCAGGATGGTGATCGTCGTCAGGTGCCAATTCAGCCAGAACAGCACGCCGAGCCCGAGCACGGCCGTGACGAGCCCGCCAACGAGTTGCACCAGACCCGTGCCGACCAGGTTCCTGATGCCCTCGGCATCCGACATGATTCGTGACACCAGTACGCCGGTCTGCGTCGAGTCGAAGTAGCGAATCGGCAGGTGCATCACACGCGCCTGCACACGCTTGCGCATGTCGGTGATGGCCCGCTGCGCGGCCACACCCAGGATTTGCGACAGCGCGAACGAGGTGATCGCCTGAATGATCGTGGCGATGCCCGTCGCGAGCGCAATGAGCGGCAGCAGATCCGTCCTGTTCTTCCCGACCACGTCGTCGATGAGGTACTTGGACGATGCCGGGAGGACGAGGCCTGCCAACCGGCTGACGAGCATCAGGATCAGTCCGGTGATGAGGCGACGACGATGTGCCCAGAGGAGCGCTCGTGCTTCGCGCCAGGCGGCCGAGGCGGACACGCCCTTCTTCTTCGGAGCTTCCACCGTTGATTCTGGAACTGTACTACGCCGAATACGCTCGCCGGTTCCGTGCGCACCGGCTCTCATGTGAGCGGCCATGACATAATCAGCCTTTTAATCTTTCAGAGAGATGACTGACACCAGCACACGCGGCGTCCGGATGAGTGACGCCACCACAAGAGGAATCCGGATCCAGGTACGAAGTGAGTTCATTCCCGACCGCAGTTCCCCACGGGAAGGATCGTATCTGTTCCAGTACCACGTTCGCATCTCGAACAGCGGGTCCGATGTTGCCCAGCTCCTCTCACGCGAGTGGATCATCACCAATGCCGACGGCGAGGTCGAGCGTGTCAAGGGACAGGGAGTCGTCGGCGAGCAGCCCGTGCTGCCGCCCGGTGGGTCATTCGAGTATACGAGCTTCTGCCCGCTGAAAACGCCGGTGGGGGCCATGCAGGGCAGCTATCAGATGGTGACCGCTGACGGCGAACGCTTCGATGCCGTGATCGCACCGTTCACGCTCGCCGTCCCGAATGCCCTCAACTAGGCGCCTGAACTTTGCGCGCCTCGCCGTTCGAACTTCTCGGTTCTCCGTGCTCGGTTCGTGTTCAGGTTCGGCTCAGGGTTAGAACCAGGCTGAACCAGGAACTCCGAAATTCGAACTTCTTGGTTCTTTGTTCTACTTCTTGAAACTGGCGATCGCCTCAGCCTCGTCGTCGTAGCTCTCGAATACGGTCAGCAACTTGGTGAGAACCAAGAGATCCTTCAGCCGTTTGGTGACGTGCAGCAGCTTCAGCTGGCCCTCGAGGTGACGCGTTGTCGCGTAGACCTGCACGAGCTGACCGAGGCCCGCGCTGTCCACGTACGAGACGTTGCCGAGGTCGAGCAGCAGCTTGCGATTCCCCTGCTGAAGCAGGCTCTGGATCTTGTCCTTGATGATGACATCGCTTCCCTTGCTCAAGGTGATGTCGCCGGTGATCTCGACGATCGATACATCACCGACCATTCGCTGTCCGATCTGCATTCGTCCTCCTACGCCTTTCCGCGATAGCGCAGCACCAGCGCCGTCACATCGTCGGCCTGAGCGGCACCCTCTGAGAATTGCTTGACTGCTCCTATGAGGTGTTCCAGCACCACTTCCGGTTTGGCCCCATGGCGGTCGCGCACCACTTCGACGAGCCGATCCCGCCCGAATTCGTCGCCGCCGCGGTTGCGCGCTTCTGTCACGCCGTCGCTGCACACAATCACGAGGTCGCCAGGCTCGAGGCCGACCGTCTCGAACTCGTACGTGGCGATCGTCAACAGCCCGAGAACCGGGCCACCTGTCTCGAGCCATGCGACGCTGTCACGTCTGACGACCAACGGCGGTTCCTGTCCGGCGTTGCAGTAGCTCAAGCGCCCATCCGCGGTCACCGCACCATAAAACATCGTGGCGAAGCGTGCATCGATCGCGCGACGCAAGAGCGCTTTGTTGACGCGCGCCATCGTCTCGGCCGGCTCGCTGCTGACCGGCGCGAGCGCGACAAAGTTACTCTGGACGGCGGCTGCCAGGAGCGCGGCTGGCGGCCCCTTGCCGGCCACGTCGCCCAATGCGAAGCCGAGACCACGTTCGCCAATCTCGAGGTAGTCGTAGAAGTCGCCCCCGATCGTCCGGCACGGGATCGATTCCGCCGCGAGATCGACGTTGCCGACCTCGAAGACTGGATCGGGCAGCATGTTGCGCTGGATCTCGGCGGCGATCTTGAGGTCGCGATCGATGCGCGCCTTCTCGTCGGACTCGGCGTAAAGACGTGCGCTTTCGATCGCCAGCGCGGCCTGCGTCGCGAACGCTTCGAGCGAGGACTGTGTGGACTTGGAGAGCATCGTGCTGCGCTCACGCCCATCGAGATACAGCACGCCGATGACACGCTCATTGCGAGCGATCCCCCCCGACATCGGCGTCACGCGAAGCGGCACGCACAGCACGTGACGGATTCCAACCGCGATCGTGCCGTCGTGCTGGCCCTTGTAGTCGCCTTCCATCAGGTCGCCGACGATGCGGCTTTGGCCAGTCTGGAAGACCTCGCGCGGAATCTTCTCGCTCGTGGTGAAGGTGGTGCCGGGCAGCGTCGTCTTTCCGCGTCCGCGTGCAATCTTCAATTCGAGCTCACCGTCGGCGGCAGCGAGCATCATGAAGCCGCGCTCGGCCTTGGTAACGTCGAGCGCCGAGTCCATCACGAGCGCCAGAATCTCGTCGAGCACCCGGCCGGATCCGAGCGCGCGCAGTCCGTTGAGGATGGCCGCCACGTGACGGAGATCGCCGGCGTCCGACGAGGCCGAATCGAGAAAGCCGGTTGTCTTGGCTCCCTCGGTCATGAAGAGCAACTCGATCGCGTCGGTTCGGCCAAGCCGGATCCGATCGCCGGCCTGCAGGACCCGCTCGGTCACCTGTTCGCCGTTGACGAACGTCCCATAGCGCGACCCGCGGTCACGCAGCGTGTAGCGTCCTTCGTCCAGGGCAATCTCGGCGTGCTCGCGCGACACGTCGGTGCTGACGATCTGCAAATCCGCGGAGGTGCGGCGCCCGATCATGAAAAGCGGTCGGTCGAGCACGACCACTCGTCGTCCTTGCGAGTCAGTAACGTGAAGACGGGCTTCGCTCATGGCTCCAGTGACTCTGCCTAGATGGGTTTTGCCTTCAAGGCGCCGACCTGCAGCAGCAGTCCGGTGAAATCGTACACGCGACGCTCCCGGATGATGAAGCCGTCCTTCAATTCGCACAGCGAGACCAGCATCATGCTAAACGGGCGATCCGTGGGAGGCAGGCCCATGACTCCCCCGCTGTTTGTGCCGTGAATGTGCAGCAGCGACGCCGCCTTGTTCCCGTCGATCACCAGTTGTTCCTGGTCGATCGTCGCGGTACTGAATGCCGTGAAGAAGGTGCGATACACCTCTTCGATCGCCTCGCGGCCCTGGGCCACCCCTCCCGCAAACGGGCTTTCGAGCACCCCGTCCTCCGCGTGCTGGCTTGCCAGCAGAGTCGCATCGAGTTGACGCAACGCTTCTTGCCGCCGCGCGAAGAACGCCACCATCTCGTCTCTGGTCATGGCCGGCCGCCAATCTCGCTAGGGCTGCAGCTTCTTCTGCGCATCCCTGTAGTGCGACGAACGCGACGTGACGAGGCCGTAGGCTTCGCGCATCCGCTGGGGGTCCTTGACCCGCTTCTCGAACAGCTCGCCGGCTCGCCAGGCGGCGTCACGCGTGTTTGCCGGAAACTTCCGCGCGAGATCCAGCCACGCCTGGCCGGCGAGATCGTATCGTCGTAAATCTTCGTACATCTCCCCGAGTCCCGCCAGGGCGGGCTCGACGCCGGCGGCGTCGGGGTACGACTCGACGAGTTGACGATAGCTGACGAGCGATGCCGGAACCGACGTCCCGAGCACATTGTCGACCACGCGAATCCTGGCACGATCCTCGAGCGCGGCGCGACGGAGCAGCGCTTGTACTGCCCACGGCGCGGATCCCGTCATCCCCGGGAGCTCTGTGAACAACTGGCGCGCGGTCTGCTCACGATCGCTGCGCTTCGATTGCAGCACGAGATCAGCGAGCAGAAACGTACCTTCTGCCGCTTCGGGCGTACGTCCATGCCGGCTTCGAAGCTCCACGTACGCCGCCATCGCGTCTTCAGGTCTCCCCTGGCGCTGCAGGATATTGGCGAGAAGCAAATGCGCGCCGGGCGCCGACGCGCTCGACGGACTGGCGGCCAAGCCAGACTTGAGATCGGCAACCGCCTGGTCGTACAGCTTCGCGTCAGCCTTCGCGCGAGCAATTTTGATCGACTCGGCCACCGGATCGCTGACGACCGCCGCCGGAGCCGGTGCCGGAGTGCTGGCCGGCGGTGCCGTCACAGTCGGCGGCGGCGTTGCTGCCCCAGGTGCAGCACGACGGGGCTCGACTCCGGGAGCAGGCGGAGGAATGGTGGGCGGCGCGGGCACGACCGGCGCGGCTGGCGCCGCCGGTTGGGGCGAAGCCGGAACGGCCTCAGTGGTTACGGTAGCGGCCGCATCTCCTGAGACATCCGGGGACGAAGCGACCTGCGCAGGCGTTTCTTCAGATCGATCGCGAGCCTGAAAGAACAGCCACGATGCGGCGACCAGCGCGATGACGCCGAAGAGCCCGACCAGAAGGACCGCCGCGTTGACCCGAGGACGCGCCGGCGTGGCCGCGGCTTCGCCGCTCTTCGCAGACGGCCAATGTGCACCGCTGCGCGCGGGCGATGATGAGTTGTGAGGCAGCGTCCGTGTGGCGCCGGTCGAGCCCGTGCTGCGATCGAGCTTGATCTGCTGCAGATCGGCGCGCAACTCGGTCGCGTTCGCGTAGCGGCGGTCCTTGTCCTTCTCGAGAAGCCTGGCGATGATCCGTTCGAGCGCGACTGGAACGTTGGCGTTGAGCTCGATCGGCGCCGCCGGCTCGCGATTCAAGATCGCGTCGAAGATCACCGCGGACGTACTTCCCTGGAACGTCCGCTGCCCGGTCGTCATCTCATAGAGGACGAGCCCGAACGAAAACAGATCGGACCGCGCGTCGAGATCTTCCCCGCGTGCCTGCTCGGGTGACATGTAGGCGATCGTGCCGAGCGCCACGCCTGCTCTCGTCGACAGCAGCTCCGTGAGCATCTCCGTCTGCGCGTCCGACCGCAACACGTTGCTGCCCGCCTGTCGCGTGTCGGTCGTCTTGGCCAACCCGAAGTCGAGCACCTTCACCTGCTCGCGAGCCGTCACGAAAATGTTGGCCGGCTTGATGTCGCGGTGCAGGATGCCGCGCGCGTGCGCGACATCGAGCGCGTCGCAGATCTGAAGCGCGTAGTCGATGACCTGGTTGATGCCGAGCGGCCGGCGATCGATCCGGTGATCGAGCGTGTGCCCTTCGAGCAGCTCCATCGCGATGAACGGCGCGCCCTCGAACTCG
>Ga0315912_10006885_pt1 | contig 10086 bp, 12 predicted proteins | sample VfabasoilMG_FD_204469 | JGI IMG/M metagenome (GOLD analysis project Ga0315912, IMG submission 204469) | Garden soil microbial communities collected in Santa Monica, California, United States - V. faba soil | ecosystem: Environmental > Terrestrial > Soil > Garden | place: USA: California... | reverse complement strand
CTGCCCCACTACAGCCCCTACAAGGTGGCGGAGAGCTTCGGGGTGCTCGCCGGGCTCTACCCCGGGAGAATCGACCTCGGCATCGGCCGCGCCGCCGGCACCGACCCGATGACGACCCAGGTCCTGCAGCGCGACCGCTCACGCCCGCTGCCCGACGACTTCCCCGAGCAGCTGGCGGAGTTGCTCGGCTACTTCGAGCGCGGCTTTCCCGCCGATCACCCGCTGGCGAGGTTGGCCAAGGCGCTGCCCGGCGAGCCCGAGGTGCCGGAGCCGTGGTTGCTCGGCTCCTCACAGCAGAGCGCTCTCTGGGCCGCTGAACTGGGCCTTCCCTACGCCTTCGCCGACTTCATCAACCCGGGCGGCGCCCCCTATGCCGATGCATACCGGGAGCGCTTCGTCGCCGGCGAGCGTCTCGACGAGCCGCGCCTGGCGGTCGCCGTGCGAGCGATCGTCGCGGAGACGGAGGAGGAGGCGAGGTGGCTCTCGGGCAGCTGGAAAATGGCCTTCGACCTGTTGCGCCGTGGCCGGCCGGTCGCCGTGCCGCCGCCGGAGAAAGCCGCGCGCTACTTCGAGCTGCACGACTACGAGAGCGACGGGCCGCGCAAGCCGCGGCGGCTGGTCGGCACCGCGAACCAGGTCCGGACTGGGATCGAGCAGGCGGTCGAGGAGTACGGCGCGGAGGAGGTGATCGTGGTCACGATCACCCACGACCACGCCGCCCGTCGCCGCTCCTACGAGCTGCTGGCCGCCGAGTTCGCCGACGTGATCGGCGCCGCCGCGAGCGCGTCTAACCTGCCGTCCGCGTGATCGCTGCCCTTCGTCGCCACCCGCTCGCCGGCCTCGCATCCGTCTGCCTCGTCTCGTTGGGCCTGATCCTGCCGGGCGCCTTTGCCGAGGAGCAGGCGGCGCCGGAAGTCGTGCGCAGCGCGCTTGCCCAGACCGACAAGGTCCAGGGTGCGCCGAAGCGGACGATGGTGTTGAGCCGGGTGGTGATCAACCCCGGGGCAAAGCTGGCGCTGCATCACCATTTGGGCACGCAGATCTCGCGGCTCGAGTCCGGTGTGCTCACCTACACGGTCGAACGCGGCTTGGCCGTGGTTCGCGAAGGCGAGGCCGACCAGCAGTCCCGGGTCGTGCGCACGATCGCCGCCGGACAGACCGGCAAGGTCCGGGCCGGGCAGTGGCTGGTCGAGCAGCCCTCCGACATCCACCGCGCCGCGAACCGTGGCACGGAGCCGGTCGTCATCTACCTGTCGACCTTGCTGAAGACCGGCGCGCCGCCCTCGACGCCGGTCGTCCTCGGCGAAGACTGAGCCCACCGGTTCAGAGGCCGAACCTGGCCCGCTCGCCCTCCGGGACCAGGTCTAGGTACTCGGAATGGCCCTGGATGTAGCTGTTGACGAACGGGCAGAAGGGCAGCACCTCGCGCTCGCGCTCGCGCGCGTCGTCGAGTGCGAAGGCAATCAGCTCGCCGGCCAGGCCCCGTCCCTCGAAGCGCTCGCCGATCTCGGTGTGGACGAAGGAGATCCGCCCAGGGCGCTCGCGGTACTGGGCGAAGCCGGCGAGCTCGCCGTCAACCTCGATCTCATAGCGGTGCCGCTCGGCGTTGTTGTGGACCCGTGCCACCGTGACCCTCTAAGATCGCCACTCAGCAAGTTTGGCTCCTTCGAGCCGACCTGCCCGGATAGCTCAGTTGGTAGAGCACTTCCATGGTAAGGAAGGGGTCACGAGTTCGAGTCTCGTTCCGGGCTTCGCGGATTCCCCGCTAAGGCGGGGATGAACCTCGGAACGACGGAGGCGATGCGATGAGCAGCGACATTGAGCAGCTAGGCGATCCGGGCGCGCAAGGGCTCCTCGCCTCACCTCAGCCGATCCGGCTCGCCTACAACGGCAGCGACGGCTTTCCACGTGTCGTGCCGCTCGGTTTTCTCTGGAAGGACGAGCGGATCTACGTCTGCACGGCAACGTCCGCGCCGAAGGTGGCGGCTCTGCGCCAACGGCCCCAGATTGCCGGGGTGATCGACGAGGGCATCTCCTCGAGCGACGCAAAGCAGTTGCTGATCCGCGGAACCGCGGAGGTTGAGATCGTCGACGGCGTCGCGCCCGAGTACTTCGAAGCCGCCGCGAAGGGGGAGAGCGGCATCGACCTCGGGCAGTTCGAAGAGAGGGTCCGCGCGGTCTTCGACCAACAGGCGCGAATCGCGATCACCCCCGAATGGGCGCGGTTCTATGACTTCGGAGCTGGGAGGCTGCCGCCGTTCCTGCACAAACTGGTCGAGGGCCAGCCTGAGCGCACGTAGGTACGCCGACGGTATATAGGCTGCCCGCGTGGACTTCGCCCTCTCCGACGAGCAGAACGACTTCGTCGACGCCATCCGCAACTTCTGCGACCGCGAGTGCGGCACGCAGGACCAGCGCGAGCGGCTCACCGAAGGCTACGTCGAGCGCCACAACTTCGCGATCTACGAGCAGATGGCGGAGCTCGGCTGGCTCGGGGTGACGATCCCCGAGGAGTACGGCGGCTCGGGCGGGTCGATGCTCGACGCCTGCCTGTTCATGGAGGAGACCTCGCGTGGCCTGGCGCCGATCGGCGGCTATGCGACGACGCTGATCGTCGCCGGCGCCACGCAGCGCTTCGGCAGCGAGGAGCAGAAGCGGGAGATCCTCGGCGGGATCTCTGGCGGCGCGGTCGAGGCGATCGCGATGACCGAGCCGGAGGCCGGCTCCGACGTCGGCGCGCTTTCCACCAAGGCCGAGGCGGTCGACGGCGGCTTCGTCCTCAACGGGCAGAAGGTCTTCTGCTCCAACGCCCACATCGCCGACCACGTTCTCGTCGTCGCCCGCACCACCCGCGGCGAGGACAAGCACGCCGGGATGACGATGCTCTGGGTGCCCCAGGGCGCGGACGGCATGGAGGTCATCCCGATCGAGACGATGGGCGGCAGCGAGACCAACCACCTCTACTTCACCGACTGCGCTGTTCCCTCCGACGCGGTCCTCGGCGAGGTCGACCAGGCCTGGACGCAGCTGATGGCCGGCCTCAACGTCGAGCGGCTGATCCTCGCCGCGACGATGCTTGGGATCGCCCAGCGTGCTTTCGACGACGCTCTGCTCTACGTCAAGGAGCGGCGTCAGTTCGGCAAGCCAATTGGCTCTTTCCAGGCGCTACAGCACCGGCTCGCCGACCTTGCCACGGACCTCGAGGCGGCGCGGCTGATGACCCGCTGGGTCGCCACGTTGACCGACGAGGATCCCGACCGGATGCTTCCTCAGCAGGCCTCGATGGTGAAGCTCTTCGTCACCGAGGTTGCGAAACGGACGACGATCGAGGGGATGCAGCTGATGGGCGGCTATGGCTACTCGTCCGAGTACGACATGGAGCGGCTCGTGCGCGCCGCGATGGTCTCGACGATCTACGGCGGCACGTCGGAGATTCAGCGCACGATCATCGCCAAAACCCTCGGCCTGTAGCGCCCCGCCGGGATCCGACAGTGGTCCGCCCAAGGGCGGGTATTTGGCTCTGTGCCTGGCCTGTCCACCGACTTTAGCCCCGAAGGGGTCCCGCGGACGGATGGTCTACGGAAGTTGTCGAACATTTGTGGTGCCATGTGCCCATGAATTTCGCCGGAGAGCAGTGGCGCTGCCGCCCGACTTTCACCCTCGGCCTCGCCCTTGCCGTGCTCGCGCTGGCCTTCCCGGTACCCGGCGCCAGCGCCGCGCCGGCGGTCTCGTCCGCCTCGGTCGTGAGCCCCCCGGTCCTCGCCAGGGCCTCGGCATCGACGGCGATGAGCCTCGAGTTCACAAGCAAGTTCGCCCAGGTCGCTGGGCCGGGCGCTCTGGTCAAGGTGAGGTGCTCCGGTGCCGACGCGCCCAGCTGCGTTGGCACCCTGGCGATCGATGCCCCGGGAGAAACGCCAGAGGCTCCCTACTCGATCGATCGTGGTGAGGAACGGGTCATCGTCGTGCCGCTCGGTGCCCAGCGCGATCTCTTCGACGGGATCGTCTCGCTGAAGACCCGAGTCGTTGCCCAGACGGTGCAGGAAGCGGGCGGTTCGGTGCGCACCGCGCGCGTCCTGCGCTTCAAGTAAACCCGGGCGGCACCAGACCGCTATCCTTGCCTCAGCCTCGCGCCCCGGGCCCCGGGGTTTTTCTTTGTAACGGCATAGTAGGAACGAGGAGACAATGGCTCGCGGAGATGTCCGCATCGCGGTGACCTTGGCTTGCGAAGACTGCAAGCGACGCAATTACCAGACCAACAAGTCCAGGCGAAACTCGCCGGACCGGGTGGAGCTGCGCAAGTTCTGCCGCTGGTGTGGCCATCACACCGCTCACAAGGAGACGCGGTAATTACCGATGGCCAAAACGCGCGCACAGCGAAAGGCCGAGCGCCGGGCTCGGGAAGCTGAAGAGCGCAAACGCTCCGACGGCGGACCCCAGGGCACCGCTCGCGCTCAGCACGACACGCAGGTCCCCGTCTCCGGCGACATCGCCGAGTTCGAGGCGGCCGAGCGTGGCATCGCCGCCGGGGCTCCTGAGGAGCTGATCGAAACCCCGGACGCGCCGAAGCCCTCACGGGCCGATCGTCGCGCTGAAGCGAAAGCTCAGAAAGAAGCGTCGAAGCGCCAGAGCGCCGAGCAGAAGCGCCGCGAGGCTCAGCAGCTCGAAAAGAAACAGAAGCAGGCCAAGGCCGAGCGCGCCCAGCGCGGCGGCGTAATCGGGTTCCTGCTTTCCTGCTGGGCCGAGCTGAAGAAAGTGCAGTGGCCGGATCGCGACACGCTGATCCAGGCAACCGCGGTCACCGTCCTCTTCGTCGCCATCGCTGCCGCCTATCTCGGCGCGCTGGACGCGCTTTTCAGTTATCTCATCAAGCAGATCCTGTAGTCGCGGGATCCCCGAACAAAGGCTTCCGATTTGTATCGCTGGTATGTGATCAACACCTACTCCGGGCACGAGAACAAGGTCAAGCACAACCTTGAGCACCGGGTGCAGACGATGAGTCAGAACCGCAACGTGCGGCAGGTCGTCGTCCCCACCGAGCAGGTCTCGGAGATGAAGGACGGGCAGAAAATCCAGACCGAGAAACGGACGATGCCCGGCTATGTCCTGGTCAACATGGAGATGACCGACGACGCTTGGGGTCTGGTCAAGAACACCCCCGGCGTGACCGGCTTTGTCGGCTCGCGCAACAAGCCGGTGCCGCTCTCCAAACCGGAGGTCGATCGCCTGCTGCACCGGGAGACCGCCGAGCGCCCGCGCACCCAGGCGCAGTTCTCGATCGGCGAATCGGTCAAAGTCATCTCCGGCCCGCTCTCCGACTTCTCCGGCGAGATCGCCGAGATCAACGAGGACGCGGCAAAACTCAAGGTCCTGGTCTCGATCTTCGGTCGTGAGACCCCCGTTGAGGTGGGTTACGACCAGGTCAAGAAGATCTAGGTCGCCAAGACCGCTACGCTGCTCAACCGCTGATGGCCAAAAAAGTCCTCACCCTCATCAAGCTGCAGATCCAGGCAGGCAACGCCAACCCGGCCCCGCCGGTCGGTCCGGCGCTGGGTCAGCACGGCGTCAACATCATGGATTTCTGCAAAGCGTTCAACGCGCAGACCCAGTCCGAAGGCGGCACGATCATCCCGGTCGAAATCACGGTCTACGAGGACCGTTCCTTCACCTTCATCACCAAGACGCCGCCGGCCGCCGTCCTGATCAAGGAGGCGATCCGGATCCCGAAGGGTTCGGGCGAGCCGCACGTCAACAAAGTCGGGACGATCACGCCGGACCAGATCCGCACGATCGCCGAACGCAAGATGCCCGACCTCAATGCCAACGACATCGACGCCGCCTCGAAGATCATCGCCGGCACCGCCCGCTCGATGGGCGTCGACGTCAAATAGGAGATTTCGTGGCCCACGGCAAGCGATACCGCGAGCAGTACGACAAGGTCGACCGCGACAACGCCTACCCCGCGCCGGAGGCGATCGCGCTGGTCAAGGAGACCGCGAGCGCCAAGTTCGACGAGACCGTTGAGGTCCACCTGCTGCTCGGGGTCAACGTCCGCCACGCCGACGAGCAGCTGCGCGGCACCCTGGCGCTGCCACACGGCCTCGGCAAGGACGTCAAGATCGCCGTCTTCGCCCAGGGCCAGCAGGCCCGTGACGCTGAGGCCGCTGGCGCCGATTTCGTCGGTGGCCAGGATCTGGCCGAGAAAGTCCAGGAGGGCTGGACCGACTTCGACGTCGCGATCGCGACCCCGGACATGATGCCCGCCGTCGGTCAGCTTGGCCGCGTGCTCGGCCCGCAGGGCAAGATGCCGAACCCGAAAGTCGGCACCGTCACCGACGACGTCGAGAAGGCCGTGACCGAGGCCAAGGCCGGCAAAGTCGAATACCGCACCGACCGCCAGGCGATCATCCACATGGCGATCGGCAAGGCCAGCTTCGACGAGGACAAGCTGCTCGACAACTACACCGCGGTGCTGGACGAGATCGTCCGCGCCAAGCCCGCTTCGGCGAAGGGCAAATACATCGTCTCCTGCACGCTCTCGAGCACGATGGGCCCCGGCGTCAGGGTTGACACCGCAAAGTCCGCGGAGCGCGAGCTCGCGACCGTCGGCGCGGGGGAGACCGCAGAGGAGCCGGCGACCGCCTAGACTGCGTCGTCGCTCACCCGAGACCACCGGCGGGATAAACCCGTAAGTCCGGTGCAGGTAAGACAATGAACCGCGAAGAAAAGTCCGCAACCATCGAAGAGGTCGCCGCCCAGATCGAGGCATCTGAGGCGATCTTCGCCGTCGACTACCGCGGTATCAGCGTTTCCCAGGCGGCAGAGCTGCGCGCCAAACTGCGCGAAGCCGACGCCAGCTTCCGCATCGTCAAGAATCGCCTGACGAAACTCTCCGCCGAGAAAGCCGGCGAGGAGCGTCTCGCCGAGCTACTACAGGGGCCGACCGCCCTGGCCTTCGTGCGTGGCGACACCGCCGCGGCGGCGAAGGCGATCACCAGCTTCAACAAAGAGCACGAGGTCCTGACCTACAAGGGCGGCTTCATGGGGGCGACCGAGCTCGACGAGCCGGCCTTCAAATCGATCGCCAAGCTTCCTTCGCGCGACGTCCTCAACGGTCAGCTCGCCGGCGTCGTGGCCAGCCCGCTGACCGGCCTGGTCCGCGGCCTCGGCTCGATGATCCAGGGGCTTGCCCTGCAGCTCGGGCAGATCGCCGAGAAAGGGCTCGTCACGGGAGAGGCTCCCAGCGCCGCACCCGCGGATGAGGCTGAGGGAGAGGCTCCCGCTGAAGAGTCCGAGGCGGGCGACAGCCCGGCTGAGGAGCCGAAAGCAGAGGCCGAGGATTCGGCCGATTCAGAGACTTCAGAGCAAGATTCGAACGAGGAAGAGGGGTAACACCAGATGGCTGCAGCAACCAAAATTTCGACCGAGGACTGGATCGAGGAGCTGAAAGGCATCTCCGTCCTGGAGCTCTCCGAGCGGATCAAAGCGCTCGAGGAGGAGTTCGGCGTCTCCGCGACCGCGGTTGCCGCCGCGGCGCCGGCTGCCGCCGGCGCTGGTGGTGGCGACGCGGACGGCGGTGGCGAAGAAGCCTCGACCGTGGATGTCGTCCTGACCGAGGTCGGCGGGCAGAAAGTTCCCGTGATCAAGGTGGTGCGCGCGGCGACCGGGCTCGGCCTCAAAGAGGCCAAGGCGCTCGTCGACGGTGCCCCCGGCCCGATCAAAGAGGGTGTCGAGCGCGACGAGGCCGAGAAGCTCAAGGCCGAGCTCGAGGAGGCTGGCGCGACGGTCGAGCTCAAGTAGAGCGACCGTCCCGCCCGTCGGGACGCCACTCTCAGAGCCAAGCCTGCGGCCGCTAGTCGCTGTGTGTTATTTTTTGCGGTCGCGCGCCATTTGAGTACCCCTGCCCATATTTGCGCTTTATCTACGTCCCTCTGACCGCCCGAGGAGTCGCCGACTTTGGCACGTTCTAACGCTGCCCCCGTAACCCGTAGGAGCTTTTCCCGCCTAGAGAACCCACTCGAAGTCCCACATCTGATCGATATCCAGCGTCGTTCCTTCGCGGAACTGACGGATACGGTCACCGGTGGGCTGCGAGAGACGATCAACGACATATCCCCGATCGAGGACTACACGGGGAACCTGCAGATAGTCTTCGGCGAGTTCAAGTTCGAGGAGCCTCCGCACTCGATCGACGAGTGCCGTGAGAAGGACATGACGTACTCGCGGCCTTTGACCGCGACCGTCGCGTTCCAGAACAAGGAGACCGGAGAGATCCGCGAGCAGGCCGTCTTCATGGGCGACTTCCCGTGGATGACCGAGCGCGGGACCTTCATCATCAACGGCACCGAGCGCGTCGTCGTGACGCAGCTCGTGCGTTCGCCTGGCGCCTACGTGATGGCGCCGAAGGACCCCGAAAAGCAGGTCTTCATCGCCAACCTGATGCCGGCCCGTGGCTCCTGGCTGGAGCTCGAAGTCGACAAAAAAGGCAAAGTCTTCGTCCGCATCGACCGCAAGCGCAAACTGCCGGTCACGGTGCTGCTGCGCGCGATGGGCTACGTCGAGGACCAGCAGTTGCTGGACATGTTCGACAACTCGATCTACCTGCGGCACACGATCGAGGCCGACACCGAAGCGACCAGGACCGAAGAGGGCGCCCTGATCGAGCTGTTCAAAAAGCAGCGTCCGGGCGAGCCGCCGTCAGTCGACGCCGCCAAAGGCCTGCTCGAGCAGCTCTTCTTCGACCCCAAGCGCTACGACCTCACCCGGGTCGGTCGCTACAAGCTCAACGCCCGTCTCGATCTCGACATCGACCTCGAGACGCGGGTGCTCACCCACGACGACATCATCGCCTTGGTCAAGGAGCTCGTCTCCCTGCCGAAGCTGCTCGGGATCCCCGAGGAGGTCGACGAGGAGAACCCGATCAAAGACTACGCAGCGGAGGCGATCACCTACCCCCGCGAGCCCGTCTACGAGCACCTCGACGAGTACGAGCACTTCGGCAACCGCCGCCTGCGTACGGTCGGCGAGCTGATCCAGGAGGCCTTCCGGATCGGTCTCTACCGGATGGAGCGCGTGGTCCGCGAGCGCCTCACCACCGAGGACTCCGACGCGATCACCCCGCAGACGATCATCAACATCCGCCCGGTTGTGGCGGCGATGAAGGAGTTCTTCGGCTCCTCGCAGCTGTCGCAGTTCATGAGCCAGACCAACAGCCTCGACGGGCTGACCCACCGGCGCCGTCTCTCGGCGCTCGGTGCCGGCGGTCTGACCCGTGAGCGCGCCCCGATCGAGGTCCGCGACGTGCACCCGACCCATTACGGCCGGATGTGCCCGATCGAGACCCCGGAGGGACCGAACATCGGTCTGATCGGTTCACTCGCCTCCTACGCCGAGGTGTCCGAGCACGGCTTCGTCACGACCCCCTACAGGCTGGTCGAGGACGGCGTCGTCAGCAAAGAGATCGTGCACTACGACGCGACCCAGGAGGAGGACAAGGTGATCGCCCAGGCGAACTCCGAGTTCGACCCCAAGACGGGCAAGCTGAAAGGCCCCCAGGTCCTGGTCCGCGCCGGCGAGCAGGAGTACGCGACGGCTTCCCCCAAGGAAGTCGACCTGATGGACGTCTCGCCGTCGCAGATCTGGTCGGTGGCGACCTCGCTGATCCCGTTCCTCGAGCACGACGACGCCAACCGTGCGCTGATGGGCTCCAACATGCAGCGCCAGGCGGTGCCGCTGTTGAAACCGGATCCGCCGCTGATCGGCACCGGCATGGAGCGCCGCGCCGCCGTTGACAGCGGTGACGTCCTCCTGGCCCAGCACGACGGCGAGATCGAGCACGTCGACGCCGACCGCATCGTGATCTCGCACGCCGACGGCAAGGACGAGTACGCGCTGCTCAAGTTCACGCGCTCGAACCAGGGCACGATCATCCACCAGCGGCCGATCGTCAAGACCGGCCAGAAGGTGAAGCAGGGCGATGTGCTCGCCGATGGCTCGTCCACCGGTGGTGGCGAGATTGCCCTCGGTAAGAACTGCCTGGTCGCCTTCATGTCCTGGGAGGGCTACAACTTCGAGGACGCGATCATCCTC
>Ga0315912_10006884_pt1 | contig 10087 bp, 6 predicted proteins | sample VfabasoilMG_FD_204469 | JGI IMG/M metagenome (GOLD analysis project Ga0315912, IMG submission 204469) | Garden soil microbial communities collected in Santa Monica, California, United States - V. faba soil | ecosystem: Environmental > Terrestrial > Soil > Garden | place: USA: California... | reverse complement strand
TGCCATCGCCGAAATCCATGTACGCAACGCGGGCGCCGGAAGTGAGCAGCGCGTCCACCTCGGCACGGGTGGCGCCGACCTCGAACGTGCCGCGGCGCGCGAGCCATTCGGCGGAGCCCCGGAGCCGCTCGATGAACTCGGCTTCGGGGGCTTCTCCGCGAGCGGCGCGCGCGAAGAGCTCCTGTTCGAAGGCCTCGGCATCTGCCTCCGGCATCAGGCCCGCCGTGTAGTCGTCGAGCGCGGCGAGCGCGTCGGGCGGCGGGTTCGCGGAGGGATCGCTCATGCGGCCTCCCAGGAGATGCGGCGCGCCAGGCATTCGCGCAAGGCCCCGAGCGAGCGATGGCGGAGCACGCGCACGTTGCCCTCGCTGAGCGAGAGCGCCTGCGCGATGTCGCCGTGGCTCTTCGCTTCGCCGAACGCGAGTCGCACCACCTCGCGCGCCCGGTGCGAGAGGTTCGTCAGGCAATCCTCGAGGTGCAAGATCTCGTAGGTCGGCTTCTCCGAAACGACGGGCGTGAGTGACGCGACGGCAGCGGCGTACTCGTCGAGCAGGGCCGCTCGTCGTTCGCGCTGCCGGGCGCGATCGCGAGCCAGGTTCTTGCAGATGCCGAGCACGAAGCCGGGCAAGCGCTCGGGCTCTTCGAGCTTGGCGGTTGCGAGGGCTTCCACGAGGATGAGCATGACGTCCTGCGTGAACTCGTCCACCGCCTCGGTCGTGACGAGCCGCCGGCGCGCGAAGCCGCGCACGACCGGAGCGAACCTCTGGCACAGGCTCGCGGCCGCCACGCGATCGCCCTGACCGGCCCTCTGGACGAGGGGAGCGAACGGTTCGAGGGGCTCGGCGGGGGTCATCGCACCCCCCAGTGTAACGAAATCGCCCGCCCTGCCACTACTCCCCGCAAGAGGCAGAAAATCATGAAAACGTCGCTGAAAGTGGTCGTGAAACGGGGGCTCCTGGGCCTCGGGGTCGTGCTCGTCGCCCTGGTCGGGCTCACCGCGGCGCGCCAGCACCGGGCCTTCGAGGCCCCGTATCCGGCCATCCACGCCAGCCAGGACCCCGCCGTCGTCGAGCGCGGGCGCTATCTTGCGTTCGGCCTGGCGCATTGCGGGGAGTGCCACGGGGCTTCGCAGGCGCCGGGCGCCGCCGCCGCGACGCGCGTCGAACAGCCGCTCTCGGGTGGCCACGAGTTTCACCTGCCGGTCGGTGTGTTTCGCGTGCCGAACATCACGCCCGATCGCGAAACGGGCATCGGGCGTTACCGCGACGAGGAGATCGCCCGCATGCTGCGCTACGGGGTGCGTCCGAACGGCGAGGCGCTCTTGCCGTTCATGCCCTTCCAGGACCTTTCGGACGAAGATCTGACCGCGATCATCTCGTTCTTGCGCAGCCAGGCTCCCGTCCAGCACCAGGTGGCGCCCCACGACCTGAACCCGCTCGGCCGCGTGGTGAAGGCGTTCGTGCTCACTCCGCGCGGGCCGTCGGCGCCCCCCGTGAAGCACCGCGAGCGCGAAGCCACGCCCGAATACGGCCGCTACCTCGCCAACAGCGTCGGCAACTGCGTCGGCTGTCACACCAAGCTCGACATGCGCACCGGTGAGTTCATCGGGCCGAAATTCGGCGGCGGCGCCCCGCACTCGTCCCACGCCAATCCTGCCCAGACCTTCGTCACGCCGAACCTCACCCCCGACCAGCGCTGGGGTTGGCTCAACGGTTGGTCGGAAGACGCCTTCGTGGCGCGCTTCCGCGCAGGTCGCATGCGTCAGGGCTCGCCCATGCCGTGGGAAGCCTTCGCGACCATCGAGGAGCGCGACGCGCGCGCCATCTACCAGTTCCTCCAGAGCTTGCCGGCTTCGCCCGGTGGCCCCGATCCCAAGGATCGCGACAGCGTGGCGTTGCCGGTCGCGGCGCGCTGACGCCGCTGGCGAAGCGCTGTGAAGCAGGGCAGGCGAGTGAAGCAGCGCTGGCGAAGTGAAGCAGCGCAGGCGAGGCGAAGCCACACTGCCGAAAGAGCTCGCACGAGGTGCCCCCGCGGGGGGGCGGGACGCACGGCGCGAACTAGCGCGGGGGCACCAAGATCCCTCAACAGAGCGAGCTCGTCCCCAAATCCGCTTCGTGAATCCGCGTCGTGGGGTGTGAGGGCGTGGCTTCAGCGCGCAGCGTTGGCGACGCAGTGCTTGCTCCAGCTCTGTCTTGGGGCGTTCTCGTCGCCCGCACTGGTTACGCCGGGTGAGCTCGCCCAACCGCTTCGCGGGGGCTTGGAGCTCCGCCCGCGGCTCAGCCGAGCACGCCGTCGAGCGGGCCGCAGGTGGGCTCGATGCCGAAGCCGGTCGCCGCCGTGTAGCCGAGGCCGTGGAGCACCGACGTGTGGAGCTTGTGGGCGCTCTGTGTCGTCGGAAGCTGCAGGTACTGTCCGACCTGAAAGCCCATGTTTTTCCCGCCGATCAGCAGGTATTGCATGTCTTTCGGGCTGTGGTTGTGGTCGGTGCCGCTCTCCACGCCCCAGTAGATGAGCGTGTTGTCGAGCATGCTGCCGTCGCCCTCGGCGACCGCGGCGAGCTTCTTCGCGAGGTAGGCGACCTGGCTCGCCCACAGGCGATCGAACTTGATGAAGGCGTCGACGACCGTCGTCTGGGTGCCGCCCAGGCTCACGTTGGTGACGCGGTTCTTGTCGTTGACGCTGAGGTGCGCGACGGTATCGTGCCAGCTGTCGTTGTCGCCCGCCTTGAGGCCCATCATCCCGGTGTGATGGCTGCCCGAGAAGCCGAAGCCGAGATCGGCGACGCGCGTGCGATCGCAGGTGAACGCGTTCACGATCAGGTCGGCCTGGATCTTGGCCCACGTGTCGATCGTCACGTCGTTGCGGTCGCTGCTGTTCACGCCGCTCGTGTTCACCTTCTCGCAGCTGCCGCCCGTGATGGGCGGCGTCATCGGCGAGCCCATCGCCTGGATCTGCTTTTCGAGCTCGTTCAGCGCGTCGAGATGAACATCGAGGCGCTCCTTCTCCTCCTGCCCCAAAAATCCCTGGATCTTCTTGATCTGGCCGATGTCGACGTCGAGGGCCGCCTGCTTGATCTGCGTGTCGAGGCTCGGCCCCTCCGGGGTCGTCGGTGCCGGTGCGGGCGTGGCGCCTCCGAAGGTGACGCCGCTGAAGATGTTGGTGAAAGCCTTGGCCGGATCCCACTCGTGCGCGATGGGCTGCCCGGGGCCCGAGTAGCTGATCACGTGGCGCTTGTCGCCGCCGCCCTTGTCGCCGGCCGTCAGGTGAATGTCGGAGACGGGCGTGTTGCCGCGGATGTCGGTGTTCTTGAGCAGCACCTGGTCGACGGAGGGGCCGTTCGCGTAGTGCGTCGCATCGTCGAAGAACTTCTGCCCGGTAAAGAGCTGCGCGATGCCTGCTTCGTGGTGGTTGTCGAAGGTCCACGAGTGATCGACGCGACGCACGAACAGCATGTGCGGTTCGAGCCCCGCGAAGTCGAGCAGCGGTCCCTGCAGCGTGAAGCCGTTCGTGCCGCCGCCCACGGTCGGCCACCACTCGCGGGGGTGCGAATCGGGCGTGAACACCAGGAGCAGGCGCTTCGGGAGGACCGTCTGCGCCTCGAGCGCGCGCTGCCGCAGGAAGGGCGCGAGGAACACGCCGCCGAGCCCGGTCTGGAGCAGCGCGCGGCGTGAGAACAGGTTTCGTTTCAGCATCGGTCGTGGCTCCGGCGGCTCAAGGGCGCACCCGGTGGAAAGTGCTCGGCGTGGTCATCACGGCCTGGACGGCGTCGCGGAACGTGCCCCCGGCGATGGCCGTGCGGGCGGCCTGGATCGGCGGGATGCCGCGGTCGGCTTCGACCTCACCGAAGTAGAAGCGGAACGCCTGGGTGGCGACGCACTCGCGCACCCACTCGCTCTGCGCGAGCGCGCTGGCGAGCGCCGTGTGATCCGCGAGCGGACCGTCGACGTCGGTGTTCCAGAGCTCGCCGCTCGTGTCGATCGCGACGCCGTTCTCTTGCGTGCGGAAGCGGCCGGCGGCGTCGAGGCTCTCGAAGGTGAACCCGACCGAATCGAGCAGCGAGTGGCAGCTCTTGCAGCTCGGTTGCGCCGCGTGTTGCTCGTACAGCTCGCGCGTCGTCTTCGGCATGATGCGCGTCTGCGTCTCGCTGATGTCCGGCGGGGCGATGTCGGGCAGGTGGATCTCCTGACAGAGGAAGCGATCGCGCACGAAGAGCCCGCGCAGCGTCGGAGACGTGGACGTTTCCTTGGCTCGCAGCGACATCAGCGTGCCGAGCCCGAGCACGCCGGTGCGCGTGCCGCCCGCAGAGCCGCTAGCTTCGCTCAGGTAGAAGGTGCCGAGCGCGCCGGTCGGCATCGGCAACGGCGTGGTGAGCAGGGCCGAAAGCGTGCCCGTGGGACCGGCCTGTGCGGAAAGGAACGTCGCCGACTCGTCGAACATCGCCTGGCGGACGGCGTCGAACCCGGGGAAGCGCGTCGTGTCTTTCTGCGGCAGGGGCGGCTCGTCCGCCGAGAGCGTCGTCTCGAACTTGTAGACCTTGAGCCACGCTGACGCGAAAGCCAGGAGCTCGGCCGTGGCTTCCGGAGTGGCGAGCAGCGAGCTCACGGCGGTAGCGAGCGTCGAAGCGCTCGTGAGCTCACCACGGCTCGCTGCGCCGAGCAGCTCTGCGCTCGGCGGGGCGTCGAGGAGACTGTAGGAGAGGAGCGCCGCGACCTCGTAGTTCGTGAGCTGGAAGTCCGTCACGGTCGCGTCGCTGCCGATTTCGGTGCGGTAGAGGAAGTTCGGTGCGGTGAGGAGCGCGCGCAGCACGGAGCGGAATCCGAGCGCCGCGTCGCCGCCACTCGCCCCGAGCTCGAAGATCGCGCCGTACTGGTCGAGCTCGTCTTGCGCGGGAGGGCGCCGGAATGCGCGCTCGACCACGCTCGCCAGGAACGCCGATTTCGACGCCGCCGCGAGCTGTCCGCCGGGCACGAGCGCCGTGAGCTCGGCCGCGGTCATCGCATCCGTCACCGCCTTCGCCTGATCGTAGTAGTCGGTGGCGAGAGCGACGCGCACGAGCCCCGAGCCCGACATGTTCGGGTACACGCCGTTGTCGATCTCGGGCTCCATGTCCGTCACGTCGATCGCCTTGCCGACGAGTGCCTGCACGCTCTTCGCGTACTGCTCGTGGCTGAGCTTCCAGGTGCGGGCGGGCAGCGCCTCGGGCCCCGGGGCCGGCGCGGCGTAAGGCAGGTGACCCTCGGCGTCGGGCTCGGGCATCGGGTTGCCGCTACCGCCCGCGCCCGTGCCGCCCGAGCCCGTGCCGCCGGTACCGCCGGTGCCGCCGGTGGTCGCCGGCGTTGCGCCGGCCCCCGCCGTGGAGATGCCGCCGCCGCTCCCGCCGCCGCTCGGTGCCGTGCCGGCGTTGCCCGCGTTCGCCGCGGCTCCTTCTCCGGGCGCAGGCGCCGTTCCGCCGATGGTGCCCGTGCAGGCAATCACGAGCGTTGCGGCGAGCACGACGCAGGGCTCCACGCAGAGCCGTGCCCTCGCGCGGAAGAGCCCATGCCTGCTGGTCATGCTCGACGCTCGCATCGAATTGTAGCGCGCCAATCGTTGCCCATTTCCATGGACCCGAGTGTCAGATTCCGCCTGAACTTCGTGCGACGCTCGCGCAGAATCCGCTCGAGACGGATTGTTACGCCGAGCCCGCGCTATCGATGCTTCGGGTCCCGCCGAGGAGTTGCCGACCGTGCGCTCGAGCCATCACATTTCGGTGCCCCGCGCGCCTGCGCTTCGCCGGCCTATGCTGCGGCCAACAGGGCGGCCGTGGCGGGGCGAAGCACGCCGCTGACGCCCTCTGCGCTCGCAGCTTGGAGCGCCCGACGATCCACGTGGGCTCGCAGGGCGAGCTCCTCGAGCTCCGGCTCGGGCCAGGGCTCCGCCAACGCTCGCTCCACTGCCGCGCGCGCCGCCTTGCCGCCGGCCTGCAGGGTCCAGGCCACGATGCGAAACGACAGCACGGCGTGCTCGGCTTCCTCCGCCGCGATCGCCTCGAGCACCCGCCGCACGTGAGGCTCCGGCGCGAGCGCGGCGACCGCGGCGGCGAGGTGCGCCCCCAGCGTTTCGCCCAGGCAACCCTCGCGCGCCGCAGCGTACGCGAGCTCCGCGTGCGTCGAGCGCACGGTCACCGGCCCCGCGAACGGAAATTCGCCCGCCGTCACGCTCCTTCCACCGAAGTGGCGTGCGAGCTCCCAGCACGCCTCGGCATGACGAACCTCGTCGAGCGCGGCGCGCTGCACGTCCGCGAGCAGAGTCGTCGGCGCGCCGAGCGCCATCAGCTCGAGCGCGAGGCGCGAGAACGATGCGACCGAAGCGTGCTCCTCGGCACCGGCCTTCGCCCACAGGGCGGCGCGGCGTGCGTCGAGGACGGGGCCTTCGAGCGGTCCCGTGCAGAGCGGCGCGCTGCGGTGCACGCCGTCCTCGAGGTACGGACGACCCACCATGCACTCTGAAGTGGGGTCGTAGTCGATCACCGTGACCGGGTAGCAGCACGCCTGGCTGTCGGTGCCGTCCTGGTTGCGGAACGTCTGCAGGGTCCCGTTCCCGTTCACTTCGTCGATCTCGAGATCGTCGCCGCACTTGCCCGGCAGGAACAGAGCCTTCGTCGAGACCTTGTCGCCGCTCGGACAGGACGTTTGCTCCGGCGGCACGTTCATGCAGCCTTGGTCGCTGAACGACGAGCTACACGCCGGCAGCGCCCCCAGGATCGAAACCAATAGACTCGACCTAGCCACCATGAGGGGGAAGGATAGCGCACCCGGACCCACCTGCCCCCCGGCGCGCCTACCGGCCGCCGCGCCGTCTCCCTCCGATCTCCGCGAACACAGGCCGGATTGTTACTTGGCGGGCGCCAGATTACATTGAGGGCTGGGCCGAATGGATCGAAAAACGCGCCGCGCCGTGGCCGCCGCCTTCGTCGTCGCAGCGAGCTGCAACGTTTACGATCCGTCCCTGCTGGTGGGCGGTGCCGGCTCGGGCTCGGGCGCGCAGGGCGGCACGGGCAACGGCGGGTCGAGCGGCAAGGGGGGCTCGTCTGCGGGCGGCTCCGGCGGTTCGTCGGGCTCGACGGTCGCGGGCTCGGCGGGTACCGGCGGCGCTTCCGGCAAGGCCGGCGGCGGGAGCGCCGGGGCCTCGAGCGGTCGCGGCGGGACGACCGGTGGCGGCGGAGGTGCGGGCGCGACAGCCGGCACGGGCGGGACGGACGAGCTCGGCGGTATGGGTGCCGAGGGCGGCGAGGCGGGCATGGGCGCTTCCGCGGGCGGCGCATCTGGCACGGGTGGACAGGGCGGAACGGGTGGCGCGGGCGCAGGGGGTACGGGCGGCACATCCGGTACGGGCGGCACATCCGGCACGGGCGGTAGCGGTGGTGCGGGTGCGGGCGGCACGGGCGGCGCGGGCAGCGGCGGGACGGGCGGCGCCGGCGCAGGCGGCACGGGCGGCGCGGGCAGCGGCGGGACGGCTGGTGGGCCCACCGCCACGGGCTGCGCGAAGCTCACCACGCCACTCAACGACTCGGCGGACAAGGCGCATTTCGTGATCACCCTGGCGAGTCAGCAGGACATCAGCGGAGCACTGCTCACCCTGCGCACGTACGTACAGGCCGGCACCGCCGGCACGGTCAGGCCCTACGTTCAGGCCGGCAGTGCACAGAGCTACAGCCAGGTGTTCGGTCCCCAGACGGCGCTCACACCGACCGGCACCTGGAGAGACATCACCTGGACGCTGGGCTCGGACACCACGACCATGAACGCCTACCGCCTCGGTATCGAGGTGATTGCAACGCCGGCAACCAGCGGCTGGACGGATCCGACAGTCATCTTCGTGGACTCGTACGCCGTGAACAGCACGCCGGCCATCTCGTACCCCCTGACCACCACGGGAACGGTCTACACGTCTCAGGGGACGGCCGACCAGGTCGGCCAACTTTGGATGAACACCGCCGATACCGATACGCCGAGCGGCACGCGCACTGGCTTGACCTTGGGTTGGGTCACGACCTGCCCTTGACACTGTCGCACGCGCTCGCGCCGGGGCTAGGCTCAGGAGTCGAGCCCGGGCGCCAGGCACTTCACGATGGATTCGGGCACCACGATGCCCTGCTCCTTCATCCAGGCTTCCGCCTCGGCGATGTCGGCGCTGCCCTCGGCGCCCCGGAGCAGTCCCGTCGCGTAGCGCGAAACCTCGCGGAAGAGCTGCATCTCGGCGCGCCCGAACGCCAGGGTTGCGGTGGCGAGCAAGCCGAGGGCGCGAGCGCGGTCGCCCTCGATGTGGGCGAGCGCTGCCGAGAGCAGCGCGGCGTAGCCCTTGCCCGACTCGAGCCCGTGCGACGCGATCTGCTTGGCGTCGCGGCGAGCGGTGGTGAGGAGCTCCTCCGGCGTGTGACCGGTGGCGGTGCGCGCTTGCCCGGCTCGGCGTGTCGAGAGCGCGGCGGCGATCGCGGCGCGGGCGCGTGAGCGCAAGAGCTCGTCCCGGACGAACTGCACCATCAGGAAGTACTCACGCGCGTGGGAAGGCCAGGTGAGGACGGTGCGCTGCCATGCCGTGGCGGCGTCCCCCCGGTACAGATCGCAGTCGATGGTCGTCACGTAGTGCTGGTAGTGCTGCACCGTGTACGCCGACGGCGACCAGGCGAGCGCTCGGTCGGCACGCTCGAGCCCCTCGCCCGGTCGATCGAGCGCGAGCCAGGTGAGCGCCGGCGGACCGAGGCTGACGTTCTGGGCGATGTAGCGGTCTTCCCGCAGGGCGGCGTCCTCGCTCGCCGCGCGTACGCGCCGGGTGAGCTCGGCGACCTCGCCGTTCAGCGCGAGGCCGCACAGGCACCACATCTGCCAGGGCGCTTCCTCCCACGTTCGGCCCGGATGGTGGCGCTGGAGCCAGGTCAGGGCCTCGTCCGCGGCGCGCCACGAGGCGCGGAACTCGCCCCGGTAAAAGGCGATGATCGCTCGAACCATCAGCGCGAACGTGGCGTCGTAGGGCGTCGTCCCGGGCCCCTTCGCGAGCGCTTCGGCCTGCCCCAAAAGGGCGAGCGCGCGCTTCTGGAACATCGGATAGGGCAGGGTGGAGCAGAGCGAGGCTTCCATCCCGAGCGCGCGGCTCATGCGCGAGGGCTCCCCGAGCTTCAGCGAGTCACGCGCGCAGCGTATGGTCGCGTAGCTGCAGAGCGCGTAGTCCACCATCGCGAGCCGGGTGTTCGCGCCCCACAGGGCGTCGAAGCGGCGGAGCTCGAGGTCGCTCGCCGGTTTGCGCCGCGTGCGGGGTCGAAAGCCTTGAGCGAGCGAGAGCATACGAAGGCCCGCGGCCTTGCGCAGGGCCTCGCTGCGCGCCTTGGGGAACGGCGCGTCGAGCTCGGCGAGCACCTCGCGAATCATCGCCGTTCCCTCGAGGAAATGGCCCGACTGAATGTATTGCTCCGCGGCTTTTTGCTGCAGGGCGATCGCTTCTTCTTCGCTCGCCTCCGCGTCGTCCTTCGCGAGCTCGGCGGCCCGCGCGTAGGCCTGGGCCGCTTCCTTCCCGCGCCCCGCGCTGCCGAGCGCCGAGCCGAGGCGCCGATAGAGCTCGCGAACGGCCACCTCGCCGGGCTCGAGGTCGAGGGCACGGCGGTACAAGCGCGCGGCCCGCTCGAACGCCAGGAGCTTCAGGGCGTGGTTCGCCGCCGCCACCACGTACCTCCGCACCGACTCGACGTCGCCGGCAGCGTCGAAGTGGTCCAGCGCGACGAGCGGGTTCGGCGCCGAAGACCCGAGGATGGCGTTCGCGATGGCGGCGTGGTGGCGCGCGCGAGCCCCGTCGTCGAGCTGCCGCAGCACCTCTTCGCGGAGCTTGTCGTGATAGAATTCGAGGCGGTGGCTGGGCACATCGGTCGTGCGCAGGATGGAGAGTCGCTCCAGGTTGGAGAGCAGGCCGCGATCCGCCGACGCGACCTTCGCCGCGCTCAGCGTGGTCTCCCGCTCGAGGGGCGCCCCGGCGACCGCCAGCACCTCGAGCAGAACGCGTGAATCAGCGGAGAGATCGCGCGTCCGGACGCGCAGCATCTCTTCGAGCCCGACGCTCTT
>Ga0315912_10006883_pt1 | contig 10087 bp, 9 predicted proteins | sample VfabasoilMG_FD_204469 | JGI IMG/M metagenome (GOLD analysis project Ga0315912, IMG submission 204469) | Garden soil microbial communities collected in Santa Monica, California, United States - V. faba soil | ecosystem: Environmental > Terrestrial > Soil > Garden | place: USA: California... | reverse complement strand
CGCGAGACGGTCAAGGCGGCGCCGGACGGGCATACGATGTTCCTGGCGCTGATCAACAACTCGATCGGCGACGCGCTCAAGCCCGACCCTTGCTGCCGCCTGAACCAGGAGCTCCTGCCGGTGTCGCGCTTCACCATGACGCCGCTGGTGATGGTGGTTCACCCTTCATTGAATGTGGACACGTTGAAAGCCTTTTTGGAAAGAGCGAAGGCGAGTCCGGGCGGCATCACTTATGCGTCCGGCGGACCCGGGAGCATCAGCCAGCTGGTGGGCGAGTGGATCAAGTCGGAGGCCGGCATCAAGGTGCTGGAGGTGCCATACAAGGCGGTGAACGCGGAAATCCCCGACCTCCTGGGCGGGCAGGTGATGGCGGCGTACATCGTGCCCCAGGTGCTGGTGGCGCCGATCCGTTCCGGCAAGCTGCGCGCGCTGGCAGTGACGGGTCCGTCGCGGCTCGCGCTATTCCCCGACGTGCCCACCATGGCGGAAGCCGGGCTGCCGGCGATCGAGGCGATCGTGTGGAACGGCATCTTCGTGCCCGCAGGCACGCCGCGGCCGGTGATCCAGGTCCTGCACCGCGAACTGGTGAAGGCCTACAACGCGCCCGACGTGAAGAAGCAGGTGCTGGATACGGGTTCGGAGGTTTCGGCCGACACGCCGGAGGAGTTCGGCGTCTTCGTGAAGTCCGAAAGCGCGAAGTGGTCGAAGGTGATCCGCGACGCGAACATCAAACCGGAATAACGGCTATTTCCAAAGATCAACCGCAGTTCCCTGGCTTCGCAGGCGCTCGGCCCTGGCTTGCAGGAAGCGCTGGAACGAGGGTTCCTTGCGGAAGGCGCCGGTGGCGACGTAGTCGAGCGCACCCGTGACGTGGAACGGCCGGAAGTAGGTCTCCAGCCGGATCGCCTCGCGTCCCTTGGCGTCGAGCAGCACCATCGTCGGCACGAAGTCGACCTTGTGCTTCTTCGCTTCCGCACTCGGCACCTTGAAGCGCATCACATCGAACTTTGCGAACTGCTCGAGCACTTCGGGCCGTGAGAACACGTCGCGGTGCAGCGCGTCGCACTCGGCGCAGCGCGTCGTCTCGAACACCAGGACGAGGGGCTTGCCGCCCGGCTTGTCGGTGCGCTTTTCGACGAAAAACGGCTGCTCGTTCAGGGTCGGGCTGGCGTCCGGAGAGAAGGTTTCGTGCTGGAGGTCCGACAAGGTGGTATGGCCCGACGCGTGGTCCAGCGCCGCATTGAAGCGCCTGGGGGCGTAATAGCCGTTCACCCGCAGCGCGATGCCGCCTTTCTCGTCGAGGAAGATCAGCGTCGGCGTGAATTGCACCTTGAGCCGCGCCGCGAGCTGCTTTTCGGTCAGCGTCTTGCCGTCCATCCAGGTAACTTCGCGGTCGCCCCAGATGTTCAGCGCGAGCGCCACGAAGCGCCTGTCCATGCGTTCCACGGTCATGCGCTGCCGGAAATTCACCTCCATCAGGCGCGTGCAGTAGGGGCAGCCGTCCTGGCCGAAGTACAGCATCACGCGCTTGCCGGCCTTCGCCGCCTCGGCGACGTCCTCGGGCAGGTGCAGCAGCGAATTGGCGAACCAGGACGGAATTTCCTGCGCCGAGGCCGAGAAGCTCGCGAATAGCAGGGCGAGGAAAAGCTTCTTCATGCGCGCAGTATAGTAGTTGCCGTGCTGCTGCACTTTTTCCGCCACCGACCCAAGGGCAGGCTGCTGCTGTCGGTCATCGGGATCGCGCTGGGCGTGGCGCTGGGCTACGGCATCCACCTGGTCAATCGCGCCGCGGCGGACGACGTCGCGGCGGCGGTGCGCGCGCTTGCGGGAGAAGCGGACCTCGAAGTGCGCGGCGGGCGGGGCGGCTTTCCGGATGCGGTCTATGCCGCGGTGTCGCGGATCCCGGGGGTGGAATTGGCGAGCCCGGTGCTGGAGCTGGAGGCGGGCGTCGCGCAGGCCGGGCGCACGCTGCGCGTGATCGGCGTGGACATCCTGCGCGCCGCGGCGCTGCAGCCGAGCCTGGTGATGGAAAACCGCTACGAGTTGCTCGCTCCGGACAAGGCCTTCCTGTCCGCCTCCGCCGCGCAATGGCTGGGACTCGGCAAAGGCGACACGCTGAGGCTGGTGGTGGGCCAGAGGACGGTATCGCTCTCCATCGCCGGCGTGCTGCCCTCGCTGCGGGGAAATGCCGTGCTGGTGGACATTGCGACGGCGCAGTGGCGGCTGGAGCGGCTGGGAGAGTTGAATCGGATTGATGTCCGATTGAGAAAGAAAACTGACCCAGAAGAAACAATCAGTGCAATACAAAAGCTGCTTCCTCCAGGGGTGCATGTTTCCCGTCTTCAAACCCTGGAAGAGGCGAGCGGCACGCCGTCGCGATCCTACCGCGTCAACCTGAACGTGCTGGCGCTGGTCGCGCTGTTCACCGGGGGATTCCTGGTGTTCTCGGCGCAGGCGCTCGAGGTGGCAAGGCGGCGGGGCGAGCACGCGCTGCTTCGCGTACTGGGCAGCACCAAGGCGCAGATCTTCCGCATGGTGCTCGCGGAAGCAGCGCTGCTGGGCGCGGCCGGCGCGGCGATCGGGCTGGTGCTCGGCTATGCGCTCGCCGTGGTTGCGGTCAGAGCCCTGGGAGGAGACCTGGGTGCGGGGATTTTTTCCGTTCCGGAAATACAAATCTCCAAGTTGGGGTTGGCCATTTACTTCGCGGCTGGAATCCTGGTTGCCGTCGCCGGCTCAATGCTGCCTGCCCTTGATGCAGCAGGAACGCCCGCGGCCCGCGCCCTGAAGGCAGGCGACGAGCAGATGATGTTCCAGCGCATGTCGCCCGCGTGGCCGGGACTCGCGGGCGTCGTGCTCGGCGTGGCGCTCGCCTTCCTGCCCTCCATCGGCGGCGTGCCGGTGTTTGGCTACGTGGCGATTGCGTGCATCCTGGTGGGGAGCATCGCCCTGATGCCCCGGTTTGCAGACCTCGCATTTCGGCTTTTCCCGGGAGGTTCGAGGCCTGAAATCATTCTTGCGTTGGCGCAACTGCGCTCCGCCCCGGGCAAGGCCGCGGTGAGCCTTGCCGCGATCGTGGCGAGCTTTTCGCTGATGGCGGCGATGGCGATCATGGTGTCGTCCTTCCGCCAGTCGGTAGACGGCTGGCTGGACACGGTGCTGCCGGCGGAACTGTATTTCCGCACGGCCCATGCGGGGGACACGGGCTACCTGGAGCCGGGCTTCGAAGAGAAGGTGCGCGCGCTGCCGCAACTCGCGAGAGTGGATTTCCTGCGCAGCGGGCGCATCCTGCTCGACCCGGCGCGGCCGCCGCTGGTACTGATCGCCCGCGACCGCGCCGCGAAGGCGTTTCCGCTGGTAGGAAGGCAGGGGCCGGGAAACCTCTGGGTGAGCGAGGCGGTGGCGGACGTTCATGGGTTTTCTTCCGGAATGAAGATTGAATTGCCGATTCTTGGAAAGACCCATCCCTTCACCGTTGCCGGAATATTCCGTGACTACGCCCGCCAGCATGGCGCGGTGCTGATCGACCGGGCGGACTACGTGGCGCTCACCGGCGACCGGCGCGTGAACGACGCGGCGATGTGGCTCGCGCCGGGCGCGACGCCGGCGCAGGCGATGGACGCGATCCGCGCGCTGCCCGGCGGCGAAGCGCTCGAGATGGCGGCGCCGGGCGAGATCCGCGAGGCGTCGCTGCGCATCTTCGACCGCAGCTTCGCGGTCACCTACGCCATGGAGGCCGTCGCCGTGATCGTGGGCCTGTTCGGCCTTTCCTCCAGCCTGGGCGCGCTGGTGCTCGCGCGGCGGCGCGAGTTCGGCGTGCTGCGCCACCTCGGACTCACGCGCCGCCAGATCGCCGGGATGCTGGCGGCGGAAGGCGGGCTGCTCGCCTCGCTTGGCGCGGCAGCGGGCCTCGCCGCCGGCGCCGCGATCAGCCTGGTGCTGATCTACACGGTGAACCGCCAGTCGTTCAACTGGAGCATGGAGCTGCACTGGCCGTTCGGGTTTCTTTTTTCGCTGGTTTTTCTGTTGATAGTTCTCGCCGTAATCACAGCAGTTCTTTCTGGCAAGGAAGCAATGGGAATGGGTCCGGTGCGCGCCGTGCGGGAGGACTGGTGAAGAGAAGGGCGGTACTTGCGCTTCTGGGCTTGCCGGCCCTTTGCTTCGCCGAATCCGTTTCCTATCCCCAGGTGGTTCAAGGCAGGAAATTCGTGTTTCCTCGAGATCATGGCTCTCATCCCGACTTCCGCACGGAGTGGTGGTACCTGACCGGGTGGCTGGACGGCCCGGTCGGCTTCCAGATCACCTTCTTCCGGGCCCGGCCGCAGGAGGCGAGCAACAACCCGAGCAGCTTCAATCCCCGGCAGGTGTTGTTCGCCCATGCGGCGATCTCCGATCCGAAGCGCGGCCGCCTGCTGCACGACCAGCGCGCCGCGCGAGCCGGCTTCTCGCTCGCGCACGCGGAGACCGACCGCACCGGCGTCTGGATCGACGACTGGCGCCTGGAGCTCGAAGGCCATCGCTACGAAGCGAAGATCGAGGCGAAGGAATTCGACCTCGAGTTGACCTGCTTCGCGAAGGACATCATCCTGCAAGGCGACCGCGGCTTCAGCCGCAAGGGACATCGCCCGCAGGAGGCGAGCTACTACTACAGCCGGCCCCAGCTCAACGTCGTCGGCAAGCTGAACGGAAAAGTCGTCGGCGGCACCGCGTGGCTCGACCACGAATGGTCGAGCGCCTACCTGGCGCCCGAAGCCTCTGGCTGGGACTGGACCGGAATCAACCTGGTGGACGGGCGTTCGTTGATGGCGTTCCGGATGAGGGGAAAGGACGGCGGGGTGCACTACGCATCGCCCGAAAGCGCTTTTCAAGTATTGAGAACCTGGAGATCTCCCAGATCCGGTGTTACCTATCCAGTCTCCATGGAAGTAAACGGCCTGAGGCTTGAACCGCTGATGGATGACCAGGAACTCGATTCGCGCGCGAGCACCGGGACGATCTATTGGGAAGGTGCGGTGCGTGCCTTTTCAGGAAGCAACCAACTTGGCAGCGGCTATCTGGAGCTGACCGGCTACTGGAAGCCCATGAGGCTATGAATCGGACCTTGCTGGTTCTCCTGCTGGTCGCGGCGCCCGCGTGGGGCCAGCTCTACAAATGGGTGGACGAGAAAGGCCGTGTGCAATACGGCGAGAAGCCCCCGGCGGGCGCGAAGGCGGCGCCGCTGAGGGGGGAAGCGTCTCCCGCGCAGGGCAAGCCGCGACCGCCTGAGGACCTTTCGCGGCGAGAGGGAGAGTTCCGCGAGCGGCAGAACCGGCAGCGCATGCAGGAGGAGCGCGCGGCGCAGGAAGCGCAGGCGAACCAGGCGTACTGCGAGAACGCGCGGGCCCAGCTCGAGAACACCGAGCGCTACCAGCTCTACCGCCGCGAGGGCGGCGAGAAGGTCTATTACAGCGACGCCGAAAGGGCTAGGGAGATCGAACGCTTGCGCGGCCTCGTCGCCAGATATTGCCGCTAGCGGCGAGCGCCACGCCGGCGAGGATCAGTCCGATGCCGGCGAAGTGGAACCAGTGCGGGTACTCCTGCAGGAAGATGGCCGACAGCACCACGCCGAACGCCGGCATCAGGTGCAGCGTTACGCCCGCGCGCGCGGCGCCGAGGCGCGCCACCACGTAGCTCCAGCCGGCGTAGGCGATCAGCAGGGAGCCGATGGCGGAATAGAGGACCGCAATGATTCCGTTCTTCGACAGCAGGACATGCCTGCCGTTGAAAAATTCCCATGCGATCCAGGGCAGCATGAAGACGAAGCCGAACCCACAGACCATCACCAGCAGCTCGACCACGCTGAGCGGGTCGCGGCGCACGCGCAACAGCACGGTGTAGCCGGCCCACATGGACATCGAGGCGAGCGCCATCAGGTCGCCGATGTTGAAGGAAAGCCGCGTGATGTCGCCCTGCGCGGCGATGAGGAACACGCCCGAGAACGAAATCAGCACGCCGAGCCACTGCGGCAGGCGGATTTTCTCGCCGAGCGGAATCGCGAGCAGCAGGATGAAGATCGGCGTGGTGGAGAGGTAGAGGATGCCGCTCGCCGCCGTGGTGTAGTGCAGCCCCAGCCACTGCAGGCCGAGGTGGACGCCGCCGCCGGTGAGGCCCAGGGCAGCGAGAACTTGCCAGTCCTTCGCCGTCAATGTTGGAAGCTTTCGCAAAAGACCGGAAAGGCAGAAAGGCAACAGCACCGCCAGGACCACCAGCAGCCTTCCCACCGTCGCGAATCCCGGCGCGATTTCATCGCGCACGGCGCGCGCCACGATCCAGTTGCCGGACCACAGCAGCAGGGTCGCCATCAGCACCAGCCAGGCAGTGAAACGCATGAGCCGGCGATTATCGCCTGCGTGCTACAGTCGAACGATGCCCATCGCCTACGAATGGATCGGCGAACCCGCGGCAGGAAAGCCGGTGCTGGTGTTCCTGCACGAAGGCCTTGGCTCGATCCGGCAATGGCGCGATTTCCCGGCGAAGGTGGTTGCCGCCACCGGCCTGCGCGCACTGGTGTACGACCGCTACGGCTACGGGCAATCGGACGTGCTGCGCGAAGAACGCAGGACAGTGCGGTTCATGCACGACGAAGCATTGGTTGCACTGCCGAAGCTTCTTGAAGAACTGCGAATCGAGAATCCGTTCCTGATCGGCCACTCCGACGGCGCCTCGATCGCGCTGATCCACGCCGGCGCGGGGCACGCGGTGCGCGGCGTGGTGGCGATGGCGCCGCACGTGTTCATCGAGCCGGAATGCCTGAAGTCGATCTGGAAGGCCGCCACGGCGTTCGAAACGACCGATTTCAAGGAAAAGCTCGGCCGCTACCACCGCGATGCGCGCAAGACTTTCTACGGCTGGGCGGACGTGTGGCTCGATCCGGAATTCGGCGGCTGGGATATCCGCGACGAGTACCTGCCGAAGATCCAGTGCCCGGTGCTCGCCATCCAGGGCCATGACGACGAGTACGGCACCATGGCGCAACTCGACGAGATCCAGCGGCGTGCGCGCGGCGCCTGCAAGCTGCTGAAGCTCGCGCAGTGCGGCCACGCGCCGTTTCGCGACCAGCCCGGCAAGACGCTGTCCGCGATCAGGGAATTCCTGCAATGAAGGGCGAGTTCAAGGTCATCGGCCTGATCGCGACGGGGCATTCGCTCAGCCACTTCCTGCAGCTGGTGGTGCCGCCGCTGTTCCCGTTCATGCGCGAGGACCTGGGCATGTCCTACACCGCGCTCGGTTTCGTGATGACATTGTTCTACGCGGTGTCGGCGCTGCTGCAGCCGGTGGCCGGCTTCGTGGTGGACCGCTTCGGCGGCCGCGGCGTACTGCTCGGCGGCATCGCGCTGATGGCGACCGGGACGCTGCTCATGGGCCTTGCGCAGGGGCCGTACCAGCTGGGATTGGGCGCGGCGATCTCGGGCCTCGGCAACAGCGTGTTCCATCCCGCCGACTTCGCGATCCTGAATGGCCGCGTCTCGCCGCCGCGCCTGGGCCATGCCTTCAGCTCGCATGGCATCGCCGGATCGCTCGGATTCGCCGCGGCGCCGGTGTTCAGCATCGTCGTCGCGAGCTACTACGGCTGGCACGGCGCGCTGGCGGCCGCCGCGGGCGTGGCCGTTCTTGTGTTTGCCGTGCTGTTCTTCAATGCCGGCAAGTTCGTCATCGAGATCAAGCCGAGGCAGGCCATTTCGACGGACATGAAGATCCTCCTCTCCGGGCCGATCCTGGCCTGCTTCCTGTTCTTCACGCTGCATGCCGCCGCGCTCACCGGGCTGACGAGCTTCGGCATTTCGGCGATGACCAGCCAGTTCTACGTCAGCGCCGCGCTGGCTTCATCGGCCATCACCGCCTACATGATCGGCACCGGCGTCGGCACCCTGGCGGGCGGGTTCCTGCTGGCGCAGGCGCGCCGGCCACAGGTTCTCGCCGGCAGCGGCATCGCCACCTCGGCCTGCGTGATGCTCGCGATCGCGGCCGGGGCGGTGCCCGGCCCGATGCTGCCCGCGGCCCTTGCCCTCTCGGGCCTGGCGATCGGCCTCACCTATCCGTCGCGCGACCTGATCGTGCGCGGCGCGACGCCGCCCGGCGCGACGGGGAAGGTGTACGGCTTCGTCTACGCCGGACTCGACGTCGGCTCGCTCGCGACGCCGGTGTTCTACGGCTGGCTGATGGACCGCGGCTCGCCGGACGCGGTGTTCTACGTGATCTTCGGGTTTGCCGCGGCGGCGCTCGCCACGGTGCTGCAGCTCAGCCCAGCGAAACCGGGTTTGTCAGCTCGCCCAGTCCGCTGATCCGCACGCTGACCGGGCCGCCGAGCTTGTCGAGCTCGACGTTCTGCACGGCGCGCGAACCGGGCGCCGAGCGCTTGAGCGCGGTGCCCATCGAGACGATGTCGCCGGGCTCGAGCGTCATGTAGCGCGACAGGAAAGCGAGCACCTCGGGAACCTTGTAGAAAAGATTGACGGTGCTGTCCTCGGTGACCAGTTCCCCCTTGTGCAGGCAGCTCACCGTCAGTGCGTGCGGATCGGGAATCTCGTCGCGCGTCACCAGCCACGGCCCCATCGGCGAGAACGTGTCGGAGCCCTTGTAGCGGCCCGAATAGCTGGTCCAGGTGTCCACGTACTCGATCTCGCCGGGGTTGTCCTTCTTCGGGTGGATCGCGCGGTAATGGAAGCTGTCCTCGCCGCGCATGGTGGGCGAGGTGATGTCGTTGTGGATGGTGTAGCCGAAGACGTGGCTGTAGGCATCCGCAGCAGCAATGTCCTTCGCCTTGCGCCCGAGGACCACCGCGAGCTCCGGTTCCGGATGCACCCGGCCGTAATCCGGCCGGATGACGATCGGCTCGCCGTGGCCCGTCAGCGCGTTGGCGGCCTTGATGAAGGAAGCCGGGTGCTTCGGGCCCTTCATGATGCGGTCGGCGTTGGCGCTGTTATTGAGCGCGAGGCAGACGATTTTCGTGGGCCGGCGTACCGGGGGCAGCCAACGGATGCCGTCCAATGAAAATCTTTTCTTCTTCGGAGCAACAGATCGTCCTTCAATGATCTCCTGCATGTCCCGCGCATCGAGCTCGACGAGCTCGGTGTCCGATACCGCCATGCCGACGCGATCGCCGCCATCGGCGCGGAAGCTCGCCAGCTTCACTAGTCGCGGTAGGCGATCTTCTTGCGGTCGAGCATGCGCAGCAGCGCCGGCCAGTCGCGCTGCTCGCGCGGGTGGTCCGCCATGCTGAGCCGCTCGTAGGACTTGGTCGCCGCGTCGTCGGTCATCATCTGCACGTTGTGCAGCCCGCCGGCGCAGGCATCGACCTGGATCTGGCAGGCGGCGTCCAGGTAATACATGATCTCGAAGGCCTCGCGCACCGTGGTGCCGAGGGACATCAGGCCGTGGTTGCGCAGGATCATGGCCTTGGATGTCGCGCCGAGGTCGCGCGCCATGCGCACCTGCTCCTCCTTGTACAGCGCGACGCCTTCGTAGTCGTGGTAGGTGATCTCGGGCTGCACGCGCATGGCGTGCTGGCTGATCGGCAGCAGGCCGCACTTCATCGCCGACACCGCGACGCCGGCGCGCGTGTGCGTGTGGATCACGCAGTTGATCTCGTGGCGCGCGCGGTGCATGCAGCTGTGGATGACGAAGCCGGCCTCGTTCACGCCCATGTCGAGCGGGTCGTCGAGGATCTTGCCGTCGAGGTCGATCTTCACCAGGGTCGACGCGGTGATCTCGTCGAACATCATGCCGTAGGGGTTGATCAGAAAATCGTCGGTCCCCGGCACGCGTGCCGAGAAGTGGGTGTAGATCAGGTCGGTCCATTTGTAGATCGCGCCGAGCTGGTAGGCGGCGGCGAGATCCACGCGCATGTCCCACTCTTCCTTGGAAACGCGCTCACGGACGGGGGAGGACTTCAGGGCCTTCAGGTTCGCGCTCATGCGGCCATCATACTCCGGCTTTCGGCGGCCTCCAGCGCCTCCAAGAGCAGCGCCGGATCGTTTCGCGCCAGCAGGGTGGAGTCCGACAGCATGCGCCGCCACAGCCGCGCCCGGCGCTCGCCGTGGTACAGGCCGAG
>Ga0315912_10006882_pt1 | contig 10087 bp, 10 predicted proteins | sample VfabasoilMG_FD_204469 | JGI IMG/M metagenome (GOLD analysis project Ga0315912, IMG submission 204469) | Garden soil microbial communities collected in Santa Monica, California, United States - V. faba soil | ecosystem: Environmental > Terrestrial > Soil > Garden | place: USA: California... | reverse complement strand
TTCGAAAATCGTTTCGACGATGGTGCCGACGCCGTCGGCCACCGTGTTGAGCGCGGCGAATTGCGCCTGCATGTCGGTCGGAAACGCGGGATACGGCGCAGTGCGGATGTCGACCGACTTCGGCCGCTTGCCCTTCATGTCCACTTCGATCCAGTTCGGGCCGATGCCAATCTTGGCGCCGGCCTCGCGCAGCTTCGCCGTCACCGCGTCGAGATGCTCGGGCTCGGTATTCTTGATGCGCACCAGTCCCGAGGTGATCGCACCCGCAACGAGATAGGTACCGCCTTCGATACGGTCCGGCTGCACTTCGTAGCTCGTGGCGCGCAGTTTCTCCACGCCCTGGATGACGATCTTGTCGGTACCCGCGCCCTGGATCTTCGCTCCCATGGCAATCAGGAATTTTGCGAGGTCCACCACCTCGGGCTCGCGCGCGGCGTTTTCGATGACCGTCTCGCCGTCGGCGAGAGTCGCCGCCATCATCAGGTTTTCGGTGCCGGTGACCGTGACGGTCTCGAGCACCAGGCGCGCACCCTTGAGGCGCCCGGCGCGCGCGCGGATGTAGCCGCCGTCGATGTTGATCTCCGCGCCCATGGCCTGCAGGCCCGCGACGTGGATGTTCACCGGGCGCGCGCCGATCGCGCAGCCACCGGGGAGCGACACGTCGGCCTTGCCGAAGCGCGCCAGCAGCGGGCCCAGCACCAGGATCGATGCGCGCATGGTCTTCACCAGCTCGTACGGCGCGAAACATTCGCGCGTCGTGGTGGGATCGATCTCGATGCGCATCTTCTCGTCGATGGTGACCGACACGCCCATGCGGCCTAACAACTCGATCATCGTGGTGACGTCCTGCAGGTGCGGGACGTTGCGGATGGTCACCGGGCCGTCGGCGAGCAGCGCGCCCGCCACGATCGGCAGCGTGGCGTTCTTGGCGCCGGAGATGCGCACTTCGCCTTCCAGGGGAATACCGCCATTGATCTGAAGCTTGTCCACGGAAGAGCTCGCCGGATGGAAAGGGGCGATAGTGTAGTGGTTTGGGCCGCCGGCTGGGCAGGTCTGGCCGCGTTGCTCGTCAGGCTCGCGCGCGCTTCGAAAATTTCCAGACGGAAATTTTCGGCGATTCCACGGTCCGCGCTGCGCCGCGACGACATCGGCAGAAATGAAGCCCTCGGATGCATCAGCGCCGCGTCGCGACGCCCGGACCGTGGCGCGCTCGATTCCTCACACCGCGGCCAGACCTGCCCAGCCGGCGGCCCTGCCCCCAGCGCTATCGACCCTTTCCAGCCAGCTCGTCCGGGGTCAGCGCCTCGATGGAAAGCGCGTGGATCTCGCGGCCCATGAGGGCGCCCAGCGTGCCGTAGACCAGCTGGTGGCGGGCGATGGGCCGCTTGCCGGCGAACTGCGACGCGACCACGCGCGCGGCGAAATGGGTGTTGTCGTCCGACTCGACCTGTACGGTAGCACCGGGCAGTCCGGCGCGGATCAGGTCAGCGACTCGATCGGGGGTCATTGGACTCATGGCGCGAGTTTAGCGGGGCAAGGGGTATCATTCCCGCATGAATGCCCCCGGCGTAAACGTAAAGGCGAAGACCGATCCCGCATCACTGATCGCGGCCGGCCGGCGCGCCATCGAGATCGAAGGCCGGGCGCTCGCCGCGCTGCTGCCGCGGCTCGACGCGTCGTTCGCGCGAGCCTGCGACATCTGCCTGGATTGCAAGGGCCGCGTGATCGTCACGGGCATGGGCAAGTCGGGGCACATCGCCGGGAAACTCGCCGCCACGCTGGCCTCCACCGGCACGCCGTCGTTCTTCATGCACGCCGCCGAGGCCAGTCATGGCGACATCGGCATGATCACGCGCGAAGACGTGATCCTCGCGATCTCGAACTCCGGCGAAACGCCCGAAGTGCTGCTGCTGATTCCGCACATCTCGCGCCTCGGCGTGCCCCTGATCGCCGTGACGGGCAATCCCAAGTCGACGCTGGCGCGCGCCGCGAATGCGCACCTCGACGTGAGCGTCGCCGAGGAAGCCTGCCCGCTCAACCTGGCGCCGACCGCCAGCACCACCGCTACCCTGGCGCTCGGCGACGCGCTCGCGGTGGCGCTGCTCGAGGCGCGCGGTTTCACCTCGCAGGATTTCGCGCGCTCGCATCCTGGCGGCGCGCTCGGCCGCAAACTGCTGCTGCACGTCTCGGACGTCATGCGCACCGGCGACGCGATGCCGGTGGTTGGCCCGGAGGCGCCGCTCTCGCAGGGCCTGATGGTCATGTCGAAGAAGGGCCTCGGCATGTGCGTGGTGGTCGACGGCAGCCGGATGCTCGGCATATTCACCGACGGCGACCTGCGCCGCGTGCTCGATCGGCAATCCGACGTGCATCGCGTCACCATGCGCGAGGTCATGACTTCGCCCGGGAAGTCAGTGCAGCCCCACCTGCTGGCCGCCGAGGCGGCACACCTCATGGAGAAACACCAGATCACCGCCCTGCCCGTGATCGACGCGTCCGGCGCCCTCGTCGGCGCATTCAACGTCCACGACCTGCTGCGCGCCGGAGTCCTGTGAGCCCAACCCATTCGAATGACCTGGCGGGATTCACGCCCGCACTCGGCCGCGTTCAGTTGCTGGTCCTCGACGTGGACGGCGTGCTCACCGACGGTCGCCTGTACTACGGGGCCCGCGGCGAGTCGCTCAAGGTTTTTCACGTGCGTGATGGCCATGGCATCAAGCAGGTGGCGGCGGTCGGCATCACCGTGGCCATCATCTCCGGCCGCAAGTCCGCCGCGGTCGCGCGGCGCGCCCGGGAGCTCGGCATCCGCCACGTCGCGCAGGGAGTGGAAGACAAGATCGCGGCGCTGACGCGACTCGCGAAATCGCGCTCGATCGCGCTCGAACACTGCGCCTGTGTCGGCGACGACACACCCGATGCGCCCATGCTGCAGGCAGCCGGGGTCGGGATCGCGGTTGCCGACGCCCATCGCGACGCGCTCGCGGTTGCCCACCTGGTGACCACGCAGCCGGGTGGCCGCGGCGCGGTGCGCGAAGTGTGCGACTGGTTGCTGGATGCGCGCCGCACGCGTGGCGCGCTGCCTGCGGGGACGCGTTCATGAAACCCCGGACGGGTCCATGAAACGAGGCTGGTCACGCCCGCTCACCTACGTGGCCGTCATTGGCGTCGTTGCCCTGGCCTATTTTCTCGGCCTCACGGGGCGCGGTGACAACGGCGCGGACACGGGGGTCGCGATGGCGCCGGATCCCGGCTACGCCGCGCGGGATGCCGAGGTCATCGAAACCGGCTACGACGGCCGCGAACGTTACCGGCTCAACGCCCGGGTCATCCGCCAGCAGACCGAGTCCGGAGCCATCGATCTCGAAGACCTGCGCATGGACTACCACCCCGGTGCGCAGGACCGGCTTCCAGGCGACAAGCCCAGCGAGGCGCCCAGCAACGAGGTGTGGCACCTGAAATCCGATCGCGGCCAGGTGCGCGCCGACGGCGACGACGTGCAGCTGCATGGCAACGTCGTGCTGACCGGCGAGACCCCCGGATCCGGCGACCCGATCACGCTGAACACCGAGACCCTGCGCGTCAACACGCCGACCGAGTTCATCGAAACCGATGCCCCCGTCACCCTGCGCTCGGCGGGGCACGATCTGTCCGGGGTCGGCATGCAGGCGGATTTAAAGGCCGGCACGCTGCGTCTAGAATCCGAGGTCCATGGCGAGTTCTCCCCCAAGTAAGCGTCTGTCACGCGCGGCCGCCGCGTTCGCCGCGGGGTTGTTAGGCGTGGCCGCGGCTGCGCAGGATCCGCGCTCCGCCGAAAAGATCGTCGTCGGCGCCGCGACCTTCGAGATGGACACCAGGAACAACACCGCGGTCCTGCGCGACGTGGTCATCACCCAGGGTGAAACGCGCATCCAGGCCGACGAAGCGCGCGTCAAGGGTGGCATCGATAATTTCGAAAACGGCGAATGGACCATCACCGGCGACGTGCGCATCAAGGCCGAGGGCGGCAACCTGCACTCCGACAAGGCGGTGGTCGCGTTTCGCAACAACCTGATATCGCGCGCCACCATCACCGGCACGCCCGCGGAATTCGAACAGCTGCGCGCCGACGGCCGCACCGCGCGCGGCCGCGCCAACACCATCGATTACGAGACCGGCAGCGGCACGGTGAGCTTCCGTGAAGACGCGTGGCTCCTGCCCGACGGCTGCAACGAGATCACCGCCCAGCAACTGGTCTACAACATCAAGACGCAGAGCGTGCAGAGCCAGGCCAAACCGACGCCCGGCCCGAACGGCCGCATCACCATCACCATCCAGCCCGGCGGCGAATCGGGCAACAAGCCGTGCGCCAAGACGGCAGAACCCAAACCATGAGCGTGCTGCGCGCCACCCATCTCGCCAAGAGTTACCGCCGCCGCCAAGTGATCTCCGACCTCTCCATCGAAGTGGAGAGCGGGCAGATCGTCGGGTTGTTAGGCCCGAACGGCGCGGGCAAGACCACCGCGTTCTACATGATCGTGGGCCTGGTGCCGCCCGACGCGGGCCAGGTGACCATCGACGATCGGGACATCACGCATCTCGCCATGCACCAGCGCGCGCAGGCAGGCATCGGTTACCTGCCGCAGGAAGCTTCCGTATTCCGCAAGTTGAGCGTCGAAGACAACATCATGGCGATTCTCGAGACGCGCGAGCTCGACGAGACCGCGCGCCAGGAGCGGCTCGAACAGATACTCGGAGAACTACGTATCGCCCATGTGCGCAAGAGCCTGGGGATGGCGTTGTCGGGCGGTGAACGCCGACGCGTCGAAATAGCGCGCGCACTCGCGGCCGAGCCCCGTTTTGTACTGCTCGACGAACCATTTGCGGGCGTCGATCCGCTATCGGTCATCGATATACAACGCATCATGACCGAGCTCACCGCCAAGGGCATCGGCGTGCTGATTACCGACCATAACGTCAGAGAAACCCTAGGTGTGTGTGGCAGGGCCTACATCGTTTCCGGGGGTACGGTAATCGCCTCCGGATCTTCCGAAGAAATCCTTGCCAACCCCCAAGTCCGTGAGGTGTACTTGGGTCAGTCTTTCCGGATGTAGCGCCGCTTCCAGTCTCCTGGCCGGTCCGGAAAACTCAATCTCTTTCATAGCGTTGGGGACACCTGCGCCTGTGTCGATGATGAAGCCCTCATTGCAGCTGAAGCTGGGTCAACAGCTCACCATGACCCCGCAGCTGCAGCAGGCCATCCGCCTCCTGCAAATGCCTGCACTGGAGCTGCAGGCGCACATCCGCGAACAGCTCGAAACCAACGTGATGTTAGAGCCGGTGGACGAGTACGAAGCCACCGGATCGTTCGAAGCGCTCGAGCCGCATCCGATGCCGGAGGAGAAACGCGTCGATGCGCCGGCCCAGCCCGAAGTCACCGTCGAGGCCGAAGTCATCGAAGACGCGTGGACCGAACGCAGTCCCGGATCCGATGCCTGGCGCGACGACGACGAACGCTCCGCGGAAGTCGCCGACGACGCGCAGGTCTCGCTGCAGGACCACCTGGTCGCGCAGCTCGAATATGCCAACCTCGCGCCGCGCGATCTCGGTATCGCGCGTGCCATCGTCGATGCCATCAACGACGACGGTTACATCACCGATTCGTTCGAAGACATCGCGGCCACGTTGCTGCCGGAAATCACCGCGGACGCTGCCGAAGTCGAACGCGTCCTCAAGCTGGTGCAGACGCTGGACCCGCCGGGCGTCGGCGCGCGCAACCTCGGCGAGTGCCTGGCGCTGCAGCTGCGCATGCTGCATCCGGATACTCCGGGGCTGCGCACCGCGCTGATCATCGCCGACAAACATCTCGACCTGCTCGCGGTGCGCGAGCTCACGCTGCTGCGGCGTGAACTGTCGGCCAGCGACGAGGAACTCGGGCTTGCCGTCGCGCTGGTGCGTGGCTGCCATCCGCGCCCGGGCGCGACGGTGTCGAGCGCCAAGGCCGAGTACGTGGTGCCCGACGTGTTCGTGCGCCGTACCGATCGGGGCTGGACCGTCGAGGTGAACAGCTCGACGCTGCCGCGCGTGCGGCTCAACCAGAGTTACGCCGACATGCTCGGCCGCGGCGCGGGCCACTCCTCCATGCGCGCCCAGCTGCAGGAAGCACGCTGGCTGCTCAAGAGCCTCGAAATCCGCAATGAAACCCTCATGAAAGTGGCACGGAGCATCGTCGAGCGGCAGACCGCTTTCCTCGAACATGGCGAAGAGTCCATGCGCCCGATGATCCTCAAGGACATCGCGCAGGCCATCGACATGCACGAATCGACGATTTCCCGTGTCACCTCCAGCAAGTACATGCACACGCCGCGCGGCGTGTTCGAGCTCAAGTACTTCTTTTCCAGCCAGGTCGAGGCCGCCGACGGCGGTGGTGCCTCGTCCACGGCCGTGCGCGCCAAGATCCGCAAGCTCATCAAGGAAGAGGATCCCGGCAACCCGCTGTCCGACAGCCGGATCGCCGAGCTGCTCTCCGGCGAGGGCATCGCGGTCGCGCGCCGCACGGTGGCCAAGTATCGCGAGGCGCTCGGACTTGCGCCTTCGAATGAACGCAAGGCCAAGGCTGCAATGTCATCAAAGTGAAGTAGATAGGCCAAAAAAGGAGACGAATCATGCAATTGTCGCTTTCCGGTCATCATGTCGAAGTCACCCCGTCGATGCGTCAATACGTGGAAAAGAAGCTCGAGCGCATTTCCCGTCATTTCGACCACGTAATCGACGTGCATTGCATACTCACCGTTGAGAAGCTCCGACAGAAGGCCGAAGCCACTTTGCATGTGCGCGGCAATGCCATTCATGCCGACGCCACCGAGGAAGACATGTACGCCGCCATCGACCTGCTGGCCGACAAACTCGACCGCAGCGTGCTCAAGCACAAGGAAAAGAAGGCCGACAAACACGCCGCCGAAGCGCGGAGGGCCGTGAGGAGCTGATGCGCCTAATTCTCGTCAGCGGGCTGTCGGGATCCGGCAAGAGCGTGGCGTTGCACATGCTCGAGGACGCCGGGTTCTACTGCGTCGACAACATCCCGGCGGCCCTGCTGAAGCCCTTCATTTCCCACACGCTGCGCAACAACGAAGCGCAGTACAGCCGCGCCGCGGTCGGAGTCGACGCTCGCAACGCGGCCGGGGAAATCGAAACCGTGCCGCCGCTGATCGAGGAGCTCAAGAAAAGCGGCATCCAGTGCGAAATCGTGTTCCTGCTCGCCAACGACGACGAGCTGCTCCGGCGCTTTGCCGAGACGCGCCGCAAGCACCCGATCAGCACCGATCACGTGTCGCTCAAGGAAGCCATCGCCATCGAGAGGCGGCTGCTCGAGCCCATCCTCAACGCAGCCGACCTGGTGATCGACACCTCGCGCATGGGTGTGCACGATCTGCGCGAACTCATCAGCCAGCGCGTGGAGAAGCGCAGCGCATCGCGCCTGTCGCTGCTGGTGGAATCGTTCGGCTTCAAGAACGGCATCCCCGGAGATGCCGATTTCGTGTTCGACGCGCGTTCGCTGCCGAATCCCTACTGGGACCCGGCGCTGCGTGCCCTCACCGGCCGCGATGCGGACGTCATCAAGTTCCTCGAGGCGCAACGCACGCTACCGCGGCTGCTCGAGGACATCCTGCAATTCGTCGCGGCGCGCATTCCCGAGCACCAGGCCGCAAATCGCCGCTACCTGACCATCGCGATCGGCTGCACCGGCGGCCGCCACCGTTCCGTGTACCTCGCCGAACGCGTCGCCGACCGGCTCGCGCATACCTACCCGGTGGTCGCCCTGCGCCACAACTCGCTCGGCGAAATGCGCACCATCACCCGCGCCCCGACCCTCGCCGGCACACAAAACACCTCCGTCGCCTGACGGGGCCCGCGCCCGGACTCACCCACCTTTTCCCCAGCCGCGACGTAACGCGGACATTCGCGCTTGTCCAGGGACGCGGGCGAATGGCGTGGGGGTGCCGGTGCCGGTGCGCGCGGCAGTTCAGTCCCGCGGCGAACATCGCGAAGCGGCGCAGCCGGAATCGTCATGTGAAGCCGTATTGACGTGACGTTTCCAGTTTCTGCCGATGCAGCCTTCACATAGATTCCGGCGAGCGAACGCCAACAATTTTCGCTTCGGAAATTTTTGAAGCGCGCGAGCGGTGAGCCGCGGGACTGAACTGCCGCGCGCGTCGCCGTCTTCACCACCAATGTCTTCGCCTCTTTCCTGGGACAACTGCAAATGTCCCCATTACTATGCGCGCGTCATGGAAGCGACGCGCACACCCACCAAAGAACGCCGACTCGCCGCGCTGCGCGGCGCGTTGCGTGAAGGTTCATGGCGTGGCGCGGCGCGCATGATCGCCGCCATGCATCCGGCGGAGATCGCCAACCTCATCGAATCGCTGCCGCCCGCGCAGCGCGAGGTGGTCTGGAACTTCGTCGAGCCGGAGATCGAGGGCGACGTGCTCGTCGAGCTCAGCGACGAGGTGCGCCAGGCCGTCATCGAAGGCATGGACGCCGAGGAACTGCTGGCGGCCGCCGAGGACATGGAACTCGACGACCTCGCCGACCTGGTGGGCGACCTGCCCGAAGCCGTGGGCGCGCAGCTGGTGAAGTCGATGGACGCCCAGGACCGGGAGCGCGTGAACACGCTGCTCCTGTACGAGGACGACACCGCCGGCGGCCTCATGAACACGGACACGGTCAGCGTGCGCGCCGACGTGACCGTGGAGGTCGTGTTGCGCTACCTGCGCATGCGCGGCGAGCTGCCCGACAAGACCGACCGGCTGATCGTGGTCGATCGCAACGACCGGTACGTCGGCACCGTCGCCCTGACCCGGCTGCTCACCGAGGATCCCGAAAAACCGGTGGGCGACATTCTCGACCCGGAGGCGCCGCGCATCGCACCCGAGACCCATACCACCGAAGTCGCCCGCCTCTTCCAGGACCGCGACCTGGTGTCGGCCGCCGTGGTCGAAGCCAGCGGCAAGCTGCTGGGACGCATCACCGTCGACGACGTCGTCGACGTCATCCGCGAAGAAGCCGCGCACGAAGTGATGGCGGCCTCGGGTCTGCGTGACGAAGAAGACGTGTTCGCCGCGGTCCTGCCCTCCACCCGGCGCCGGCTGCTGTGGCTGGGCATCAACCTCGTGACCGCATTCATGGCTGCCGCGGTGGTCAGCCGCTTCGAAGGCACCATCACCAAGGTCGCCGCCCTCGCCGCGCTCATGCCCATCGTGGCCTCGATGGGCGGCATCGCCGGCACCCAGACCGTCACGTTGATCATCCGCGGCATCGCGCTCGGCCAGGTGGAGTGGGTGAACGCGAAATGGCTGCTCTGGAAGGAGATCGCCGTCGGCGGTCTCAACGGCCTCATCTGGGCGGTGATCGTCGGCAGCGTCACCATCGTCTGGTATGGCACCTGGAAGATCTCGCTGATCATCGCCGCGGCGACACTGATCAACCTGCTGTGTGCGGCCACGGTGGGAGTCATCGTCCCGCTGGCGCTGCGCCGCATGCGCATCGATCCCGCGCTGTCGGCCGGCGTGATCCTGACCACGTTCACCGACTGCATCGGCTTCGCGACCTTGTTAGGGTTGGGCGCGCTGTTCCTGACCTGAGCCCGGGCGGAAATCGAGCAGCGTGACCTGCGGCGCGGTGCCCGCCCCGACGTCGAGGCATGCCAGCGCGAGCAGGTAGCCGCGCGGATTGAATTCCCGGAACACCCACGAGTGCGCGTGCGGATCGTCCGGCTTCTCGAATCCAATCGTCCCTTCGTCGTGGAAGCTGAACGTCATGCTGCCGAGGCCACCCGAGACCCCGGTGCCGATGGCCTTGAGATACGCCTCCTTCAGTGTCCACAGACGCAACAGGCGCTTCTGCTGCAGGCCCGGCGGCAACGCCAGCAACGCCGCCACTTCGGGCTCCGAAAAATTCCGGCGTGCGATCGACAGGGAGGTATCGCGGTCCTGGTGTTCGACATCGACGCCCAATTGCGGCATCCGCCCGACCGCCACGGCGACCAGGCCCGAACTGTGCGCGACGTTGAAATGCAGCCCGCTCGAATCGAACGGCGGCGCCAGCGACG
>Ga0315912_10006880_pt1 | contig 10089 bp, 8 predicted proteins | sample VfabasoilMG_FD_204469 | JGI IMG/M metagenome (GOLD analysis project Ga0315912, IMG submission 204469) | Garden soil microbial communities collected in Santa Monica, California, United States - V. faba soil | ecosystem: Environmental > Terrestrial > Soil > Garden | place: USA: California... | reverse complement strand
GCCAATTGCACCGCTCCGGGCAACGTGCCCGTCACGTTACCTTCCGGAAGGGGCGAACCCACCAGGCCGAGATTCCCAGCGAACCCCGTCAGGTTGGCCAGCGCGCCTGGCGTCCCGACATCGGCCGGATTGAACTGCAGATCGAGGAACCCCGATGAGCCTTGCAGCGGACTGGTGTCCACGCTCACCAGGAACGGCACGGCATTGGCGCGCCCCGCGATCAGGCACAGGAGCAGCGATGCAAAGGCCAAACCGCGCAGTCCCTGTCGACTCATAAAATCAGGCTCCCGTTGTTTTGTAGTGGAAGTTGCAGTGGCCAGGCTCGCGGCCGTCCAAGTGCTCGCAACCGCAGCGGCGTTGCCGCGGCGTCAGCAGGCGTTGTGAACTACAGCGCAATCGAAGCATCGGACCGAAGACGAGTTGCGCGATTCTACAAGCATTGGGGCGTCTTGCCACTCGGCAGCGCCCGCGATGCAAGCCGGCGCCACTCTACCCGGCGTGCTTTGCACTCCGATGACGTGCATTGCAGGAGCACTGGCGGAGTCTGCGCACCGTGCACCCTTACGTGCCACCGCGAATACCCATCCGCACCACTCGTGGGCACCCGGCACTGTCGGAAAATCGAACAGCGGTGAATCACCCCATCGCAGACGGACGGACCAACATCTGCCGCTACAGCGCGCCGATCGACAAGCGCAGCAGTAACCAGACGGCAATACGACGCCCTACACGTTGCGCCTGCTGTGCGTCATGTGGCGTACACAGCGCGCAGCCTCGCGGAGTCGTCTTACCAACTTTTGCGCGCAGCTTGCTCGGACGGTGTGCGCTCGAAGCGTTGCAGCGAACAACGATTGCGTTCGTTGGAAACGAGTCCTTGTTGGATTGAGTCTCGTGGATCGAGTCTTGTTGGATCGAGCGCAATGGACTGAGTCTCGTTAAAACCTCGTAAATTTCCATGCGTGTTGAACTTTCTTTGGACCTAAGTAGTTCACCTGGTGCTTCTCCTCTGGCGATGGCGGACACCGCTATGACAACATCCGCGTCCCCGGAAGCGGGGGCACGTTGCCAGCATCGCGCGCAGTTTCGGGATCGACTGCACGCAATGTTGCAAAGTCAACATCCGCAAGCCGTTGGAGCGCTGCACGCTGCTCGGCGTAGCAACGCTAATGAGTGCTACCGCCAAACCCGTCGCGTTGCTGCGCCCGAGTGTGCGGCTGGATTTTTTTGCGAGGGAAGTTCTACCATGAGACCCAGTCTTGTACAGAGTCTATTGTTGTTGGGTGCCGCGTTCGCGTTGCCCGCAAATGCTGCCGACGACAGCGGATCCCCTACGCCCGCGTACTTGCCGCACGCGCTGCCGTCGATCGAGGGCGAAGAAGTCGCAGTGTTGACCGCAGCACCGAACGTGCCGCCGCCGATCACGCGACGTCACGCCACCAAGGTGCGCTTGGATGTGGAAGTACGTGAACACACCAAAACACTGGCGGAAGGCGTCAACTACACATACTGGACGTTTGGCGATGACGCGCCCGGCGGCTTCATTCGGGTCCGCGAAGGCGATCTGGTCGAAACGCACTTCAGCAATCATCCCGACAACTCGGTGGCCCACAACATCGATTTCCACTCGGCCACCGGTCCTGGCGGCGGCGGCGAAGCGTCATTCGTCGCGCCCGGCCATACGGTCACGTTCGCGTGGCGCGCCACCACGCCAGGACTCTATCTCTATCACTGCGTGGCAGCACCGGCGGGCCTGCACCTCACCAATGGCATGTATGGATTGATCCTGGTCGAGCCCAAGGAAGGCATGACCAAGGTGGACAAGGAGTACTTCATCATTCAGGGCGAGTTCTACACCGACGCGCCGTTCGGCACGCGCGGCAATCGCAAGTTCTCGCTCGACAAAGCACTCAAGGAACAACCCGACTACGTGGTCTTCAATGGACACGTCGGCGCCTTGATGGGCGATAAGGCGCTGCGCGCCAAGGCCGGCGAGTCAGTGCGCTTCTACCTGGGCAATGCCGGCCCGAGCTTGCTGTCCTCGTTCCACATCGTCGGTGAGATCTTCGACAGCGTGTATGGCGAAGGTGGCACGGACGTGAACCAGCGCAACGTGCAGACCACGGTGGTCCCAGTGGGCGGCTCAGCCATCGTGGAGTTCGTTGCCGAAGTCCCGGGCAGATATGAACTGGTGGATCACTCCATGTTCCGAGCGTTCAACAAAGGCGCGATGGGAGCCCTGGAGATCGAAGGCGCAGCGCGCTCGGACATCTTTCCCGGCAAGCTGGTCGAGCGCCCCTACAACCCCGGGACCAAGTTGCGACGCCAGGTTGCGGTCGCCATCCCCGCCGTGAACGCGTCCAAACCGGCCGCCAGCAGTGATCCCGCCAGCCAGGCCCTGTTGGAGCACGGGCGCGAGGTCTACAACAACGTGTGCGCCGCCTGTCATCAGCCCAATGGCCAGGGTCTGCCGGGCGTGTTCCCACCGCTGGCACAGTCGGACTTTCTCATGGCTGATCCCCAGCGCGCCGTGCGCGTGCTGCTGCAAGGACTGAGCGGGCCCATCACCGTCAACGGCAAGCAGTTTCAAGGTGTGATGCCCAAGCTGCCGCTCACCGACCGTGACATCGCGGGTGTGCTCAGCTACGTACGCAGCAACTTTGGCAACCGCGGCTCGGCCATCAAGCTCGCCGATGTCAGTCGCACACGCACTGCGCTGGAAGGCAAGAAGTCCGATCAGCTCGCCACCGAAAACTGATTCGCTGCTCGAGGTGTACATGCAGATCCGATGGCTCGCCGTCCAGCTGGCGCTATGGTGCGCGGGGTTACCGCAAGTGGTCCCGGCGGCCACGCCTACCACACTGCTGACCCAAGCCACCGTACTCGGCGCGACCGACTGTGCCGCAGTGGGCAGCGCGCTCACCACCAAGACGGTGCTGGTTCCAGCGGGCAAATATCGCCCGTTCTTCAAGAACAGCCTGGATGGCAACGACGGCAAGCAGGCGCTGGCACCACAGATCGAGGTGCCAGCGTTTCGCTTGGACGCTGCCGCGGTGACGCGCGGGGAGTACCTGCGCTTCGTGTGCCAGCACCCCGCGTGGCGCAGGTCCAACGTCAAAGCAATTTTCGCCGAGGAAACCTATCTCACTGGCTGGTCGAACGACCTCGATCTCGGCACCCAACCGCAGGATCAACCGGTCACGCACGTCTCCTGGTTTGCGGCCCGCGCCTTCTGCGCGGCGCGCAACGCACGCCTGCCGACGCTCGCCGAGTGGGAACGCGCGGGCGGTGATGCCGGTGCGGTGGCCGCAGCGCAGCGCGATGAGACCAGCGCCGCCGGCAATCCATTTCGCTTTGCCATGGGGCGCCCCGCCACGGACCTGCGACATTCGGGACTCACATTCGCCGGGGTGTGGGAATGGACCGCCGATTTCAACTCCGTGGCGGCCGGTAACGCCGGTGGCAGTGGCAGCCTGTTCTGCGGCGATGGCTTTCGCTCCAACGATGCGCGCGACTACGCCGCGTTCCTGCGCTACTCGTTTCGCAGCAGCCTGCGCGGCAACTACAGCCTGAAGAATCTGGGCTTTCGCTGTGCCGAGGATGTCCGTCCGTGAAGTTACGCTCGATGCTTGCACTCCTCAGCGTCCTGACGGCCGGCGTTCCCAACCTGGGGACAGGTGGTGAACCTGCGACGCCGCCGGTCAACGAGCGCTCGGTGTATCAGTTGCAATCACGCTGGACCACCGATGGCGGGCGCCGCATACAGCTCGCCGAGCTCGCCGGACACCACCAGATCGTCGCCTTCATCTTCACGAGCTGCGCGGCTGCCTGCCCATTGCTGGTCAAGTCGCTGCAAGTGCAATCCCGCGGCATGCCGGCGCGCGCGCAACAGCGCACTCGCTTCTTGCTGGTCAGCATGGATCCGCAGCGGGATACGGTGCCGGCGTTGCGTCGCTATCGCCAGGAGCTGGCACTGGATCAGCAATGGACGCTGCTGCGCGGGGCTGACGACGATGTACGCGAGCTCGCAGCGGTGCTGGGCTTCAATTACGAGCGCACGCCGGATGGACAGTTTGCCCACTCCAACCAGGTGACGTTGTTGGATCCCGACGGCGAAATCGTGCTGCAACATCCAACCGCCGACGGGGCAGTGAGCATCATGGGTGCGGCGATCGAAGCCTGTGACTCAGCGACGGATGCGACACGTCCGAGTATTGCCGGCAAGAAATGCTCCTGAATGAAACTTTCCGCCCCTTCAGCGATTAGGTTCTCAAATCGCCGCTGTGAGGGACCCGCAAATGTTCGAAGCCAAATCCATCGATGGCCGATTGGTCGATCTGGTCGAACAACCCCAGGCATTGGTGGAAGGTGATGAGGTGGTTGCCGTGGTGTTCGAACAACGCTACGTGGATGTGTTCGGGCAAGCCCTGCAGATGTTGGAACTGGTGTCGCGTGTATCCACCATGGCATGCGACTTCGAGGAGGGCGAACACCCGGACGATTGCAAGGCCTGCAGCGCCAAGTTGATCCTCGCCTCGATCAGTCCGAGCCCGCGCATCCACTGAGGGCGCACCGAGGCTCGGTCCTGACGCGGCCGCGCCCTGCAGACAGCGGCAACCGCGCGCCTCTCGCTGTGAGCGCCGGCTCACAGCGACTCACCATGACTCACCGGTCATCTCGCGGGCGCGCCCGAACATGAACTGAGGCACTTCGAGCGCAGCCCCGAGCGCTTGGGCTCGGCGGTACCTTCCAGTGAAGCACAGCTTCACTCCGCCGCGCGGGTATCCGGGGATGTCTCTCAATCCCGCGGATGTCTCGAGGAATGGCAGGGCCGTTGGGCCACCTCGAATTACAGCAGCGAGCGAATCAGATCTTCTCCCTTCTTCAAGTACGCCTCACGCGTTTGTGGCGTCCCGCGCGGAATGCTCTCCTCCTCCGCGGACTCCTCGTTCGGCTCGTCAGCGCGTTCCAGTTCCGCCACCTCATCGACGGATTCCTCGCCACAATCCCCAGCGTCATCAGCACTGTCAGCACTCATCGGAGCGTCGATCGCGGCATCGAGTTGCACTGAATTCCGCAGCTGGAGGCGCTCGTCGAGACGGTTGGCGGACAAATTGGGGTTGGTCATGGTCATGAATCGATTCCTGTACTGAGGACGGGAAAAAACTGCTGGGGCGTCGCCCAAGTTCCCCACACGTGGACTGCCTCTCATCATCAGGCACCCGAGCGCGACGCACGCGATCCCACCGTCTGGGTATTCGGAACCGGCACCCTCACCTCACGTTGTTGTAACTACAGGCGTTTGTCGCGAGGTGCGTGATGCGGCGCAGGTATCGATGGACATTCGCGCTGGGCAGCGTGCTGGTTTTGCTGATAGGCGCACGGCTGGCGCTGCCATCGATGGTGAAGCGCTACGTCAACGATCAGCTCCAGGCGCTGGAGTCCTACGACGGCAGCGTCGCCGACATCCACATCGCGTTGTGGCGTGGTGCGTATCGCATCAATGGCATTCGTATCGTCAAGACTGGCGTCGAGCGCGCCACACCTTTCTTCAGCAGTGACTACATCGAGTGCTCCATTGAATGGCGCAGTCTGCTCAAGGGCTCGCTGGTTGGCGCAGGCGTGATTGCAAGGCCGGTGCTGAATCTGGTGCAGGCGCGCAACGAGCGACAATCGCAGCTCGGCAAGGAAGTGAATTGGACCGACGAGTTCGAGGAGTTGTTTCCATTTCGCTTCAACACCGTGGAGGTGCGAGACGGCACCGTGACCTTGCGTGCACCCGGCATCAGCACTCGCGATGCGCTCACGGTGCGTCAGATCACCGCACAGCTGGTCAATCTGACCAACGTCGCAGATCGTAACAGTGAAGCGTTCGCAGATTTCCGCGTGACCGGCCTGGTATTGGACGACGCGATGGTGAAGGTTTCCGGGCGCGCAGATCCGCTCGCAGCACGTCCCACCTTCGACCTCGACCTGTCGATGGACCGAGTGGAGCTCCAGAAGGTCAATCCCTGGCTGCGCCAGTACCTCAAGGCCGACGCGCAGAGTGGCGACTTCGCACTCTACATGGAGCTCGCCGCGGCGCAGGGACGCTTCAAAGGCTATGCCAAACCACTCATGCAGAACGTCGAGATCCTCGGCGCGGACGATGCCGACGAGCCGGCGCTGCACAAGATCTGGGAAGGCATCGTAGAGCTCGCGAGCAAAGTGTTTCAGAATCAGGCCGCGGACCAGGTGGCAGCACGCATCCCCTTGAGCGGCACGCTCGAGGATCCCGAGGCGGGAATGCTCGCAACCATCGTCAGCGTATTGCGCAACGCCTTCGTGGGCGCGTTCGCACACTCACTCGAGGGCAGCGTTTCGTTGCGCGATGTGAAGCGCGACCTCAGGCGCCTCGACACGACCGACGCGAGTAGAAAACGGCGTATCAAGAGCGCCGCACGCCCCGCCAAGACCGCGCGGGGGTGAACAACCCGCTGTGCTACGGCCATGCGGGCAGGCTGCCGGCACAATTGGCACGTTGGAACTATTCAACTCACGACGCTTTGCAGCTCAGTCACTGGGGCATCTTGGGCATCTCGGTCATTTCGACTGGCGCTTGGCAATCGGCCCACTCGGTGGCGCCACGGCCGGCTTGGCCTGATCCTTGGCTTGATCCGTTTCTGCCTCCATGCTGAACATGAGCAGCGAGCGCCCAGTCACCTGGTACACATCACCGAGCTCGAAGGCACTCTTCACCAGGTCCACCGGTTGATTGGTATCGATGAGCAGCAGCCAGTGCGCCGCATCGGTGCTGCCCGGCAGCGTGAACTCCACCATGTCGTGATACGCGTTGAAGATGATCAGTATGGTCGCGTCGTGGCCGCGCTGGCGTATTCCGGTCGCCTGCGCGCGCCCGTCCAGCACCACGCCGAAGCAGCGCATCAATTCATCGCTCCATTGCTCCGCTTGCATCTCGAGGCCGCTGGCGTTGATCCAAGTGATTTCCTTGATCCCGATCTGTTCGTTGACGGTACCAGTGAGAAAGCGGCTGCGGCGCAGGATCGGGTATTTGCGCCGCAGCGCGGTGAGCTTGCGCACGAAGCGCATCAGGTCTTGGCCGTCCGCTGAAATATTCCAATCGACCCAGCTGATTTCATTGTCCTGACAGTAGGCATTGTTGTTGCCCTGCTGCGAGCGCGCGAATTCATCGCCGGCCAACAGCATCGGCGTGCCCTGCGACAGCAGCAGCGTTGCCAGCATGTTGCGCATCTGGCGCAGGCGCAGCTCGCAGATGACACGGTCCTCGGAGGGTCCCTCGACCCCACAGTTCCACGCACGATTGTCACCACTCCCATCGGCGTTGTTCTCGCCGTTGGCGGCGTTGCGCCGTTCGTTGTAAGTGACCAGATCGCCGAGCGTGAAGCCATCGTGCGCGGTGACGAAATTGATGCTGGCGTAGGGCTTGCGGCCGTAGCGATCGAAGATATCGGCCGAGCCGCACAGCCGCGGCGCGATCGCGGCGGCTGGAGCGTGACCACGCCAATAGTCGCGCACGGTGCCACGAAATGCGTCGTTCCACTCGGCCCAGCCCGGCGGAAAACCGCCCACTTGATAGCCACCGGGGCCGCAATCCCAAGGCTCGGCGATCAGCTTGACGGCTCCCAACACCGGATCCTGCGAGCACACCTTGAAGAAGCCGCTCTGATTGTCGAAGCCCTCCGGCTCGCGCGCCAGGATCGTGCCCAGATCGAAGCGGAAGCCATCGACGTGCATTTCCTGCACCCAGTAGCGCAGGCTGTCCGTCACCATCTGCAGCACGCGCGGATGACTCAGATTGAGCGTGTTACCGGTGCCGGTGTCGTTGATGTAGTAGCGCTTCTGTTCGGGCAGCCGATAGTAGGAATGATTGTCGATGCCCTTGAAGCATAGTGTCGGGCCGCGCTCGTTACCCTCGGCCGTGTGGTTGTAGACCACATCGAGTATCACCTCCAGGCCAGCATCGTGCAGCTGCGCCACCATCTCCTTGAACTCCTGCACCCCGCGCATGGGATCGGCGAAGTAACGCGGATCGGCAGCAAAGAAGGCAATGGAGTTGTAGCCCCAATAGTTGGTCAGACCGCGCTCGAGCAAGTGACTATCGTTGATGAACATCTGTACCGGCAGCAGCTCCACCGTGGTCACTCCGAGCGCCTTGATGTGCTCGATCACTTCGGGGACGGTCAGGCCGGTGAAGGTGCCGCGCAAGGCGTTCGGCACGGCCGGATGCAGCTTGGTATATCCCCGCACGTGGGTCTCGTAGATGATGGTGCGATCCCACGGCACCAGCGGCTTGGCGTTCTGCTTCCAGTCGAAGCCGGCATCGACGACCACGCACTTGGGCATGAATGGCGCGCTGTCGCGCTCATCGAAGCTCAGGTCCTCGGCTGCGGCGCCAATGGTGTAGCCGAAGCAGGCATGATCCCAGCGCAGCTGTCCGACGAACTCGCGGGCATACGGATCCAGCAGGAGCTTGTTGGGATTGAAACGATGCCCCGCCTCCGGCGCATACGGCCCATACACGCGATAACCGTAGACCGTGCCCGGGCCGATGCCGGCAATGTAGCCGTGCCAGATCTCATCGGTGTACTCGGGCAGCTCGATGCGCTGCTGCTCGGTCTCACCGCGCGCGTCGAACAGGCACAACTCGACTTTGGTGGCGTGCGCGGAAAACAGCGAGAAGTTCACCCCGTGACCATCCCATGTCGCACCGCGCGGATGCGGCAGCCCCTCACGCACACGAATGCTCTTGTCGGTCACGGACGCTCACTCTTGGCAGTGCCCTGCGCACTGGCTGTCAACGATCCACGGATGAGCAACGTTCCGCGCTGCTCACTGTCGGCAGCGCCTCGATCGGCGTACGCGCAGCAACTGCGCGGAGGGGCGTATGCGTAGCGGCTGCGCGCAGAGAAGTGACGACCTGCCCGGCGCCAGCGATCAGGGCTGCGCTGAGCGCGGATCAACTCACGTCGCTGAGCTGCGCTGCAGTGCCGTGACCGACGCGTCGATAGTGGCTCAAGCTACGGCACCGATCGAAGCTGCGCGAGCGCTGACTGGGGGGTTGGCTCGGTGCTACGGAGAGCACCTGACCGCGACGCCGTACGCGACACGGGAAGCTTGCGAGCACATCTCGGTTGACCATCGAGCGGACCTCGAAACCATGGTAATGAAGAACCTGCGTGGCCCGGAATCCCGCACGCTCCCCCAAGCTAGCGGCGCCTCATGACATCCATGCGGGACCAGCATGGATTCTCAGCGCAACGTCCGGGGCAGACTTTTTGTGCCCGGCTTTTGTGCCCGGCTTTTGTGCCATGGGGTCGAAGACTTTGCAGCCAGGATTTGCCGCAGGCGCTGTAGGTCATCCATGTCGCGTGTGACCTGTCACTCACCTGCGGCATCTGCGGATTGCTCGCAGGTGAGCAGATACCGCGAGACTACGACACGTTATGGGACACGTTATGGCATATGAAAAAGGCGCAGCGCCGACACCGGCACTACGCCTTGCGCGCTCGCAGCGAATGGCGCCTTACTAAAAGAACCGATCCGTTGCGACCGTGAGCACGACACCAGTCGCGACGCCCACCAGGAACGCATCGCGCTCGACGCGAACCCAGCGGTAACCACGCGGTGGCCGATACAGACGGTGGCTGCCGAAATCGTTGATCACGAACCGCGTGCTCAGGAACACCGACGGGAGTCGATCCCCGCGGCGCCAGGAACGGTAGTACCGGTCGCGGTAGAACTTACGACCATCGAAGCGACGATCGAACCTGGGGTCACGGAAGAACTTGCCATTGTCGAAGCGCCGATCGAAGAACCGGCGATCGAACCTACGATCGAACTTGCGATCCCCGAAGAACTTGCGGTCCCCGAAGTCCCGTCGGTCGAAGTGCCGATCCCCGCGATGGCCGCGATAGTCGTGGCGGTAAGAGTGGCCGCGGTCGAAGCGGCGACCGTCGCCATCACGCGCCATGGCGGTCGAACCCATGACCAGCGCCAGCGCGACGGCGATGACGGAAAGAAGGTGCTTCATGTGATGCTCTCCTGGCAGCGCCGCGGCCGCGGCAGCAGTCG
>Ga0315912_10006879_pt1 | contig 10090 bp, 5 predicted proteins | sample VfabasoilMG_FD_204469 | JGI IMG/M metagenome (GOLD analysis project Ga0315912, IMG submission 204469) | Garden soil microbial communities collected in Santa Monica, California, United States - V. faba soil | ecosystem: Environmental > Terrestrial > Soil > Garden | place: USA: California... | reverse complement strand
CATTGGCTTTGACCCAACAACCACGCTCTGCGCCCAGGGTTTTGATCTGGATGGTGACGCGCTGTATTATCAATTTGAACTCTCGACCCCGACGATTATTTCGAATAGCGACTGGCTCAACACCGCCTGCGCGATCTTTGATACGCCCGAATTTGGCGCGTATCGGTGGCGCGCGAAGGTGAAAGACCCAACCCAAGCGGAAAGCGATTGGAGCGCGTTGCACCGATTTGACGTGGTGTCATCTACGCTAGGCCTTGATCAATTGACAGTCGAGGCGGTGAGCGATGACCAGACCCGGGTGTTGGCCTGCGCCACCAGTTCGGGCGAGGCGCACTTGAGTCTGCGGGTTAACGCGACTAACGATGGCAGTGACAGCGGCGTGTGGGAGGTGCTGACCGATTCAGTGAGTGCGTGCTTGGATCAAACTACTGCCCCCGTGTGGAATACTGCCGCGTATGCGGATGGGCCACATTTGGTGCGCGCCATCGCCACCGTGTTTAGCCCGACTGTGCAAAGCGTGCTGAGCGACACGATCTACAATTTAGGCGCGCGCTTGCCGTTAACGCCGGTGGTTTATTCGCCCGCGCGTTTTTTCAATACCCTCGCGGTTGACTTTCAGTGGGCGGGGCAACGCGCCACGACCTACACTGTATTTGTAAGCCAGGTACTGACGCCGACGCTGACCCCGTTGTTGCAACAAACCTTGACCGGGTTGACGACGACCCTCACTTTCACCCAAGATCAACCCGCGCTCTATTGGCAAGTGGTCGCTGAAAATATCAGCGGCACGCGGGCTTCAGCGGTGCAGTCATTTGGCGTAGACCGGGTAGCGCCGATTTGCGCAGTGAACATCACGACGACGACCACTGATAGTCCAGCCTTTAATGTGCTGTGGGGTGGCACAGATGCCTCCTCCGGCATCGCTGCATATGAAGTGGCCTACCTCGACACCGGACGCGGCGCGTGGCGCACCTGGCTCGTCGGCACGCCCTTGATCTCGGCGCTCTTTGGCGGGCAAGTCGGTCATGTGTATACGTTCCGCTGTCGCGCGACCGATCAGGCAGGCAACGTGGGCGCGTGGCAAGTCGGCCCAGCCGTGCACGTCAGCCCCGCTGGCGGCACGCCCGATCTCGTGATCGAACAACTCGCCAGTTATCCTGATCCAAATGGTGGCTTAATCGCGGTGGCGACGATCCGCAACCAGGGTTCGGGCGCGACGCCGGGTGGTTTTTATACGGACCTCTATCTCAATCGAGTGCCGACCGGGACCCAAGACTTTAATAGCAACTTTATTTGGGTGAGCGAACCATTAGCGGCGGGGGCGGCGGTCAAGTTGGCGCGCCGGTTTGTCCCCACCGCCAGCAACTACAATGTCACGCTCTACGCCCAAGTGGATACCGCGGGCACAGTCGCCGAGGCCAACGATGGCAACAACATCTGGAGCGCCGCGGTGACCGGGTGTGTCGGGAAGCAAGACGCCTATGAAGATGACGATGCTTGGCAGGCCGCGCGTGCGCTGGTCTCGGGTGATACCCAAGATCACGGCTTTGATGGATTAGGTGATCACGACTGGTTTAAGATCGTCACCCAACCCATGGCGTTTTATACACTTACGGCGCTGGCTGTGACCAGCAATGTAGACCCGCGTTTAACCCTTTATGATGCCACGGGGCAAACGCTATTGGCGAGCTCGGATGACGATAACGGCTTGAACCCACGTCTCACTTGGCAATCGCCCGGCTTTGGCCCCGTCTATGTCGCCGCCGAGCCGTGGAGTACTAACGCGGGTGGATGTGACAACTTAAGTTACTCGCTCTCGCTAGGGAGTAGCGGGGGTGCCCCAATCTTTCCGCTCTATTTACCATTGGCGCAAAAATAAACATGAAGTTTTTTTTGTTTCGCCTCACCGTCCTCCTCGGCCTCAGCCTCCTCTGGAGCGTTCCGGCGTCTCCTGCCCAAACCCAACCTTCCACACTCACGCCTATCGTGCGCGCGGCTACCCGCTACGACACCTCACGCGCGTTGCTGGCCCAACCCATTGCGCCTCATATCCCACCCGCCGAACGTGACCGACTGCCATTACCGCGCTTAACGCTAAAGACGCAACCCGCCACCACCGTGCACGACCGTGATCCCGTTTTACAAACGGCGCTTGCGCCGGTACAAATGCCAGCCCCTTTGCTTAACTTTGATGGGCAGGGCAATGTGCGTGGCTATTACCCGCCAGATACGAACGGCGACATCGGTGGTGATTACTATGTGCAGATGGTCAACGTCACGCTCGCCATCTGGCGGGTTGACCGCATGGCGTTGACCGCGACGTTGGTCTATGGCCCAGCCGACACGAATACCGTGTGGGCCGGCTTTGGAGGCGTATGCGAGGCCACCAACGATGGCGACCCAATCGTGTTATATGACTCCCTGGCCCACCGCTGGCTCATCAGCCAGTTTGCCTTGCCCAATTTCCCTTCTGGCCCGTTCTACGAATGTGTCGCGATCTCGCAAGCCGATGATCCTACAGGCGCTTGGCATCGCTATGAATTTTTGATCAGTCAGACCAAGATGAATGACTACCCCCATTTTGGAGTGTGGCCGGATGGTTATTACTTAACCCTGAATCAATTCAATCAAGACTCGCTCAATTGGGCTGGGGCAGGCGTAGTCGTTTTGGAACGTGACCAGATGTTGCTCGGCCAGCCCGCGCGCATGGTGTATTTTGATCTGCAACCCGTTAATGAAGATTTCAGTGGCCTGTTGCCCGCCGATTTAGATGGGTCGCCCCCGCCGCCTAACACGCCGAATTATTTTGTAGAAATGGACGACGACGCCCTGGGCTGGCCAACCGATCAATTATCCGTCTGGGAATTTAAAACGAATTGGGCGAACCCGGGCCTCTCCACCTTTGGCAATGCGGGGCAACCAAACGTGGTTTTGCCAGTAGCGGCCTTCGACTCAGAAATGTGCGGCGGCAGTTCGAACTGCATCCCTCAACCCAACGGTGCGACCCGCCTCGACGCCCTGGCCGACCGGTTGATGTTCCGTTTACAGTATCGCCACTTTGGGGACTACGCCACGCTCGTCACCAATCATACGGTAGATGTGGATAGCACCGATCACGCCGGCCTCCGCTGGTATGAGTTGCGGCAAACGGACAGTGCCTGGAGTGTTTATCAGCAAGGCACCTATGCCCCCGCCGATGGCGTTCACCGTTGGATGGGGAGCGCCGCGCTCGACCACGTTGGCAATTTGGCGTTGGGATACAGTGCCTCCAGCCCGACGCTCGCTCCTTCCATTCGTTACACTGGACGACTAGCGGGCGACCCGCTCAACACGTTGCCGCAAGGTGAAATGACACTCGTGACAGGTGGCGGAGTACAAACCGGCTTTCAAGGCCGGTGGGGCGATTACAGTTCGATGAGCGTAGACCCGGTAGATGACTGCACTTTTTGGTATACCAATGAATACTATGTCATCTCCTCAGGCACGGGGTGGCAAACGCGCCTCGGCGCATTTAAATTTCCGAATTGCACGGCGGGGCCACAAGGTATCCTCAAAGGCCAGATCACTGAAGTGACCAATAATCGAGAATTGTCAGGCGCGGCGGTGCAAGCGAGCGCCAGCCTCACTCAATCTTCTAGCACGCAGAGCAATGCGAACGGCTATTACACACTGATGCTACCCGTTGGCGTCTATTCGCTCACGGCCTCGCTCTATGGTTACACTGCGTCCACCATCGCCAACCTGACGATCCTCTCTGGCACGACCACGACTCAAAACCTACAACTCGCGCCCGTCCCGCCCCGCATTGTGTCGGGCACTGTGCGCGACGCACAAACGGGCTGGGCACTCTACTCCTATCTTGAGATCGAGGGCTACCCCCATGGCCCGCTCTATAACGACCCGGTGACGGGTTTTTATAGTGTGAGCCTCGCGAGTGATCTCAACTACACGTTGCACGTCCGCTCCCTTATCACCGGCTATTTGCCTACCCAAGCCAGCGTGCTCAATCTCGCGGCCGATCAAACCCTCAACTTCGCCCTCGCCGCTGACTTAGATTTGTGCGCCGCACCGGGCTACACGCCGAATTGGCAAACACCGGCCTGGTCAAATGACTTTGAGAGTGATGATGGCGGCTGGATGGCTGACCAGTGGGGTGATGAATGGCAATGGGGTGTGCCAACTTATCCGCCGACATTAACTGCCCACAGCGGGGTAAAGGTCTGGGGGACAAATTTAGATGGGCCAGTGACTAACACCATTTGGGCTCATACGCTGTTTAAGACATTGGCTATTCCGCCGGAGGGACATACCCGCTTAACGTGGTGGGAATGGGTAGGGATCAATCCAGCGCAAACACGCGAGCTGAATATCGGCGAGGTGTGGCTCTATTTAACCGACGCGCCTATCTATGCTTGGACTTCGCAACACATTGATTTATCCGCTTATCGCGGGCAAACCATCACCCTCCGACTCGCGTTGTATATGTGTTGTGAGACAACTTTACAACCCGGTTGGTATATTGACGATATGGTCTTGCTCAATGGCCCGTGCCAGCCTTCAGCCGGAGGTCTAGTGCTCGGCACCACCTATGATGAAAACACCAGCCAGACGCTCAATGGGGTCAATGTCGTAACCGCTAGTGGCGAGAAAGCCCTGACCAAAATAGTCGGAACGAATGCCGCCTTCTATTATCTCTTTGTCCCAAGCGGCGCACAGATATTAACTGCCACACGGAGCGGCGGTTATGCCACCACGCCACTCACCGTTACCGTTGTGCCAAGCCTGACCACCCGCCAAGATTTTTACCTTCCCGCTGGGCAATTGGCGTATGCCCCGGCTGGGTTAACCGCGACTTTAGAGATGAGCCAGAGCATAGTGTTGCCCCTTACCTTAACCAACTCAGGCGGTTGGATCGCCTCGTATGACTTGGCCATGTTGGATCGTGGGCTGACGCCTCGATATCCTTTAGAACAGCCGCATTTTGTGGTCCGTTCTTTTCGGCAGAACATGACCAATACGCGCCAGATCAAACGCCCCAAGCCGCCGATAGCACCGCTGGTAGAAACAGGGGAGGTGCTTCAATCTTGGCCGAGCCACATGGCGACGCCGTGGGGGATAAATTTTGACCCTAACCAGCAAACGGTTTGGGTCAACGAATTAGATTTTTTCGGCCCAAGCGATCGCAATGTTGAATTTCACTTAGATGGGTCATACTCAGGCCGGGTCGTTGGGCTAGCCGATTGGGTCAAATTCTGGGCGGCAGACATGGCGTATCAGCCCGCCACCCAAACCATGTGGCAATTCAATGTGGGGGCGGATCAAAATTGTGTTCATGAATGGGATCCACTGACCTTGGCTGCCACAGGCCATATCATCTGCCCACCCTCGGGGGTGACCCAAGTTGGTTTAGCTTTCGATCCGAAAACCGACACCTTTTTCTCCGGCGGTTGGGGAAACGGCATTGTGTATCGCTTCGATTCATTCGGCGCGATCTTAGAACAAGTCGCCACCGATTTAGCCATTGCTGGGCTGGCTTATAACCCGGACACCCGCCATCTGTTTGTGATGACCAACGACGCGCCCAGCGCGCTCTATGTCTTAGATGAAAGCGATCATTATGCCCTCCTCAAAGAGATCACGCTTGAGAGCTTCGCGGATTACGGTGGGGCTGGCTTAGACCTAGATTGTCAAGGACATTTGTGGGCGGCGGATCAAAACACTCAGGACATCTCTGAAATCGCCTCCGGGGAGGACACTCAGTTGTGCCAGCCCTATACCTATGCTTGGCTCTCTGCCTCCCCCCTCAGCGGCACGCTTCCAGCACACAGTAGTCAAAGCCTCACAGTGACTCTCGACGCCACTGGCCTCACCCAGCCCGGCGATTACCACGCGCGGCTCAAAGCGTACACAGACACGCCCTATCCTTCGCCTGAGTTACCTATCACCCTCACGGTCTTGCCCCCGATCAATTGGGGCAAAGTCACTGGCTATTTTGATGGCCTAGGTTATTGTGATCTGACCCCCACCGTGCCGCTGTCGCAAGCAACGGTGTTAATTGAAAGCGCGACTAACTTCAGCGACACGACTAAAACCGATGAAAATGGGCGGTTCGCCTATTGGCTTGATCCTGTGCACAGCCCGCTCACGGTCACGGTGAGTCGGGGAGGCTTTTTCGCGCAACAAATCACCGGGGTCACCGTCACCACTGGTCTTACCACTGAGACCCCGACGCTCACCGCACGCCGGAACGCGCCCTGTCTGACTTTCAACCCGAGTGGCTTCACGGTGGTCACCTCCGGCGGGCGGCAGATTTCACGCACCCTGATGCTGACCAACACAGGCGGCGGAGAATTTACTTTCTCAACCCGTAACAATCTATCTTGGCTGACGGTGTCGCCCCTCTCAGGGAGTGTGGCGGTGGGTAGTGTGATGTCGCTCACCATTACCTTTGATGTGACTCAACTCTGGGATGGCGATTATCAAATCCAAGTCATCTTCCGCACGAACGACCCGCAACACTTGTTTTTGGGAATCCCAGTAGATTTATTCGTCTTGCCTTTTACCGTAGGCATTGCGCCTGAGTTTAATACGCGGGCGGATTTCGCCTCGCCCGGCACACGCCTGACCTATGTCCTGCCCGTCCGTAACACTGGCTCTGTTTCCGATACATTTTTGATCAGCCTGACGGGGCAAACTTGGAACACGACCGCGTCGGCGAGTCTCGCTTTGCCCTCGGGTGAACAAGGTTTGGTCTGGGTGATGGTGGATGTTCCCCCCAACGCGTCGGAAGCGACAATGGATACCGTTACCCTGACGCTCACTTCGCAAAACGACCCCGAAGTTACCGAGTGGGTAACGCTCATGACGACCGCGCATAACCTGCCGAATAAAATCTATCTCCCCCTGCTCAGTCAAGCGACCCCTCCCTAACTTCTTACGCCGCTGGCTTACTATTCTCGCCTGTTGCGCTTACCCCGCCCCCCAGCCCACTTCTTCCACGGCAGTGAAAATATCCGTGGCGGAGATCATGCCGATCACATGCCCCGCGTCATCCGCCACGGGCATGTGGTGAAAATGATGGTCGTGCATCTTGGTCGAACATTCCTTCAATGACCAGTTCGGGTCGGCCATGATGACCGGCGCCGACATGATGTCGCGCACCTTGGTCTTTTGCGGGTCGCGCTCGGCGATGAGGATTTTGTCGCGGACATCGGTGGTGGTGATGATGCCATGACTGGCGTGATCAATATCTATCACGAGGCTGTGAATGTTGCGGCGGCGCATGAGAGTCATGGCGTGCGCCACACTCGAATCGGGGTCAATAAAAATGGCGGGCTTGCTCATCCAGTCGTGAACGGTGTGGGCCATGTCCTATCTCCTTGAGGGGTAACGCCAACTAGGTCATTTTAACACACGCTCCATTTTGGCATTTCTCGGCAAAACGTGATAACTTTAGCGGCGTTCCCCAATCTTTGTTTCTTTTGGCTATCAGGAGTCTCCTTTACCATGCCTTACACTAGTATCACCGTCCCCGCCCAGGGCGAAAAAATTACTTTAGCGAATGGGCAGCTCACTGTGCCGTCCCGCCCGATCATCCCCTTCATCGAAGGGGATGGCACTGGGCGCGACATTTGGCGCGCGTCGGTGCGCGTGCTGGACGCCGCTGTGGCGAAAGCCTATGGCGGTCAGCGTCAGATCGCGTGGATGGAAGTCTACGCGGGCGAAAAGGCTTATACCCAATTTAACAACTGGTTGCCCGATGAGACGGTGGACGCCTTCCGCGAATTTTTGGTGGGCATCAAAGGCCCGCTCACCACGCCCATCGGCGGCGGCATCCGCTCGCTCAACGTGGCGCTCCGCAAACTCCTCGACCTCTACGTGTGTCTGCGCCCGGTGCGCTGGTTCGCGGGTGTGCCCTCGCCCGTCAAGCGCCCGCAAGATGTAGACATGGTCATCTTCCGCGAGAACACCGAAGACATTTATACCGGTATTGATCTTGAAAATGGTAGTCCGGACAATCTCAAATTTAAACAACTTCTAAAAGAACAATTTCCAAAGGAATACGCCAAAATCCGCTTCCCCGATACAGCGGGCATCGGCGTCAAGCCGGTTTCGCAAGAAGGCACCGAACGGTTAGTGCGCGCCGCACTCCGTTACGCCATCGCCAACAAACGCAAGAGCATCACCCTCGCGCACAAGGGCAACATCATGAAATATACCGAGGGTGCCTTCCGCAACTGGGGGTATGCCTTGGCCGAGCGCGAGTTCCCGGAGGCCGTTTACACTTGGGAACAATGGGAGCGCACCAAACAAGCGCAAGGCGAAGAAGCCGCTAACAAAGAACAAAAAGCGGCGCTCGCTGGCGGCAAAATTTTGATCAAGGACGTGATCGCCGACATCGTGTTCCAACAGACGATCACACGCGCCACCGAGTTTGATGTGATCGCGACGATGAATCTCAACGGCGATTATTTATCTGACGCGCTGGCGGCGCAGGTGGGCGGCATCGGCATCGCGCCGGGTGGCAACATCAACTACGACACCGGCCATGCAGTGTTTGAGGCGACCCACGGCACCGCGCCCAAGTATGCCGACCTCGACAAAGTGAACCCCGGCTCCGTAATCCTCTCCGGCGAGATGATGTTGCGCTATCTGGGTTGGACGGAAGCCGCTGATCTGATCATCAAAGGCATGGATGGCGCGATCAGCGCGAAGACAGTGACCTACGACTTTGCCCGACTGATGGACGGCGCGCGCGAAGTGAAATGCTCCGAATTTGGGGACGCCGTCAGCGCGGCGATGTGAGCGGCCGAGGCGTGCATGGCGAAGCGTAATAGCAATTCTACCCAGCAAGGCGTCACGATTGGCGGTCTAGTGTTGGTCTTGATCGCGGTGGTGATCATGATCTTCCAAAATTTATCGGGAGATAATGCCGGTGTTACGACACCTCCCACACGCGTCAGTGGCAATGCTGGCCCAACCGTAGCGACAGGTCAGACGACGAATGGCGGCTTGCCCGAGATGCCCGACAAGCCCAAGCCGCGCGTTGGGACTTATAAGGGTTGCCCGCCCGAAGGGGATGGCGGTGACCCAGCGATGAACCGCTTCAAGAACCGCACCGACGAAGCCGAGTATGTCCCGGTGGATTTCGACGCGGTGTTTGATCTCACTTGGCCCAAAGACATTGAGCGGCGCAATCGAGATCGGTGGTCAACCGAAGACACGGCCACCATTGCTCAATACGAGGGCTTGCCGATCTCCATCGAAGGCTATCTGGTGCAAGGGCGCGAGTCTGGGGAAGAGTCGCCCAACTGTCACGGCACCGCCAATGACGAAGTAGACTGGCATGTGTGGATGACCAAGAAGACCGGCGAAGACCGCACGAAGTCTATTGTCATCGAAACCACACCGCGGGTGCGCGCCCAGCATCCCAATTGGTCCCTCCGCCAAGTCAGCGCGTTGGCGCGTGACGGGTTGCGGGTGCGGATCAGCGGTTGGCTGTTCATGGATCCAGAACACCCTGACCAGATCGGCAAGACGCGCGGCACGATCTGGGAGATTCACCCCATCATGGAAATGGAAGTGCAAGTGGATGGCGCGTGGGTGAGTCTGGATGAGTGGCAACCCTAACGCTGATGCACAAAGGGATTCGTTTGGTCGCCCAACTGCGGGTGGAGGGCACGCCTGAGGCAACGGTCTTGCCAGTGATCCGCGAGATGCTCACGGCTGGCTTATGGCGGCATCCTGATTTAAAAGTCAGTATCAAGCGCCTGACGCTCGACGCGGCTGATCCGCGCGCGGCGCAACTCAAAGTGCGCGTGGAGGGGGAGGCCGAACCCGCGTTCAATTGGGCACTCCACACCACGCGCGCGCTAGCTGAGATGCTCGTCGCTGGTCAATGGCGTCATCCGGCGGCGAAGTTAACCGTGCAAACGGTGGAAGAGGATCGGGATTGGGAGGAAGAGGCAGGCGCAGAATAAAAAAAGCCACCCGATAGTGCATACTATCGGGTGGCTCGCTGATCGCTAAAAGTTCGGCGGTGGCACAAAACTTCCGTCGTCTGGTTGGCTGGCGTAGTAGTCCAAAATTT
>Ga0315912_10006878_pt1 | contig 10091 bp, 10 predicted proteins | sample VfabasoilMG_FD_204469 | JGI IMG/M metagenome (GOLD analysis project Ga0315912, IMG submission 204469) | Garden soil microbial communities collected in Santa Monica, California, United States - V. faba soil | ecosystem: Environmental > Terrestrial > Soil > Garden | place: USA: California... | reverse complement strand
GACCCTCGCGATCATCGCCTACCGCCAGCCGGTCACGCGCGGCGACATCGAGGACGTGCGCGGCGTCGGCGTATCGACGCAGATCATCCAGGCGCTCGAGACCCGCGGCTGGATCGACGTCGTCGGCCACCGGGAGACGCCGGGCCGCCCGGCGCTCTACGCCACGACGCGCAAGTTCCTCGACGACCTCGGGCTGCGCTCGCTGGAAGAGCTGCCGCCCCTCGACGAAATCGCCAAGACCCTCGCGCTTGAACCGACCCCCACCGCCGCAGAAGCCGCCGTCCGGACCGAGGACGCCGAGCAGCAGCCGGCAGCCGCGACCGGAACCAACGGCTGACCCCCGGGGCGAGCGGCTGCAGAAGCTGCTCGCTGCGGCAGGGCTCGGCTCCCGGCGGGAAATCGAAGGCTGGATCGAGGCCGGGCGAGTCACGCTCGGTGGGCGACTCGCCAAGCTCGGCGATCGCGCACTGATTTCCGATGCCATCGCCGTCGATGGAAAAGTCCTAAAGCTTTCAACAGCTTCAGAACCCAGAGTCCTCCTCTATCACAAGCCGGTCGGTGAGATGGTCACGCGCAACGATCCCGGCGGACGCCCGACCGTGTTCGCGCGCCTTCCTGCGGGCCGCTGGGTTGCAGTAGGCCGTCTCGACCTGAATTCTTCCGGGCTGCTGCTGTTCACCGATTCCGGCGAGCTGGCGAACCGGCTGATGCATCCGCGCTACGAGCTCGAGCGCGAGTACTCGGCCCGGGTGCAAGGCAATCCCGATCTCGAAACCTTGCGCCGCGGGGTACGCCTCGCTGACGGCATCGCCGCCTTCACATCCATCCGCCAGGAGCGAGCGGGCAGCGGCACCAATCGCTGGTACCGGGTGGTCCTGAAGGAGGGCCGCAATCGCGAGGTGCGGAGGCTCTTCGAGGCAGTCGGGGCACGGGTGAATCGTCTCGTGCGCGTGCGTTACGGACCGGTCGAATTACCCCCAGATTTAGCGCCCGGAAGCTGGCGCGAACTGGCAAATCCGGTTACACTTCAAAAGCTTTGAGCAGTGGTTGGCAAGAGATGGGCTTCGGCCCATTTTTTATTTGAACCGGGAAAACGTGATCGAGCCGGTCGTAACCGGCATGGGCTACGAGTTCGTCGACTTGCAGTCGTCGAACGGGGGCCGGCTGTTGCGGCTCTTCATCGACAAGGCCGGCGGCATCGGGGTCGAGGACTGCGCCGCGGTAAGCCGGCAGCTCAGCCGGGTATTCGAGGTCGAAGGCGTGGACTACGACCGGCTGGAAGTGTCGTCGCCGGGCCTCGACCGGCCGCTGCGCAAGGCGAGCGATTTCGAGCGCTTCGCCGGCCAGAAGGCCGAGGTGCGGATGCGCACCCCGGGGGAAGGCGGGCGGAAGAAGTACGTCGGCGTGCTCAGGGGCGCGGCCGAGGGGCAACTGAAGCTGGAGCTGGAAACTGGATTGGTGGCGCTGGCGCTCGAGGACATGGAGCGGGCGAAGCTGGTGCCGGAACTGTGAGGATCGCGACGTGGCGGTAACTGCAAACGCTGGAAATCGTGAACTGGTGATGCTGGTGGACGTCCTCGCGCGCGAGAAGAACGTGCCGCGCGATATCGTCTTCGGCGCGCTGGAAATGGCGCTCGCCTCGGCGACCAAGAAAAAGTACACCGAGGATATCGACGTGCGCGTCGCGGTCGACAAGAACACCGGTGCGTACGAGACCTTCCGCCGCTGGAAGGTCCTGCCCGACGACGCGCCGGACTGGAACACCGCCCAGATGCTGTCGGTCGAGGAAGCCCAGGACCGCGGCAAGGCCGACGCCAAGGTGGACGACGTCATCGAGCAGCCGATCCCGAACGTCGAGTTCGGCCGCATCGGCGCGCAGACCGCCAAGCAGGTAATCCTGCAGCGCATCCGCGACGCCGAGCGCGAGCAGATCCTGCAGGACTTCCTGTCGCGCGGCGACGAGCTCGTCACCGGCACGGTGAAGCGGATGGAGCGCGGCAACGCGATCATCGAGTCCGGCCGGCTGGAAGCGCTGCTGCCGCGCGAGCACATGATCCCGAAGGAAAACCTGCGCGTCGGCGACCGCGTCCGCGCCTGGGTAGCGAAGATCGACCGCCAGGCGCGCGGCCCGCAGCTCATCCTGTCGCGCACCGCGCCGCAGTTCATCATGAAGCTGTTCGAGCTCGAGGTGCCGGAGATCGAGGAGAAGCTGCTCGAGATCAAGTCCGCCGCCCGAGACCCCGGCGTGCGCGCCAAGATCGCGGTCTTCACCGCCGACAAGCGCATCGACCCGATCGGCACCTGCGTCGGCATGCGCGGCTCGCGCGTCCAGGCCGTCACGCAGGAGCTGGCCGGCGAGCGCGTCGACATCGTGCTCTGGTCGGCCGATCCCGCGCAGTTCGTCATCGGCGCGCTCGCGCCCGCCGAGGTGAGCTCGATCGTGGTCGACGAGGACAAGCATGCCATGGACGTCGTCGTCGACGAGGAGAACCTCGCGGTGGCGATCGGCCGCAGCGGCCAGAACGTGCGGCTTGCCTCCGAGCTCACCGGCTGGCAGATCAACCTCATGACCGAGGAAGAGTCGACCAAGAAGCAGCAGGAGGAGAGCGGCCGGGTCAAGCAGCACTTCATGGAGAAGCTCGACGTCGACGAGGAAGTGGCCAACATCCTGATCGAGGAGGGCTTCTCGACGCTCGAGGAGATCGCCTACGTGCCGATCAACGAGCTGAACGAGATCGAGGCGTTCGACGCCGACACGGTCAACGAGCTGCGCACCCGCGCCCGCAACGCGCTGCTGGTGGCGGCGATCGCCAACGAGGAGAAGGTCGAAGGCGTGGATCCCGAGCTGCTCAAGCTCGAGGGCATGGACACCCAGCTCGCGGCCAAGCTCGCCGAGGTCGGCATCAAGACCCGCGACGACCTCGCCGACCTTGCGGTCGACGAATTGTCGGAGCTCACGGGGATGGATGCCGAAAAGGCCAAGAAGCTGATCATGGCAGCGCGCGCGCACTGGTTCGAAAACAAGGAGCAGGCCGCCTAGATGGCTCAGACGAGCGTCGCCCAATTCGCGAGCGAGCTGAAGGTTCCGCCCTCGGTGCTGCTCGAGCAGTTGCGCGCCGCCGGCGTGGAGAAGCGCGTCCCCGAGGACTCGCTCACCGAGTCCGACAAGTCGCGCCTGCTCGAGTACCTGCGCAAGACGCACGGCTCGATCGAGGCGAAGAACAAGATCACGCTGACTCGCAAGCAGACGAGCGAGATCCGCAAGACCGACGCGACCGGCAAGTACCGCACGGTGCAGGTCGAGGTGCGCAAGAAGCGCGTCTTCGTCAAGCGCGATCCGGCGGAAGTCGCGGCGCAGGCCGTCGCCGCCGAGACACCGCCGCCGCCCGTGGCAGTGCCGGCCGCGCCCGCGGTCGACGCGAAAGAAATCGAGATCCGCGAGGAGGAGGCCCGGCGCCAGCAGCAGCTCGCCGAGCTGCAGGCCGCGGAGCTGAAGGAAAAGCAGGAGCGCGAGCGCAAGGAGGCCGAGCAGAAGGCCGCAGAAGCGGCGGCCGCGACAGCGACACCCGCGGCGCCTGCCACCACCCTGCACGCACCCAAGCCCGCGGCCGACGCCAAGGGCGACAAGAAACCGAAGAAGGCGAAGCCGACGACCGTGCTGCGCGACGATTCGGTGCGCCGGCGCCAGATCAAGACCCGCGGCGACGCCGGCGGAGGCGTCGGCGGCTGGCATGGACGCGGCGGCGGCCGGCACCGGCCGTCGAGCCCGGCCTCGAGTGAGCCGACGTCCTTTGCGCAGCCGACCGAGCCCTTGGTGCGCGAGGTGGCGGTTCCCGAAACCATCAGCGTCGGCGAGCTCGCTCACCGCATGTCGGTGAAGGCGGCCGAGGTGATCAAGACGCTGATGAAGCTCGGCACGATGGCGACGATCAACCAGGTGCTCGATCAGGAGACGGCGATCATCCTGGTGGAGGAGATGGGCCACAGGGCCAAGGCGGCCAAGCTCGACGATCCGGAGTCCTACCTCGTGGAGCCGGAGGAGCAGGTCGCCGTCGGCGAGCTCAAGCCGCGGCCCCCGGTGGTCACGGTGATGGGCCACGTCGACCACGGCAAGACTTCGCTGCTCGACTTCATCCGCACCACCAAGGTGGCGGCAGGAGAGGCGGGCGGCATTACGCAGCACATCGGCGCCTACCACGTCGAGACGCCGCGCGGCGTGTTCTCCTTCCTCGATACCCCGGGCCACGAAGCGTTCACGGCGATGCGCGCGCGCGGCGCCGGCGTCACCGATATCGTCGTGCTGGTGGTGGCGGCGGACGACGGCGTCATGCCCCAGACCATCGAGGCGATCAACCACGCGAAGGCGGCCGAAGTGCCGCTGGTGGTCGCGATCAACAAGATCGACAAGCACGAGGCGAACGCCGACAAGGTGAAGCAGGAGCTCCTCGCCCACGGCGTCGTGCCGGAGGAGTTCGGCGGTGATGCGGCCGTGGTGCCGGTTTCGGCGAAGACCGGCGCCGGCGTCGACGCGCTGCTCGAGCAGATCCTCCTGCAGGCCGAGGTGCTCGAGCTGAAGGCGCCGATCGACGCGCCAGCGAAGGGTGTGGTCATCGAAGCGCGCCTCGACAAGGGCCGCGGCCCGGTCGCCACGCTGCTGGTGCAGTCCGGCACGCTGCACCGGGGCGACATCGTGCTCACCGGCGCGGTCTACGGCCGCGTGCGCGCGATGCTGGACGAGAGCGGCAAGCCGGTCGCGGCCGCGGGTCCGTCGATCCCGGTCGAGATCCAGGGCCTCTCCGAGGTGCCTGCGGCCGGCGAGGACATGATGGTGCTCACCGACGAGCGCAAGGCGCGCGAGATCGCGAACTTCCGCCAGGGCAAGTTCCGCGACGTGAAGTTCGCCAAGCAGAATGCGGCGAAGCTGGAGAACATGTTCGGCCAGATGGCCGAGGGCGAGAAGAAAGTGCTGACGCTGGTCATCAAGGCCGACGTCCAGGGCTCGCAGGAAGCGCTGGTGCACGCGCTGACGCGCCTCGCCACCGAGGAGGTCAAGGTAACGGTGGTGCACTCCGGCGTCGGCGGCATTACCGAGTCGGACGTCAACCTGGCGATGGCCTCGCGCGCGGTGATCATCGGCTTCAACACCCGCGCCGACGCAACGGCGCGCAAGCTCGCCGAGTCCTCCGGCATTCCGCTGCGCTACTACAACATCATTTACGAGGCGGTCGACGAGATCAAGGCAGCGCTTTCCGGCATGCTCGCGCCCGAGCGCAAGGAGCAGGTGCTCGGCCTGGTCGAAGTGAAGCAGGTGTTCCGCATCTCGAAGGTCGGCGTGGTCGCCGGCTGCGCGGTGAAGGAGGGCCTGGTGAAGCGAGGCGCGCAGGTGCGCGTGCTGCGCGACAACGTCGTCATCCACACCGGCGAGCTCGACGCGCTGAAGCGCTTCAAGGACGACGTGCGCGAGGTCAAGGCCGGCTACGAGTGCGGCATCTCGCTGAAGAACTTCTCCGACATCAAGGAAGGCGACCAGTTCGAAGTCTTCGAGGTGGTGGAGGTGGCGAGGACCCTGTGAAAAGGGGACAAGGTCGCCCGCAGCGGCTCGGCGACCTGATGCAGCGGGAGCTCGCCGGGCTCATCCGGCTCGAGTTGCGCGATCCGCGCGTGGCGATGATCACCATCACTTCGGTCGATGTGTCCCCTGACATGTCGCACGCCAAGGTGTTCTTCACCCTCCTCGAGAAGGACAAGCTCGAGGACACCCTGCACGGCCTGAAGCGCTCGGCGGGATTCCTGCGCTAGCAGCTCGCTCGGCGTATCGCGATGTACACCACGCCCGAGCTGCGCTTCGCCTACGACGAATCGGTCGAGCGCGGCGACCATCTTTCGCGCCTGATCGATTCCACCAAGACCCGGAAATGATCGACGGCGCGCTGCTGGTCGACAAGCCGGTGGGCGTCACTTCGAATTTCGCCCTGCAGAAGGTCAAGCGGCTCCTCGGCGCGGCCAAGGCAGGCCACGCCGGCACGCTCGACCCGCTGGCTTCGGGCCTGCTGATCGCGCTGTTCGGCGAAGCGACCAAGTTCGCCGGGCTGCTGCTCGACTCGGACAAGGAATACCTCGCAACGCTGAAGCTCGGCGAGACCACGGCGACCGGCGATGCCGAGGGGGACGTCCTCGAGGCGCGGCCGGTCACTGCCGCTGCGGGGGAGATCGAGGCAGTCCTGAAGCGCTTCGCGGGAGAAATCGAGCAGATTCCGCCCATGCATTCGGCGCTCAAGCGCGATGGCGTGCCGCTGTACAGGCTCGCCCGCCGCGGCGAGAGCGTCGAGCGCCGGGCACGGCGCGTGCGCATCCTGGAGCTCGAGCTGCTTGGTTTCGAGAAACCCCTGGTGAATATTCGCGTCCGTTGCAGCAAGGGCACCTACGTCCGCACGCTTGCCGAGGACATCGGCGCTGCACTCGGATGCGGCGCGCACCTCGCCGGCCTTCGCCGCACCGGTTCGGGCCGGTTCCGGGTCGACGACGCCGCCCCGGTGGCGGCGCTGGAAACCATGGCGCCCCCCGAGCGCCGCGCCCGCCTCGTCGGCCTGGACGCGCTGCTCGTCGAGCTGCCCCGGGTCGACCTCGATGCCGCCCTCGCGGCCAAGCTGCGCAACGGCCAGTCGCTGCCGTTGCAGGCGCTGCCGGAGGGCATCTCCGCGGTGTACGGACCGGGGGGCGCCCTGATCGGTATCGGTCGCGCGGAAGAGGGGACCTTGAGACCCCTCAGGCTCACGCAAGTGGCTGAAAAAGGTTAAAATCGCGGGCTCAAACGAGAGAGAGATAGGCGAATGGCATTGCAGGTCGCGCAGAAGACGCAGGTCGTCAAGCAGTACCAACGCTCGGGCAAGGACACCGGCTCACCGGAAGTGCAGATCGCGCTCCTCACCGAGCGTATCAACGGGCTCACCGAGCATTTCAAGGCCCACGTGAAGGACTTCCATTCCCGCCGCGGCTTGCTCGTCATGGTGAGCCAGCGCCGGAAGCTGCTCGATTACCTGAAGCGCGCGGACGCGGACAAGTACCGCGTCCTGATCGATCGTCTCGGTCTGCGCAAGTAAGCTGTCCCCGCAGTACGCAGCGCGCTCGCGCTCCGTGACAAAGGATTCCAAGTGAAACCGATCAAGAAGACGTTTACCTACGGCAGCCACCAGGTCACCCTCGAAACCGGCGAGATCGCCCGCCAGGCGCACGGCGCGGTGCTGGTCACCATGGACGATACCGTCGTCCTCGCCGCGGTCACCGCGTCGAAAAACGCCAAGCCCGGACAGGATTTCTTCCCCCTGACCGTCGACTACGCCGAGAAGACCTACGCCGCGGGCAAGATCCCCGGCGGCTTCTTCAAGCGCGAAGGCCGCCCCACCGAGAAAGAGACGCTGACCTCGCGCCTCATCGACCGGCCGATCCGCCCGCTCTTCCCCGACGGCTTCTACAACGAAGTCCAGGTCGTCGCGCAGGTGCTGTCGCTCAACCCGGAAGTCGACTCCGACATCCCGGCGATGATCGGCGTGTCGGCGGCGCTGACCCTGGCGGGCGTGCCGTTCAACGGGCCCATCGGCGCGTGCCGCGTGGGCTATATCGACGGCCAGTACATCCTCAACCCCACGGCGTCCCAGCTGAAGGAGTCGAAGCTCAACCTGGTCGTTGCCGGCACCGAAGCGGGCGTCATGATGGTCGAGTCGGAGGCGCTCGAGCTTTCCGAGGACATCATGCTCGGCGGCGTGATGTACGGCCATGAGCAGATGCAGGCCGCGATCCAGGCGATCAACGAGCTCGCCGAGGTCGCCGCCAAGCCATCCTGGGACTGGAAGGCGCCGGCGAAGGACGAGGCGCTCATCGCCCGGATCAAGGAGCTGTCCGAGTCGGATCTGCGCGAAGCGTTCCGGGTCAAGCAGAAGAAGGCGCGCTCGGAAGCGATCGACGCGATCTGGAAGCGGGTGTTCGAGGCCGTCGGCGTCGGCAGCGAAGGCGGGCCGACCTCGCAGGCCGTGAAGGACATCTGCTTCGACCTCGAGTCGAAAATCGTGCGCAGCCAGATCCTCGACGGCGAGCCGCGCATCGACGGCCGCGACACGCGTACCGTACGCCCCATTACCGTTCGCGTCGGCGTGCTGCCGCGCACCCATGGCTCGGCCCTGTTTACGCGTGGCGAGACCCAGGCGCTGGTGACGGTCACCCTTGGCACCGGGCGCGACGAGCAGATCATCGACGCGCTGGCCGGCGAATATCGCGAACGCTTCATGTTCCACTACAACATGCCTCCGTACGCCACCGGCGAGACCGGGCGCTACGGCTTCACCAAGCGGCGCGAGATCGGCCACGGCCGGCTCGCCAAGCGCTCGCTGGTCGGGCTGCTGCCGAAGACCGAGGACTTCGGCTACTCGCTGCGCGTCGTCTCCGAGATCACCGAGTCGAACGGCTCCTCGTCCATGGCTTCCGTTTGCGGCGGCAGCCTCGCGCTGATGGATGCCGGCGTCCCCATCAAGGCGCACGTCGCCGGCATCGCGATGGGCCTGATCAAGGAAGGCAACCGCTTCGCCGTGCTCTCCGACATCCTCGGCGACGAGGACCATCTCGGCGACATGGACTTCAAGGTCGCGGGCACCGAGGCGGGGATCACCGCGCTGCAGATGGACCTGAAGATCGAGTCGATCGGCAAGGGCATCATGAAGATCGCGCTCGATCAGGCGCGCGAGGCGCGCCTCGGCATCCTGCAGATCATGAAGGGCGGCATCGAGGGCTCGCGCGCCGAACTGTCGACCTTTGCGCCGCGCATCATCAAGATCAAGATCAACCCGGACAAGATCCGCGACGTCATCGGCAAGGGCGGAGTCGTGATCCGCGGCATCCAGGAAGAGACCGGCACCACCATCGAGATCGAGGACGACGGCACCATCTCGATCGCGTGCGTCGTGGCGGAGGGCGGCGAGGCAGCGCGCAAGCGCATCCTCGACATCACCGCCGACGTCGAGGTCGGAAAGATCTACGAGGGCCCGGTGCTGCGCCTGCTCGACTTCGGCGCGATCGTGCAGCTACTGCCAGGGAGAGACGGCCTGCTGCACATCTCCCAGATCAGCAACGAGCGCGTGAACGCCGTCTCCGATCACCTGAAGGAAGGGCAGATCGTGAAGGTGAAGGTGCTCGAGGCCGACGACAAGGGCCGCGTGCGCCTTTCCATGAAGGCGATCAAGGACCAGGAGCAGCCCGCCAAGCAGAACAGCTAGCGGGTAAGGCTTACGTAGCGCTTATTTTGCGACCTGCCGCTCGCGCAATTCGTCGAGCGTCTTGCAGTCGATGCAGAGGGTGGCGGTGGGACGCGCCTCGAGGCGCTTCAGGCCGATCTCGACGCCGCAGCTCTCGCAGTAGCCGTACTCGTCGGCGTCGATTCTCGCGATCGTTTCGTCGATCTTCTTGATCAGCTTGCGCTCGCGGTCGCGGTTGCGCAGCTCGAGCGCCATGTCGGATTCCTGGCTGGCGCGATCGTTGGGGTCGGCGAACACCGTCGCTTCGTCCTGCATCGTGTGCACGGTGCGGTCGATCTCCTGCGAGAGCTCGGATTTCAGCGCTTCCAGGATCTTGCGGAAGTGCTTGCGCTGATGGCCGTTCATGTACTCCTCGCCCTTCTTCGCAACGTAGGGCGTGAAGCTTTTCCGAGTCAGTTCTACGGCCATTGCGTATGCAGCCCCAAAAAAGAAGTCGGTCTTTTTAGCAGAAAAGACCCCCTGTCGCAAGCAAACTTCGTTGCTCAGGAAGTGCGCTAAGAGTATCATTCGACGCCATTTTCGGGGCGTAGCGCAGCCTGGTAGCGCGCCTGCTTTGGGAGCAGGATGTCGCGTGTTCAAATCACGCCGCCCCGACCAGATTTCGTCATTGCCCGGTAAGCTGCCCGTAGCTCAACCGGATAGAGCACCAGCCTTCTAAGCTGGGGGTTGTGAGTTCGAGTCTCGCCGGGCAGGCCAGATTAGGTGATAGTAGTGCGTCGCACAGTGGTGACCGTAGCTCAACGGTAGAGTCCTGGATTGTGATTCCAGTTGTTGCGGGTTCGAATCCCG
>Ga0315912_10006877_pt1 | contig 10092 bp, 8 predicted proteins | sample VfabasoilMG_FD_204469 | JGI IMG/M metagenome (GOLD analysis project Ga0315912, IMG submission 204469) | Garden soil microbial communities collected in Santa Monica, California, United States - V. faba soil | ecosystem: Environmental > Terrestrial > Soil > Garden | place: USA: California... | reverse complement strand
TTCATGATCGAGACAGCACTCAGTTTCTGAAGTACCTGTAGTCAGGAACTCGCGAGGGGGAGCGTGAAACTGAAGGTGCTCCCCTTCGCGAGTTCGCTTTCCGCCCACATCCTTCCACCGTGCGCCTGAACAATTCCGCGCGCGATCGGCAAACCGAGTCCCGCCCCGCGCGAGCGAATGCTCGCGTTTGGCGTTTGCCAGAACCGGTCGAACACGTACGGCAGAACTTCCTGGCTGATGCCGCTGCCGTTGTCAGACACAGAGATCCGCGCGCCTTCGTCGGTGTGCGCAACTTCGATGGTCAGCTGGCCCTTGGCCGGCGTGAACTTGAGCGCGTTGCCGACGAGGTTCGACAGCACCTGACTGATGCGCGCGCGGTCCGCCATGACCGTGAGCGCCGGACCCGGCTGAACGGCCAGGTTCACGCCGGCATCGGACACCAGCGGTCGCAGCGTGTTGAGCGATTCATCGAGCAAATCCGACACCTTCACGGGTGACATGTCGACGCGCAGCTGGCCCGCCTCCACGCGCGTGACGTCGAGCAGGTCCCGGATCAGGCGGTCCATCTGGTCGGCCGCCGAACGAATCATGGCCACGTCCTCCGCGACCACCTTCGGCAGTGACTCCGCTCCCTCGAGTATCGACGCCGCCAGCATCTTGATGGCGCTGAGCGGATTGCGCAGGTCGTGCGCCACCATGCCCACCGTCTCGTCCCGCGCGATCACGGCACGCTGCAGCCGCTTTTGGAGCACCATTTGATGCGTGATGTCGCGCAGAACCACCGAGTACACGACGGCGTCGCCCATGCGCACCTTGGCGATCGCGGCTTCCGCGGGGAACTCCTCGCCGTTCTTCCGGACGCCTGAGATCTCGCGGCGCTCACCCATCTTCCGCGAATCTTCCTTGGCGTTGCGGAAGCCGTCCATGTGGGCGTCATGTACGCCGCGGGCGCGTTCCGGCAGCAGGCGCTCCAGGGGCTGCCCAATCATCTCGGCCGAGGTCCAGCCGAAGATGTTTTCGGCCCCCTCGTTGAAGAGCGTGATCTTGTGGTCTTCATCCAGACAAATCACTGCGTCCGCCGAAATCTTGACGATGTCGGAGAGGAGGAATTCAGTGAGTTTGCGGCTGGGACTCATAGAGTTTCCGGATGCCAGCGACAATGTGAGGTATTCCCCTACGGGATGTAAGAGACACCTCCCCTACAAACGGCTATCTCCTGACGGTTGAGGGCGTTGTCCGGTCCTACGTTCGGTTCGTACCACCGAACTCAACCCGACAATGCCAAACTCATTGAACCCCGAACCGCAGGCGCCGACGTCGCGCCGCTCGTTCCTCGCCGCTTCTGCCGTCGCCGTTGTCGGCGTCGGCGCACTGGCCACCTGCACCAACGCCAAGTCTGACGGCGCTGCCGCGACCAAGGGCCCGCCGACCGGCGGCACCATGGGCGCACACGATACGTCGGCCGGAGCCGCCGCACAGGCCGCGTCCGACCAGATGGACGCGATGCACGAGAAGGGCATCAAGGCATTCCCCGCAAAGACCGCCGGCAAGGGCAACCAGGTGATGGAGCCCCGCATGGACAAAGGCGTCAAGGTCTACGAAATGACGTGCAAAGTCGTGCAGTGGGAGACCGAGCCGGGCAAGATGGTTACGGCGTGGACGTACAACGGCGTCGTCCCGGGTCCGCAGATCCGCGTTCGCGAAGGCGACCGCGTCCGCATGATCGTGAAGAACGAACTGCCGGAATCCACGGCGGTGCACTTCCACGGTCTCGAGTTGCCCAACGACCAGGACGGCGTGCCGTTCATCACGCAGCCGCCCATCAAGCCCGGCGCGACGTACACGTACGAGTTCACGGTGCCAAACTCCGGCTCGCACATGTACCACTCGCACCACAACGCGGCGATGCAGGTGGGCATGGGCCTCCTGGGCGCCTTCATCGTGGAGCCGAAGGAAAAGACGCAGCACGACCGCGTCGACGTCGACTACGTCATGGTCCTGAATGACGGATCGCACGGTTACACGCTGAACGGCAAGGGCTTTCCGGCGACCGAGCCGATCGTGGCCAAGCGCGGACAGCGCGTGCGCGTCCGCTTCATGAACGAAGGGATGATGATTCACCCGATGCACCTGCACGGCATGCACATGACCGTCATCTCCAAGGACGGTTGGGAAGTGCCGGCGCCCTGGAAGTGCGACACGCTCAACATCGCCCCGGGCGAGCGCTATGACGTGATCGTGAACTGCAACAACCCCGGTACGTGGGCGTTCCACTGCCACATCCTGCCGCACGCGGAGTCGTCGCACGGCATGTTCGGCATGGTGACGGCGCTGGTCGTGCAATGAGCAGTGGCGTGGTGCGCGAGCTGTACGCGTCGGACGCGGAGGAAACTCCGCGCCCGGCGCAGCCGCGCGTCACCGAGTGGGTGCTCCGTGTCCCGCTCATGGCCAAGTTGCTCGGGGCCAACCTGTTCATCGACGTGCTTGTGGTATTGGAGCCGATCGTGTTTCCGGGCGGGTACGCGCTGACTCACCCGGTGACCGTGCTGATCCTGTCGTCCATTCTGTCCTCGACGCTGGTGTGGCTCGCGCTGCGTCCGATTGCGCAGCTGGAAGCGGCGGCCGCACAGGTGTCGTCCGGAGACTTCAACGCACGCGTTCCCCAATCGGTTCTTGCGGACCATTCGCTCGCGCGGCTTGCGGCCATGATGAACAGGCTGTTGAGTCGCGTGCAGGCGGACCGCGCGCGCATCGAGTACCTGGCCGGCCGCTCCGTGAGGGCCCGCGACATCGAACGCGAGGGGATCGCGCGTGTGTTGCGGGACTCGCTGGCGCAGAACGTAGCGGGGATCTCGCTCCAGATCGCGGCGATGAAGCGGTCGCAGCTCGACAGGGACGCGCTCCTGCATCTGGACGCGATGCGCGCGACGGCGGCCGACCTCAATGATGAAATCCGCACGATGGCCGAGTCGTTGCATCCCGGCACCATGACCGAGTTCGGGCTGGGCAATGCGTTGCGCGCGATGGGCCGGGTCGTTGGCCAGCGCGCGGGCGTGTTTGTGCGTGTGGATACCGATCGCTTCTACGGCGCGTTGTCGGCGCAGGCGTCGGGGGCGCTGTACCGCGTCGCGGATGAAGCCTTACGCAACGTCGTGCAGCACTCGCGGGCCAGACATACCAGCCTGACACTGTCCAGCGACGCGAATGGCGTGGCGCTCGAGATCGTGGATGACGGCATCGGCCTGGATGTCGCGAGAGCCGACCCGCTGCAGTCCGGCCTCGGCCTATTTTCGGCGCGAACGGTACTCGCACTTGCGGGTGGCGAACTGCACCTTACCTCTACGATTGGACACGGCGTGCGGGTCATTGCCCGCATACCGGCCAAGGCGCTGACCCGGGGAGCATGGCAAGCGACATCATAAAGGTTGTCCTCGCAGACGATCACGCCGTGGTCCGCGCAGGCCTCAAGGCGGTACTCGGCGGCGCCAAGGACATTCAGGTCGTTGGCGAGGCCGGCAACGGGAAGGACGCCATTGCGATGGTGGACCGGCTCAAGCCCGACGTGCTGGTCATGGACCTCACGATGCCGATTGTCGACGGCCCCGAGGCCACCAAGCAGCTGGCCGCGGCCGGATCGCCTGTGAAGATCCTCATTCTCACGATGCACTCGCCGGACGAGGCGTTGATCCCGATGCTCGAGGCCGGGGCGAGCGGGTTTCTCGAGAAGAGCGCTGCCGATCGCGAACTGGTGGACGCGGTGCGTGCGGTGGCTCACGGCGACACCTACATCCAGGCCAGTGCTGCCCGCGTCTTGGCCGGCGGCTTCCGCAAGCGCAGCGAACACGTGGACGAGCGCACCAAGTTCGAAAAGCTCACGGACCGTGAGCGGGATGTGCTTCGCTATGTGGCGTCCGGCTTCACCGCGCCAGAGATCGGCGAGAAGCTGTTCATCAGCCCGAAGACCGTGGACACCTACAAGCAGCGTATCTCGGAGAAGCTCGGCCTGACGCACCGGTCCGAGTACGTGCAGTTCGCACTGAAGCTCGGGCTGCTCAAGGAGTAGGTCCCGCCGAGCACTTGCATTGGTGATATTCCACCAATGCAAGATCTCACCACCGGCTCAATCACCAGGCACCTGCTCAAGAGCATGAGCTTCATGCTCGTGGCCATGGTGTTTCAGACGCTCTACTTCCTTGTTGACCTGTACTGGGTCGGGCGGCTGGGCACGTCCGCCGTCGCGGCGGTGAGCGTCGCAGGCAATCTCAACTTTGTTGTCCTCGCGCTGAGCCAGATGCTTGGCGTTGGCACCACGGCGGTGGTATCGCACGCGGTGGGCCGCAAAGATCCGAAGGCCGCGCAGCATCTCTTCAATCAGTCGCAGGTGCTCGCGCTGGTCGTTGGCGCGCTGTACCTGGTGATCGGCCTCGCGACGGCGAATGTGTACGCGCGCACGCAAAGCGCAGACGACGAAACGGCCAAGCTTGCCGTCGAATATTTGTGGTGGTTCATCCCCGCGATGGCGATGCAGTTCCCGATCGCAGGCATGGGTTCGGCGCTGCGCGCCACGGGGAACTTCAAGCCGACCATGTTGGTCGGCACGGCCACGGTGCTTCTCAACCTCGTGCTCGCCCCGTTCCTGATTTTCGGCTGGGGTACGGGCTACGCGATGGGTGTGTCCGGCGCCGCGCTTTCCACGCTGATCGCGGTTGTTGTCGGCACGGTGTGGCTGACGATGTACTTCGTCCCCAAGACGGCATACCTCCACTTCAGGTTCTCGGACTGGAAGCCGGAGTTCGGCGTCTGGAAGCGCATGCTCGTCATCGGCATGCCGGCGGGCTTCGAGTTCGCGATGATGGCCGTGTACATGGGGTTGGTCTATGCGTTGCTGCGTCCGTTTGGCGCGGCGGCTCAAGCCGGTTTCGGCATCGGCATGCGGGTCATCCAGGCGGGCTTCATGCCCGTGGTCGCGCTTGGATTTTCCGTCGCGCCGGTGGCAGGGCAGAACTTTGGCGCTCGGCTCGCGGACCGCGTGAAGGCCACGTTCAAGGACGCCGCGTATCTCGCAACGGGCGTGATGATTGTGTTCGCGCTCGCGTCGCACATCGCCCCGCACGCGCTGATCGGGATTTTCTCGAAGGACGCGGGCGTGATCGCGGTCGGCGAGGAGTACCTGCGCATCATCTCGTGGAACTACGTCGCGTCGGGCCTCGTGTTCGTGTCGTCGAGCATGTTCCAGGCGATGGGAAACACGATTCCGTCACTGATCTCGTCGGGCACGCGCATCCTGCTCGTCGCGATTCCGGCCGTCACGCTGTCGCGGATGCCCGGGTTCCAGGTTCACTGGTTGTGGTACCTGTCCATGCTCGCGGTGTGGGTGCAGCTGGGCATGGCGCTGTGGTTCCTGAATCGCGAATTCAAGCGGCGTCTTGTGTTCGGACCTGGCACAACGCCGCCGCCGACTGATCCAGTGGTTGTAGCTGCTGCGTAGGGTCGGCATCGAGTCGACTACAACCGACTTGGACGCGGATCAGGCGGATCAACAGCCCGGATTAGTCGCGGAGACTGCGTAGCGGCAACTGCGACAACTGATTCTTTTTTCTGGATTCGGCGGATCAACGGCTCGGATTGTCCGGATGGGGCGCGATCCGGAATGAGAGTGCGGCGCACTGTTGCGATTCGCGCACAATCCGCCAAATCCGTGCAGTTGATCTACAGAATCGCAAACAAAAGAAATTGGTTTCGCAGTTGCGGTTCCGCCTTCATTCATTGATCCGCCTGATCCGCCTGATCCGCGTCGAAAGCAGTTGTTGTTGACTCGATGCCTACCTGGCGAGATAGACGAGGACTAAAGCGATCCCCGCGGGAAGGGCCTGAACAAACAGGATCGACCGCTTCGCGGTCGCGGCCCCGAACAATCCGGCAACGATCACGCACGCGAGAAAGAACACCGTTACCGCAAAGCCGCCTCCCAGCGCGGCGCCCCAGATCAGGCCCGCCGCAAGGAATCCGTTGTAGAGACCCTGATTCATGGCGAGCGACGCAGACCCGCGCGCCAACTCCTCGCTGAGCCCGAAGACCCGGCGCCCCAGCGGCTTGGTCCAGTAGAACATCTCGAGGACCAGAAACGCGATGTGCTCTGCGGCGACGAACAGCGTCGCCACTGTTGCCAGCAATTTCATTGTGAACTCAACGAGGTGATGCGCCGGCCTTGGCGAGCGCGCCGGTGCCACCGACGATCGGGATGACGAACGCCGACTTGGTGACGTCCACCATCAGCTGCGTCCCGGCCTGTGGCCACAGCGTGAACTCGCGGTCGCTCGACATCACCATCACGCCCAGCATCTTGCCCGCGGGGATCGTCTGGTCGTCCGGCTCGAGGTCGAACGTCAGGTCGTAGAACTTGCCGGGCACCAGTGCTTCGCCCTTGGCCTTGGAGTTGTAGTCGCCGCCCTTGGTGAGCGCCTTGTAGTTGCGAATGTCCGCCCAGCCGCGCGTGACGATGCCGCGCGTGCTCTGCGAGCCCATGCGCGACGAGTCGTACGGCAGCGTGACGAGCCAGACCGTGAGATTCGCCGCCGGCTTGCTGGACGCAACGCTCAGCGTCACGCGCACCGTGCCCGAGATGTGCACCGTGTCGGTGAGGACAGGGGTGGCGTAGAGCAAGCGGTTTCTCGAAGTCGAGGCACTGGCGTTCGCGTGTCCACTGAACGCGACGTCGTCGGTCAGCGTGTCGATGCCGGTTGTGCGACGGAAGCCGAGCGCGGCAATTCCATTGCCCCCGGCCGAAGGGAACAGCGGCACCGCCGTCGAGCCCGGTACGGGATACGATGCAAACGGGGCCGGTGCGGGCGGTACCGGGAACTGACCCGGCGTCGGAGCGGCAGCCTGCGCGAGGCTCGGAACGATCCACGCCTTCGCATCCTTCTCGGCGCCGTTATCAACGCCATACAAGTAGTGGCTGAACCACCGGTTGATCATGTCGGCCGGTGGATTGCCGCCGTGTCCGCCCTGATGCAGGTAGATCGCGCTCGGAATCTTGCGCGCCTGCAGCTCCTCGAAAATCCGCACGCTGTGCATCGGCGTGACGTTGTAGTCGTTGAGCCCGTGCGCCAACAACACCGCCGCCTTGATGTTCTTCACGTGCGGCAGCAGGTCGCGCACCGCCCAGAAGTCGTTGTAGTCACCCGTGGCGCGGTCCTGACCCTTTGCGCCGGCGAAGATTCCATTGCGCCACAGGTTGTCGCAGTTGGCTCGGCCCGCCGAGTCACCGCTGGCAATGAAGTCGTACAGCACGTCCACGTCCTCGCCCAGGTATCCGCCGGGCGAACGGACCAGTCCGTTGGCGCGATAGTAGTGGTAGTACGACGTGTTGGGTGACACCGGCACCACGACCTCGAGGCCCTTCACGCCGGTCGTCGCTGCGGCCAGCGGCAACGTCCCCTCATATGAAGTGCCGATCATGGCGACTTTGCCTGTGGACCACGTCGCCTTCACTTCCTCGTTGCCATTGAGTTCGGTGTAGCCCTTGGCGCGACCGTTGAGCCAGTCGATCACGAAGCGCATCGCGGTGCGTTCCGGTTCGTCGCCAACGGTGGGGCAGCCGAGCGAGCGGCCGGTGCCCGTTGCTTCGGAGTGAACTACCGCGAACCCGCGCTGCATCCAGTAGTTCACGAGCTGATTCGAGATGCGCGAGCGTGGGCCGGCGAATGCCGGCTTGGTCATCGGGCCGCGTGCGGCCGGCTGCGCGTCGAGCTCCTGCTTCACGTCCCAGCCGACAAACTCACGCGACGTGCCGGCGTAGTACGGACTCGAGCCGTACACGACGGAAACTTTGAGTCCTTCGCTCTCGGTCTGCCCGGGCCGCGTGACGTCAACGTGCACTCGATCCTTTTTGCCGTCACGGTCGGAGTCGAAGTCGGTCTCGACCCAAAGGTGCTGGCGGATCCACGTGGCGGTGTCCTGAAACGCCGGCACCGGCTGCGCCATTCCGTTGACGAAAACGGGCGCCGCCTTCGCGGGACCCTGTGCAGTCGCCGACGTGGCGACGAGGAGCGTTGCGATCGCGATACGGAGCTTCATTGTGTGCATTCCTTGGAAGTTGTCATCCCGAGCGGAGCGAGGGATCTACTTGATGCCGGCTAGATCCCGCGCTGCGCTCGGGATGACAGAGGCTATTTTATCTTCGGAGCGGTGGCCAGCTGACCATTCTGAAAAAGCGTAAGCGCAGTGACATTGCCGCGCGCGTCGAATACAAACTTGAGCTGTGCGTCCACTTCCTTATAGAAGAAGTCGGTCTCGGTCTCGGGCCAGATGCGGAGCCAGCCCTGTCCCGTGAGCTTCGCCGAGAGCGTGTCGCCTGAAAGCTTGATCTCGAAGATCGCCTGCGGTGCCAGCTGATATTCGCCGACGTACTTGGCGAGGATCGCGGGAGCGACAGTGATCGCGGTGCGCTGCTTCACCGTCGGCGGAGGCGGCGCCAACGGCACGCTCGGATCCAGCAGGTGAATGCCGATGTCGTCCGCGCCCGCTCCGCCGCTGTTGGTCAGCACGACCACGCCGACTTTCCGCGACGGCGACACACCCGCAAACGTGCGATAGCCGCCGGTGCCGCCGTTATGCCACACGAGCGTGTCGTTGGCGGTGTACCGCGTGATCCAGTTGAGCCCGATCTTCACCTGCGGACCTCCTGCCGACGCGCGCGTCTCCTGCGCAAACGCCATCGCCTTGGCCAACGGCCCCGCGCTCGTGTTGGCCGCAGCGGCAACGAACTTGAGCATGTCGTTCGCGGTTGAGCGCAACGCGCCAGCGCCTGCGAGTGTCGGGATGTCCCAGTTCGCGGTGACGTCGCCGTTGGCATCGTGTCCGAGCGCCAGATGTTCCTTCATCCACGGCGAGAGCGTGATTGCCGTGCGCGTCATGCCGAGCGGCGTGAGGATGCGCTGCGTGACGAGCTGCTCGTACGACGTTCCCGCCGAACGCGAGAGCGCGTGTCCCAGCAGTCCGACGCCGAGGTTGGAGTATTCGAAGAGCGAACCCGGGTCGCGCCGCAGCGTGTGGCCCGAGAGGAACGTGTACATCTGCTGCTCGGTGTAGTCCGCGTACGGATTGGCGGGGTCCTTCGGCGCAAAGTTGTCCGGCATGCGCGGCAGGCCGGATGTCTGCGTGGAGAGATTGCCGAGGGTGACCTTGAACGCGCCGCGTTCGGGGATCTTCACGGTGGACGGCAGGTACTGCTGCACCGGATCGTCGAGCTTCACTTTGCCTTCGAGCACCATCTGCGCGAGCATCGTGCCCGTGAACACCTTGGAGATGGAGCCGATCTCAAACACGGTGTTGCCGTCGAGGGGCAGCTTTCCAGGCCCGGGATCTCCGAACGAGATGACTCGCGTCTTCCCGTTGGCTTCCAGAATGCCCACAACGATGCCGGCGCTGCGCTTCTCCTCGACGCGCTTCTTGATGATGGCGAGGATGTCGGCGTCCGACGGGAATCCCCTCGCCGCTGGCGCCTGAGCCGAAAGCCGAAAGCCGAGAGCCGAGAGCAGGATCGCGAAAACAGCAATGCGTCGCTGGAGCGTGATCATTTTTTTGTGGGTCGGGCGGAAAGGAACCGGCGGCCTTCCCACAAAACCGGGATGCCGCGAACGACTGCAAATATTGTCGTAAGGTAGACCAGCGAGTCCACTGTCAGACGCGCCCAACCTGCGAAGTCTGTGTTGGGGCGCATGCGCGGCCAAGCCAGCAATAGGCCCAGCGCGCAGAAGGTCACGGCCTTGAGCCCACCGTACACCGCGCGACTCCAGCGCGACGACACCAGCTGCCGCGCCCACGCGCTCGTCTGCATGCTGCTCTCGCCGAACGCCGTCTTGCCGGCGCCGAACGCCACGCTGCGGATCATGTCGGTGAGCGCCGTGCGCGTGATGATCACCAGGGGCACCCAGTACGGCACGAATGCGACGCCGGTCGTGTCCCGCTTTATCGCGAAAAAAGTCCACAGCGCCAGCTCGACGATGCGGTCGCCGGTGATATCAAAAAGCGCGCCGGCCTTGGACTCCTCGTGAAGCTTGCGCGCCACCCAACCATCCAGCGCATCCA
>Ga0315912_10006876_pt1 | contig 10092 bp, 9 predicted proteins | sample VfabasoilMG_FD_204469 | JGI IMG/M metagenome (GOLD analysis project Ga0315912, IMG submission 204469) | Garden soil microbial communities collected in Santa Monica, California, United States - V. faba soil | ecosystem: Environmental > Terrestrial > Soil > Garden | place: USA: California... | reverse complement strand
AGGCCGAGCGCCACCCGGTCGGTGCGCGCGTGCTCGACAACACCATGGCGCAAACGGCGTTGATGCGCGGCGACGAGCGGACGATGGCCTTGCGCGGGCACATGACCCAGCTGCTCCTTCTGGACGAGCCCCGCAAGCGCTACGCCGGGATGATGTCCGGTCTGGACGTTCACTACGACCTGGGCACCGGGCACCCGCTGCTCGGTCGCCGCATGCCCGACCTCGACCTCATCATCACCAGTGGCGTCACCGAGAGCGGCCCACGGCGCGTGTTCAGCCTGCTGCACGATGCCCGACCGGTGTTGCTCCACCTCGCTGAGCCGAGTGCCCTCGACATCGCTCCCTGGGCGGACCGGGTGCAACGCATCCATGCTCGCTACGCCGGGGTGTGGGAGTTGCCGGTGGTCGGCGTGGTTGCTGCGCCCAGCAGCGTATTGATCCGCCCCGACGGCCATGTCGCGTGGGTGGGAGACGGGACGGACCAGGGCCTGCGTGACGCCCTGGCCACCTGGTTCGGACCTCCGCAGCAGCGCTGAGCTGGTGTTGACCGGCGGTGGCCGCCTACCGAGTCATGCGGCGGTCCCGCCCGCCCTTTCGTTCTGCTCCACAAAGGTTCGAAGCGCTCGGAGGCGGTGGCGCACCTCGCGCGACAGCAGGACTTTCATGATGGGCTCCAGGATCGGGGCCAGCACTCTCGGGCGCGCTCGGAACGAATAGATGTAGGTCGTGCGTGAGCGACCTTCACCGAGGGCGGTGTGTTTGATGGTGGCGGCGAAATGCCCGAAAAACGGCGGCTGATTGGTCAGCTTGACCGCTGCCACCTGCCCGCGTTCGAAGCGGACGTATTGCGTCTCCAGGGCGAGCAGCCCTCCTCTCCATGTACCAACGCACAGCGAACGTACGCCGACGTGGGCTGCCGTGGCTCCGCCGAGCAGACTCGCTCGACGGAGCATCGAGTCCCACTCGAGCCTGCGCTCATAGTCGTGGACGACGTCAAAGACCGCCTCGCACGAGCCGCCAATGTCGATACAGTGCGTTGCTCTGGGCATACTGCCATCCGAGCCTAGCCTAGCGAGGCTCCGCGAGCTCCGCATTGGTGCGAATGCCCCGCAGCAGGTAGGTCTGAAAGAGGTGCAGGACCAGCCTCACTGGCGCGCGCAGGCAGCTGCCGGCGACTCCTCGCAGTTCATATTCACTCGACAGGGACAATCGGGTTCCCGCTTCAGTGACGCTCAACTGATAGGCGCCTGCCAGCATGCGAAATGGACCGTCGGATAGGTCCAGGCAATAGGCGACTCGAAAGCCTGCGTCGGGCTTGAACGTGAAGGCGTAGCGCTCGTACGGCTGCCATTGCGTGATCTCCTGCGAGAACCGCAGCTGGTTCGAAAAGAAAGCGACCCGGACGCCGCCGACGCCGGGCCGTAAAACTTCCGCGCGCAAGGGCTTCGGAATCCCCAGCAACGAGAGGTAGGCGGGATGGCGAAACGACGCAATGTCCACTTGCGTGACCTCGCGCCAGACCCGCTCCGGCACGGCGGCGACAGTTACCGAGTGCTCGATACTGTGTCGGTCGACGCGCAAGCTCAGCTCCCGTCTTCAGCTGCAAAGGCTGGCAAGACGCACACGGCGTTGCCACTCATGGCAGCACCGCAACGGCGGGGCAGCCGCCGGAAGGTTCTCCTGGTAAGACTTCGGTACTGGCGCTCGCCACCGGAAGTTCCACCTGTGCCGCTCTATCGCCATAGCGCAGCTCGTAGATCCCAGCTGGCACTGCCGGCAGCGCGCAGGCCGCCTCTACCTGCTGGCACACCGCGGGGCACTCGTCGGGAAGATCACCGCCATACGTACGCGTCGAAGAACCCTCTGCCTCGAGTTCAACGATGCCCTCCAGTACTCGTGCAGTGCAGGAACCGCGAACTTCATCACATGCCGAAACGCAGCCATCCAAAACGGCCTGCACGTGGGTACCACCCGCCGAGCGCGGAGATAGGCAGACCGCTCCCACGTCCTGATAGTGCGTGACCTCTTTCCGTTCGCCGCTTCCGCAGGCGACCAGAAGGGCTAACGCCAGCCACTCGGAAGGCCTTGCTGTGCGTGCCACGATCACGGTCCCCAACTCTAGCGCAGCGTGCGTCGGGTGCCAGTCAGCGCGCTGGAGCGGCGCACGCCGTGCGCGAGGGGGCCACTACGGCACCGAGGTTCGAAGTATGGCTGCGAGAAATACGTTCCCGACGTACTGGATGACTGCGACCGGGATCACAGTTGCCACAACCCGTGCTCGACCCCGCCCTGGATGTAGATCGCGAACGTGCCCTTGCCTGGAATCTGCAGCGGAGGGTGCGCAATGAAAGCGCCCCGCTCGGAGACCGCAGCCACCGCGGCCTGGATATCGTCCACGACCCAGTACGGTCGAACGATCGGCTTCTCCGTGGTTCGCAGGGGGCCGCGCACGCCAATGCTGCCTCCCTCCGGCAGCCGAGCCGTCCGCGCTCCTCCCAGCAGCGGCTCCGCTGAGCCAAATTCGACGCCGTGGGCCGCCGCATAGGCAGCACACACCGCGTCTACATCCGAAGCGACAATCTCCAGGTAGTGAACCCTCATGCCCAAACCCTCCGCTTACCGGCACAGGTTATCAGGTTTCAGCTGCGTGCTGCCAGTCCCGCCGAAAGGGCAGGATCGCCTCTTTCTCCAGCTGCAGGCGTTCCCAGGGGCGTTGCTTCCGCGGCAATTTCGTGATCCGATCGCGACGTGGATGGAACGACCGCCCCGAGCTCGTACGCCGCCGAGAACGGCGAGCGCTACCACGCGTTCGACGCCGCGCGGGCCAGCATGATGCTGCTCGGTCTCGTGTTGCACTCCGTGATGTCATTCATCGTGCTCCCCGTCGCCGCCTGGACATACAAGGACGCTGCGACGTCCTATGTTTTTGACCTCCTGGCGTTTGGCATCCACGGCTTTCGGATGCCCGTGTTTTTCGTGCTCGCGGGTTTCTTCTCGGCGTTGCTGCTCGCGCGCCGAGGGGTCGGGAGCTTCGTTCGCAATCGCGCGCAGCGCGTGCTCGTCCCGCTGATCGTCGGCTATCTGTTGCTCGTGCCGCTGGTGGAGCTGGCGAATCAGTACTCGCTCGCCGTGCAGGGCAATTCGCACGGCCCGCTCGCCGTGGCGCTGGCAGCGGTCGCACGAAGGTCGCATCCGGACCTGGCACACCTCTGGTTCCTGTACGATCTACTGTTCTTCTACGGCGCGAGCGTGCTCGTCATGGCCTGGGTGCCGAGCCACCTTCGCGGCGCCGCGGCGCGTGCCGGCGCGCGCTTGATCTCGTCGCCGTTCAAGGCATTGCTCCTGGCGTTGCCGCTCGCGGCGCTCCAGCTCGGCATGCCGCGCGGCATGCTGGACACCAACATATCGCTCATCCCGGACGTCGCGCTGCTCGCCGTGTACGGTTTGTTCTTCGGCTTCGGGGCATTGCTCTGGAGCACGCGGGCCAACCTGGCCACGCTCGAGCGCCACGTCAAACGCAACTTTGCCATCGGCCTTTCGCTCGCACCGCTCAATCTCGGGTGCATCGTGCTGTTCGACGAGGCGCCGGATATCGATCCGTTGCTGCTCACCGTCGCCTCGGCGCTGACGGGCGCGCTCATGACCTGGGTGCTCACCTTTGCCTGGCTCGGCCTGTTCCTGCGCTGTTGCCAGCATCCGAGGCCGTGGCTGCGTTATCTCACGGATGCCTCGTACTGGATGTACCTCGTCCATCTGCCGCTCACGCTCTGGCTACCCAGCTGGTTCACGCACCTCGAGCTGTCGGTGTTCGTCAAAGCGGGCGGCGTGTTCACGTTGACGTTTGTGTTGAGCCTGGGCAGCTATGCGCTGCTCGTGCGCAGCAGCTGGCTCGGCCTCCTGCTCAACGGCAAGCGCCAACCGCGCCTGCGCTTCGAGCTCGCCGGGGCGCAGCGACAGCCGGGGTAGGCGACGGCTGGCGAGCACGAACTCCTGGCCGTCGCGGGCCTCGGGACCTAGACTCTGCCGGGAGAAAGCTCATGCCTTCGAGCGACGCAGATTTCTGGAATGGCCGCTTTGCGGTCGAGTCTTACATTTTTGGTACGCGGCCGGCGGCCTTCCTGGAGGACAACGCGCAGCACATTGCCCCGCGCTCGCGCGTGCTCGCTCTCGCCGATGGGGAGGGCCGCAACTCGGTGTTCCTCGCGGAGCTGGGCCATCGCGTGGTGGCCACCGATATCGCCGAAGAGGGCATTGCCAAGGCGCGGAAGCTGGCCGCCGCCCGTGGCGTGGAGGTCGAATTTCGGCACCTGGATTTGCAGGGCTGGCAGTGGCCGCAAGCGCAATTCGATGCGGTCGTGGCCATCTTCATTCAGTTTGCGCCGCCCGCGTTCCGGGACGAGATATTTGCCGGGCTCAAGCGAGCGGTGCGCCCCGGGGGCGTCGCCTTGCTCCACGGCTACACGCCCAAGCAGCTCGAGTACCGGACGGGAGGGCCGTCGGCGGTGGAACAGCTGTACACCGAGGAGCTGCTGCGAGCCGCCTTTGCCGATTGGGAGCTGCTGCGCCTAGAGGCGTACGAGCGGGAGCTGGACGAAGGCGCGGGGCACAAGGGGCGCTCCGCCATCATCGATCTGGTGGCGCGCCGCCCGGAAGGGTGACGACAGGACGAGAGCTCCTCCCGTTGGCCGCTCATCAAGGATCACAGGGCCACGGGTAGCCTGAGATTCGCCTGACTTGCTCGTTTGGAACGTCGAGCCATGGTCGCGCGCTCCCGGCTGGGTTAGCCTGGGCGCCGATGTCCAGCGTGCGTTTTGAACCGATCGCGATCGAGCTCGCGCGAGTCTTGTCGTTGCCCAAGTTGTTGCCGGCGGATCTCCTGGAGCAGGAGCGGAGCGACCCGCCTCGCGTGACGGACGGACAGGCACCGTGGCCCGCCGAGGTCGCGGAGTTCATGTTGCACTATATGGCGCTGGTGCGTACGGCAGGCAAACTGCTGGGCGCGCCGCCGTTCGAGCGGTTGGCGCGATTGTACGATCAGCTGGAGGAGGAGTATCAACCGAGCGGGCCGCCGCAGAGCCCGGTGTACAACTCGTATGCGATGCAGCACGTCCTGGCCGAGGTGCCGCAGGGGCCGGCGCGAGAAACGCCGTATTCGGTCCTGGCGCGTCTGACGCAGGCGGATCCGCGGCGGCCACTGCATGAGCTCGCGCAGACGCTGGCGGACTCGCATCTGGATCTGTATCGGGTCGTGGGCGCGGCAGGGTCGGGTGCGGAGCTCGTGCACGTGCGCAGCGAGGCGGTCGTGTCGGTGCTCGTGACGGGGCCATTTCTGCGGGACGAGGATCTGGTGTTGGCGCGCGTGCTTCGCTTCGGCGAGCGGGCCTTCATCGCCGACGCGCCGTACCTGCTGAAGGCCAGCGCGCAGGATTGGCTCGCGTATCTGGAGCGAGTGGCGGGGGCACATGCGAGCTCGGCCGCAGATCGGGCGGCCCACTCGCGCTCGCTGCCGGCAGGCGCGAAGCTCAGCCAGAAGCAGCTGGCGCAGCGGCGCAAGCAACGGCAGCTGGCCGCCTCGGAGAGCGGTGCGGGCCAGGCGCTAGTACGCCACCTCAAATACGGAGCGTCGGAACGCTTCTGGTGCGAATACATCCTGCAGGCGTACGCCGGCGAACGAAACGACATCGTTTACCTGGCGGGAGTTCCGGACCGTCCGGAGACGCTGCCGCACGCGGACACCTCGAAGGAGCCCTGAGATGGCGATCGGGGGCTGGTTCTCCCTCCTGTTCGGCGTTCGGCAGGCCGTGCCCCGGCGGACCTATCTCCTGGTGGGCCTGCTGTTGTTCGCGCTGAAATACAGCGTCGATCTGGCGCTCAGCGCGGCGTTTGCGAGCCACCCTTTCGGTCCATTCACGTACTTTAATCCCTTGCTGTCGCAGCGGATGGAGGCGCTCGGCGAATGTCCCACCTGGTTGCCGATGGTCCTGTTCGCCTGGGCCCTGCCGTTCATCTGGATCGGGGTGAGCATGAGCGCGCGGCGTGCCGTCGACGCCGGGCAGCAGCCGTGGCTGAGTCTGCTCTTCCTGGTGCCCATCCTGAATTATCTGCTGATCGTCTTGCTGTGCGTGGCCCCCTCGAGGGGGCTGCACCCATTCCTGGTCGGGCCCGCCAACGCGCCGGCGGGAAGCGCCGGCGCAGAAAACACCGCAGAATCCGCGCTCGCACGCCTGCGCGTCGCGGCCATCTCCGCGCTCGTCGCCTCCGCCTTTGGTGCGTTCGCCGGGGTCTTCTCTGTCTTCGGCATGGCTCAGTATGGCAGCGCCCTGTTCATCGGAGCGCCCTTCGTGCTGGGCGTGATCGCGGGGTTCTTGCTCAATCGTTCGGTGCGCCACTCGTCGAGCGCGACGATCGCCGTGTCGGCGCTGAGTGTCTCGCTGGCGGGCGGCGTGTTGCTGCTCTTGTCGCTCGAAGGCGCGATCTGCCTGATGATGGCCGCAGGGCTCGCGTACCCACTGGCGATCCTGGGAGCACTGCTCGGTCGGGCGCTGGCCCGTGGCCGGCCACCGGCGGGGCCCGCGCTGTCCATGGTGGCGGCCTGGCCGTTGTTGGCGGCCATGCCCTGGGATACGGCGGAACGCTTCCCGGTGACGGCCACGCAGTCGTCGCTCGAGATCGACGCACCGCCCGAGCGCGTCTGGCCCAACGTGATCGGATTTCCACCGCTCCCACCTCCCCAGGAGTGGTTGATGAAGGTCGGCGTCGCCTGCCCGCTCAGCGCGCGCATCGTCGGGGAAGGCGTCGGGGCGGTCCGCTACTGCGAGTTTACGACCGGCGCCTTTGTGGAACCCATCACGGTCTGGGACCCGCCCTATCGCCTCGCGTTCGACGTCGCGTCGCAACCGCCCAGCATGCGCGAGTGGAGCCCCTATGAGGTCGTGCACGCGCCGCACCTGCATGGCGGCGTGCAGAGCCTCCGCGGCGAGTTCAGGCTCACGCGCTTGCCGGGCAATCGAACGCGCCTGGAGGGCACCACCTGGTACCGCCTGAAAATGGCTCCCAGCATGTACTGGACGTTGTACGGAAACTACGCGATCCACGTGATCCATCAGCGCGTCCTGTCGCACATTCGCGACCTGAGTGAGCAGCACTGAGGGCCCGGCGCCCAGCGGATTTGTGCCGCAATATCGGCAACTAGCAGCTGCCGAGGCGCGCGCGGGGAGCCCCGGGGCTGCGGACCCGGGCGACCGCTCTCGGCGATGGGCCCGCGCGACGGGCCCGCGCGCGGAGGCGGCGACCAAGACCAAAGGCGCAAGGAGGACGTTGACAGGCGACTCGCCGCAGATAGACTCGACTGTCCCATGTCTCCCTCCCCCGCAACGGTCGTCAGCGCTCTGTTCATCAGAGCGCCCCGGGCGCCAGGCGCAGTTGCGGTCGGCGGCCTTCGGCTCGTAGCAGTACGCGTAGTACTTACGATGCCGGTCTGCGCCGCCTAGGGAACATTCAACAGAATAGAAGCCCTGTCGGCGTGGCCCGATGGGGCTTCGTCGTGTCCGACTGAGCCTCTCGGGTCGTCCGAGAAAGACGAGCCAGATCGTGACATTGACCCCCATCACCGCCTCCCCTGCGCGCCCCCACAGCCGGGCCGCGCTGCCCGACGCCGATCCATCCATGCGGGGAGCCGCTCTTCTGGCGTCCATCGTCGCGCCTGCGCGCGCCGAGACACGGCCGGAGCTCATCCTGCTCCAGAGCCCGTGCGCCCTCGCGACGGCTCCCGAACTCACACCGGCGCTACCGCTCACCGGAGCCGAGTTCGTGGTGCGCGAGATCGAGCGGCGCGGGATCGAGGTCATCGTCGGCATCCCGGGCGGCGCCATTTTACCCCTGTACGATGCGCTGCAAGCGAGCCGCGTGCGGCACGTCCTGGCGCGGCACGAGCAGGGCGCTGGTTTCATCGCCCAGGGCATGGCCCGCGCGACGGGCAAGGCAGCAGTGTGTCTGGCCACGTCCGGGCCGGGAGTGACGAATCTCATCACGGCTCTCGCGGACGCACGCGCGGACTCGGTGCCGCTCGTGGCCATCACGGCGCAGGTGCCGCGCGCCTTGATCGGCACGGATGCCTTTCAGGAGGTCGACACCGTGGCGTTGGCGCGGCCGGTGACCAAGCAGGCCTTCTTTGCCGATAGCATCGAGGCCCTCGTGCGCCTGCTGCCGCTGGCGTTTGAGCTCGCCGAAGGCGGGCGCCCGGGACCGGTGCTGATCGACATTCCCAAAGACGTGTTCAAGGAGCACGTGTTCCAACAGGACCTCGGGCACGCCGGCGACGCCCAGACACACGGCCTCGAACGCGGCACGGGCACGCCGACGTCGGAAGCACCACTGGTGCCGGTGTTGCGACGTCCGGCGCAGGTCACTACCTGGCTCGACGCCGAGCGCCAGGCCACCTGGGCAGAGCTCGCAGCCGCCATCGAGCAGAGCGAGCGCCCGCTGTTGTACATCGGCGGAGGCATCCACATGTCGGGCGCAGCAGGCGCACTGTTTGCACTCGCGTGCCGTGCCGATCTGCCGGTCGTGAGCTCGCTGCACGGCCTGGGTTCTTTCCCCGGGGATGATCCACGTTTCCTCGGCATGCTGGGCATGCACGGTGCGCCCTACACCAACCACGCTACCGAGGAGGCGGATCTGGTGATCGCGGTGGGGGCGCGCTTCGACGATCGAGCGACGGGGGATCCGGCAAAGTTTTGCCGCAACGCGCGCATCGCGCACATCGACATCGACGCGCGCGAGATCGGCAAGATCAAGCCCGTCGCCTGGGGGGTCGTGTGCGATGCCGGACGGGCCCTGTCGGCCCTGCTCGAGCACGTGTCGCCCACGACGCACCCGGGCTGGCGCGAGCGCCTCCTCGTGCTGCGAGCACGCCACCCCCTGTCCTTGTCGGGCGGAGCATGTGAGGTGCTGGGGCATCTCGGTGCCGTGATCGCCCCGGACACGATCGTGACGACGGATGTCGGGCAGCATCAGATGTGGACGGTGCAGTGTCTGCGCTTCCAACAGGCGCGCACCTTGCTCACCTCGGGCGGGCTGGGCACGATGGGCTTTGGCCTGCCCGCGGCGATCGGTGCAGCGCTGGCCCGGCCCGAAGCGCGCGTGGTGTGTGTCAGCGGGGACGGCTCGATCGCGATGAACCTGCAGGAGCTGGCCACGTTGGCGGAGCTCGGCTCCAACGTGGCCGTGTTGGTGCTGAACAATGGCCAACTCGGCCTCGTGCGCCAGCAGCAACAACTGTTCTATGGGCAGCGTTTCAGTGCGTCGCACTTCCAGCAGTCGACGGATTTTGCGGCCGTGGCCCGCGCGTTCGGGATCCGGGCCCATGCAGTGGATGCAACGGACGTGACGCGCGAGCGCCTCGGGGCCTGGCTGGCCGAGGCCGGGCCCTGCCTGATCGACGTGCGCGTTGCCGGCGACGAGAACGTGTTGCCGATGGTGCCGCCCGGGGCCTCGAACCTGGAGATGATCCTGGCGGAATGTTGACGGCCAGGCCGGCAAAGCACGAAGCCGTACCTCAGGCGACCTTGACCAATTTGGACGCGCGAATGCGTTTGTCGTCGGTCATGAGCGTGGCATCGAGCATGCGCGCCGTCGCCACAATGATCTGATCGGCAGGATCCTTGTGCAGCTTCGGCGCAACTTGCAAGAGTTCGATCATGAGCTTTGCGTCGTACTGCACGACCTCGTAGCGCGGATGCGCGCACAGATAGTGCATGAATCTGTCGAAGCCGTCGGGCAGCTCCAAAAAGCCGAGCTCCACGAGCTTGGTCAGCTCCCACAGCGTCACGGCAGACAAGGCCAACTCGGAACTCTCGGCTTCCAACAACCGCTTCCGCGCTGGAGTGAGCTCGTCGTTGGCAGCCTGAACGACGATGTGTGTGTCCAAGACGATTCTCATCTGGAGCGCTTCTTCGCGGCTGGCAGATTCTCGATGTCGTACGTCCACTGATCGGCCGGCAACTCGAGGGGGCCGTTGATTTCGATACGAGCAAACCCGGTCACCTTGCGCTCCCAGGTAGCGAGCGGCGCGAGCACCGCCACGGGATCACC
>Ga0315912_10006875_pt1 | contig 10093 bp, 8 predicted proteins | sample VfabasoilMG_FD_204469 | JGI IMG/M metagenome (GOLD analysis project Ga0315912, IMG submission 204469) | Garden soil microbial communities collected in Santa Monica, California, United States - V. faba soil | ecosystem: Environmental > Terrestrial > Soil > Garden | place: USA: California... | reverse complement strand
CAGGCATTTCCGGGCGGTCCGGGCGGCGAGGGGATCAGCTCGGGCGGGCTGAGTTGGATACCGGATGATATTCTCGAACACTTCGATATGGTGTATTTTGACCAGCGCGGGCTCGGTCTTTCTCAACCCTTGACCTGCCCGACTGCATACGCAAAGGATTTCCTGAGTTATCTGAATGCAACAGACCAAGCCGGGCTGGAGGGGCTCGATACGCCTGCCGAACAACAAAAGGCAATCGATGATGCTCGCACCTTCGTGGAGGAATGCGTGGCAGAGATCGGCATTGACCCTGCAAAATTAAGTTTCTATGGCACAAATCAGGTGGCGGAAGATATTGAATCTTTCCGTCAGGAAGTGGGCGATGAAACGTTCTGGCTATATGGTGTGAGCTATGGAACCGCAGTGGCACAAACCTATGCCGCGGCTCACGCGGATCGTCTGGCTGGACTTGTCCTCGATGGCACGATTGATATGACACTGACTGGCGAAGAGGGCGTACTGGCACAGGAGAAAGCCTTTGACAAAGTCCTTGTCGCTGTCCTGAAAGCCTGCGATGCAGACGAGGCTTGTGCAAAGGAATTGGGCGGCGACGCGCTGGCTGTCTATGATAAGCTTGCCGCACAAATATCCAAGAAGCCCATCTCGTATGAATTCCCTCTGCCCAACGGTGAAAAAGTAAAACGCACATTCACATTCAACCAATGGGAATTCGTCACCGCCTATCAAATGTACTCCCTGGGTGGACGAATGCTCTTCCTGCGCGCTCTTGCATCCGCCAACCAGGGAGACATGGTTCCCATGGCACGCCTGCTTTTTCAACAGGCAACGCTCGACCCCGCCACCGGTAATTATCTCGGTGATGACACATTCTCCGACACAATGTTATACGATGTGAACTGCACTGACGATTCGTATTTCAGCGGTACGCAAGAGGAGAAAATCGCCAAAACCATCGAGACGGGGCAAGCGTCCAACGGGACCGTTCCGCGTGTAGATGGCAGTGTATACACAGGCTTATATTGTGCCTTCTGGCCCAGTGCTCCAAAGGATGTTGTCAAGCGCGAGCCCTTAACCATAGATGTACCAACAATCGTGCTAAATGCCACCCTTGACCCCGCCACACCTTTCGAACAGGGGAAAGCTGTAGCTGAGCGCTTGCCAAACGGTTATCATATCTACGTTGAGGGAGGTATTCACTCCATCTTCGGCTATCAAAATGAATGTCCCGACGATCTCGTCGCCAACTTCCTCGTCAACGGCGAACCTCCATCACAACGTGAGACCGTTTGCGAGTGGAACCCGGCGGTTGTACGAGCTTACAAACCCCTCATGCCCAAGGATGTCAGCGCCTTCGCCAACCCGCTGGAAATTTTCTCGGCGATCGATTCGAACCTCCTAGCCCAACCCGAATATTATTATAGTTACTTCACCGAGGATATAACATTTGCCTGCACCTATGGCGGCTCATTCACATTTGGTCCCAGTGCAGAGGGCGAAGCCTACTCATACGAAAACTGCGAATTTACAAAGGGTTTTGCGATCACTGGCTCAGGCGGATACGATTCCAACAGCGGCATCCTGACCTTTGAAGCAGAAGTCAGCGGTGCAAAGAGCGGTACACTTACCTACAAACACGATTACGCCAATGATACACAATCCGTCACCGGGGAATATGGCGGCGAGACTATAGATTTGAGTCAATAGGATCACTTAAAACGTCCCGAAGGTTCTCGGAAAGAGCTTATCAAGCAAACCGAACCTTCGGGACGATGCACATCATTCACTCATGCCTTATCTCATTGACGGACATAACCTCATTCCCAAACTTGGCTTGCGTTTGGATTCCCCCGACGACGAAATGCAACTCGTCGCCATCCTTCAGGAATATTCCAGGATCGAACGAAAAACACAAGTGGAAGTCTATTTCGATGGAGCGCCCACGCCTCAAGCCGGGAGCCGAAGGCTGGGCGCTGTAACTGCGCATTTTGTCTCGCTGGGAACGAGCGCAGATGAAGCCATCCGCAGGCGATTAAAGAAGATGGGAAAAAGCGCAAAGAACTGGACGATTGTTTCTTCAGACAGACAGGTGCAGGCAGAATCCCATGCCGCACAGGCAGATGTCATTTCATCAGAAACATTTGCCATGTTACTCAGGCAGGCACGTGACATCGCCCCCAAACCCACCCAGGACCGTACACTTTCAAAAGACGAAGTGGATGAGTGGTTGAAGATCTTCGAAAAAAGAAATCACAAACCTGGCAGAGGGTAACAACACGGGTAATATGACAATTTGTATCTAATTTCTAATCAATATTTAATGTCACTAAAAAAGTTCGGGGGTATAGTGAACGTGTCGACACCTGCCCTCCCCTTTATTGGTATTAGGTGTCCCACCGTCGTCTTGATTAGCATGTCCCCCCCATGCTGACGAGGCGGCGGTTTTTATTTTTTAAAAGTCTTGTTCCTTTGGCAGTACAACTGCTGGATAAACCCAGAGCGGCTATAATTCAAATATGACCACTGTTTACACGTTCGTCCCATCACCGAATCATGCCTATCCCGATCATCCTGAACGACCCGCGCGCCTGGATGTTTTGGAACCCCGCCTGAACACGTTCAACACAACCTTATTGGATTCAAAACCCGCTTCGCGCGAACAGATCGGTCTGGTTCATGATCCCAAACTTGTATCCACACTGGAAACGGTTTGCCGTGAACAAGCGCCAGGCATTATCGATTACGCCCCTACGTACATAACAAAAACATCCTTCGATGACGCTTTACTTGCCGCAGGCGGAGTCATGACCTGCTCCCGCGCGGTCATTAACGGCGACGCAAAGAACGCCTTCGCCATTGTCCGCCCGCCGGGGCATCACGCCGAACCCGATCAGGCAATGGGATTTTGCATCTTCAACAATGTCGCTGTTGGGGCAAGGGATGCAATCGAAAGCGGAATGGAACGCGTCATGGTCATTGATTATGATGCCCATCATGGAAACGGTACACAAGCCGCATTTCTCAACGACGACCGTGTTGCGTTTTTATCTGCACACCAATATCAACGAGGGTTTTATCCCGGCACAGGCGGGCTGGACGATGCACCTCACGCAAAGAAACGAATCGTCAATGTACCACTACCTGCTTATGCCGGAGACACCGTTTACGAACAAGTAGCAGATCGGATTTTCAAGCCCTTTGTCGAATCGTTCAAGCCGCAGATACTCTTTATCTCGGTTGGGTTCGATGCACATTGGAACGATCCCATCACTTCGCTGGGATTGTCATCACAGGGATATTTCACTCTGGCAGAAAAAGTTGTTTCACTGGCAGAGGAATATTGTGACGGAAAGATCGTTTTCGTCCTCGAAGGCGGCTACGACCCGATGAACGTGGCAAACGGGGCAGAAAAAACATTCGACGCATTGACCAACTCAAAGTCCAGAAATGACGCGGGTGATTTGAGTCCGCACAAAGAACCGGATTGCGAATCCCGCATCGAAGAGATACGAAAGTGGCATGGATTTTCTTGAGTCGTATTTTATAATTGCAAAATCAGATTTCGTAGTGACGACTTCAGTCGTTACTACACGATTGACAAGGAGCGATCATGGGACGAAGAAGAACTGTTGGATATATTGAAAATGTATGGACCTGCCCAAATTGTGGAGGGGAAAATAAAGGCAGTCTGAAAACGTGTGAAGCCTGTGGTGCGCCCCAACCAGAGAATGTGCAATTCCATCTCCCATCGGAACAAAAACTTGTAAAAGATGAGGCGGCGCTCAAAGCGGCACAGGCAGGCGCGGACATCCATTGTGGTTTCTGCGGAACGCGCAATCCCGCCACTGCCGAGACCTGTTCGCAATGCGGCGGTGACCTGAAAGAAGGCAAGGTGCGCGAGGCAGGGCGCGTCATGCAGGCGCCGCCTGCCCCACCGAAAGTAATCAAATGCAATAACTGCGGAACCGACAACCCGGGCACGAGTTCGACCTGTTCGAATTGCGGCGCGTCGTTACCGAAACCGGTTGTGGCGCAGGCGGTCGCGCCCAAACCGGCGATCGCCGCGGGAAAACCCGGGATAGCCAAAAAGACAAACTGGTTGTTGATCGGTGGCATCGTCGGATTCCTGGCGATGTGTTGCCTTGGAATAGGGGCTTTGCTCCTCATCCCATCTTCCTCCGTTGAAGCGACCGTAACCGATGTACATTGGCAGACCAATGTGCCGGTACAGGAGATCCAAGCGGTGGATTATTCGAATGAACGCGGAAGTCCGCCTTCGGATGCGTACAACGTCTCCTGCCACGATGAAAGCCGGGATGTTTGCGAAGAAAGGACAATTGACAAAGGCAACGGTTATTCTGAAGTGGTGGAGGAATGTCACACCGAGACAGAGCAGTATTGTTCCTATACCGTGGACGAATGGAAAACCATCCAGACCTACACACTGGATGGAAACGATCTGCGCCCCATTTACGATTCACCAAACATCGCCAGCGACCAGCGCATCGGAGACGAGTCTGAGGAGTTGACCGTGGTTTTCTCAACGGAGGGTGGAACAGAAACCTACAAACCGGATTCGGTCTCAGAATTCCAACAGTACACCATCGGCAGTACATGGACTTTGAAAATGAATGCTCTCGGTGGAATAGTGAGCGTGGAACCATAAGATGGAGTTCGCTTCGCTCGCGGCAATTAGCGGTGTCATTTGTGTTGGAGGGTTGAGCATTGTTCTGGTTGCGGGCGGGTTTTATTTCATCCTGATCTGGTTGCCCCGCTACCAAAACAAAAAAGTGGAAAACCTGAAAGCCAGCGGCAGGAAAGGCAAGGGAGTCATTCTGCGTGTCCCTGAGAGTGCGCAGAAATACAACCCGCACCGAAAGGGAATGTACACGTTCGTAACCATTGGTCTTGAAATTGACGTGCCGGGTGTGGACGTCTTCCAAGTGGACAAAACCTTTACTTTTCCAACAGGGTATATGAGTTCACTGGAAGTAGGCAAGGAAGTGGAGGTGTGGATCGATCCGCAAAACCCACGTGACCAGTCGAAGATCGTGATGCACATCCAGTAACTCCTGACCTCTTCAGGAGTTTTTCTTTATAATTGCGCAATACATCATCACAAGAGGAGCATGGGAAACATGAAACTTATCGGGGCGGGATTTGGAAGGACGGGTACGTTGTCACTCAAAAAGGCACTGGAACTCATCGGGTTCGGTCCCTGTTATCACATGGATGAAATGATCCGCTTCCCGAAGCACATGGATGTGTGGCGATCCGCCATGGATGGAAAACCTGTCAATTGGGACGATATTTTTGCAGAGTATCAATCCACGCTTGATTTTCCAGCCAGCCTGTACTATCGAGAATTGCTTGCGGCATACCCTGACGCAAAGGTGATTCTCACCGTCCGTGAACCGGAACGCTGGTATCAAAGCATGTACGAGACCGCCTACACGATGATGGAACTGTATACGCCTGCATGGGTCAAGAAATACGTCCCGCAATATAAACGCTTTGCGGACTTGATCGACACGATGATCTGGAACGGATTATTCAACGGCAGGTTCGCAGACAAAGCACATGCGATACAGATCTTCAACGCCCACATTGAACAGGTCAAACAAAATATCCCAAGCGAGAAGTTGTTGATATTCAATGTGAAAGAAGGTTGGGAACCGTTGTGTACGTTTCTGAGAATTCCCATCCCTGAAGGCATTCCTTTCCCGCATATCAACGACCATGAAACGGTGAAAGCCCAGATCAACAGAGCCCGCCGCATGTATCAGATACTTCCTTATGTTGGGATCGGAGTCGTTCTTTTGCTAGGCTGGTTGGCATGGAAGGTAATCGTCGGTTAGCCATATTACATTTATCCTTAACTTGTAAACTCCTGACCCATTCAGGAGTTTTCTCTTTATAATCAGCCCGCTACAAAACTTTGCATCTCGGAGCCAACAACTTGAACCACTCTCTCATCACCACTCTCAAAAGCCTGCGAGGTAACCCGCGCGGCTGTGTCTATAACGAACCATTGTGGGGCATCCCCTATTTCCTGTATTTGCCTTATGTTTCGATATACATGCTGACGCTGGGACTTTCTGAATCGCAGATCGGCTCCATCATCAGCATTAGCTGGGGTTTTCAGGTTTTCTTTGCCTTGTTCGGCGGCGTCATCACCGACAAACTGGGACGCCGCCTCACGACGTTGATCTTCGACGTCATCTCGTGGACGATCCCGTCATTGATCTCAGCCATCGCGCAGAACTACTGGTATTTCCTGATCGCGGGCATTATCAACAGTGTCTGGCGCGTCACCCACAATTCATGGAACTGCCTGCTCGTGGAGGACGCCGATAAAGACCAGTTGGTGGACATCTACTCATGGATCTATATTGCTGTGACCCTGTCCGGTTTTGTGGCACCGCTGGCTGGGTTATTGATCGGCGAATTCTCGATGGTACCCACCGTGCGCGGCTTGTACATCTTTGCGGCGATCATGTTCACGATCAAAGCGGTGATCACCTACCAAATGACAGAGGAAACCGCGCAAGGCAGAATCCGCATGGAGGAGACACGTCATCAAAGCATGTTCAGCGCATTGAGCGAATATCGCGGCATCTTTCAAACCGTCCTTCGCACGCCACAGACACTGTACACGGCGGGCATCATGCTGGTGGTCAGCATTACAACCGTCATCTCAGGAAGTTTCTGGAGCATTATCGTAAAAGAGAAACTTCTCATCCCTGAAGAGAATTTGGGCATGTTCCAATTCGTCCGGTCGGCTGTGATCCTGTTTTTCTTCTTTGTCGTTATGCCGCGCCTCAACAAGATGCATTTCAAACTGCCCATGGCGATCGGCTTTCTAGGGTTTATCCTCAGCCACTTGATCCTCATCACCTCACCGCAACAGAGTTATGTGTTCATTGTTGCCAATGTGATCCTGGAGGCGTGTTGCTTTGCGGCAGTCAGCCCACTTGTAGACAGGATGACTGTAATGACTGTTGATGCCAAAGAACGCGCACGTATCCAATCCATTTTGGCTGTGGGCATTATCCTCCTCACATCCCCGTTCGGCTGGATCGCGGGAACACTCTCAGAGAGCAATAAGATCTACCCCTTCCTGCTCAACATCGCTTTATACGCGATTGGCGCAACGCTGGCATATATCGCTGGCAATGTATCGCAAAGGACCCCCGCTGTGGAAGAAGCGGTAGCTTCTTGAAATCAGTCGCGGTCATTGGCGGAGGTCCCGCGGGCTTGATGGCGGCAGAGGTCATCAGCGCTCGCGGCGTGAAGGTGGATGTGTATGATTCCATGCCATCGGTCGGGCGCAAACTTTTGATGGCGGGCAAAAGCGGGTTGAACATCACGCACTCCGATCCGTTCGATGTGTTTGTTGCGAGATACGGCAAACGAAAAAATAACATCGAACCATTGCTCAAAGCCTTTGGTGCCGACCAACTCCGTGAATGGGTGCATGGATTGGGCATTCAAACTTTTATTGGAACTTCGGGACGAGTCTTTCCCATGGGAATGAAAGCGAGTCCGCTTCTACGGGCGTGGCTCAAGCGATTAGACGCCTCAAACGTGACCTTTCACCTGCGCCACAAACTGACGAATATACGTCCCGCAGGTTTAATTACAAGTAACAACCCATCCAACCCAACCTGCGGGACGGTGGAATTTACAACTCCCGATGGCGATGTGACAGTCAAACCTGATGCGGTTGTGTTAGCTTTGGGTGGCGGCAGTTGGTCAAGACTCGGCTCGGATGGCGCGTGGGTTGATTGGCTGAAGCAGGTTGGGGTTAAGGTTGAGGCGTTGCGTCCATCCAATTGCGGATTCGATGTGGCGTGGAGTGAACACTTCCGTGAAAAGTATGATGGATATCCTATCAAGTCTGTGATCCTTTCGTTCGGGTCGTTGCGTCAACAAGGCGAATTCATCGTGACGAAGGAAGGCGTGCAGGGAGGCTTGATCTACACAGCGTCAACGATGATGCGCGATGAGATCGAGGCGAACGGTGTAGCGATCATGCACCTGGATTTGAAGCCAGACCGCGCGCTCGAATGGTTGGTGGATAAATTATCAAGGCCGCGCGGTAAACGTTCACTGGCAAGTTATTTAGAAAAGTCATTGGGGATACACAACGTGAAGGCAGGGCTGTTGCGTGAGTTCGTGTCGAAGGAAGACTTCACGAACGCAGAACGATTGGCTGGTTTCATCAAAGCGCTACCCGTGCCATTGGTCGCGCCGCGCCCGCTCGATGAAGCGATCAGCAGTGCAGGCGGTGTGACGTTTGAATCACTGGATGAAGGCTTGATGCTGAAAAACATGCCCGGCGTTTTTTGCACAGGCGAGATGCTCGATTGGGAAGCGCCCACAGGAGGCTATTTGCTGACTGCATGTTTCTCCAGCGGACATGCGGCGGGGAACGGCGTATTGAAGTGGATGGAAAAGCAGACAGTGCCTCAATAATATATTGAGGCACTGTTCTTTACTACAAGTACGAATTGGAATTAAGTGCCATTGATTTGGACGATCTTACCGTCTTTGATAATCATAGACTCTCCCGTTCCACTTCCTTGTAGCAGATCAGAATCATACCCTTGCCAATCATATGTAACCGTATCGCCAGAAACAACGATGTTGCTGATCACATACTTGTCGCCGGGATCTTTGTAAGATGACTCAATGAATGTTCGGAAGAGGAATTTGCCGTTCGCCTGGAATGTACCCCTGCACACGATATTATCATCCACCAACGACATGGCGCTCTCAATATCCTGACTATTGACCGCATTCCAAAATGCCTGCACCACGGCTTGCGGATTATGGGATAACGGCGCCGTGTCTTCCGTACCATCGAAGATCACCAAACCATCCTTGACAATGGTCAGCCCGTTTGTGCCCTGATCGAGCAGATTGGCACCTTGCAAGACCTTGTAATCGTAGGCAATCTTGCCGCCATTGTTGCGGAAGTTGCTCAGGTCGAAGGTGATACCATCGGTGTTCAAACCTGCTAGCGACTCACGGATCGCGTCTGCGCCTTCATAGGTTCCTGTCGGGTTGATGAAAACTGCGTCACTGGCGATGAAAGACATGGCAAAATCAAGGTTCTTGGCGTTGAGCGCCTCATAATATTTCTGTACTACCCAGATTTGCTCGGCGGCTTCAAGTCCATCATAGACGATCTTGCCGTCATGGACGTGCGTCACATTGCCACAGCCCTTGTCGATGGAGCTTCCGTTCTCAAAGACTTCGTAGCAGGAAGTCACGCGTCCGTTGCCTGTATTTTCAAAATTGGTTTGATTGAAGCTCAAGCCATACTCGTTGACCACTGCGTTCCACTGTGTAGCGGCTTCTGTTCGGTTGTATGTGCCAAAGGGGTCGTTCATCACGTAATCTGCGGCGGTCAAGCTCATGGCTTTGTCCACGTCCTTGGTGTTGAGGATCACATAGAACTTCTGCACGACCCAAATTTGCTCGGCGGCTTCCAACCCATCGAAGATGATTTTGCCATCACGTACGTGAGTCACGTTGCCGCAACCCTTATCAATGGATTTGCCATTCTCGAAGACTTCATAGCAGGAGGTCACACGACCATTACCAGTATCCACAAAGTTGGTCTGATCAAAGGTGAGACCTCCATCTACCACTGCCTGCCATTGGGTTTGAGCAGCGACACGGTCATACGTGCCGAAGGGATCGTTCATCACGTAGTCTTCAGCGGTGAGGGTCATGGCTTTCGCCACATCCTTGGTGTTGAGGATGTCATAAAAGTTCTTGACAACGGTGACAGGATCCTTGCTGTCTGTGACAGAGACGGCGGGCGCACAGGCGGCAAGTAACAAGGAGGCTGTGATGATGAGCATTATCGATGTGGCCAATAAACGTTTTGTGTTCATGATTTGGATTTCCTTTCTTTTTTTGATGAATAAGATGAATCTGACGGTTCATTCGCCTTTGAGGCTGATTCGCTTTCTATCGGCTTTGGGTGGACCTCCTTTGTTTCCATGACAGTAGTTTGAGCAGTAGCGCCATCAGCGAGAAGAAACTCATTCGAAACTGAATCAGCTTGAGGATCGGCTTGAGG
>Ga0315912_10006874_pt1 | contig 10095 bp, 9 predicted proteins | sample VfabasoilMG_FD_204469 | JGI IMG/M metagenome (GOLD analysis project Ga0315912, IMG submission 204469) | Garden soil microbial communities collected in Santa Monica, California, United States - V. faba soil | ecosystem: Environmental > Terrestrial > Soil > Garden | place: USA: California... | reverse complement strand
GCTTTTCAACACGCGGGCAAGCACGGCGAGCGGCCCCAGCGCGAGACCAATCCCAATCAGAGCCGCCAGCACGCCGCGGCTCTGCTCGCGCAAGCTGTCCAGCGAGGCGAGCAAGGGCAACAAGCACAATGCGGTCGCTCCAGAGATCACGCAGCAGGTGGCGAGCGGCGCCGCCGACCGCGTGGCGACGAGCGCAGCAGTCGAGAGACCGCACAGCGCGGCCAAGGCCAACGAAAGTCGGATGTTCACGGGTTCCTGAGCTCGAGCCGCACGTGCCTCGTGAGTGAGCTCGGAAGGTAGCGATTGGCGAGAAAGTAGCGAAGAGCGCGCGACAGCGTCTCACGCGCAGGCCGGTGCGTGTAACCGAGCTCGCGCGCCGCCTTCTCGCTCGTCACCCACACACGACTGAACGCGTAGTCCCGCGCCAGCCGCCGCGTCAGAATCGGGTCAGTTCCGGAGAGCCGCGCCGAGATCTCGAACAATCGCCCCGCGAGCTCGATGAGCCACGCGCTCGGGGCGCCGCCGGGCCGCGCGAGCCCAGTGAGTTCGTGCAGCAGCTGAAACAGCTGCCGAAAGCTGAGGTTGTCGCCGCCCAGCAAGTAGCGTTCGCCCAAGCGACCGCGCTCCATCGCGAGCACGTGACCCGTGGCCACGTCGTCTACATCCACCACGGAGATCCCTCCGTCCGTCGCCGGGATGCGCCGCGAGGGTGACAGCTGCAAGTAGTCGAGCAACGTGCGCCCGTTCGGCGTCGGCTTGCGATCGCCCGGGCCAAATACGGCGCTCGGCAGCACGCTGATGATCGGCATGCCGTCATCGACGTGCTCCTGCACCACGTCCTGCGCCTCGATTTTTGCACGAATGTAAAGTTCCGGATCGAGCAGCTGACTTTGGTGGGTCTCGCTCATGGGCTGCTCGCCCGTCGCTGTACCGAGAATACCCGCGCTGCTAGTGACTACGATGCGTTCGATTTCGCGCGCGCGGGCGGCCGAAAGCACGGCGCGCGTCCCGAGCACCGCCGGCTCCACGATTCGCGCGGGATCTGGGCTCCAATACTTGAACACCGAGGCCACGTGAAACAGCCGTTCGCAGCCGATCAGCGCGCGGTAGACGGTCGACTCGATCGTGACGTCGCCGTACTCGAGGCGGAAGCGATCGCGCGGCAAGCCTTCGAACGCCGCCAAGCTCGCACCTGGGCGTACGAAGGCTTTCACTCGGCTTCCTCGCTCGATCAGCTGGCGCACCACTGCCGAACCGATGAAACCGGTCGCGCCAGTAACGAGCGTCCAGGCTTGCTCCATTCCAGACACTCCTACCAAACACGCTGACGCGGGCAAAGCCTCGCTGGGACGTTCGCAAGCAACTGCTACGTTATGACCTCCTTGTTTTCTGGACTTGAAATGCTCTTCACGACCTCGACCCGGTACTGCCTCGTTGTTTCCGCCGGGCTCACGCTGCTCGGCTGCAGCTCCAACCCGGACGGTTCCAACGCAGGGACCGGCGGCGCGGCGAACGGAGGCGCGGCCAACGGCGGCAGCTCGGGAGCAGCCAACGGCGGCAGCGCCAGCGGAGGCGCGCCAAGCGGCGGCAGCTCGGGAGCAGCCACTGGCGGCAACGCTAGCGGAGGCGCAGCCGCGGATGGCCCGGCCTCGGCGAGCAAAGCCGATATCGGCGCGTTCCTGGATAAGGCTGGCTACAAGGCGTCGCCGTGGATCTCCGACGTGAGCACGCCGCGCAAGGCGACCACCGGTTCGCAGCACGGCGACGGCATTCGCGTCTGGGAGAACCCCACGTTGGTTACGTCCATCAAGGCGGGTCGCGACGGCTGGGACGGGCGTCCGCTACCCGACGTCGGCAGCATGGCCGTGAAGGAGATGTACGACGATACGGGAACGCTCGTCGGTCTAGCCGCGGCCTTGCGCACGACGGCAGGCACGGGCTGGGACAGTTGGACCTACTATTGCTACGCGCCAGGCACTCGCTGCAGCAGCAACAACAGCGGCACGAAGGAAGCGCCCATCTACGGAGATGGCTGGCAAAACCCCACGATGCCATGCGCCATCTGCCACGGCAGCACGATCTTCACGGTTCCGCCCTGAAGCTCAGCGCGCGCATGCGTTCGAGCGCGCGGCGTCTGCCAGAGCGCGCTTGGCGGCGGGCGCCATGGGCGAGGCGAGGAGCGGCTTCAGGCGCTGCTCGAGATCTTTCGGTGAAAGGCGAGCGAGGCCGTGCAGGGCCGACTCACCCACGGCGCGCTCCTCCACGCTCGCCAGCGGGTCGGAAAGCTTCTGCGCGGATTTCGTGAGTAACTCGAGACTCTCGGCGTCGCACAGGACCGCGAGCGCGCCGGCCGCGGCGCGCTGCACCTCGAAGTGTTGTTGCTTGTCGGCGAGGAGCTCGCGCAAGCGCGGAGCCGCGCGCAACACGCGCCGCGCCCCCAGGGCCGTCGCTGACGCCGCGCGCACCATCGCCGCGGTGTCTTCGAGTGACGCGAGCAGCGCCGCGTCGCCGTTGGGTTCCGGCGGCATCGCGCCGAGGGCGACGCCCGCGGCGCGCCGTGCCAGCGGCCACTCGTCGCTCGCGAGCAGCGCGGCCAGTTGGGGCGCCGCTGCGGAAAGCCGAGCATCCGCCAGCGCGTGAGCGGCCGCTTCGCGCACGCGCACCTCCTTGTCTGCCAGCGCCGCCACGAAGCCAGTGCTCGAAGCGGCATCGCGCGGCATCACCTCGAGAGCGCGCACGCGCAGGCGTGCGTCGTTCGGATCCGCCAAGGCGCCTGTGAGCAACGCGCGCGCCGACGCATCCGTCGCAGCCAGGCCCGCCGCCGGCTCGAGGCTGAGATAGCGCATGCGAAAGGTCGGATCCAAGGTGACGCGGCCGAGCGCGGCCCCGCTTTCGGGCATGAACGACGGCGCGCGCGGCCCGAGCGCGCGCAGCAACTCGAGCGTCGAGGCGGGCGGAGCGTTCACCTCGTTCAGCAGCGCGCTCACGCGGGTGCGCGCGCTGGGCTGCGCCGCCGCGCGCGCGAGCACCACGCGCAGGCTGCGCCGTTCCCCGCCTTGCGCCTTGGCGAGGCGCTCGAAGATCGCGTCCACGGCTCGCTCGGGCGCGGCCAGGGCAAGCTCTTCGGCGAGCGCGCTGGCTTCGGCCGACTTCGCGTCGACGAGGCGCGCGGCCAGCAACTCGGCGCTGGCACGGCCGCAACGTCGCAAGCGGTCGCGCGCGTGCAAGCGCTGGGCGTCGAACCCGCTGCCGAGCGCCGTGACGTAAACCGGCGCGCTCTGCTCACACGGGGCCGCGTCGATGGCGTCGAGCGCGACGCGCCGTCCGCCTTCGTCGAGCGCCGCGAAGCCCTCGCCGATCGCGGCGAAGCCGGGTGCGCCGAGCGCTTTCAAGAGCGCGCCCGCGGCGCGCGACCGCTCCCCACCGCCGGCCAGAGCGCCCACCAGCGCCTTCGGGTCGGACGTCTCGAGCTCGGTCGTCGCGCTGAGCTCGCTCACCGAAACGGCGGCGTCGGCGCGCTCCTCGAAGGCGCTCTCGAGCACCAGCGCCACGCAGTCCGTCTGCACGGGCTTCGGCAACGCCACGCGATAGCGCGCGCCCGGCGCCTTCGCGGCGTCGTCGGGGAGGGTGACGTGAAACAGCTGTTGCTTCGTAGCCAGCCACAGCTCACGCGGGATCGACGACTTCGGCGCTGTCGCCGCTACGCCTGGGGTGAGCTCGAAGCCCGTGAGCGGCAGCTCCGGCGGCGCGCGCATCACCACGAACTCACCGCGCCCCGTGCCGCCGCGGTTTTCGGTCCACGCGGTCTCGACTTTGCCGTCGGTGAGCGCGCTCACCGAGCCGAGCGCGCTGCTCGCACCCAGCGCGTGCAACACGCCCTGGGTCGCCGGAAGGGTCGAATCGGCTACGCGCACTGCCGTGAGCTCGGGCGCTTGCTCGCGCTCGCTCGGCGGCAGGCGCTGGACCTTGGCCGGATGAAAGCGCAAATCCTTCGGACTCAAGAGCTCGGGAGCGAGCACGGCGGTGCGCCCGCAAAGCTCCAGATCTTCGCGCGCAAGCCCCGTCACGATGCGGCGCGCGCCGCTGTCGTCGGGCTCCGAGATGGTGATGACTTTGCCCTGGCGAACGCCGTCCGAGCCCTCGCTCAGACCGGTCCAGTCACGAAAAATGACCTCCGGACCCTGGCTCGCCGAGGGCACCACCACCACAGCTTGAAAGGAGCGACCGTCGCGCCCGCCCGGCACACTGACGACCACGACGCGACGCTGCGCGCCAATGCCCACCAATTCGAGACGAGCGCGCGCCACCGCCGCTCCGAGCTCGTTCGGGACGCCGAGCGCCGTGCCACCGCTCACGTCGCAGGGCTCTGCCGCACACAGCTTGGCGCGCATCACGCCCGCTGCGTCCGAGCCGACGGCAAACCCCGGCTGCGCAGGCGTTGGCGCCACGAAAGCCGGCGCCGCGACGCCGAGCGCGGGCCAGAGCACCCCCCCCACAATCGAGCCGAGCGAAGTGCGAAAGGGCCGTCGAAGCAGCCGAAAGCGATGCATGGCGGCGCGATCTTTACCGCGCAGAGCCAGAAAAGCCAGTCACATCCCCAGCGCGGCCGGGTCGACTTTGAGCAACGTCAAAACTTCGCGCAAGCGCGAACGCGGCAATGACACGCGCGTTGGCATGCCACCCCCCAGATTGAAGAGCGACACGAAATTGAGCCCTGAGTCGTAGCGCGCCGCGATGCTCACGTTATCGCGATCGACGACCACGCTCACGGGCTCGCGCTCCTGACCGATCAGCAGCAGCAACGTCTTGTCGAGTCGGGCAAAGCCCTCGCTGACGTCGACGATCGCGACATTGGGCGCCACGCGCTGATAGCGCTCGGCGGCGCGCCGAGTCTCGCGCTCGATGGGGATCAGCTCTGCGGCGGCGCGATCGATGGGCTCCCAGTTCGCCGCGTCGGCCAGGCCGGAAGTCAGGTGGCGCACGATGAGCCCGAGTAGCCCGAAGTCGTGAGGACGTGCCCTCAAGGCGCGGTCGATGCGGTCGGCGAGGCTGCTGGGAGTGCCCATGCGCGTATCGATCGCGCGCGCGTCGTCGTCGCAACCCGCATAGGGCTCTTCGCCGCGCCGCATCCACTTCGCAGCGCTCGCCAGACCGTCGAAATCAGTGTGGCAAACGACTGTGTCAATTTGCCCCACTCGCTCGACCAACGCGCGGTCGATCATTTCGGGGCACGCCCCGTGCTCGGCTTTCGTCGCGAGAACGAAGCGCGGATCGGAGCGAAAGTTCTCGTGCTCTTCGTGATCGTGGTGGTCGACCCACACGCCCAAGCGCTGGCCGAGCCCTGCGATGAACGGGCGAGTCACCTTGTCAAAACCGCCACCCGCAGCCCCGGCGAACGCGATGTCGAGGACCGCAACGCGCCCTTCGAGCTGGCTGGCCTTGGGAAGCTTTCGCGGAGTACCGAATGCGAGCTGCATAATGGGGGGTGCGCCGCGTCTAATTTGGTTGGACCTGCCCGCTCAGCAAGCAGATACTCACGCTCGAGCTCCGCAAAATGATTGATCGCGTCGTAGCCACCGCCGCGCTCCTCTTTGCCACGCTCACCCTCGCGCGGAACGGCCACCCGGCCCAAACCGCGACGGTGCCACGCGGCACGGTTGGAACGCCCTCCGCTGGTGCCACGTGCACTCTGCGCGGCATCGGCGAGCCACGCATCAATGCGAACATCGAAGATGCGCAAGGCCACGTGGTCGCGCGCTTCAGCGGTGCCGCCACACCCCTTTTGGTTAGCGACTTCCCGGCTGATGCGCGGGGTCGCGTCCGAGTCGAAACGGGCACGGGCGCCGGAGGCTTTCGCATTCGCGGCTTCTTGCCCGTGGTCGACTTGCCCCTCTACACGGCAGTCGACGTGCCGGTACTCGCCGAGCACGTTTGGATCGCTGCGGGTCGCCCCGTCAACTTCGTGGCAAGCGCCGCCGGTCGCCTACGCATCGAAAAGCACACGACGCAGGCGCTCTCGCAAAGCTTCACGGCTTGGGCCACCTGCAACCTGCTGGCGCTCGCCGCGGGCAGCAACGCGAGCGCAGCGCCCACCACCAAGGCGCGCGCCTATTTGCTGAAAAAGCCGAACCTCGAGATCTACGACCAGCCGTCGGGCAGCTTGCTCCTCACGCTCACGCGCTCACGCGATGGCGATGGCGTGCTGTTCTTCAGCGACGAGCAGCGCACGGACTGGGTGAGCCTCGAGTACCGCGGCGACGTCGTCATTCAGGCGTGGGCGCGCTCGCGCGATCTGTTCGCGCTGCCAGAAGGAGAGCCCATCGACCAGCTGGTGCCGCGCAGCTCGCAGCGCGCGCCCGCTCGCCTGGCGATCCAGGGCGAGCCACGCATCGTGAAGCCCGTGCGCGACGTGCCACTGCGGGCAGCAGCCCGCGAAACGGACGCGCCCATCGGCGTGGTCGAGCCCGGCGCCGAGACCTACGTGCTCGACGTCGTGGCCGGCTGGGCCAGCGTCATGCCCAAAGCGCTCAACGTGGTGCCCGGTCCCGAGGGGCAATTCTGGGTCAAAACCAGCGATCTCGGAATTTGAGGCGACGCACGGGCCTTGCGCGCTCGACCGCATCGAAGCGCGTGTTAGCGTTCGCCGCGTGACGTTTCAGCGCGAACTATTCGAACAGGCGCTCGAGCAGCCCCTCGACCACACCGAATTCAACTTCGGCGCTCGCTACGAGGGCAAGGTGCGCGACAACTACACCACCGGCGACGGCCGGCGCCTGCTCATCGTGACGGACCGCGTGAGCACCTTCGACCGCATCGTGAGCACCTTGCCCCTCAAGGGTCAGCTGCTGAACTACGTGTCGAATTGGTGGTTCGAACAGACGCGCGACGTGTGCCCCAATCACGTCATCACGGCGCCCGATCCCAACGTGCTCGTGGCCCACGAGTGCACGCCGCTACCGGTCGAAATGGTGGTGCGGGCATACCTGACCGGGACCACCTCGACCAGCATCTGGGTGCACTATGCCCGCGGAGAACGCGTATTTTGCGGACACCGCCTGCCCGAGGATCTGCGCCAACACCAGGCGTTGCCGGCGCCGATCTTGACGCCCAGCACCAAGGCAGAGAAGGGCGACCACGACGTGTCTGCGTCGCGCGACGAAATCCTGCGCATCTCCAAGATGGACCCGGCGGATTTCGATCGCGCCGCCGAGCTTGCCATGGCGCTCTTCCGTCGAGGCCAGGAAATCTGCCAGAGCCGCGGACTGATCTTGGTCGACACCAAGTACGAGTTCGGGCGCGCCCCCGATGGCCGCATCGTGGTCATCGATGAGATCCACACGCCGGACTCCTCCCGCTTTTGGTACAGCCAGACTTACGGCGAACGCTTCGCGCGCGGCGAGGCGCCCGAGAGCCTCGACAAGGAGTTTCTGCGCCGTTATCTGGTCGATCGCGGCTTCCAGGGCGATGGCCCGCTGCCCGAAATTCCGAGCGACGTGCGCATCGAGGCGGCTCGGCGTTACCTTCAGACCATCGAGCTCATCACGGGGCAGGAGTTTCAGCCGAACCTGGAGGAGCCCATCGCGCGCATCCAGCGCAACGTCGATCGCTATCTGTCCGCGCGCTAAGCGCGTATGCTCGCTGGATGTCAGCCAGCACGGTCTATATCGTCAGCGCAGCGCGCACGCCGATCGGCGCCTATCTCGGCTCGCTCTCCACGCTCGCTGCGCCGAAGCTCGGCGCCGCTGCGCTCGGCGCTGCGCTCGAACGCGCCCGCGTCGCGCCGGAGCTCATCGAACAAGTGTTCATGGGCAACGTGCTGTCGGCTGGCATCGGTCAGGCCCCGGCGCGCCAGGCCGCGATCTTCGCGGGCCTTCCGCAAAGCGTGCCCGCCACCACCGTCAGCAAGGTGTGCGGCTCGGGGCTCGAAGCGGTCGTGCTGGGCGCGCGCAGCATCCTCACGGGCGACGCTTCGATCGTGGCCGTCGGCGGCATGGAGTCGATGTCGAACGTGCCGTACTACCTGCGTGAAGCGCGCACCGGCCTTCGCATGGGCGACAGCAAGCTCGTCGACGGAATGGTCTTCGACGGGCTGTGGGATCCCTACAACGACTTTCACATGGGCCAGGCCGGCGAGCTCTGCGCGCGAGAGCTCGACATCAGCCGCAGCGCCCAAGACGACTTCGCGCGCGAGAGCTACCGGCGAGCTCGCGAAGCGCAGGCCAAGCACGGTTTCGCTGACGAAATCGCGAAGGTGAGCGTGCCGCAGCGAAAAGGCGCGGCGCTCGAGGTAACGCTCGACGAAGAGCCCGGGCGCGGCGATCCGAGCCGCTTCGGCGATCTCAAGCCTGCGTTCGCCAAGGATGGGACCATCACAGCCGCCAACGCCTCCAGCATCAGCGACGGCGCCGCCGCTCTGGTGTTGGCGAGCGAACAGGCCGTGCGCGCCAACAATCTGAGCCCGCTCGCGCGCATCGTCGGCTACGGCGGGGCCGCGCAGGCTCCCGAATGGTTCACGACCGCGCCGGCGCGCGCCGTGGAGGCCACCCTCCACAAGCTGAACCTCTCGCCCGCCTCGATCGACCTCTGGGAAATCAACGAGGCGTTCGCCTGCGTGACGCTGGCGTGCTCGCGCCTCATCGGCATTTCTGCGGAGCGCGTCAACGTGCGCGGCGGCGCGGTGGCTCTCGGTCACCCGATCGGAGCGACCGGAGCGCGCATCCTCACGACGCTGCTGCATTCGCTCGCCGAGCGGGCGCTCCACCGAGGGCTTGCAACGCTGTGCATCGGCGGCGGCGAAGCCATCGCGCTGGTGGTGGAGCGGGTTTGACTCGCCCGTGACTTCGGAAGCCGCATTTCAGCGAGCCTTCGTCGCCGTCAGCTATTTCCTCGATCGGCGCGGGGCCGAGCTGCTCGAACCGCTCGACGCTCCCGGCGCCGCGGCGCTCGAGCTTACGCAACGCCTCGCCCACGACGTGCGTGACCAGCGGGCTCACGCACTGGCCGCAGAGCTCTCGCGAATCGTCGCCGAGCTCGAGCAATCGAGGGCCTTCTAGTGACCCTCGGCTTCGGAAAGGTCATCCCGAGCTCGCTCGCGCGACGAGCCGAACCCGTTGAGCTTCCAGTTCCAGCGCCGCCCGAGCGCTGGGGCACCTTCGTGCCGCCCGACGTCGTCGCCGCGGCCGAGCGGGCCCGGCGCATCGTCGAGCAAGCGCAGGCGGAAGCCGCGGAAATTCGCGCGCGAGCCACCTCGGAGCTCGACACGTTGCGAGCCGAGGTGATCGCCGACGCTCGGGCAAACGCTGCCGCGCGCTTGGCCGCCGAGGCCCTGGCCCTGCAAGCGCGCGAGGCGAGCGCCGACGCGCGCGCGCTCGAGCGCAATGTGGAGCTTGCGCGGCTGCTCGCCGAGCGCTTGCTCGGCGAAGCCTTGGCGCTCGACCCGGCGCGCATCGAAGCCATCGCCCGCCGTGCGCTCACGGAAGCCAGCGGCGCCCGCCGCATCGTCATCGTCGCGCACCCCGACGACGTGCCGTTTCTGAGAGCCTCGCTCGAAGCGGGGCGGCTCAACCACGTGGCGCAAATCACCGAGAATTCCGCGCGCTCGCGCGGCAGCCTGCGCTTCGAAACCGAGCTTGGCACGCTCGACGCCGAAATCGCGCCTCAGCTCGACAGATTGGCCGATCGGCTGCGCCAGGCGCTGCAACCATGAGCGAAAGTGAAAGCCCAAGCCCGGTTGATGCGGAGCTCCCCGGTGAGCCCGAGCCAGAGCCGGGAGTGGCCACGCCTTTGCTGCTGTTCGTTGCCACGGTCGTGTGCGTATTCCACGCGGGCGGGCTGCTCGAAACGAAGCAAGCGCTGCCGTCCGTGTTCTCGGGCTTCTTCGACTGGCACTTCCTGGCGAGCGGCGCGCCGTTCGCCGTGCCCTTTCTGGCTATCCTGATGACTCACGAGCTCGGTCACTACTTGGCCGCCCGCGTGCACGGCCTGCCCACGTCGCTTCCGTACTTCATCCCGCTGCCGGCGCTGGGTCTTTTCGGCACATTTGGCGCGCTGATCGGCATGCACGACGAGATCCGCTCGCGCAACGCGCTGCTCGAT